>WNFW01008636.1_pt1 | contig 14496 bp, 17 predicted proteins | sample 5400131 | NCBI WGS metagenome assembly WNFW01 (sample SAMN13153362, study PRJNA577476) | soil metagenome | isolation source: 20 cm soil or saprolite under grassland replicate 1 | place: USA:California | collected 2016-06-15 | reverse complement strand
TCTGCACGGTCCGTTGGCTCATGCCCAGTTGACCCGCAATCTCTTTTGCGCTCAATCCCTGTGAGTGCCGCTCCATCGCCTGCTCATAGCGGGCCTCGCGTCCGGCCCGCCGAGTTAAGCGTCTTTGCTTCACGTGGGCCGGCTCTTTTGGACGCCATTCTTCGATGGAGATCATCGGTTGGCCATTCTCGTTCTGGGCTGGCTCTTCCATTTTACTGGCGGCTGCGATTTCGGCCTGACAGCGTGCCAGAAGGAGTTGGGTTGCTTCCGTCAGGTTCTTGCAAATATGGAAGCGATCGGCTATTTGAATAGCTTGGGGAGCGCCCTGAGTCGCAGCCGAGGCATACTCTGTGCCACGATCCCGACTGACTACCTGAATCTCTGGGTTGTCTGCCATCCACTCTGCTGCTGTTTCCGCTCGACGATCAGGTAACACATCAATGGGACGGTGGCTCTCCAGATCGACAAGGATCGTTCCGAACCGGTAGCCGCGCCGGAAAGAAAAATCGTCAATGCCCAGATACACGACTGACGCTCTTACATCATCGGGTACGTCCATAATACGACGCAAGGTCGTGTTACGAGAGGTCTCGATCCCTAAGCGATCAGCTAATCGAACTCCCCCCTTGCCACAAGTCGCCAGACCAATAGATGTGATTTGCTCGCTTTCGCCTGGTCGTCATCCGCGCCCACGGTTCAGCTAGCGTCTTGAGACGCTCGGTAAACACTTTTCGTGAACAGAGCGGGTTCCGGCAAAAGAATTTGCGAACCGTCAGAAAAAGCTGAAGCTGGCGTCCGACACAAGGAGCGTCTTTCAAGGTTCGATGATAGTGGCTATGAATGTGAGACGAAGGCTGTGAACAGAGCGGACAACAGGACTGGGGATGGGTTGAGATCACCGAAACCTTTAGGCCCGTCTCCGTGATTTGGATCTGGTCAATTTCCATTCCTTCTGAGAGGGCAAGAAGTGTTGCTTCTTTCATCATCCCCTTCCTTGACTGCATTTCCCATATAAAAGATATCTCTTCATTAAGAGGGAATCTCTCATGGTATGTCAAGTTCCCCACTGATAAGCTCATCTATCCCCAAAAGTGGACATGAGCCATATCTCCCCGTTTTGGCGAACTTATGAGTCAAACGACAACCGTGCCGCCAGCATAAAGCTCCAGGCAGCAGGCATAATCGAGCCCCAGGTGCCAGACTGGGCAACGATAGGCAGGTGGTCAGTGCGGCCCTGAATACAAGGAATCACGTGGACGGGAACTTCGTGCAGGTGATCAATCAGGTACTGCCCGGAGTCGAGGAGCCCGGCAACGGTTCTCGCTTCCTGCTCACTGGCTGCCGCCCGCTTCTGATATACCGGGGTCATCAGCTCCCTATACCGCTCTGCTCCTTTACGATAGATCGTCGCCAGAGCCTGGCGCTGGTGTGGATCGGTCACGACGACGAAGTGCCAGCTCTGGCTATTGCTCGCCGTTGGAGCCTGGAGGGCTAGCTCCAGGCACTCGTCGATCACCCCCGGCTCCACCGGGCGCGAGAGATCCAGCCGCTTGCGTACCGAGCGCGTGGTAGTGAGCAAAGTGTCGATGGAAAGATCAAGAATGGTGTGATTTGTCAGCTTTTCTGTCCTCTCGGGACGCTTTATGGTTCAAAAGTGTAGAGGACACTTTATGGTAAAGAATCAAAACATGAGTCCAGCCAGGTAGGGATAGAAGCAGCGAACCTACGGTATACCGCGAAGTAGCTCTCTTCAGACGACAGTTGCTAACGCTATCGCTTTTCTAGTTCCTTCGCTTTCTGTTCAGCAGGTTCGATGACCTTTGTTTCAAAGGAAGCAAGCAAATCCCCAAGTCCTCTGTATCTGCATGTTGGGAGAACCCAGTGGTATTTCTTTCTGAGGTCTATGAACATTGCGTACTCACGACTTGGACTGTTTGGGTCTTCAGATTCTTTCAAAAGAGGTTGAACAGGTACCAAACGGTGGGGAACAACGGCATATAACTCTTGAGGGATACTACTAGGATCGGTAAGATCAGCAATAATAAACCGAGAGAGATGCGCAAGAGTACTCACTGTTTCAGTGAAATCTTGGCTACTCGGTTTTTCAAAGTCGAACAAAATAGGTAAGTACCCATGAACGCGAAGGGCTTCTCTCAGTGCATCGAAGACAGCTTTGCGCTCAGGCGTAAAGCGACCAAGAATAAGAGTGGCTTTCTTCGCAATGGTATCAATGACATCGCGAATTTCCGCATTATTCAGCAAGAGGCAAATGAATTGAGCGATTTTGAGATTATCAACAGTAATAGTTGGTTGGTCTTCTGGCGTGATTATCAGGTTAAGCTGTTCTGCCCCATCAAGCAGCACATCCCAGGCTGCTAAGCCGTATATTGAGCAATCTTTGAGTGTCGTATTGGCTAGATTTGTACCAACTAAGATAGCTTTGTTGAGATTAGCTCCACTGAGATTGGCTCCACTCAGGTCTTTATTGCTCAAGTCCTGGCCACTAAGGTTGGCTCCGCTCAAATTAGCTCTACTGAGGTTGACTCCGCTCAAATTAGCTCCACTGAGGTTGACCTCACTGAGGTTAAGACTACTGAGGTCGGCTCCACTGAGGTTGGCTCCACTGAAGTTGGCTCTTCTAAAGTCGACGCTGCTGAGGTCGACTCCCCACAGGTTAACTTCACCGTGATTGACTTCACTGAGGTCGACGCTGCTGAGGTCGGCTCCGAAGAGATTGGCTTTATTGAAGTCGACTTCCAAGAGACTGACTCCCCCAAGGTGGGCTTCTCTGAGATTGGCTTCCCAGAGAATGGCTTGTCTGAAATTGGCAAACATGAGCTTGGCTCCACTGAGATCGGCCCTGTGCATGCTAGCCCCGCTGAGGTCAGCTTTGCTAAGATTAGCAAAGCTGAGGTCGGCAAAGCTGAGGTCTGCCCCGCTGAGGTCGGGTATATCTGGATGCTCGGCTCGCCATCGGTCTAGATGCTCGGCTTGCCATCGGTTCCATGTCTCTACCCCTTGTTTGAGCAGATCAAGATGTTCCTGATTTGCCACTGCGCTTTACCTTCTTCCCTTCGCATATTTGGACACCTCACAAGTGTTTGTGTCCTTCACTCAAGGCGTGTTGGCTACATTATACGCTTTACGGTATGGTACGCTCACAACCTTTATTCCAGAAGGAGCTACCTCCAATGCCATCGAGATAAAACAGTCGTGCCTCGTGGACACGCTTTTTACCATAACTTGGATCTTACGCAAGTTGATACTCCCCTGAAAAAGGAGTAAACAGATGGTCAAAGCGTTTCCCAAAAAAGAGCAGGAACCGCTAGCCCAAGCCCCAAGGGCACTTCGGAGAACAAGAAAGGTCCTCAGAGAAAAACCGGAAGCGCTCCAGACGTTTAGGCAGCAGGAGAAGTTGGGGTTAAGGAGACCTCAAATCCCAACTTTTCCAACTGACGAACGAGCCGCTTTTCTTTCCCTTGACGGTCTACCTGATCGAGGTCATCCCCCCCGAGTTCTTCATACTCCTTGTTTTCGGCAATGACATGGGAGATAATCACCAGCAGGGTATGACCCAGGGCCACAGCCGCTCGCTTCTTCCCACGACGAACGGCGATATGATGGGAATGGGCAGAGAGATAAGACTCCTGGAAGTCGAGAGGCTGCGTGCGCTGCTTCGACGAGGGCTGTGCGCAGCCACTGGCTGCCTTTGCGCGTCTTGCCGCTTAAGCGTTTGCCAGCACTTTCATGGTTGCCCGGACACATGCCGGCGAAGGCGCGCCAGGTGTTGAGCACTGGGGAAACGACTCATATCTGGCCCAATCTCGGCCAGGATGATCTCGGCTTCGCGCCTTTGGATGCCAGGGATGGTCTCCAGCCGCAAGAGGATCGCCTCATAGGGAGCAAGCCGTTGGGCAATCTCGGCACTGAGCCGATCGATGGCCTCCTCTAAGCTATCGAGATGAGCCAGGTGCTCAGCCTCGAGGAAGCGATGATGAGGTTGGAGATGACCCGTCAGAGCCTGGGCCAATTGCTCGCGTTTGGCACGCATCCTCCCCCGGGCAAAGTCGGCCATGGCGCTCGGGGCAAGCTCGCCCTTGACTAAAGCCCGAAGCATGTGCTGAGCGGAGGTGCCCATCACATCACTGGCCACCGATGCCAGCTTGATATTGGCCTCCTCTAAGGTTTTCTGAAGCCGGGCGATGACGCGCGAGCGCTCTTCGATCAGCGTTGAGCGAGAGCGAGTGAGGTCGCGCAAGGTGCGAGGCCCTGAGGGCGGGATGAAACTGGGGCGCAAAAGGCCGTGCTGGAGCAAATCGGCAATCCATTCAGCGTCTTTGATGTCCGTCTTGCGCCCGGGAACCGCTTTGATGTGCTGGGCATTGACGACCATCACCTCCAGATGGCCTTCTAACAGGTTGTAAATGGGTTTCCAGAAGACCCCGGTACTTTCCATGGCGACGTGGGTACAGCCATGTTGCTTGAGCCAGTCGCGCAGGCGCAGCAAATCCGGGGTCATCGTGCTAAAGGTCTGTCGTTCTTTGTGCTGTTGCCCCTGCTCTGGGAAGAGGAGACAAGCAACAACCGTTTTCTTGTGAACATCCAGGCCTGCACAGCGTTCATACACAATCTGCATGGCGTTCCTCCTCAAGAGAGAAGAAAGAAACACGAAAGAAACAGGGGCAGGCCACGGGATACCGAGCGATGGGAAATTCTCCCCTACGTGCTCCGCGTGAGAGCGAGCAACAGACGCTGGTGCTTCGAGGTATGAAGGCTCATACTGTTGGTCAGGCTCGTAGCACTCGTGTCAAACCGAGCATCTCGCGTTGGGCCTGCTCTCGCTTAAGTATAATCCTTTTTCATGGACTCTGGTGCGCGCCAGCGCATGAATTACTGCTGGCGAAAGACGACCCTGGTGGAAATGAGTAATGCAGCCTCCAGGGCGACCGCAAGGGATCGCCCCTACTATACACGGGCTTCGCAAGCTGATCCGGTGTATAGTCGGGGCGATCCCTTGCGGTCGCCCTTTTCAGGCTGTACTCGCGCGTGTCCATTCGTGGTTCGAAAGGAGTACTGGCGTGCTCTCGTCCGCTCGTGGCACAATGCCTCGGAAGAGGCATGACTTCTCTGGCGCACAATTCTATACTTTTCCTGCGAAGAAATGGAGGGGTACAGGCAGGAGCGAACTCACGGGATCAACGCGTGGGAGATGCCTACCGGCACTAACCTCTTGCGGAAACATGAGACGTTCTAAAACAATGAGACTGTGAACTTGTAACAACATTATTTTGGGAGAGAAATGAGCCATGCCATCTCCAGAAAAGAATGCCATTGAGGAGGTTCGCTCCCTTGTAGGCGGGTACGAGCAGTTTCTCTCGGGGAAAGCCGAGGGAACGACGGATGCCTATCTGCGCACGGTGCGTCACCTGATCGGGTGGGTGGCTCAGCTTCCTGGCAGTGAGGGACAGTTTCAGCCGCCGCAGTTGACGCAGACAACGGTCGAGCTGTACCTGGCGCACTTGGAGCAGGAAGGGTTCAGTCTCAATCACCGGGCGCGCGTGAAATCGACCATCAGCAATTTTGCCCAGTTTCTGATTGAGGAGGAGGGACTGCTCCGACGCAACCCGACCCGTGGCATCGAGCTTCCCATCCTACCGCCGCACGCACCGCGAGAGCTCTCGGGAGAGCAGCGCTCCATCCTGCGCTCGCTGGTCGAGCAAGAAGGAGATCCACGTGGGACCGCCCTCTTTGCCTTAGGCTACTGGGCAGGATGCCGGGTGAGCGAGATCTCCTGGCTGCAGATGGTGCATACCCATGTGGGTCCACAGGAGGGATGGCTCCACGTGGGTTATAAGGGGAGCAAGTGGCGGGATATCCATTTACTGGACCAGGCCCACAAGCCGCTCTATGCGTACTTGCAAGCTACTGGTGATACAGAGCGGACCTATGTGTTTCTCTCGCAACGCAGCGAACGGTTGACGGAAGAAGCCATCCACTACTGGTTCCGCAAGCTCAAGACGCGGGCCTCGAAGGTCCAACAGGAAGTGATCCAGGATATCACCTTCCATGACTTGCGACAGGACTTCGGCGAGCGGGCCAGAAAGGCGGGGTGGTCACTTGAAGAAGTGGCGAACTATCTTGGGTATGTCACCGGATAAGGTGTGCCTGCTCGTCAAAACACTGCCCCTCTACTGATGTAAGTCAGAAGCACGTCAAAAACATCAAAGACTAGACAGGATTACTCCACATTTCGTCACAAATACTCGGGACGAAATGTGGGGCATGGGTTCCAATTTAGTCGCTGATTTGTCCTCGAATTTCGCCCATGGGGAATGTGGTCGAGTGTACGTTAACATAGGTGTTGCCGCTCTCTATGGCGCGCACAGCTCCGGCGAAATCCCCTGCCACAATACCCTGGGCCGGGATGGCTAGTATGTCAGCCGCAGTAATTGTCCCGGTCACCGTTCCTCCGTTTGGGGGGCAAGCCGGTTTACCGCCACCACCACACAAGAAGGCAAAGATTCCACCATTTACTCCAGGTTGAGCAAAGTGAATGTGAGCAGCTGTCACCGGACTGGACAGTCTAGAATAGGTCAATGTGTATGATATTGAACCTCTACTGATTGTTCCCTTGAAAGTCCCCCTCCCATCGCTGAGTATGGAGGGAACCTGTTGAAACCCATTGAGTCTGGCTCTCAAATCCTCATTGGAGCCTCCATTTGACGCATGTGCTGCCTGGCGAGCGCTCAATGCGAAGGACGAGAAGGTTATACCAGCAAGAAGGAGTAGCCCAATTGATACCACCGTGAGCAACGTAATATGCCGCTTTAAGAAAGCCATAAAAACACACCTCCTGTAAAATACATAGGCATATTGTGAGAGTAAGACACCAGTTTGAGAAGGTCCTGAAGGGGTAAAGACGCTCAAGTCAAACCCGGATCGCCTGAGTGCCGTGAACCACGAAGTCGAGGCATTAGGAGCAAAGGTACTCTCCCAGTACGCCTTACTTGGGGAATACGACTTCATCACTGTGTTGGAGGCACCTGACCCGGAGACCGTGGCGCGCGTCTCTGTAGAGCTGGGAATGCGCGGTACGGCAAGCTATCAGACCATGGCAGCCCTTCCGGTTGATACCTTCATCGCCTCGCTGAAAAAGCGTTAGGTTTGCTGTCCCTTTGATGTTTACAAGCGTGGTCTCTTGTGTGAAGCCGGGCCTCGCGTTTGCTTCGACGTGGTGACCAGGAGCGGCTTTACTCCAGCCAGGTTCTGGTTCTTCCAGGGCCTGGCACATGAGAGAACAAGCGAGGGTGTGCAGGTCTTGCTCCTCTCGCTCAGGAATGCTCTTGAGCGTCTTCAATTCTTCCACTGTATGGTGGTGCAGGCCCAAATAGCCAGCATCGACGAAAATGCCAAAGTTTTCTGAGAGGACGCCGGCACCTTGTGCAGTTTCAGCGAGCAATTTGAAGCTCTCGGAGACTTTGAGGCGCGTTTCCAGGCGTTGCTCTTGCTCCATGCGGAGCTGGTGAATCTCATGGGCCCGGGTGGTAACGGCAAAATAAACTTGAGCTGCGGCAATCTCTTGTTTGCGGGGATCGCCGTTCATGGCGATGAGATAGCAGGCAAGGCGCGAAAGGTAGTAGTTTTTGATTTCGCGTACGCCACCATGAGGCATGGGGATGATTTACTGGCATCAGTAAAATGTAGTTCGATGATATTCCCTGTTTCTGTACAGGCTGCCATCGCCTTTTTGATGACTCCCTCGAAGTTCTGCCATTTCTTGCCATAGCCTAATTTTGGCATGAGGGCGCGAGCGCTCCAGTATTCCTCACCGTAGGGGTTAATCTGCTTGATCGAGTCGAAATCAGGAAGTCGAGGAAGCGCACAAGTAATAGATTAGGAAAACACTTATTGTGCTATACTATGAGGAAGTTAGACATGCCACTTTGTTTCCCGATTTAATTTTAATGGTGGATGAAAGAAAGCCTGAATGGTTTCAAAACATGCATGAAGAAGACGAGCACTCCCTTCTGACTGCTGCGCAGCAATCCCGGCGAGCGTTTTGTGGGAGCGCTGCGCGTTTTACCATTGCACTTACGTTCTTCCCCTTAGCAGAACTCTTTACAAGCTGTGATTCACAACAACAACAGAACAAGAAAAAGATTCGGCATCCCTCGGTGCAGATAAATAGTACCGATGTCATAACCAATACAAGGTATATTGGGAATGCATTCGCATTTCCAGAACAAATGGTTTCCGCCTCGTTGGAACCTAAGCCGGGGATATCTGCCTATGTTCCAGGCATTTCGTTTCTGGGAATGATTGCCCAGGACACCATGTCTTTTGGCTATAATCGGGTCAATCCACGTGATATTATCCTCGTGGGTATGTTTAAACAGAAAAACGGCACGTTTCGCTATGGGTATGAAATAAATGGTGTAAGAGGCTATGCGAAGGGACATGCGCTCAGTTCGCATTTCAAGTATGTTATTACCTTCCAGATCAATGAAGAAGGCCGGGTAGCAGATCCTGATTATCCACATCAAAGAAGGTTTGGCTACGACTTCCAAATCACCAATGGCTGGGACGGTTCCATCTGGCTCAAGGGGCTTAAAAGCTCAGCGACCTTTGCGAACCAGCTTTTTGTAGGAGTAATGGACGAAGGCAATAATGTTCATCTGCCCGACAACAAAAAACTCCAGTTCTATATTTCGGTATCAGGCACTGAGCAAGTACCTGGCGCGATCTACAAGAATGAGGACGATACGAGTCAGGTGAGTTCGCAGTATAGTGATTCTGAAAATGATATCGTCCTCACACTTACCGGTAGTTCTTGACAGCTATTGCACCTCATGCCTGGGGGCTGCATATCACTGGAAAGCTGAGTAGGTTACCACTCGTGGAGGATTAAAGTCGTAAGTCCCATCTTCCACCAGTAATTCCAGGTACCCGTTTTTCCAGGCAACGTAGAAGGGATTCCCAACAAGACTGCCGTTGGGGTCACACTTTTCTGACAGCGTGAAACTTGAGCTCGTAGAAGTCGTAACGGAGATGCAGTTCATGTTGGCTGGCTGATGCGCAAGCGGAACTTTATCCACCGGACAGAATTCCCCGATATCACTGTCATAGTTAGAAGAGCTGCAAGTGAACTGAGCAATCGTTATTGTTTTCGAGACCGCCGGTTGAGCAGGTGTGGCAGATGTATGTGCAGTTGCGACGAGATTGCCTGCAAGAAATCCAAAAAAGGAACCTACCGCGAGAGCTAGAGCGAGGAAAAACAGTTGCTTCTTAGACAAGGCTTGCTCCTTGAGTTGTAGTAAAATGATATCCTCACTACGTAAATATTCTGAGTGTTCATGATAACCTCATAACACAATTATTACAATGGTGCCAGATGGAGAATAACTGGTGATTCCCCAGAAGTCCACCGGAGATCCTGAGCGCAGCGAAGGATGACATAGCCCCCTACCTATGTCTGAAGGAATCCACCATCCACCACGAGCAGGCTTCCAGTCATGTAATTCGAAGCTTCGCTGGCGAGGAAGAGGACGACCCTGGCGATGTCGTCAGGGGCACCCATGCGACCCAGGGGAATCCTGGCGATGAGGGACTGAATTATCTCGTCAGTAATAGCGGAGCCGTCCGCTCCCGGAGTCTGGATGGCGCCGGGGGCAATGGCATTGACCGTGATGTTGTGCGGGCCGAACTCCAGAGCCAGCGCCTTTGTTACCATCACCACACCGCCTTTCGATGCGTCATAATGCACGAGGTTCCCGGTGGGATGGAGAGCATCAATTGAGGCAATGTTGATGATCTTCCCACCATGACCTTCGTTCATCATCTCCTGAGCGGCTGCCTGGGTGTAGAAAAAGAGGCCTTTGAGGTTGATATCCACTACCTTGTCCCAAAGTTCCTCGGTCACCTGCAGCGCGGGTGCAAAAGGGTAGATACCGGCGTTGTTGACCAGGATATCCAGTCGTCCGAAGGCTCGCAACGTTTCCTGAACCGTCCGCCTGGCGTCAGCGACGCTGGAGGCATCGGCATTGATTGCTTCTGCCTTGCCCCCTTTGGAGCGGATCTGATTGACCGTGTTATCTGCCGCTTCCAGGTTGATATCAGTGATCATCACCGCAGCACCTGCCTCCGCCAGTCGCAAAGCGATGCCCTGGCCTATTCCCATCGCTCCACCCGTAACGATGGCCGCTTTTCCTGTCAGATCGAAGAGCTGCACAATGTTCGGATTCTGTTGTGTCGTCATACTGCTGTAACCTCGCTCTTTAGCTCATGGCTCTCCTCGAAGGAATTGCTTCTTCTGCGGCGGGCTGCTCATCTGCTCTGATGAACTCGATGCCCTTGGCCTCTCGACCGATCGCTGTAAAGATGATGACGGCGAGGAAAGCGCCGAGCGAGAAGATCGCCAGGGCAGCCGCGTAATTTGGTGTCCCTCTCGTCCCTAAGTTCTCGGCCAGCAGCGCTTCAAAAACCACAATGCCTGCGGCAAAGAGGTTGCCGAGCTGATAAGCAAAGCCCGGGAATGTTCCGCGTACATCCGTGGGAGAGAGTTCGTTGAGATGTACGGGTATGACTCCCCACGCTCCCTGTACCATAAATTGCAGGAGGAATGCGCCAACGGCTATCGAGGCGAGCAAGTTCAGGCCAGGAATTCTTATGAACCCTATCCAGAACGGTATCATAATCATTCCTATGATACACGCAACAATGATGGCGCGGCGGCGGCCCCAATTCTGCGAGTAGTAGCCGAACAATATGCCTCCAATAATAGCGCCAATATTGGCGATGATGGTAATGGTAGATGTTGCGTTGACTCCAAGTTTCAACTGCGCCTGCAGGAAGGTGGGCAGGAGATCCTGTGTACCATGGGATAACGAGTTGAACGCAGTCATAAGAACGATCACGTACACAAATAAGAGCCAATGTCTCTTGATAGCATTGCCTATGCCTTGCCATACATTGGTTCCTCTCTCTCTGTGTAATACCTGCTGGTGCTCCCATACCGGCGACTCAGTTACTCCAAAGCGGATGTACACGACGAGCAACGCTGGCAAAACGCCTATAACAAACATCGTACGCCATCCAAAGTAAGGGAAAAAGTTAAAGACGAGGAAGTATGCAACGGCGGCGAGCAGGTAGCCGCAGGCGTAGCCTTGCTGGAGAATGCCGGAGAAGAGTCCTCTTGTTTGCGTTGGCAATGACTCCATAGCCAGCGACGAACCAAGCCCCCATTCACCGCCCATAGCGATACCGAATAGTCCGCGCAGCAGGAAGAAGACAAAATAGTTCGGCGAGAAGGCGGTTTTCGCAATACGAAGCGTGACGAATGTGAGGAGGAAGAAGTCGAAGGCGTCCAGCGTCCAACCCAGGAAACTTGCCAGAAAGGCATTGCGCTGTTCGCGGTTAAGCGACCCCATCAAAGCAAATACGTTCATGGATTATTAACCTCTCTTTGCTATACCAAAGACTGCTATATATTGCTTCCACACGCTACAAGGGGGATTTACATATCCTGTACTCAGTGGTGCATTCGGGAAAGGTGTGGATGAGAACCAGAGCCGATAATGAGTTTTCACAAAATAACCCGGATACCGGAACATCCACGAAAGGCCGATAAATCGGCGGTGTGCGCGATCAATCGGCACCTACGGGTGGCCGGATTAATTCGTTAATGTGCATAATCGGCGGTGTGCACGATAAATCGGCACCTACGGGTTTCCCAGGAATGAGCGAATGCTCCACTTAGTGTTAACACGTATTAAGCATAGGGAAAAGATGAATAAAGATGAATTGTATGATCAGACGGCGACCTTTTTTCTATGGTATAGTACCTCAAAGGATTACATCATCTTTATCCCAATCAGGCAGGTCATAACACTGTTGTCGAACAATCATTTGATTTGAAAGGGGCGATTGAACTCATGGAAACTTCTGATCGTTCAACCATAGCGGGCGTTTTTAGAGATCATGCCGGGGCAGCCCTTGCTGTAGAGCAATTGAAGCAGGCCGGTTTTAGTGAAGATCAGATACAAGCGACTTCCTACCACCCTACACAGAATACGGATACAAGTACGAGTACAGAAGAAGAGGTTGAGGATGTGCCGCATGTACCCGGGGTTGGAGGCGTGAGTCGCTTTGTCGTGGCGGTCAATGCAGAGGGTAAGGAGCACGAAGCGCTTGGCATCCTGGTGCGCAATGGAGCGAACAACTCTGACATTCCTCCTGGGATGGCGCTTGAACATGGTGCTCTCGTCAGCGAGCAGGGGGAAAGCGCGAATTTCGCTCCAATACAGGGCATTGTGCAAGACCCGGGCGCCAATACCTTCTTTGGTGAGGCAAGAGATCGGGAAGGGGATATTAGCTTGATGGATAACCCGAACTTCCCACATGGATAGAGGGACTGCTTTATCAGAACCCGCCAGTCGAGCGAATGATCTGACCAGTAATCCATCCAGCGTCTTCACTTGCCAAAAAGGTGATCAGGCGAGCTACATCTTCGGGCTGTCCTATTCGTCCCATAGGAAAGCGCGGCAGGAGTTCTCGTTTCACCTCTTCGGTCATCCATCCCGTATCGGTGGGGCCAGGATCGACCGCGTTGACCGTGATTCCTCGTGGCGCGATTTCTACAGCCAGCGTGATGGTGAAGGCCTCGATGGCTCCCTTGGTGGCGACATAGGCTAATTTGCCTGGCATCGCTCCACGACCCTGCCCGGAAGTCAGATTGATGATGCGCCCACCCGACGGCGACACGAAACGGCGTGCGAACTCGATACTCAGCAGCATGGTCCCACGCATGTTCACCGCATAATAGGCATCTAATGTGGGGGCATCCAGTTGGTCAAAAGGGGCACTGGTATCATCATGGGTGGCGTTGTTGACCAGGATGGAAGCCGGCCCCAATTGTGCCTGGGCAGCTTGCATGATACGTAGAGGGGCATCTATTGTCCCGAGGTCAATCGTCATGTGTTCACAGCGCACACCCAGGGCCTGCACCTGTCTTTGCAAATGATCTGGTTCGTCTTCTTCCGCTCCCCAGGGCATGCGATGGTCGTACGGACTCCAATGCGTGAAAAAGATATCGACGCCTGCTTGTGCCAATGCCAGACATATGGCAGCGCCAATCCCCCGGCTGCGGCTTGCACCTGTCACAATCGCAAGTCGCCCTGGGGAATGTTGAGAGGTCATAGCTTCACCTTCCTCCATTCTGATAAGGTGGAGATGATTGCCAGGGTTTGTTGTTTGGTGGTTGGTTAGACATGAAATAGATCCCCCAATCTGGTGTAAATTGAAAATAGAAAAAAGTATGGCCAATACATGTGAGTATACTATGTGTGGGAAGGAACAAATGTTCTAATATGGTATACAGCCACGAAGATGATTAATGTCAGGCACCGTATTAATCGTCGCATTCACCACCACCAGAATTTCCTGCATAAGTGAGACTATGCTATAATCTCATGGACATATGCAAAGAGGTACGACATGTATTAGGAGAGAAGGATCATGAAATTCGATGAGATGTTGCAGTCAATTTTCGATGCGATTAAACACAGGGACCTGGATAAACTTTTCTCAACTGCCTCCTTTGACGATGATGTGGTCATGATTATACCGAACGGAGCCTTTATCAAGGGACGATCAGCCGTCGCCAATCTGCACGCTGCCTGGTTCGCGGACACGGATTGGCAAATGGATATGAAACTTCTGCGCAGCATTGAGACACCGGAAATGGGCTTCGCACTGGTACAGGTTGACTATAAAGATGTCAATCTTAATAGTCCGTCATATAATAGCCAGCAATACCTGAGTCTTGTTTTTACGAGAAAAGACGATGAATGGTTTCTCGTCAATGACCAGACGACTCCAGTGATATAAGAAAGAAAATGCCGAGGTGGCGTCGGAGTTTCCTTTCTCTCCTGGCTGCTTTTGTGTTTTTGATTACCAATGATGCGAAAGTAGCATTGTGCGGTTTTGTGCCTCTGTTACTTTAGTAGTATGTGTGTGCGGGGTAAAGTAATCTTTGAAATAATCCTTTTCGGTCATGGCAATGTGTAATGGTGACGGTTATACTCGTAGTAAGGTCAAGAGTGAATGTGAAACCAGGAGAGATGCCATGGACAAGGAAAAAGCATGTTTGGTCATTCATCCGAAGGCAGAAAAATATGTTGCCGGTGTTGTTGATGTTTTAGAGAAGAGGTGGGATGTCACGCAATTGGTGACGGAGTATGCTGGACATGGCATGGTGGTAGCGCAGAAGGCTCCCCAGGATGGCTACCGTTGGGTCATCTCCCTGGGAGGGGATGGTACGCTCAATGAGGTGGTCAATGGGGTGGCGAAGGCACAGGGAGCCTGTACAGTAGGCGCGCTTCCCGGCGGTACGGCCAACCAGTGGGTGCATGAAATTAGCCTACCTGAGCATCCCGTCGATGCTGCACAGGCACTCCTCAATTGCACTACTCGCATGGCGGACATTGGTTACGTTGAGGT
>WNFW01001800.1_pt1 | contig 14498 bp, 12 predicted proteins | sample 5400131 | NCBI WGS metagenome assembly WNFW01 (sample SAMN13153362, study PRJNA577476) | soil metagenome | isolation source: 20 cm soil or saprolite under grassland replicate 1 | place: USA:California | collected 2016-06-15 | reverse complement strand
TGCAGCTGAAAGCGGAAGCCGCGATGCAGGAGCACCTCGGTCGAGTGTTTCCCGCCATCGTGCGGCCGGTCGAGCAGCTCAGGAAACTCTTGGAGACCGATCCCTACCGCGCGTTCAAGGTGAGTCCCAAGGCGAAACGCATCGTCACGTTCTTGCGCGGGCGTCCCACAGCGAAGATCAAGCTGCCCGTCGAAATGCACGGCGCGCGCATTCTCGCAATAAAGGACGGTGAAATCTTCAGCGCCTATCTGCCGACCCCGAAGGGTCCCGTGTTCATGACGCTGATCGAGAAGACGTTTGGGAAGGATCAGACGACCCGGACATGGGATACGATCGTCAAGGTCGCCCGATGAGCCCGCTAAGCTTCCTGCAGCCGCTTGATCAGCTGCACTTGACCGGCGTGATAGATCGCGTGACACGTGATCCCGAGTATGAGATTGAAGCGCTCGGGCGCGGCCATGGCAGGCGTGACCGTGCCCGTCTCGATGGCAGCGACCAGCTCAGCCAGGCGTTGCTGTTCGGACTCGAGCGTGGATTGAATCTTGGACCATGAGATCGGCCTTTGGTCGGTGACGACAAACCAATCCTCGCCCGGCAGAACGAAAGGTTCTGCGGGCCGACCGGAGATCTGCGACCGGACGGCCCGAACGAAATACGCGTGATGCAGCACGAGCTCGGCGATGTTGTGCCGTCCGGTCGCCGGCCTCCAGAACGCGAGCGCGGGTTTCACGTCAGCCAGCGCCGCCTTCATGTCCGGGCCGTGCCATGCGCCGGGGCCGTAGCCTTCGTTCAGGATGCGTGATTCGGGAGGAACGCCAGTCGTGGTAGTCATAGTGGCTCCATTTTTGGGTCTGGGGAGTGTAGAACGGAGCCGGAGGTAAGTCTTGGGAAAAATTGCGGTGGCGTTGCACGAGGCGCTGAAGCGCCGCAGAGAGCGGGGCGAGGCGGGCCGTGCGGTCGGCCGGAGCATCGCCGCTGGCCAGGGTTGGTCGGCGGGCGATGTCACCTGCACGTCCGGCCCGCAGGACCGTTCTTTTGAGGAGCGCCACACGCGGCCTACCATCGCGATCGTGCTCGCGGGCAGCTTTCAGTACCGCTCGCCGCTCGGCAGCGGATTCATGGCGCCGGGCTCGCTGCTGCTCGGGAATGCCGGGCACTGCTACGAGTGCGGTCACCGGCACGGCGAAGGCGACCGCTGCGTCGCGTTCTATTTTCAGCCTGATTACTTCGAACGGCTGGCGGCCGATGCCGGCGCCCGCGGTGCGAACCTGCGGTTCCCCATTCCCCGGCTCCCTCCCATGCGCCCACTCGCCTCGCTGGTTGCACGCACTGGCGCGGGCGCGATTGGGGCGCCTGGCGTGCCATGGGAGGAAGTTGGCGTGCGGCTGGCCGTCGGGGCTGTGAGGCTCGCCGCGGGACTATCGTGGGACGATGGCGCCCTGCCGTTGAATGCCGAGGCACGCGTGACGCGGGCGGTGCGCGCCATCGATGACCGGCTGGATGGAGATCTGAGCCTCGGTACGCTCGCCCGCGAGAGCGGTCTCAGCCCGTATCACTTTCTGCGCACGTTCGAGCGGCTGACGGGCGTCACGCCGCACCAGTATGTGCTGCGGGCTCGGCTGCGTGCCGCGGCGACGCGGCTCGCGACCGAAGCGGGCAGAGTCATTGATGTCGCCCTCGACTCTGGCTTCGGAGACATCTCCAACTTCAATCGGGCGTTTCGGACCGAGTTCGGCGCCAGCCCGCGGGCCTACCGGCAACGCTATGCCGCGCGCACCGCCTCCTACGGGAGTGCTCCCCCCAAGGCGCGATAAACCTGCGCCAACCCCCTCGTCGCCGCCGTGCGCCCGGCGGCCAGCCGATCCTGGGCCTCGAGCATCGTGCGCTCGGCATCCAATACCTGCAGGAAATCGGTCGCGCCTTCGTCGAAGCGCAGACGTGCCAGCCCAGCGGCCCGCTCACTCGCCCGTGCGGCGGCGTCGAGATAGTCGAGACTGCGGCGGGCCTTGTTGTACGTGACGATGGCGGTCGCGATGTCCTGTGACGCTTGCAGCTGCGCCTTGCGGAAGTACGCATCTGCTTCCGCTTCCTGCGCGCGCGCCACGTCGACACCGGCTTTCACCCGGCCAAGGTCGAGTGCCGGCCAAGAAATGACCGGCCCAATCGCGTAGCGCGGCTTGTTCGAATTTCCCAGGGCGTCGAACGAGCTACCGACGTATCCCGCGCCGCCCCCGATCGAGATCCGCGGCAAATAGGCCGCTTTTGCCGCGCCCACGAATGCAGTGGTGGCAGAAAGCTGGCGCTCCGCGCTGCGCACGTCCGGGCGCAGCCGAACCACGACGTCGGCGTTCGGGACCACGACCGAGTCGGGGAGAGCCGGGAGCGCCGACGGCTCCTCACTCGCCTGCTCGAGCCCGCTCGCCGGCCCGCCCACGAGCACCGTGATGCGATGCTGCACAGCGGCGATCGAGGCCTCGAGCTGGGGAATTCCAGCGAGCGTCGAGTTCAACTGTGCACGCGCGCGCTCCGAATCGAACTCGTTGCCTCGACCCGCCTCGAGGCGCTGCAGCGTCACGTCCAGCGTGTGCTGCTGATTCTCGGCGTTCCGACGCGCCACCTGCAGGCGGTCTTGGGCACCGCGTAGATCGAAGTACGCACTGGCAAGCTCGGAAGCGAGCAGTACCTGCAGGTCTTGCACATCCTCTTCCGCCGCGGCAATCAACGCGCCCCGACCTTGGGTGGTCTTCCGGATCCGCCCGAAGACATCGAGCTCCCAGGAGAGTTGCAGGCCGGCGTCCCACACGTTCTGATCGGGGAAGGCGGTCCCGAAGCCTCCGGGAAAGCTCGCGCTCGCGAGCCGTTGCCGCGTGTAGCTCGCCGTGGCCGTCACGGCCGGCGCAAAGTCGAGCGCCGCCTGAACCCGCGAGGCGCGTGAACCGCGCAGCCGCGCTCGGCCGGCTACGAGGTCGTGATTGGATTTCACGCCTTCGTCCACGAGCCGCACGAGCGTTGTGTCGCCGAGTGTTCTCCAGAAGGCGACCGGCGGCGCGAGCTCCCGCTCCTGACCGCGAGCCTGCGCGGCGCCTCCCACGAGGAGGAGGGCGAGGAGCGTGCTCGCCCCAATTCCCGATTTCGGATTCATGCGAGTACCTCCTGGCCGACCGGCTCATACGCCGGCGCCGGCTTATGCTCTGCGGCGATGAGTGAGTAGAAGACCGGCACGATGAACAGCGTGAACACCGTGCCGAGTGTCATCCCGGTGACGAGAACCATGCCGATGCTGTTGCGTGCCGCCGATCCAGGACCGGATGCGAGGACGAGCGGGAAGTGGCCGAACACCGTCGCGGCGGACGTCATCAGCACCGGACGCAAGCGCGTCAGTGTCGCTTCACGCAGCGCCGCCATCTTGGCGAGGCCGCGCTCCTGCAGCGTATTCGCGAATTGGACGATCAGAATTCCGTTTTTCGCTATCAGTCCGACGAGCGTGATCAACCCGACCTGCGAGTAGATGTTGAGCGTCGTCAGATTGAGAAAGCTGAAGATCAGCGCACCCGAAATCGCGAGCGGGACCGAGCCCAAGAGCACGATCAACGGATCGCGGAAGCTCCGGAACTGTGCCGCGAGCACGAGATAGATGAGAATCACGGCGAACCCCAGCGTTACGGTCAGGGCGCCGCCTTCACGGCGGATCTGCCGCGACTCACCGGCGTGGTCGATCGTCAGACCCGGCGCGTTGAGGCTCGTGGCCGCGGTTTCCAGCACCCGCAACCCTTCTTCCTTGGTCACGCCAGCATTCACCGCACCGAACACTCGGACCGAGTTGCGCTGCTGGAACCGCGTCAGGGTGCGTGGGGCGGTCGTCGCCTCGATCCGCGTGAACGTGGACACCGGCACGAGCTGACCCGTCGGCGTCTTGATCTTGAGATCGAGCAGCGGTCCGACGGTCCTCCGGTCGTCCTCTCCGATCTGCGGGATGACCTTGTAACTGCGATCGAAGTAGTTGAACCGGTTCACGTAACCACCACCGAGAGCCGTTCCCAGCTCGCGGCCAACGGTGGCGAGATCGAGCCCCAGGTCGGCGACTTGATCGCGGTCGATCACGACGCGCGCCTCGGGCAAATCGATCTTCAGATCGGTATCGACGTACAGGAACTTGCCGCTCTGCCACCCGGCGCCGACCACGGCGCCGGCCCGCTGCAGCATCTGCTCCGGCGGCTCATCGCTCTGCAGCACGAGCTCGACGTCGTAGGAGCCGGGAGTCGGCAACGGCGGGTCGAGCCGCGGGAACACGCGCACGCCCGGGATCTGTGAGACGGCGCCGTAGAGGGCCGGGAATATCTGGGCGGTGGAGCGCTCTCGTTCCTTCCAGTCCTTCGCCACCATGCCGCCGAAGGCGCCCCATGAGGCGGTCAACGACCACATGAACTTGGCCTCGGGGAATGACGTGACCGCTCTGACGACATCGAGCGACGCACGATTGTTCGCGGCGAGTGTCGCGTCGGGCGGCACGTCCATGAACAGGCTGATGTGACTCTGGTCCTCGACGGGCGCGAGCTCCCGCTTGGAATAGTTGTACAGCGGCCACGCCGCGAGCATCACGAGAATCGCGGCCGCGACGATCGCAGGGCGCATCTGCAAAGCGCCGTCGAGCAGCCGGGCGTAGGTGCTGCGCACGACCTCGAACCCCCGATTGACCAGCTGGGTGAGCCTTCCTTCCTTGCCCTGGGGGTGCACGAACTTCGAGCTCATTACCGGCGACAAGGTCACCGCGACGATGCCGGAGACGACGACCGCGGCCGCCAGCGTGATAGCGAACTCGAGGAACAGCGAACCGGTGAGGCCGCCTTGGAATCCGATCGGCGCGTACACCGCGGCGAGCGTGATGGTCATCGCGATGATGGGGCCAACGAGCTCGCGCGCGCCGACAAGGGCCGCCTGCAGGCGTGTCTTTCCAAGGTGGACGTGCCGTTCCACGTTCTCGACGACGACGATCGCGTCATCGACCACCAGTCCGACCGAGAGCACGATCGCCAGAATGGTCAACAGGTTGAGACTGAATCCGAACGCCATCATGACGGCGCCCGCGCCGATCAGCGACACGGGCATCGCGACTAGCGGGACGAGCGCCGTGCGGATCGAGCCGAGGAACAGGAACACCACGATGCCGACGATGAGGATCGTCTCCATCAGGGTCTTGGTGATCTCCTTGAGCGCGTCTTGCATGAAGATCGTGCCGTCATACGCGACCCGGAGCTGGATGTCGGGCGGCAACGTCGGCGTGATGCGAGCAATCTCGGCGTGCAGGCGATGCGAGACCTCGATCTCGTTGCTGCCGATCGTCGGCCAGACACCCACGTACACGGCTTCGTCGCCGTTGAACTTCGCGATCATGTCGGGTTCTTCGGCGCCGAGCTCCACATTGGCGACATCCGACAGGCGCACGACCGCACCGTCACGATCGGTGACGATCAGGTTTTCGAACTCGGTCGTCGAGCGGAGATCGGTGTTCGCCAGCAGGCTGACCTGTACCAGGTTGCCCTTGGTCTGCCCGACGGCGGCGAGATAGTTGTTGCGCCGCAGCGCCGCGAACACGTCGCCCGGCGACAGGTTGTGTGCCGCGAGCCGGTCTGGATCGATCCAGACGCGCATCGCGATCGGCCGGCCGCCGACGATGTCGGTCCGCTGCACGCCGGCGATCGTCGCAAGCTGCGGCTGCAGGGTGCGCGACAGCCAGTCGGTGATCGCCGGGATGTCACGCTGCTTGGACGAGAAACTCAGGTAGAAGGACGCGTAGGGCCGGTCCGCGCGCTGCACCTCCACTTGCGGTGGCTCGGCCTCCGCCGGAAGCTCGGATCGCACCTGCTGCAGGCGCGCCGTCACCTCGGCCAGGGCCGCGGTGCTGTTCTGATTCAACTTGAGATGGATCGTGACGGTACTGATGCCCGCGCGGCTCGTCGACTCGAGATAGTCGATACCGCTGATCGCCGACACGGCGCGCTCGATCGGCGTCGTGAGAAACCCCCGCACCGCCTCGGCGCTCGCGCCGTAGTAGACGGTATTGATCACGACGGACGAGCTCTGGACGTTGGGGTACTGCTGCACCGGCAGCGAGGCGAGCGCGCGCCAACCAACGAGCACGATCGCGAGATTCACGACCACCGCGAGCACCGGTTGCCGGATGAATAGATCGGTGAACGACTTCATTGCTGCGCCCCTCCCGTCTTCGGTGCATCAACCGCTACCAGAACCCCTTCGCGGAGCTTGAAGGAGCCGGACGCCGCCACCTGCTCACCGGCCGTGAGACCGTCGAGAATCACGATCTCATCGCCCAGCATCGGGCCGCTGCGGACCGGCCGCTCGTGCGCGCGCATCTTACCGCTCTCATCGGCGGCGATGACGAACACGTGATCGCCGGAGGGACCGCGGCGCAGCGCGTTTACGGGGACGACGATCGCCGTGACCATCGGCCCGGCCGGGACGAACACGCGGACCGATGACCCCGGCGCCGGAGCGCCGCCGACGATGGTCGCACGCACCGTCGTGGTGCGGGTGACCGGATCGACGCGCGCGTCAACCGCCACGATCCGCGCGGCGATGGGCGTCGAGTCCGCCGTCGTCACCACCTGGACTGGTGTGCCGGCACGCAGGCCCACGGCGACTTGCTGTGACACCGCGAAGTCCACGTGCACGGCGCCATCGATGCCCTGGAGCGTGGTGAGCTGCGTGCCTTCGTTCAGGTATTGGCCGGGATGTACATCCGAGATGCCGACCCGCGCGCGGAAGGGCGCGCGAATCGTCTTCTTGGCGATGATCGCCTGCGTGCGGGCGATTTGCGCCTGCGCGACGTCACGCTCGGCGCGCGCCCGATCCACTTCCTCCTCGGACACCGCGCCGTGTTGACGCAGCCGCTCCATGCGCGCGAGGCTGGTCACCGCGAGTTGCGACTGTGCTTGCAGTGCCTCGAGTTCGGCCTGCTCGACGGAAACGTCCAGCGCGACCAGGACCGTGCCGGAGTCCACTACGCGCCCGGGCACCAGCGCCACCGCGTGTACGGTGCCGGACAGCTCGGTCCGCAGCGTGATCGACCGCAGCGCGAGCACGGTGCCGATGGACGTCGTCGTGGCGCGGTGCTGCTCCGTACGCGCCACGGCGCTCGTGACCATCTCGATGGGTTCGGGTTGATGCGCGGCGGCGGCGGCGGTAGCCCGCGCGGACGCGGTCTTCCACCCAGCCAGCGCGATACCAAGGGCGAGTACGACGGCAAGGAGAATTGCCGACCCACGACCCGTCTCTCCGAGAGTGCGACTACGCATACGCGACGACCTCCTGAAAGAACTGAATGGGATGATTGTGACTCACAGAGATCGTCGGATGACAGCGGTCGATTTCGACAACCCATTGCGATGTCACGGCAGTGTCAACAACGATACGACACCGCAGCCGGTCGATTGCCGGATCGTCGAACAACGTGTTCACAACACGGATTGTTCCGCCGAGTTTGGCCTGAATTCGTGTCTTGACATTGTGTGTTGGGAACAGATTTTGCAGCATGGCCGTTCGGCAGCGTGTGAAACCGCAAAAAGCCGTGAGTCCGGCCGAGCAGGCCGCCGTCGGGGTACTGATCGCTGCCGATCATCTGCAGCAGTCGTTTGCGGAGATCTGCGAGCGCCACGGTATCACCACGGATCAGTACCGGGTGCTGCGTATCCTGCGCGACGCCCCCCCGACCGGCTACGCGCGCGGCGAAGTCACCTCACGCTGCAGCATGCACCGCTCTCCCGACATGACGCGCATGCTCGACCGCCTCGTGCGGCTGGGATTCGCGAAGCGGCGCCTGGACCCTGACGACCGGCGTTGCTCGGTCGCAACAGTCACGCGGGCAGGGCTCGCGATGCTCGCTCGCATCGACCCCGAGATCGCCGCCGCGGCGCGCCGGCTCACCAAGCCGCTGAGCAGTTCGCAGCTCCACCAGCTCGCTCGCCTCACCGAGACGCTCGCCGGCCCAGACGACTAAGGTCTCCGGAACAATGTGTGTTGTGCACACGTTCTCGGCTCGTCCCGAGACGGAGTTCTGGTCGTGTCCACCAACAGTCACAGCTTCGATCTCAGCTACGAGCGCCTCACGACGCTCGCCGGCGGACGGTCCATCGTAGCTCCAACCTCATCACCATCTTTCGGAGGGTAACATGTCGAGACGCACGCTGTCCCTTTCACTCACGCTCGCCGCCATCGCGATTGCACCGGCGGCGTTGCATGCGCAGAACCGCAGTCCCCTGGCCGATCGAGTCACCGTATCGGCCGCATTCGGCGGGTTGTCCGGCGCCGCCAACCTGAACGACGCGGGCACGGCGGACTGGCGCCTCGGCTGGGCGGGTTCGCTCGACGCCAGTTATTGGATCCTGCCCCGCGTCGCGCTCCGGGTCGGTGGCACATGGGCACAGGACAGCCTGCGGTCCGGCGCGATCGCAGGTCGTGGCAAGTTCAACAAGTTCGCTTATGATGCCGACATCGTCCTGCGCTATCCGCTGACGACGGGCGCGAGTACCGTCACGCCGTACCTTCTGGGCGGAGCAGGGGCGATCAGCGTCCATCAGCTCGCTTCGGACAGCACGTGGACGAAGTTCGCCGGTAATTTCGGCGGCGGCATCGAATATCGGTTCGGCCGCCTGGGCGTACGGGCGGAAGGCCGTGACTACGTCTACAAATTCGACCGGTACGGCTTCGACAAGACCCAGCACGACGTCGCCTGGCAGGGCGGCGTCACCGTTTCGTTCTGAGAGACAACTGAGAGGCCGGATGGAAACCAAGGCCTTGTCACTCGATCAATATTTCCGGCAGCTGCGCGCTCTGGGTGCCTGGTGGCGTGTGGGCTCCAGCGCACTCGAGCCGCAGCGGCTGATCATTGAACATCGCTGACGCCGAAGCCCTGCTCACAAAGGCGGTCCCGCGGCAGGCAGGCGACTGGGCCGATCTGGGAGCCGGCGACGGTACGTTCTCTCGAGCCCTCGCGCTGCGCCTAGAAAGCGGGAGCCGCATCTACGCGGTAGACCGGGATCCTGCGGCGATCGCGTCGCTCGAAGGATTGGCATCGGATAGCGTCGATGTGGTTCCTGTGAGCGGGGATTTCACTCGCGATCTCCAGCTGCCAGGAGTTGGCGCTGGGGAGCTCAGCGGGATGCTGTTTGCAAATGCGCTGCACTTTGTCCCGAATCCCGATGTCGTACTCGCGCGTCTCCTGCGCTGGCTGCGCCCCGGCGGTCGCATCGTGATCGTGGAGTACGAGGGTCGTCGCCCGAGCCGCTGGGTGCCGTATCCGATCTCCGCCAAGCAGCTGCCGGAAATTGTGGCACCCCTTGGGCTCTCCAGACCGGCGATCACGGCGACACGTCCCTCTGCGTATGGAGGATCTCTGTACGTCGCTGTCACGGATCGACCGGTCGAGTTGTGACACACCGTTTACGTAAAGCTTGCCAAGCCGTCGGACACGCAGGGTCTCTTGCTCGCTGGGACGTCCACATCTACTCCAGCCGAGGGTCCTATGCGCCGAGTCGCCGCAAATCTCGCAATTCTTGTCCTGGTGGCTGCATGCTCGCCTGAACGATCCGCAGTTCTCGCTCCTTCGATGTCGATTGGGAATCCCATCAACACCGGCTCGAAAGAACCGTACACCCTTGCCGTCATCGGGGACACGCCCTACGGCCCCGAGAAGCTCGCCGAGTTTCCCGATCTCGTCGGGCTGATCAACAGCGATCCCAAAGTCGATCTCGTCGCGCACCTCGGCGACATCAAGGCCGGTTCCAGCAGCCCGTGCACCAACGAATACATGGAGTCGATTCGCACGCTGTCCGACGAGTTCAAAGATCCGTTCGTCTACACGCCCGGTGACAACGAATGGACGGACTGCCACGTCGCGAGCAAGAACAACGGCCTTTACACGCCGACCGAGCGTTTGCAGTTCGTGCGCGGCTTGTTCTTCCCCGTGCCTGGGCAGTCGCTCGGCGGACGCAAGAAGGAGCTGCTCACCCAGGCCGACGATCCCGCCAACTCGGCCTATGTGGAGAACACGATCTGGATGGAGTCGCAGGTCGTCTTCGCGGCGTTGAACATCCAGGGAAGCAACAATGACCGCGCGTCTTGGGGTACGCCGCTCCCGGCAGACGCCGCGAACTATCCGTCGCAGGTAGACGAGCAGGCGAGTCGCGCCCAGGCCAATCGTGCCTGGTTGAACCGAGCGTTCGACATCGCCGACGCGAACGATGCCTCAGGCGTCGTGCTCCTGTTCCAGGCCGACATGTGGGACCCGACGGCCTCACTGTCCGGCTTCGACGACCTCGTGGTTCAGATCGGCAATCTGGCGGCCGCGTACGACAAGCCGGTGCTGCTGCTTGAAGGCGATTCGCACATGTTCCGCGTAGACAACCCCTACGCCGCGTTGTCACCGCTGCACGGGATGCACCCCTCCACGCCCGTCGCTGAGAACCTGACGCGCATCGTCGTCGAGGGGAGCGCCGCCGGACGGACGGAGTATCTGCGGTTGACGGTCGATCCAAAGAACGGACGATTGTTCAGCTGGGAGCGGGTGCCGTTGCACTGATTACTCCACTACCACTGGGCTGTACCGAGCCCCAGCTTTGAGGTCATCCGTGCGGTTCGTCGAAGCGCACCAACAGGCTGAGGTCTGATCCAGCGACGCGATTTCATCGCGACGGCAGTCGGCGCGGGCGTCACGCTCGCGGGACTGCCGTTGCCGCTCGGTTTCATTGATCCCCCGGCTCCCTTCGCCCCGCTCCCGACGCTCCGCCAGTTGGCCTGGCACGAGCTCGAGTTCTACGGCTTCCTGCACTTCACCGTCAACACGTTCACCAACCGCGAGTGGGGTTTCGGTGACGAGTCTCCCGCCGTCTTCAATCCCACCGATTTTGACGCCGCCCAGATCGTTGGCGCCGCGAAGGACGGTGGGATGAAAGGGCTGATTCTCACCTGCAAGCACCACGACGGCTTCTGCCTCTGGCCGTCGCGGTACACCGAGCACTCGGTAAAGAACAGCCCGTTCAAGCGCGACGCGGTCAAGGAGATCTCGGAGGCATGTGCGAGCGCAGGAGTGAAGTTCGGTATCTATCTCTCGCCGTGGGATCGGAATCACAAAGACTATGGCAGTCCCGAGTATCTGGTTTACTATCGCAATCAGTTGCGCGAGCTGCTGAGCAATTATGGCCCGGTATTCGAAATCTTCTTCGACGGCGCGAATGGCGGCGACGGCTACTACGGCGGCGCGTACGAGCGGCGCCAGATCGACAATCGCACCTATTACGACTGGCCGAACACGTGGCAGATCGTGCGCGATCTGCAGCCCAACACCGTACTGTTCAGCGACGCCGGCCCGGATATTCGGTGGGTTGGGAACGAGAACGGAATCGCCGGCGAGACGTGCTGGGCGACCTCCAATCGGGACGATTTCTCACCGGGAAACGCGGATGTCGCGCGCCTGAATCGCGGCGACCGGCCGGGCACGCATTGGGTGCCCGCCGAGTGCGATGTCTCGATCCGGCCGGGCTGGTTCTATCACAAGCATGAGGACAGTCAGGTCAAGACGCCGCAGCAGTTGGTCGATCTCCACTACTCGTCGGTGGGACGTGGCGCGTCGTTCCTGCTCAATCTCCCCCCCGATCGTCGCGGCCGGATTCACGAAAACGACGTACGATCGTTGCGTGAGTTCCGGAGACTTATTGACGGCACGTTCGGGACCAACCTCGCGGCCGGCGCGCGTGCCAGTGCGGACAATTGGCGCGGGCGCGACCGGCGGTTTGCTCCTGCCAATGTGCTCGATGGTCGTCGGGACACATACTGGGCGACGGATGATGACATAAATACGCCGACCTTGACCATACAATTGCGGCGCGAAACTACATTCAACGTCGTTCGGCTGCGCGAGTCTCTGCCCCTGGGTCAGCGCGTCATATCCATAATTGTTGATATGTGGCGCGATGGGGGATGGGTCGAGTTCGGCCAAGCGACGAGCATCGGCAGCTGCCGATTGATCAGAGGCCCGCGTATCACGACGTCGCGGGTGCGAGTCCGTGTTACGCAGGCCTCCGTGTGTCCGGCGATTGCAGAGGTTGGGTTGTTCGCTGAGCCCTAGGGTTAGCCAAGCCCAACACCCTACTGCGCCATCTGCTGTGCTTCCTTCCGAATCAGCGCGTAGCCCAGGCTATTGAAGTTGTAAATCGCGAGCTCGCCAAACATCGGCTTCGCCTTGTCGCCGTGACCCGACCCGTCCAGCGCCATCGCGTAGTTGTACTTGATGTACGGATCGAGCAGGTTGCCCTGCGCGAAGTGTGCGGCGGCGTCCGCGTTGTGTCCCTGATACAGAGCGACAAACCCCTTCAGCTGATGCACCGGCTCCATCTTGCGGGGGTTCGCATCAGCGGTGACCAGCGTCGTGAGACGGGCGGTTTCGCGCTGCGCGGTCCGGTAGTCGCCCTTGCGGGCCGCGAGCCAGGCACTGAAGTAGGCGACGTTCTCTTCCTGCGCCCGGCGGAAGCCGGCACTGCCCCCCTGATCGGCCTGCTGCATCATCAGCGGCGTGCGCTGCTTGAGCGCCGCATCCGCCGACGGGAAGTCGCGCGTATCGATCGCGATCAGCGCCACATTCGAGAGCGCATTGATCTTCACGGTGACGGGATCCGGTATCCCCATCCCATCAGCCTGCGCGACGAGCTGATTGAGCTCAGTGATCGCGCCCTTGGCGTTGCCCGCGTAGGCGCTGACGTACGCGCGGAACGGCGCGAAGAAGCCCCGCTCGTTGCCGCGTCCCACCGCCATCGCCGAGTCGTAGTCCGCGCGCGCCGCCTCGTAATCGCCGTCGAACGAATTGACGTGCCCGCGCTGCTGCAGCAGTCCCGCATCGCGGGGGTTGAGCTCGTGGCCGCGCGTGTATTCGACGCGCGCTTGCCGCAGGTTGTTCAAGGCGCGCTGCGCGTCGCCCAGATTGTCGTGCATGGTCGGCTCGTTGGGCGCGAGCGCCTCCGCGGCCTGATAATGCTGCAACGCCTGATTGAAGTCGCGCGGCTCACCGAACAGGTACGAAGTCCCCATCGCGATATGCGCGACCGCGAACCGCGGTGCCAGCGACAGCGCCTTCCCGTACGAAGCCCGGGCGTCGGCATTGTTGTTCAGTCCCGCCTGGATATTTCCGAGCGTGAGATGGGCGCGCGGGCTCTCGGGATACTTGGCGACGAGCTGCTGCGCCGCCGCCAGCTGCCCGCTGACGTCATTCTCGAGGCCCTTCCGCGCGATCTCGATCTGCAGCTGCTCGGCGTCCGAGGCTCCTGCGGCGAGGGCCTCCGCGCGCGCCAAATTGGTCTTGAATTCCTCGAACGAGTTGCCGGTGTTCGCGACGTTCAGGTAGGCGATCGCAAACGTCGAGTCGGCCGCCACGGCACGCTTGAAGTGATCGAGCGCTTCGAAGTTGCGCGCCAGGTCGAGCTCGCGCTGCCCCTGGAGAAAGTGGTTGCGGGCGTCGGCGGACTTCGTCGTCAACGGAATGCCGCTGATGCTGCCGGTCACACTGTCGAGGGCTCCCAGATCGCGGGTCGTGGTCGTAGACGGCCGCGGCGAGGCCCCACAGGCCGAGAGCAGGATGGACGTAGCGACGGCGAGAAGCGGACGATGCATGTGGGCTCCTAGTCAGGATACAAGAGCCTGCGGTCTGGGACTTGTCGCCACAAGTCGACGATCTGTCAGTGTGTTGTGCGGAGATCGGCTTCCTTGAATAGCAGCCCGACAATTCCGCGGGTGGCATCGACTTGCGGGCCGAGATCCTTGAACGTCGCCGCGCGTCCGTCGGCCTCGGCGCGGACAGTCGAGTTCTCGAACAGCGGGTAGTAGCCAATCCCCATCCGCACCGCGCCGGGCGGCACGACGCAGCCGCAGCGCATCGATCCCGCCAGTCCCGCGTTCACGGTGATGGTAAGTGGCCGGCCTGTTTCGTTCGTAATCAGCGGCGCAAAGTAGGAGCCGTGCGTCGGCCGCGCGGTCGCCGCGATGCGCACCGTGCCTCGCGGTCGCGCGATTGCAATCGTGTCACCGAGCGATACGCCGAGCCGGGAAATGAGCTGCCACGACACATCGAGCCGGCGGGCGCGGTCGACCTTCAAGTTGAACGAGCCACCCGGGAGAATGCGCCGCTCCTCGCCACTCACCTGCACCGCGACCATGTCGGTCAAGCGATTCTGAAACGTGAGCGTCGGCGGCCGGAAGAACATCGCGCCGGCGACGAGCGCGACCACGGGCAACGCGATAGCCAGGACAACCCATCCTACCCGTCGCGGTTTGACCGTCCGGCCGCCGGGCCGTGCGCCCGTCCGCGGTGCCGTGCGTGCGCCACTCACCAGCAACTCCGTCGCCGCCTGAGCTGCGCTCGCCCGCGAGCGCATCGTGCTCGGCTGCTTGTCGCTCTCCAGCGCCGCGATCACCTCGCCCGCGGACTGGAAGCGATC
>WNFW01001799.1_pt1 | contig 14501 bp, 17 predicted proteins | sample 5400131 | NCBI WGS metagenome assembly WNFW01 (sample SAMN13153362, study PRJNA577476) | soil metagenome | isolation source: 20 cm soil or saprolite under grassland replicate 1 | place: USA:California | collected 2016-06-15 | reverse complement strand
CGGACTGGTATCGCGACGGCACGCTGGCGGAGTATGTAGCCGTCGAGGCACGCAACCTCACACCGCTGCCGGGCGACGTCGACTTTACCGTGGGTGCCGCCCTCGTGATGCCGGGCCTGACCGCCTGGCAGGGGCTGTTCGAGCACGGCCGCCTTCGCGCCGGGCAGAGCGTCCTTGTGCACGGTGCGGCTGGCGTGGTCGGCTCGATGGGGACCCAGCTTGCACGTGAGGCGGGCGCATACGTCATCGGCACCGGCCGCGCTGCCGCCCGTCAGACGGCGCTCGACTTTGGCGCACAGGAGTTCGTCGACCTCGATAACGACGCTCTGGCAGATATCGGCGAGGTCGATCTGGTTTTCGATGTCCTCGGAGGTGACATCGCGAAGCGGTCTGCGGGCCTGATTCGCGCCGGAGGAACGCTGGTGACCGTCACCGGCCCGACTGAGGCGCGGCCCTCTGGCGGCCTGACAATCGATTTCGTCGTCGAACCCAATCGCGCGCAACTCAGTGAACTCGTACAGCGCGTCCGGGACGGTCGGCTGCGGACAAACATCGGCAAGGTGGCCGCCCTGGACGATGCCGTCGTCGCCTTCAACCCGACCGAGCGGGTCAAGGGAAAGACAATCATCCGCGCGCGGTCATCCGTGAGCGACACGCGGAAATTGATACACGCGGCCGGCCAGCGCTTTCCGGATCGACCGGCTGCATGAAGAAGGTAACGGGATCCAATCATATTATTCAATGTGGGATGCCTTAGGACGCTGATTTTGGCCTCAGGTTTAGAGTGCATGCCGCAGTCAGAATTCTCCGCAAAACAGGAAAACATATGCCGACATACAGCAAGAATCCCGACGCGGTATCTCGTCTCTCTCGCGAGCAATACCGCATTACTCAAACTAACGGGACTGAGCGTCCCTTTGACAACGCCTATTGGGACAACAAAGAGCCTGGCATTTATGTGGACGTGGTGTCTGGCGAACCACTGTTTGCTTCGATCGATAAATTTGACAGCCATACAGGCTGGCCGAGTTTCACTAAACCGATCGAGCGCGAAAATATCGTAGAGAACACCGATATCAGCCACGGCATGACGCGGACAGAAGTTCGGTCTAGCCATGGCGACAGTCATCTTGGGCACGTATTTCCCGATGGCCCACGCGCGGAAGGTGGACTCCGCTATTGCATTAATTCAGCCTCGCTGCGGTTCATTCATTTCGATGAACTCGAGAGCGAGGGCTACGGCACATATCGCAAGCTATTCGAGACCGCAAATAAGGAGCAATAACGTGAGCACAACTACCGAACGCGCAATTCTTGCAGGCGGTTGCTTTTGGGGCATGCAGGACCTGATGCGCCGCTACCCTGGTGTGATTTCGACACGGGTCGGCTATTCGGGTGGCGACGTCTCCAATGCGACCTACCATCATCACGGCACTCATGCCGAGGCAATTGAAATCATCTTCGATCCTGACAAGCTCAGTTACAGGACGCTGCTGGAATTCTTCTTTCAGATTCATGACCCGACCACACTGAATCGCCAAGGCAACGACAGGGGAACCAGCTATCGTTCCGCCATTTTCTACACAAGCGACGAACAGAAACGAATTGCAAGTGACACCATCGCCGATGTCGACGCGTCGGGGATTTGGCCCGGTAAAGTGGTGACTGAAGTCGCGCCCGCGGGTGCTTTTTGGGAAGCCGAGCCGGAGCATCAGGACTATTTGGAGCACTATCCTAATGGTTACACTTGCCATTTCATTCGGCCTAACTGGAAGCTTCCGCGCCGACATGAGAAAACCTCTTTGGCTTCCTAAATAAGAAAGCGGTTCCAGTCCGAAGTTGAGCGAGTGTTTCGATGCCTCGCGCAAGTCGGCCATATCCGCAACAGAATTCATGCAATTGAAGCCGCTCATTGCGGACTTTCCCAAGGAGACATCTATGACGCCCGAGAGCAAATCTGTTACGCCGACCGTTTTCTATCGCACGCTTAACATGGCGGGCCTTCAAATCTTCTATCGCGAATCCGGTCCCCGAGATGCCCCCACCGTTTTGCTCTTGCACGGCTTTCCGTCGTCTTCTCATATGTTCCGCAATCTGATTCCCATGCTTGCAGATACCTATCATGTCGTCGCCCCAGACTTCCCTGGCTATGGCGAAAGCTCAGCACCGTCGGTCAAACATTTCGACTATTCCTTCGAGGGATTAGCGGCTGTGACCGAAAAGTTCACCGAAGCGCTGGATCTTTCTTCCTATGCGCTGTTCCTGTCTGACATAGGTGCATCGGTTGGCTTCCGGTTAGCCGTCATGCATCCGGAACGCGTGACCGCGATGATCATCCAAAACGGCGGTGCCCATGTTGAAGCTCTAAATAAGGAGTTCGCAAAGGGATTATTAGACTATTGGGAAGATCGCACCGACAAGAATGCTCAAGTTTTACGCGACTGGCTTCTGACGATTGAAGGAACCAAGTGGCACTATCTGCATGGCGTTAGCGATCCATTGAAGATCAGCCCCGACAATTGGGTGATCGACCAGGCTTATCAGGACCGACCAGGAAACAAGGAAATCCAACTTTCGATCCTCTACAACGCAAAAAGGGATCTGGATGTCTTTGCCGACTGGCACGAGTATTTCCGTAAACAACGGCCGCCCACGCTGATCACTTGGGGCAAGAACGACGGAATCTTCACGGTGGAGGGTGCTGAACTCCTTAAAAGAGATATTCCCAGCGCGGAGCTCCATCTTCTCGACACGGGCCATTTCGCGTTGGAAGAAGAAGTGGATCGGATTGGGTCGTTGATGCATGAGTTTCTCGACCGCACAATAGACACAAAAACGCGCAAAGCTGCATCCGTCCAACTTTGACGAGGGTTGCCACGGTTTCTGTTCCGATCGTGGCAGAGACATGCGCACGCAGAGGAGCTGGTTTTTCGCGATTTCTCCAGCTTGTTCCTGGTGAAGGAGAATCGCAGACAACTGGGAAACTCTGCGTGTTGCATGCACGAAAATGCAAAACGGAATTAGAGGAGAAATGATGGCACGCATTGTTCGCTTCCGCGAATATGGTGATGCAAGCGTCCTGAAAATCGAGAGTCTGGATGTTCCGCCGCCATCTGCCGACGAAGTCCAGATCGATGTAAAGAGCATCGGCTTGAATCGAGCGGAGGTCATGTTCCGCACGCACGCTTATATGCAAGAGGCTCAATTTCCCAGTCGCCTCGGTTTCGAAGCTGCGGGTATCGTCAAAACGGTCGGTACATCCATCGCCAGCTTCAAGAAAGGCGATGTTGTCAGTTTGATTCCGCCAACCGATGTAGCCCGGTGGGGCACATATGGAGAATTGGCCAATGTGCCCGCTCGCAATCTCGTCAAACATCCACGGAATATCTCTTTTGAAGAGGCGGCAGCTTCGTGGATGCAGTATGTCACTGCATGGGGCGCCCTCATTGAACAAGCCAAGCTCACCGCGAGCGATTTCGTCATCGTCACAGCGGCCTCAAGCAGTGTCGGTATTGCCGCGTTCCAAGTTGCAAAAACTGTGGGCGCTACAGTCATCGCAACCACTCGGACCCGGGCCAAGAGGCAAGCGCTCATGGACCATGGAGCAGATCATGTTGTCGTGACGGATGAGGAGAATCTCGTCGCACGAGTCATGGAGATCACTCGCGGTGTCGGCGCGCGGGTTGTGTTCGATCCAGTCGGTGGTCCGTCCTTCATTCCCCTCACCGATAGCATGGCGCGAGGCGGCATCTTGCTCGAATATGGCGCGCTCAGCCCGGAGCCGACGCCGTTTCCTCTGTTCACAGTACTGGGCAAGAGCTTGACCTTGAAGGGGTATCTGAACGGAGAGATCACGAACGACGACGCTGCCCTAGAGCGTGCAAAAGCATTCATTACCAGCGGGCTCGCTTCGGGGCAGCTGAAGCCCGTCATCGCACGCACTTTCCCTCTTGAACAGATCCAAGAAGCGACGCGCTTCCTCGAATCCAATGCTCAGATTGGCAAGGTAGTCGTCAATGTCTGATTGCAATGATTTGATTCAATGCCAAAACCTATAGTGTCACAACAACAAAGCGCAAAACATCTCGCTGCGCGAGCCGTAATGGCATATCGTGCGGGATTCCCAACCGCGCTGCTTTCGGTTACTAATAGCAGCGAGCACCCCAGCGGTATCGTATGCGACTGGAAGGGCCTGCGTGACTCGTTTCACAATGACGAGAAGCTGCTAAGCAGAGCCTTCGCCTTCATCTACGTCGGATCGATCGTGGACCAGGCAATCAGTGATCCCATTTCGGATGAGTTGCACAAAGAACTCGCATCCGACATGTCGAGTGCGCTTGAAGCGCGGCAAACTGCAGTCGATTGGGGCCTCGCCAAGGCAGTGAAAGACACTGATCCCTACGCGCATACCGGGTACAAATTGGCCTCGCGGCTTCTGCGGATGGATAAACCGCTGATCGAATCTCTCGCTCGCGAGTTGACGTCCCAAGGCACGATTGAAGGCGACGCTCTAAAGAAGTGGTTGGACGGCAATGCAAGCCCGCTCAATTTTGATGAATTGGAAACAATTACGACGTACTGAAAACAAAGTTGAGTACGGTTCCTTATGTGGAGACAGGTACTAACTTTGACTAGATTGCCGCGGTTTCTGTTCCAATCGTGGCAGAGAATGCGCACGCAGAGGAGCTGGATTTTCGCGATTTCTCCAGCTTGTTCCTGGTGAAGGAGAATCGCAGACAACTGGGAACCTCTGCGTGTTGCATTCCTTTTATAAACGTCAGCTTAACATCGCAAGTCTTTGCAATGGACGAACGGAGCGAAAGTGGAGTGCAATGCTAAATCTTGAATCTGGCGATCGAATTGAACTGTTCTACGAAGATTCCCCGGAAGCGACAATTCGCGCGACCGTTAACCGTTTGTTGAGCGATGGAGATGAAGGAATGGGTCTTGTGAGTTCAAGAGGCGCGCAAATCAGAGAGAATGGGGCAGAGATTGCCCGTCTGTTCGCACGGTTTGCGTTAGGCGCTTCCTTTCTATCCGCTGTGGCTGATCGTTTTGGCCTATGGGGGCCACATGGAGCAAAGAACGTATCCTGGGGAAATTTCGCTCATTTCGTTCAGTACACGGGCGCGGTGACGTCTCTTTTTCCCGGTTCGTCGACAGTGTCGTATGCGTGGGCAGCTACCGTCGCGGAGACACTCTTTGGGATATTGCTTATCGCAGGCTTCAAGATGCGAATTGCTTCCGTACTGTCCGGTCTCCTCCTTTTGTTATTTGCTATCGGCATGGTCACAGGTCTCGGCATCAAGACGCCATTCGACTATTCGGTCTTCTCGGCAGCTGCTGCAGCATTCTTACTGGCGTTCTGGGAACCTGACCGATTCACGTTGGACAAGCTTCTGAAGCGATTACAAAACTGAGCGGGAGGACCAAATGAAAACGCACAACCGTCGACTTATGTGCGGCACTCGATGCGCAATCCTCGGTTGGTACGACTTGTTATGCCCGTTCTGCTATATCGGACAGAGTCGAAAGGCGGTCCGCGTGGCATGGTTTCACCTGGTCGACCTGACATTCCAGAGATTCGCCCCGAAATTCCACGCGGCGGGATTTCGAATAGATTGAGCGTTTTGTCTATAAACTCTTCGCGGATTCCTCGGAGTCGGTTCCTCGACAGCAGACGTTGGCTTGACAGTCCTTTTGACACCCAAGGCCGTTAGCGCCATTCGACACGATGAGACAAATAAGTACTCCGCCGTGAATCTTGCCGAACTCCCAAACGGTCTCCAGATTGCTAGCTTGAACATAACGGGAGGAGATGAAATGAACAGCGACTATGTATTTTTGTGTGGTGTAATGTGGTGCGGTTATGGACAACAAGAAGCCGGCAGAGAACTCCTCAGGGCTGCCCTCTCTCGCGATCCGGATATCAGCACTCTTGCTTGGGCTATGCTTGCGAAAGGAAAGACTGCGCTGAGGCAGAGATCGGTAGGCGAGCGACGATCCATAGAGCCGTGAAGATGTCTAAAGTTTTCGACGACCTCCTCGATCCTGCACACCTAACACTTTAACTATTTCGAAAGCCTGCCGATGTTTCCTCCTCGGATTTGAGCAAGATCATGCGTGACAAAGATCGGTCAAACAACGTTGTGAAATATCGATCGGCGTCTACCTCAAACCGACCCCGCCATTACATTGCGAGCCCTCTATCTTCGTCTTCACCAGATTGACCGGCGTTGCTGATGAAATCAGGTCGTGAAATTCCCAACTTTTTCATCTTTGCGATTAACGTAGTCCGCCTTAACCCCAGGCGGGCGGCCGCGCCACCCGGGCCCCCGATGACCCAACCAGTCGACCGGAGCGCGTGCAGGATCACGGCTCGCGCAGAGTCAGTAAACGTACCCTGCGCTGGACGCAGTGTCACCGGATTGTCTTCCGTTGCTGGCAGCGGGTTTGGAAGGACTCCGTCATTGGACTTGATCACCGCTCGCTCGATCAGGTTCTGAAGTTCCCGCACGTTCCCAGGCCAAGAATACAAGGTGAACGCCTCGAGCGTTTCCCGTGGTATATCCCGAATTGGCTTGCCCATGCGCCGAGAAAAAGTTTCGACGAAATGCAAAACCAACCCGGGTATGTCTTGGCGGCGTTCGCGCAAAGGCGGCAGCAGAACCGGAAACACGTTCAGACGGTAGTACAGGTCACTGCGAAATTCGTTGAGGGCTACCATCTCGGTCAGATCGCGGTGGGTCGCTGCCACTACACGCACATTGATGCGATGCGTTCTCCCACTGCCAAGCCGCTCAAACTCCTGTTCTTGCAGGACGCGAAGCAGCTTCGGTTGCAATGCCGGAGGCAGATCTCCAATTTCGTCCAGGAAAATGGTCCCCGTATCAGCCATTTCGAATCGCCCAATCTTTTGCGCTATGGCTCCGGTAAAAGCACCTTTCTCGTGGCCAAAGAGTTCACTCTCTAACAGATCAAACGGAATCGCAGAGCAATTCAGCTTTACGAATGGCCGCCCACAACGCGCACTCAGATTGTGAATAGAGTGAGCAATCAGTTCTTTACCCGTTCCGGTTTCCCCTAGGACAAGGACGGTGGAATCAGTCGGTGCCACGCGCTCCACCTCGGAGAGCACGAATTCCAGAGCAGGACTGTTGCCGATGATCTGGTCGAATCGGCTGACCTCAGGACTCGCCCGTTCACATGGTCGAATTTTGTCGACTCCGTCCACGGATGAACTACACTTTCAGCGGGACCGAAAGATCTAACTATTCAGTGCTGCCCGCACAGTATCAAGCAGAGCGTCATCATCAAATGGCTTGCTCAGGAATTCTACCGCTCCAGCCCTCAACGCTTGCATCCGCATCTTCTCGTCACCGAGCGCTGTGATGAAGATGATGGGTATTCTGATACGATCCCGGTTTAGTTTTGATTGGAGGTCTAAACCTGACATTCCAGGCATGCGGATGTCAGCGATCAGGCATGCGGTCCGTTCTTGTTCCCCAGAGTTCAGGAACTCTTCTGCGGATGCAAATGCCAAGGCCTGGAAGCCAGCCTGTTTCATAAGGCCGTCCAGGGCGCTCCGCATCAACTCGTCATCATCGACAATAACAACCAATGGCGATCTCTCCTCACTGGTCATGCCTGATAAAAAATTAGTCCTGAACAAGAAAAGGCGCAATTATGCCTTGGTATAACAGCCGTCGGATAAAAACCCTGCAAAATGCGGAGAACCCGCTACCCGCCCTGCAGGCGGATGATCGCTCACACTGGTAGCACACTTGCTACTGCAGAGATCAGATCTGATCCGTTGGAAACATGGAGAGCATATGGACATCGGTCTTCTTCTTCTTCGCCTGGCCGTGGGCCTAACAATCGCGGCACACGGTGCACAGATGTTGTCCGGTTGGTTTGGCGGGCAGGGACTCGCAAAAACCGGACAGCTTTTCGAGGCGCTGGGGTTCCCACCGGGACGTAGTTACGCTTTGCTAGCTGCACTTGCCGAAATCGGCGGCGGTGTTCTTCTGGCCTCAGGGTTGGCCACACCTTTATCGGCGGCAATTATCTTTGCTGTGATGATCGTTGCTGCCTTTAGTGCACATTTAAAACAAGGCTTCTTCATCATGAGCGGCGGCTTCGAGTATACATTCGTTCTGTCTGTCGCAGCGTTGACACTCGCGTTTACAGGTCCTGGTTCACTGTCTCTGGACGCGCTACTTGGCCGCTCGTGGAGTGGTGTGTTGTGGGGGCTGGCTGCCATACTGGCGGGTATCCTTGCCAGTATCGTGCCACTCGCTCAAAGACGACAAGCATCTGCAAACTTCAAATGATCTACGCAACGATTGATCTCCGATAGCCCGACTGAACCGCCAGGAGTGACCGGCTTCAAGTGTCAATCCATAGCCACGCTGTCATGCGACGGTCATCTATTGCGGCAAAATGGTCTTACACTGCTATCTCCGCCGTTCTCTTACGTGCGCATTTTCCTCACGAGCCTTCTTCCAATCTCCCTCTGCGATGCTCTGGTCCCTCCTTCTCCAACACCTAATCGCCTTCTTCCGCACGCCACAGATCGCGATCAGACTTCACTCGGTTTCGGTTCCGAACACATTTGGAGACGCACTTGCAAGCGCAAAGGGCATAGGCGTCAAAGCACGAGATCAGGCCACGGTAGTTATGAATGCTTTGCTTCAAATCACGAAACTACAGTATGCAGTCATACAGCTATCGAGCATCACCGATCCGCCCGAACGAGTGATCCTGGCATACAGAGACGAACGGACGCTTCGTGCCCTCATTGCGGGACCGAGCATAGTTGGGCTGGGCTTCGATTCCCGAGAGGAAGCCATGAGTATCGAGAATCCAGCGTTGGAAAAGGCAGTAGCTCCGGCGCCGTCAAATGAATTAGAGGGCGCTCGCTCGGGACAGCATCCGCCCTATTGCCGCGGAGGTCGAGCAGCAGCGTGGTCGAGTTTCTCGTCGCTTGGGAGACTGGCGAGCGATATCGTTCAGTTTGCCTTCGCTGCCACTATCTGCATTTTCTATTCTAAAAACATTGTGTCTGCCATCATCCGCTCGGTGCTTGCGGGTTCTGTCTGATTGCACAGCATGAGGAAGCGAACAAGACTACGTGCAGAAGGCATCGTGGGCAAACTGAGCTGCTAGAACGAAAACAGTGTAAGTGATCTGCTCCCGTTGATCATCTAGTGCAGCACGCAACAAACCTCGATTAAGGAGAATTTAAATGGACAAGCATTCGAACACAAACGCCAGCATCAGCGCGCAACCACGCCTTCATCAACATGCGGCAGCGATCCAGCCTTACGGTACGGTGACCCACGCCCTTCCACTTGAGCTTGAAGAACCAGTACGCCTGGAAATGACGGAACGTTTGAATCAACTACTCGCGGACACGATTACCATTCGCGACCTCTACAAAAAGTCACATTGGCAAGTTGCTGGCCCTACCTTTTATGAGCTGCATCTGCTTTTCGACAAGCACTACGACGAACAGGTCGAGCTGGTCGACTCTATTGCCGAACGTATCCAATTGCTGGGTGGTGTGAGTCTGGCAATGGCCGCTGATGTGGCCGAAGAGACTCAGATCGAACGGCCTCCCCGTGGCCGCGAGGAAGTGCCCGTTCAATTGTCACGGCTAGTCGATGCCCATCAGGTTATCATTCGCAACGCACGGACCCTAGCCCGTCGTTCGACCCAACTTGGCGATGACGGCACCAATGACCTTGCCGTCAGTGAAATCCTGCGCGCCAATGAGCTTCAGACATGGTTCTTAAGTGAACACCTCGTAAATGTGCCTTTGGTCAAGGCCGAGGAACCGACGGTCAACACAGGCGCGGCGTAAGAGTCAGTGGTCCGGCTAGTTACGCAAACAGAGGCCGCAAGCTGGCATGGTTAGAAGTGGCGTTGGATCTGCGGAGGAAATTCCATGACACCGACAATCGATGTGGACTACGTCCATAAATTCGTGCCTGCTCATCCCGATTCTGCGCACCCGGTGACGCTTATCTATTGCATGGAAACTGGTGGTGACGAGAACTCGCTCCTTTCTCTTGGAAATCAACTTTGCCCGAGGGGCCCCCTCGGGCTCCGGGGCAAGGTTCTGGAGAATGGCATGCCTCCTCGCTACTGGAAGATTGCGTGAATCTCGACTGACGCCCGGAACGAAACCCTTCCGGTAATGCTGGTAGACGATTGGCTTGACCGCCTGCGGGCTCAATTGGACCGAAGGCGCGTCTTAGTTTCCTGCCCATTTCTGGTGGAAAGCGAGTAGCATCACGTAAGCTTGATGCGGCCTCCAACAATCAGTTAGGGGAAAACGGATCAATGCGATGACCGATATCTCCAGGGCCCAGGACAAAGTTTCTGCCGGCGACCCAATTCCTCCCAAGTGCGCTGTCATCGAGGTGCACATAGGAGAATTGAAGCAGCTGTTTGATGCCATCGATCCCTCGCCGTTCCGCGATCGGGACCTCGATCCCAAAGCAGAGGAATTCATCGTAGGCTGGGCCAAGGACCTGCCCCGTGATGCTTCGCTTGCGTTGGTGGTGGACCTCGATCGAGAGGCAGGCTTATCTGACGAAGCTGCTGTTCTGCGGGACGCGATTCACGAGTTTTTCAAGCATCGCGCTGAAACATATCGCCAACGGCTCCGAGAATTGTTCCGTGTGGGTCGCACCAGCCTGGTGATCGGTTTAGTCGCTTTAGCTGGCGCGATTGCATTCGGCGATTTTCTCGCCGGTTTGATGAAGGGCAACCGTCTTGGGCAGATCGCGCGCGAAAGCCTGACGATCGGGGGTTGGGTTTCTATGTGGCGTCCCCTGGAAGTCTTCTTGTACGACTGGTGGCCGATTCGCAATGAGGCTCGCTTGTCGGAGCGGCTTTCCGCAATGCCGATACGAATCAGGTACGCCAATGCCGCGGGTCCTGATGCTTGGAGATCAGACTGGCCCGCCGTGTCACCGCGCGGTGAGCGCAAGACGACTGAGCCCTAAGCACGTCCTCTAGACAGGCAAGTTGATACTGCTCGCTAACGACTAGTCATGATGGAGTTTTCTCGCGCAATTCTTCCAAAATCTTCCCGGCTCTCAAGAACATGCTGCTCAAATTGAGTGCTCTTGATGGATTCAGACGGCACCATGACGGATGGCGGCGTTACGTTGCTGTCCCAAACAGAAGAGATCGCGCTTTTGATCAAAACATTCTCTGCGCATCACGGAGAAGGTCTCCCACTGACCCACATCGCCGCACTTCGCACGGGTTGCATCGCAGGACGCCAAGGTTAAACCAGCAAATTGGATCGATCTGCCTCAGAGTCCAGGAAATGGCGCTCATTCGGCATTCAATGGAAACAGTATCTCGTATTCGGGCCAAGTCAATATGCCGCCACAAGTCGTCTGATTGACATCGATATTTCACAGTTGCTTCGGAAGCCGCCGATTAAACCTACTCTGACGGGCTGGCATCCTGTGTGCAAGCGCTTTAGCCGGTACGACAAATATCATCGTGAAACCGAAGCGTTCACCCGGCGACACATTGATCGTATTGCTCACCAGACTGCGAGCTCGATCGGGGCATCGGACCCTAGAGGTGAAGGCAACTCGTGGGCCAGAGCTTCCGTTTTTGCGAAGTGCTGACTGATCGAGTTGAGAATGGTCATCGAAACCCCATGATTGCTGCGCGCGTCGATGCTATCGAAGACTGGGCCAGCTTGGCTAGAGCGATGCTTGCGGAGCACTATGTGAAAGAGCCCCGGAACTGCAGAAGTGTGGCGCCTAGCAGCGATTGATCGTGGCACCAGGATAATCCAGTCTCTCACGGAGCGGGCATCTCGCAAGAATTCAACCAGTCCGCTATTCCCAAAACGTGTCAACTTTTGGCATATGCATTGCTCTGAAAAGAAAAGTCCGCTGAGCTACTCAGAAGAGAAACGAAAGAATGGGCTGGCAACACACATGGGCCACCGAAGGTGAATCGTCAAAGGAGTACACGTCCTTATGATGTGGACGCTGGTTGCATATTTCGGGTTCGTGTTGGTTCTGGTTACTGCGGTTCTCCTTCTTTCCTACTTGTTGGGTCCAAGGCATTCCGACCCCGCGACCGGCCAGCCCTACGAGGGCGGCATCGTTTCGGAGGGCTCGGCGCATGTCCGTTTCTCGGTGCGTTACTACCTGGTTGCCATCTTCTTCGTGGTTTTTGATTTGGAAGCAGTCTTTCTATTCGCCTGGGCGGTAGCCGCTCGCGAACTGGGCTGGGCAGGCTACGGCGAGGTCTTGCTATTCGTCGCGATACTGGGCGCAGCCCTAATCTATCTCTGGAAGATTGGCGCTCTGGATTGGGCGCGGCAGCCGCGTCGCTCGAGGAGCATCTGATGCAGTGGTCACTCACCAAGCCGGACATTACAGGGCTCCTCGCCACTCCCGACCCTGAGCCGTTGGAACAAACCGTACGCCGCAGCATAGTCCTCTCGCGGCTCGGGGATCTGGTCAAGTGGGGTCGCAAGAATTCCATGTGGCCCTTTAATTTCGGACTCTCGTGCTGCTATGTGGAGATGGCCACCAGCATCACCGGCAAGTTTGATGTATCCCGCTTCGGCGCAGAAGTGATTCGCAGTACACCGCGAGAGGCGGATCTCATGGTGGTTGCCGGTACAGTCTTCATCAAGATGGCACCCATTATTCAAAGGCTTTATGAACAGATGATGGAGCCGCGTTGGGTGATTTCGATGGGCTCCTGCGCGAACTCTGGGGGCATGTATGACATCTACAGCGTGGTGCAGGGTGTAGATAAGTTCCTACCTGTCGATGTCTATGTGCCCGGCTGTCCGCCGCGTCCCGAAGCTTTCCTGGAAGGCCTACTGTTGTTGCAGAAGGCTGTTGGAACAGAACAGCGTCCGCTGAGCTGGGTGGTGGGCCCGCAAGAAACGGTGCGGGCTCCACTTCCGTCTATGCGCGACCTGATGCGGCCATCACGGCAGAAAACCACTCTACTGCGGGAGCCTGACGACGTATGATCGCCGTTCCCACCATTACTCAGGAAATTTGCGATCGCCTTGGTCCTGCCGCTGCGCCCCAGCAGACGGTCGATCATATCCCCACCTTTTGGGTAGCGAAGGATCGCGTGTTCGGCTTGCTCCGCTTTCTCAAGGAAGATGTCGACCGTCCGTACAAGATGCTGTATGACCTCTCTGCCATCGATGAGCGCATGAGGCAACATCGCGACGGTCAGCCGGCGAGCGATTTTACTGTTGTCTATCATCTCCTTTCTTTCGAGCGGAACGAATATATCCGCATCAAGGTAGCCCTGGCGGAAGACCGCCTTTCGCTGTCCACTGTAACGCGCATCTGGCCCGCTGCCAATTGGTACGAGCGCGAAGTGTGGGACATGTTCGGAATTGTTTTTGACGGGCATCCTCATCTGCAACGCCTGCTGATGCCAAAGAGTTGGATCGGACATCCGCTACGCAAGGAGCATCCAGCACGCGCGACGGAGATGGCGCCGTATCAGTTACCTCCTGACAAGGAATTGGCCGAGCAGGAGGCCCTTCGCTTCCGTCCGGAGGAATGGGGCATGAGCCGGGAGCGAGACGGCGAGGATTTTGTTTTCCTCAATCTTGGCCCTCAGCATCCTGGCACACACGGTGTTCTACGCCTCGCTTTGCAACTCGATGGCGAAGAGATCGTCGACGTCATTCCTGAAATCGGCTTTCACCATCGTGGAGCCGAGAAGATGGGCGAACGCCAATCCTGGCACACGTACATTCCGTACACCGACCGGGTGGATTACCTCGGCGGCGTAATGAACAACCTGGCCTATCTCACAGCGGTCGAGAAACTCGCCGGCATCACGGTCCCGGCTCGCGCCCAGGTGATTCGTGTCATGCTGGCGGAGTTGTTCCGTATCATCAGCCACCTGGTCTGGTATGGCACGTTCGCCCAGGACGTGGGACAAATGTCGCCCGTCTTTTTCACCTTCTACGATCGTGAGCGCGCCTTCAGCATTGTTGAGGCAATTACGGGCTCGCGGATGCATCCGTCGTGGTTTCGAATCGGCGGCGTTACCGCAGACCTGCCCAAGGGCTGGGAGAAGATGTTCCTGGATTTCATCAAATACCTTCCACCTCGCCTTGTCGAATATGACAAGACGGTCATGCGGAATTTCATTTTCAAGGCGCGGACAAAGGGGATCAGCAGCTTCACAGTCGACGAAGCTGTCGAGTGGGGAGTTACCGGTCCTAACCTCCGCGCTTGTGGCCTGGACTGGGACTTTCGTAAACGGCAGCCTTATTCGGGCTACGACAATTTCGAGTTTGATATCCCAACGGGCCAACACGGCGACTGTTATGACCGGGCTGCGGTGCGCATCGAAGAAATGCGGCAAAGCCTGCGCATCATCGAGCAGTGCGTGAACCACATGCCCGAGGGTCGGTACAAATCAGATCACCCTCTGGCCACCCCTCCGGTGAGGGACCGCACGATGCA
>WNFW01001796.1_pt1 | contig 14506 bp, 15 predicted proteins | sample 5400131 | NCBI WGS metagenome assembly WNFW01 (sample SAMN13153362, study PRJNA577476) | soil metagenome | isolation source: 20 cm soil or saprolite under grassland replicate 1 | place: USA:California | collected 2016-06-15 | reverse complement strand
CTGGCCAGCGTCACTAATAGCATGCTCTCTGAGCTGAATGCTTCGCACACCCGCTACTACACACCGTACGAACCAGAGTACTACCAACTTTCCGATATCTTTGCTGGTGCGCTAAGGCGGCGCGGACTGGAACGCGCTTTTCCGGGTGGTCGTATCTCCTATCCCGGCATTGGCATTCTCTCACGCGTGGACATGCAGGGCCGCAGCATGATTTCCGGCGTTATAGAAGGCACGCCGGCCCAACAAGCCGGCCTGCTCGCTGGTGACGAGATCGTCTTCGCCGATGGTGCACCGTTTCAGCCGGTACAGTCATTCCGTGGCAAGGTTGGCAAGGAAGTCGTGCTGGGCCTGCGTCGTGCCGGCGCGTTCATGCAAGTATCGGTTACACCGGTCGATATTGAGCCCAACAAAATGTTCCTGGACGGCCTGAAGGCTAGTGCCCGTGTGATACGGGCCAACGGTCGAAGCATCGGCTACGTTCATGTCTGGTGCTACGCTGGCTCTGCCTTTCAGCGGACGCTCGAGCGTCTGCTCTCGCAAAGTCCGCTGAACGAGGCCGACGCACTGATCTGGGACCTGCGCGATGGCTGGGGCGGCGCGATCCCCGAGTATCTTGATTTGTTCAACACGCGAGCGCCGACGATGCAGGTCACTGATCGCAATGGCGCCAGCGAACTCGAGAACGTGAAGTGGCGCAAGCCTGTCGCCATGCTTGTCAACGGTGGCACCCGCAGCGGCAAGGAGATCCTTGCCTATGGCTTCAAGAAATATCGGCTTGGCGAGGTCATCGGCAGCCGGACCGAGGGAGCTGTCCTCGCTGCGACGGCATTCCTCATTGGCGGCGGCTTGCTGTTGCTCGCGGTCGAGGACGTGCAGGTCGACGGCGAGCGGCTGGAAGGCGTTGGGGTCGCACCCACGATCGAGGTCCAAGCTGACCGGGCCTCCATGGGTCTAGGTGATCCTCAACTCAATCGTGCAATCGCAGTCCTATCCGGGGCCTGATCCTCGGGAGGCAGCCCTGCTGGCTCAGGATGATGGCAGCTCACAAGAAATCATATTGACGACCTTGGAGGGAATCCCATGCTCATTCCGGAACCTGATGCCGTACCAAATCGTTTGATACTGAATGATTGAACTGAATGATTGAAATGCATCATGGACGCCCACATGCTGACACCCGCCGCCACCCTCGCCAAAAAGGCCAAGACGCCATTTCCAGGCGAAAGTTCGGAATACCGCGAAGCGCGAGAGGCGCTGCTGGCCGAGGAGATAGAGTTCCGCCGTCGTCTAACCCGGGTCACTGAGCAGCGCCGTGCGCTGCCGCGCGGTCCCGTGATCGACAAGAACTACCGATTCAAGGACGAGAATGGCGTGGAGGTCGGCCTGATAGACCTGTTCGGCAAACACGACGCACTGGTGACCTATTTCTGGATGTATGGGCCGCAACGCGAGCGGCCCTGCCCGATGTGCACCAACTGGCTCGGTGCGGTGAACGGTAATGCGGCCGACATCAAGCAGCGGGTCGCGCTAAAAATTCTGGGCCGCTCGCCAGTCGAGCGCCAGCTCGCCTTTGCGGCCGAGCGCGGCTGGCAAGACCTCGATTTCGTGCAAACCGTCGGCGACGACTACGCCAACGATCTCGGGCTCATCAACGAAGACGGCAGCGAGGATCCGGCGCTGGTCGTGTTCAAGCGTGACGGCGACAAGATTAGGCTGTTCTGGGCAAGCGAGATGAGGAAGGAAATGGCCGATCCGGGGCAGGACCCGCGAGACGCGCCCGACATCGCATCGCTGTGGTCGATCCTCGACCTCACGCCCGCCGGTCGCGGCACAGACTGGTACCCGAAGCTGAGTTATTGAGCGCCGTACGCCCTGCTCCCACTCGATTGTTTTGAGCGGCGATAACGTGCCGTTACGCCGCGGCAACATAAAGAAAGGAAAGAGCAAATGAACGGCCGGGACTCTGTTCATCCGATCGGGCAGTCTCGGACGGAGCCGCCTGCGCGCGTAAGGGCCAAGGCAAGGATCACCGTTCAGAACTCTGACGCCAGGCCCTACGACCAAACCGCGAGCCCGGCATTGATGGAGATCCGTCTAAGCGAAACGTTCACCGGAGATATCGATGGCGAATCACCGGTTCGGGCTTTGCAGGTCCTACGCGACGATCACTCTGCCAGCCTCGTCAGCGTACAGCGATTCCGCGGGAAACTGGGCGGACGCCAAGGCACCTTCGTGCTTCAAGGCTCGGAAATCGTCGAGAACGGCAAGATCAAGGCGACATGGTTTGTCGTTCCCGGATCGGGGACAGGTGATCTTTCCGGGCTGCGTGGCGAGGGCGGCTTTGAAGGACACTTTGGAAAAGGGTCCGACGGAACGCTGGATTATTGGTTCGAATGATGTAGCGACGAGCATAGACAGCTGAACGTAAAGCATGACTGAAGGTGTAGCTATCGTGACCGGTGCGGGGCGCGGCCTCGGGCGCGTGATGGCTACGGCTCTGTTGAGCGCCGGTCATCGCGTATTTCTGACATCCACGGACATCGGATCGCTTGAGGAGGCGCGACGCGCCAGTGGAGCGGGCGAACGTGCCGCGGTAGCCACTGCCGATCTCGGTGACGAACGCGAACTGCGCAACATGGTTGCCATCCGTGCATTCGGACGTGTCGATATCCTTGTTAATAATGCAGGCATCCCAAACCCACCGATACAACAACCGTTAGACCTGACGTCCGATCGCCGCCGCCAGCAAGCCGCGAACGAGCGCGCCACCACATCGTGCCGTAGCGAGTGAGCGGCTTGCTAGGAGCCGGCCCGTTACCCCATCTACGAGCTTCTTCCGCCGTGAAATCCGCTCCGCTTCCTCAAAGGACGCGCTCGAGATCGGTTTTTGAAAAATCATCGCCCACGTACAGAAATGCCTTCGGGGTCTTTTCCACTTTTCCCTTGAACTCAGACATTTTTTAATGCACCCGGCACTTCCCGTTTGTTCCGGTAGTGTTGCAAAAGTCCTAAAATGCCGTGCGGCTACTGTCCCGCCAAAACAGGAGGCGTGCGTCCGCTTCAACAATCGGCGCCGAGAAGAAAAGCAGCTTCAAGCCGAACCCGATCAAGATAATTGCAAAAATAGCGGTAACGTGATGTGCGCGCACAATGGTCCTCCGGTTGCGAATGCTCTGAACGCGGGTGCCAGCGGCATCCGCGATGCAAATGCCTTTCTACTGTTGTTCTGCGTTCCCAGATGAATGCCAAACTTTTCTCTGCAAAGTGCCGGAAAGTATTAGCCGGGACACTGACGGAACCGTCGCTGTTGTGCCTCAATTTCAATTGCCGGAAGCTATGGTGGCGGCGATGATGTAGAATGCGAGCCAGGCGCTCGCAACGACGAGTACCCCTCTATGATCATAAGGTGGATTATCGTCTTGTCCGACTTCGCAGCTATCGAATTCGGAGACATCACAGCGGTCTTGGACTGATCTCGCTATCGCCTGCCGCCACCGTGGCTCACCGGCGCGTTTTACGGCCAGCGGCGGCGCATCGGCACGGGCTTTCATCACAACCTCCAAGATTGGCGATGCGCGAAGTTAGGCAATCGACCGCAGCCGCGCATCATCGGAACCGATGATGCGGTTACTGCTGTTGCTGAGCCGCCCGGATCGGCGGCGTCGAGTTATGCAACAGAGTGGGAATGTCAGCAGCCCCAATTGGGTGTCGGCGGATCGGGGTCGCGAGATTGAAATGGATATCCCGCAGATGATTGTGGGCTTTCATGCACCGTATTATGCGGCGTCGGTATCGTTGGTTCGTTTGTGATCGTAACGGCACTGACACTCGGAAATAGGAGGCACTTGATCGCATGGACCCGGGAAATAAATCGAGGGCGGAAGTTAAGCATGCGCTCAAAGTTTGATTCCATTTTAATCCCCTCCGTGGAAAGTGAGAACACTCAGCAGCACCGGAACGGTGACACACGATGCGACGGTGGAAAAAAATACGAGTCCGGCGACCTCCTCAGGCTCACTGTTCCAGCGTTGTGCGTACATGTAACAGTAGACGGCCACCGGCATGGCGCATTGAAGAATAAATACAGCCTTCGCTGGGTCTGGGAGGTCGAACAAATAAGCCACAACCGCGCCAATCACGGCTCCGCAGCCAATTCGCAATGCCGACAGTGCAATGGCTCGCGGTAGTGTCGCTATCTGCAGCTTGGCTAGCGTTCCGCCAAGCATTAGCAGCATGACCGGGATTGTAAGGTTGCCAATGAGACCGAGCGTGTTGCCGATCCAAGTTGGCGGCTCGATGCGGAAATAAGTGACGGCAAGGCCCAGAATAATCGCGTAAAGCATCGGCATCCGCGCAAGCGCCCTCCAATTGGCCGTGCCAGCGGCCAGTGCTTGCCCGATGCTGTGATTACCGATAGACGAAATCGCAAAAAAAACGATCGCATATCCCAAGCCTTCGGTCCCAAAGGCATATAGCGCAAGCGGGAGACCAAGGTTGCCGGCATTAGGAAAAGCGACAGACGGCAGGTATGTCCTCAAACTCAAGCCCGAAACCCAAAGTGCTATTCCCCCAACAACAGCAAATGCACAGATTGCGACGCATGAGGCGAGCGCGACTGCGACAAACGCTTGTGGTGATATTGCTGCCTTGAGTAAAGTTGAGACGATCAGACACGGCGTCCCAATATCGACGAGGAGGGGCGTCAGAACATTCGCATCAAGCGCGCGACCATAACGCACCCAGGCAAAACCGAGCGCAATCGTGCATAGCACTGGAAGAACGGAGGCGAAAATTACGTTTAGCATGCTCACCATCTCCGAATAAGCACACGATCGACCCGCTCACCGCCACCCGCACGCCCCCGGGGCGGTGCCGGTGCGGCTCTGGTCATTCACATACCAAGCGCGCCCGAGGTCCGCGTCCTTCAAACGGAGGAGACGGCAACATGCCGGGACGACGATCATGACGCCTTCTCCCTTTTTGGCGAGTTGCCGCTTCACCTCGGCCGGACTGCTGCCCGCCGGCGCGGCACTGGTCCGCTCCTGCCCGGGCACGTCGGCTATTTGGCAGACGTCTGGATAAACTTGCGGATCTCCTCGATAACCCGGGCTTGATCCCCAACCCAGATCCAATGATCATCACCGGGCAGCTCAACGAAACGCGCTTTGCTGATCGAAGCGGCAAGATGACGGCCCGCTTCGATTCGGACGGCGCGGTCGCCCGTGCGATGCAGCACCAGCGTAGGTACGGCGATGCGCGGCAAGTGGCTTCTCACATCCATATCCCGCATCGCTTCCAGCACCCCCTTGACCGCACCGGGACTCGAGGCCGAGCGCAACAATCCGGCCCACCAGGATTCGGCGGGGCGGTTGCGCGCTAGACTTGGCGCAAAAACTTCTATGCCCGCTGGGCCGCCCCACTGGCCAATGAGCTGCCGGAGCCAGGTCTCAAACTGAGCTGTGGTCAATGCGAAGGGATAGTCACTCGCCCGGCTACCCTTGGCCAAACAGCCGCACAGGACAAGTCCCTGTACCCGTTCTGGCGATGTCGCTGCGAAGTAAACGCAGCCTGGCCCCCCTTCAGAGCTACCGATCAGGACCGCCTTGCGGCTTCCCACCGCGGTCATAACGGCCCCAATATCCTTTGCTGTGGCTTCGACGGCAGGTGTTGCCCCGATGCGATCCGATAAGCCCATGCCCCGCCGGTCAAAAATAATGAGGCGACCGATCCTGGAGAGCGCCGTCAGGAATGCTCTCGCACAAGGCTCACTCCACATCCTTTCGACGTGGGTCACAAAGCCGGGTAAAAAAACGATATCAGGCGGCCCGCTGCCGATGACCTGGAAGGCGATGTGGACGCCCTCGCTGCTTGCGTAGCAAGTAGGGACTGTCCCCGCATCCGGGAAGTGTGTTGGTGTATTCATGAGTGCCGCGATGGCCGGGCCAGGCAAAATGCCGAGCTCCTTCTGCAAGAGCTGAGCGCAACTTTCATATTGGCGTTGTGCAGCAGCGTTGTCACCGGCCAGCAGGTAGCCGCTGATGAGGTGGCGGTGCGCGGTCTCATTCAGGGGATCGAATGTCACAAACCGCTGGGCATGAACAATCATCTCCCCGTGCTCGCCGCACAGGCGCTTCGCCTCTATGAGACGCTCAATCGCGTGAATAAAGCGGCTCCGCAACGCTTCGCGCCTGAAGAAAGCCCAGTCATCGAAATCCGGGCAGCCCTCAACGGAGAAGGTTCCCAAATAGTCAGCACGATAGAGCCGGCTTGCATTTGCAAAGTCGCCCTCCTGACAAGCTTGCTCGAATGCCTGGGTGTCCACGCGAAGTTCGATGCCGGGCGCAGCACAAAGCGATATCCGGTCGGAAGCGATGATGCCGACACCGAGATGCTGGTGCGTGCGATGCAGTAAGCGGCGAAGGCGGCTACGAGCTGTCGCCTCATCGGCCTCCGGCCACAATAGGGTTGCGACCGCATCGCGAGAAACAGGGGTCTGCGCCTCAACCACGTATGTCAAGGCCGCGAGCGCTTTCCGCAGGGGTAGAGAGACTGGCCGCCCATCGACGCGGATCTTGGGATAGCCGAACAGCTGCAAATCAATCTGAGACATTGCGCTCATTGCCTGGCTCGGATCGCCAAGGGACGAAGAGGGGACGGACCGCCCGTAAAGTCAGAAAAATGCTGGCCGTCGCCGGCCGCGTCGCGTCAAACGTAACGACAAATTGCGGAGACTCCAATGTCAGCGCCCCACTCTTCCGTAGTTCACCCCAATATCCTGCTGAGAGCCTTCGCACTCGTTTTTGGGATTGTGGCATATCTGGTCTTTCTGGCTTCATTTTTGTATTCGGTTGGCTTCGTGGGAAACCTTTCCCTGCCAGCCACGATCGACAGGGGCCACCCTAGCCCGCCGATACAAGCGATCGGCATCGACCTGGCACTGCTGTCCCTATTTGCCGTGCAGCATAGTGCGATGGCCAGGCTGTCCTTCAAACGCTGGTGGACACGATTTATTCCCGTTTCAATGGAACGAAGCACCTATGTTCTTCTGTCGAGCCTCACGCTCCTTTTGCTCTTCTGGCAGTGGCGCCCGATCCCAAACACGGTTTGGTCTGTAACCGATCCGCTCGCCGCAGGAGCGATTGCCGCGGTTTATTGGATTGGCTGGACCGTTGCGCTCAGCAGCACCTTCCTCACCAGCCACTTGCAGTTTTTCGGGCTCTCTCAGGTCTTCACGCACTTTTTCAGCGAGACGCTTCCAGCCCCTTTCCTCAAGACCACTCTCTTCTACAGGTATGTGAGACACCCGCTCTACTTCGGCTTGCTATTGGCGTTTTGGGCGGCACCTTCAATGACGGCTGGTCATCTGCTGTTTGCATTGGCAACGACCGGCTACATCCTGATCGGGATCCAACTTGAGGAGCGAGATCTCGTCGGGACTTTTGGAGAGGACTATCGCCGTTACCGCCGGCAGGTCGCCATGCTTATTCCAATGCCCCAGCGCAAATTTCCTGCGCGGGAGGCAGCAATCATCCAAGATCCGGCAGTTGGAGAGCCACGATGAGGGCGGTGCTATGCAGTACGTTCAGTGGGCCGGAAGAGTTGCATATCGGCCAGATTGAAGAGCCGAAGCCGGCCGACGACGAAATTCTGATCGACGTGCACGCCGCTTCAGTCAGCTTTATGGACTATCTGTTAGTCTCGGGTCGTTATCAAATGCGGCCTCCGACGCCATTCGTGCCGGGCACGGAGGGGGCCGGCGTTGTCGTCGCGGTCGGTGGAAAGGTCACGAGGTTTCGGCCCGGCGACCGCGTGGCATGCGGCAACTGGATTGGCGGATTCGCGGAGCGGATGGTCGCAAAGGAATGGAAGAGCCTACGGTTGCCGCCCGATGTCGACTTCGAGCCGGCTGCCACGGTCGGGCATAACTACGGGACGGCGCACTACGCCCTGGTTGAGGGAGCAGAAGCGCAACGGGGTGAAACGGTGTTCGTCACTGGAGCCGCGGGTGGGGTGGGGCTGGCCGCGGTCGACCTGGCCCGCCATCTTGGCCTGCGCGTCATCGCCGGCGTCGGCTCTGACGACAAGGCAGGCCTCGTGCGCAGCTACGGCGCCTGCGATGTCATCAATTACCGCCGCGAGGACCTGCGCGCGCGGATCAATTCGGTAACCGGTGGAGAAGGCGTCGATGTTTGCTTCGACAACGTCGGCGGAGCGGTATTCGAGCAAATGGCGCGGCTGATGAAGTGGGGCGGACGCCTGATGCCGATCGGCTTCACCAGCGGCCAGATCCCTTCAATAGCGATGAACCTCCCGTTGCTGAAGAACTACTCCATCGTCGGAGTTTTCGCAGGAGCGTGGGCAGAGAAATTCCCCGAACGAGCCGCACGCATGAACGATACGCTGATGGAATGGCTGGCCGACGGCAAGATTCGGCCCCACATCGATCGCGTCCTTCCCCTGGATGAGGTCAAGCAAGCGATGCGGGCTGTGGCCGATCGGACGGTACAGGGAAGAATCGTCCTGAAGATCAGGTAACCTTGCGTGATGACTTTTCTTCGAATCGTCATCCCGCTCCATCTTTTTGCTTGAGCCGGGCAAACGCTTCGCGTTTGTCCCGAGAGAAAACCGGTATCCACCCATCGGGTCGTGGCCCGAGGGCATGCTTTTCCGGATCATGCTCTGGCCGCGCGGCGAGAAAGGAAGCGATCCATGCCATCCATCACCATCGATAAGCGCTTTTGCGGTCCCCCGAACTCCGGCAATGGCGGATACGTTTGCGGGCTGCTCGCCAACCACATCGGTGCCAGTGCCGAGATCACGTTGCGCGCGCCGCTACCGCTTGGACGACGGCTCGACATTGTTGCATGCGCTGACGGAGCGTTGGACTTGCGCGAGGGAGAGGCAATCCTCGCCACGGGTCGACCCGCGCGCACCGAGATTTCTGAAATTCCAACCGCAAGCTACTCCGAAGCAGAGGATGCCGTTCGCCGGACGCCCTTTGATGAGAATAACCACAAATTTCCAACGTGCTTCGTGTGCGGGCCGGCGCGCGCTCCTGGGGACGGTCTGCGTATCTTTGCCGGTCCCTTGTCGGCGCGCGCCGATCAGAAGATCGAAGCATTCGCGGCGTCCTGGGTTCCTTACGCCAATCTGGCCGGCGACGATGGCTGCGTCGCAGCCGAGTTCGTTTGGGCCGCTTTGGATTGCCCCACCGGATATGCAGGTGCACACCACCTGGCGCTGAGCGGAACCGAGACAATTCTGCTTGGGCGCATGTCTGCCCGGATCGATGAGCGTCCGAAGCCAGGCAACCGGTGTGTCGTGGTGGCGTGGCCGACCGGGCGAGACGGCCGCAAGCTGTTCGCCAGGAGCGCGTTGCTGCGAACAGATGGAGAGGTCCTGGCAGTCGCCCAAGCAACCTGGCTGCTGGTCGATCGACACGTCCAGCCCGGTCAAAGGTAGAGCGCAGGCTCTATCACCGGGCTCAATGACCGCTGCCGGGCGGCTGACCAGACGACGGGGCGCTACTCCCACTCGATCGTCGATTCGGAATCGATTCGGCTTCAGCGACTATCGGCATCGATCGGTCGATTTTTGGCGCCGCGTTCCCAGCCTCGAACGAGCAGCAGTGCGCAAAAAGACCGTCACCACCCTATCGCGATTGGTGTCTCTTCAGCAACGATCTGCCATCGCGAGGCGCGGCAACGACGGACGTCTGCAATGGCAGAGTGCTTCGATGCCTACAGAAGTTGCGAGAGGGTTTGCCACAACCCTACGAACGAGCGAAGACCTCATCCAGGATGAAGACCTCAACGTCGGCCTTTTTTCCCCAATGTCGTCGACCCGACCGACATCAAGGCTGTCGAGGTCTTTAATGACTGGCTACCGCAGTTACAGATGCGGGTTCATCTAACCCCAGAGGGTATCATGGACGATCGCGCGCAACAGGAAATCGAAGATCGGCAGTGACGCCTCCAGCAATGGCGCTGCTGTTATCAACTTCCTTAACGTCTGATGCGATCGCTTATTCCGGTGCGCGAGGCGGTCACGGAGCCAACAACGGTTACGGCAACGGCGGTGGTGACGCGAGTCCCAACGGCAAGAACGAACATACCGCTGATGAAGGCCCGCCTGTGCGCCAGTGGCGCCTCGGTTGGCGGCTTCCCTCGCTGCGCATGATGCTGCTCCAGGAGTAAAGCGACAACATCTGCTCGCTGTGAGTATTTCCGCTTGTGACCCCGAAGCGGACACAACCGACTATGACGTGGACGCTGCCACGCCAACGGGGCGGTCAGCCTAGCGGCCCAATATTCCAATAGAGTTCGAGTAGCGGACTGAAGGTTCGATACGGGTTCAACTAAGGTCGCTGGGACTCGCGCGAAGAAGCGTGAAACGCGTGAAATCACCCAAGGTTGATCCGATGGGTGCAGATCATCGCATTATGCCGCATGTGGCGTGTTCAGGCGCGCGCGTCCAACGGCGCGGAAATCGGTCGAGCGATATCACAAACTGTAAACAGAAGGCTGCGCTCAAATTAGGGAATTACCGCCCCGAATTGGATGGCTTGCGGGCTCTGGCGATCGGTCTGGTTACGCTCAATCATGTGCTGCATGATCATTTCCCTGGTGGCTTCGTTGGCGTCGATATCTTTTTCGTGCTCAGCGGTTACCTGATCACCTCCATCCTGATCGAGGAATCGGCGCGTAACAATTGCATCAACCTGCGCCAGTTTTATTTTCGCCGTATGCTACGGCTGATGCCGGCACTCATTGGCATGCTAGCGCTGTACGCGACGTTGATAACGACCTATGCGATATGGGCGCACAAGATAGACTTCGCCAAGGTCCATCTGTGGGCGGCGGCGGCGGCGGCATCCTACTTGATGAACTGGAATCTCGCGCTCGATATCGGCCCGCCCGGCTTTCTCACCCATACATGGTCACTCGCCATCGAAGAGCAGTTCTATCTGCTCTGGCCATTGATCTTGATTCTAGCGACGCGCTGGATGAGCAAGACCCATTTCATCATGCTGTGCGTAATGGTGCTCTTGATGTGCAGCATTTGGCGCGCTTATCTGTGGCTTGGCGGTTCGGGTCCAATGCGGATCTATGTCGGCTTCGATACTCGTTTCGATAATTTGCTGATCGGGTGTCTGTTGGCGCTCGTGCCGATCCACCTCGGCTGGCGCGAGACCATGGCGCAATATGTGTGGCTTCCACTCACCGCCATGATGGCGTTTGCGATCTGGCTGAAGTGGGATAGCAACCATTACCAGCTCGGCATGATCATGACGGCCGTCTGCTCAGCCTGGATCCTGGTCGCAGTGCTCACCGAACCCAAGAGTCGATTAGCCAAGACGCTGCAGCTCAGACCGATAAACTATCTCGGTCGCATCAGTTACGCCTATTATCTTTGGCACTTCCCGATCTGGCTGTGCTTGGGTTGGTTCCTGGCCGGTAGCATCTACACCCGGGCAGCATTGACCGTCGCTATTGCCGTGAGCGTTGCCGCCGTCAGCTATCACTGGCTCGAATTGCCGGCGCGTAGATTAAAAGGCACCTCGAACAATGCCGGTTCGACGCGACGGAACGTTTCAGTTCGAGAATCATAATCCTATTTGCTCGCTTTGTCGCTTGGCCGACAGACTGTCGCAATCTTTCTCCCTATGCTGGTGGGTCTTGCGAGCCAGGGAGGTTATGATGGGATCGAACGTCGAAAGTTCAAACGCCTGCTTATCTCACCTGCAGGAAATTCACGCTGATCTACTCAGAAAGGTTGCGGCGCTAGCAAGTCTGCGGAAGCAGGTTCAACGGAAAGAGGCGTGCCAAGCGGTCTACCATGCGAAAGGCACGGATCGCGCTCGCCCGAGCGGCTCGCCATTATCATGCATAGATGCTTCAGCACAGCACGGAGTTCAAAACGGCGTAACCGAGGAAAGTCAGCCCCTCGGTATTTCCCCTGCCAGTGCATTGTCACAAGCTGATCAGCCTTGGAACAAGTCAGGTTCCCGTCCATCTCAGCTATGAATGCGCCGCCGCCGCGAGGCAGGAGGTCTTCAGGCCCCGCATTTTTGACCGGGTGACAGGCCGCAACCACGCAAGGTTGGCCGGGCAGCTTGGTAAGCTCTCGCATTCGGCGGGCGTGTATGCCCATCCGCACGTTGCCATTTTCGTCTTCGCCCTCGAAATAGGCCGCGCTGGTATCGACAACGACTAGAACCACACCGCCAATACGTTCGACTTCTGCCGCGATCCGTGCCGATATTTCGGAGAGCTTGAAAACGCCGGGCAGGAAGTGGACGTCAATCCTATCCGCGTCAAAGCCCATGCTGTCGGCCATTGCCAGCCATCGCATGCTGTGGACGCCTGCTTCGGGCCAAGAGCTGTCATTCCAGTCAGCTCGCATGCGGCCCGGGTCTTGCACTATGGGCGATATTCGCAACCGGCCGAGGCGCGCATCTAGCGCCCCAGAGCCTCCGTCCGACTGCGGCGGCGCAGCTGGCGCAGCGACAGCGCGTGCAGCAGGATCGAGCCTGGCACCACGAAAGCAGGGGTCAGCACATTGGGATAACCGTCTAGGCCGATGCTCGGGCCATTCAGAACGATCAGCTGGAACGGGCCGGGCGAGATGATCATTCCCAAGGTGATCGCGACGGCGAGGTCCGCGAAGCCGAAGATGTTCCAGAGGATCGCCGCTTTCCGCCCCTCAGCCATGCCGGTCGCCAAGGCGATCGCCGCCGGCACGGCGAACAGGCCGGTCAGCACATCGCCCGTTCCCGCCGGCAACGCCCATAGGCCGGGCAGCAGCCCACGCAGCCAGTAAGCGAGCCATTGGCTGCCGAAGACGCGGTAAAGCTGAAGAGCGACGAGCCACGTCGTCGGCATCGCATCGAGCAGCTGTCCCACCCGCTTCGACAACAGCAACAGCGGAGCGCCGATGATCACCGGCAGGAAGATCGCCGATGGCAGCAACGGTAAGGGGGAGGCGCCCGTGCGGAAGACACCATTGATGGCCGCCGTCCAGGCGACAGCGGCCCAAAGCGTGAACGGGACCATGATCGCCAGCCAAGTCGTGCGACGCTGGCCCGGAGTCAGGTCGGTGCGTTCAAGGCCGAGCCACAAGCCGAGCGCGATGAATCCATGGACCATCAGCCGAACGGCCAGGGCCGGAAGGCCGCTCTCCGGAAGCACCGGTAGCGAGTAGATCAACCACGTCCACAATACCGTGAATGGGACGGTCCAAAGCAGGCTACGCCAAGCGGGACGCGGCGGGACGATAGCAGCGGGAACAGCATCGGTGGTCATCGGCGGTCCTCTATGTGAGTCTCGCCCTTATTGCCGACGCTCGGGATTGGCCGTGAGCAAGCCGAGTGGCAAGAGTGGACCGACTGCAATGTACTCGTGGTCCACAATATTTTGCTTGGCCAATGCAAGGCCCTCCATGATCGTCTGCGCCTCGGCAACATCCCTGGTATCCAGCAAGAGGACGACTCCGCGACCATCGCCACGCGAATACCACTCACGAATCTTCCCATTGAGATAGAGCTGCACGGTCTGCCGGATTTCAGCTGGCATGACGGCCATGACCTGTTCGCGTGTGACGCCCGCCTTCACGGTAATGATGACCATCACCCCAGTGGCTGTGGGCGAGGCGGTTTGTGCTTGGGCGAGGGATGGATGGGTCATGCAAGAAGCGCCTATCAGAGTTAGGGTGAGTCCCAAGGCGATGTTACGGATTGCTTTCATTGGTCTCGTTTCTCGGGTCACGGCGGTCACCTTTGTTCTTTGAGATAGCCAGGATGTCGCGAATATTGGGGCTCGACATCAGCGGTGCTCCTGATTTGCAAATCAGATGTAAGGCCGCTTTCCTTGAGCGACTATTCGCGATAATGTTGATGGGCTATGAAGCAGAACTTCACAGTCAGGCAGGGTGCGCTCGACGGCGTGGAAGCGTTCCTGAGCGTTGCCCAGCACCGCAGTTTTCGCCGAGCAGCCGCGGAACTCGGGGTGACACCATCGGCGATCAGTCAGGCGGTACGCGCGCTTGAGACGCGCGTCGGCGCAGTGCTCTTCATGCGCACGACGCGCAGTGTCGGCCTGACCGAAGCCGGCGAACGGTTCATTTCGCGCGCAAAGCCCGCCTTCGAGGAGCTCGTCGCCGCAAGCGGGGTCGCGCGTGAACTCGGGCAGCGGCCGGCCGGGCTGTTGCGCCTCTCCGTGCCGCGCGCGGTGGTACCGATCCTGCTGGAGCCGCTGATCGCATCCTTCTGCCAAGCCTATCCCGAGGTCCAGGTGGAGATCGCCGCAAGTGAGGAGCTGGTTAACCTCGCGGCCGAAGGCTTTGATGCCGGCATCCGACTAGGCCAGTTCATCGCCGCCGACATGGTCGCGGTGCGGCTGACGCGGCCATTCCCGTTCGTAGTGGTCAGCAGCCCCGAGTATCTACGCCGGTGCAAACGGCTAGAGCGCATCGACGATCTGCGTCAGCATGCCTGCCTACGCATACG
>WNFW01001793.1_pt1 | contig 14515 bp, 12 predicted proteins | sample 5400131 | NCBI WGS metagenome assembly WNFW01 (sample SAMN13153362, study PRJNA577476) | soil metagenome | isolation source: 20 cm soil or saprolite under grassland replicate 1 | place: USA:California | collected 2016-06-15 | reverse complement strand
GTCCAGGTACGGAATGACATAGGTCAAACCGGGATCTTCGATTCCGGATAACGCGCCAAAGCGAAGCTTGACGCCGACGGAGTTTGTCGGAATGGAGCGAAATCCGAACAGGAGCGAGAAAAGGGTAAGCGCTATTCCGACGCAGGCGATAATGCCCAGGCCAAACCGCACTGGTTTGATGCCAAAGCTAGGAGAGGCGGGCCCAGACGAGCGAACGATTTGCATGCCGGATTTCGACTATGGGACGGTCAAGCAGACGCGGCAAGTTATTCCCGGCCGCGCCCAGACGTTTGAATCGAATGTGGACTAATCAGGGAAACGACGCATCGATTCAATCTGAACACTGCATCTGCGCGAAAGAAGAATCGCTAAAATGAGAAGGGCCGGGTACGACAGGGCTGACATTCCGTCTTACGCCAGAGGCAGGCGATAGATCATATCGAGCGTCGATATAATGGCATGTGCAATGCTGCAAAAAGCACACTTTCTAAAACGATGAACACCCCACCACCAAACCAAAAAGGATTCACTCTTGTCGAAATCATGATTGTTGTCGCAATCATTGCGTTGCTCGCGGCCATCGCTGTGCCCGGATTCTTGCGCGCGCGCAAGCGCTCCCAGGCCAGCCGCATCCTGAATGATTTAAGGATGATTGACTCAGCGCTTGATCAATACGCAATCGAGAACAACAAAAAAAGCAACGACCCCGTTGGCACAGCCGATTGGACCAGCTACGTCAAGAAGGGTTCGCCCCTTTACAATACCGGTAACAGTCTCTTTGGCACCGGTTATGGCTCGCAAACGGTAGATCTAATTCCACAGGTGCCTTCAAACGACTACAATGTACTGTCCGATGTTGCTGGAACAGGCTTCTGGTCCCCCTACGGACCGTAAGAAAAATCGCATTTCGGCGCGATGGATTGACTAGATCAAGCGAAGCCCCCCGACAGTGAAGCAGTCGCTCCAAGCCAAGGACTACGATGCACTCGGTGCCTTCCGATATGCGATGCGGAAGTTTCTTCGTGTTATCAAGGAAGTGGTTGCCGCTCGGGCAAAACTGACGCCAGAACAATATGAAGCTCTCCTCGCGATTAAGGGTAGTTCCAGCGCCAACGGCGTGACGGTTGGGGAGATAAGCGAGCAGCTCCAAGTGAAGCATCACACTGCGGTCAGTCTTCTCGACAAATTGGAAGCGCGGAAGCTAGCCACCAGGAAGCGAGCCGCCGCTGACAGACGCAACGTAAACGTCCAATTAACCAAGGCCGGCGCGTTGCTCCTCGCGCGTCTGGCCGCAGTTCACCATCGCGAGCTCCAGCAGCGCAGCCCCGAAATAATCGACGCTCTCCGGCGAATACGAGAGTAAAGCGGATAAGTAGACACGGACTCGATTTGCACCTGGTGGGGCCGTACCAGAAATTCGTATAGCAATTGCGCCCACGGGGAATACGATTGGGTAATGCACGCGAGACGCGTGCGCTACCCAGCACCGAGCCTGGCCCGTCCATGTTCCCGAGCGAGATCAAGGATTGGCCCAATGGGAACAATGCGGCTCGGATTAATCTTCTCGTGCGTCATGTAGTAATGCCGCTTGATGTGATCGAAGTCCACCGTCTCGGCGATGCCATCATGCTGGTATAAGTCGATGAGATAGCCTTGAAGGTTATGGTAGTCGAGGATACGCCGCAGACTGCACTTGAAATGAATGTAGTAGACGACATCGAAACGAATGAGAGTGCAAAATAGCCGCCAATCGGTCTCGACTATTCTCGTTCCGAATAAATAGCGGCTCCTGGCCAATCGTTCTTCCAGTTGATCAAGGGCATCGAAGAGTTGGTCGCAAGCCCGTTCGTAAACGTGTTGCCTGGTAGTGAAACCAGCTCTGTAGACGCCGTTGTTGATCTTGTCGTAAATAAAGGCGCTCAGTTTCTCCTGTTCCGAGGCTATGTCTTGGGGAAAAAGGTCCATCTCCTTATTCCGCGCCAGCGGGCGAAAGGCATCGTTAAACATACGGCAAATATCGTCCTCGCAATTATTGACAATGCGTCGCGCTTGCTTGTCCCAGAGCACCGGGACGGTGGCGCGGCCATCAAATTTCGAGTCGGTCAGGTCGTAGGCTTCGGCGAGAAAGTGAAAACCGTTGATTGGGTCGGTCGAGGCAAAGGGCTCACGGGAGCCCGCCCCTCTATAAGAACCGGAATTGGGATCACGAAAAGCCCATCCACGTTCATCGCGTACCGGGTCCACGACCGTCAGACCGATTATCTGCTCCAGCCCGAGCAGCTTACGAGCAATTAAAGTTCGACTCGCCCATGGACAAGCCAGTGAAATGTAAAGGTGATAGCGATCAGCTACGGCAGGATAATCCGTGCTTCCGTCGCTAGAAATCCAGTCGCGAAAGGCGTCCTCCTGCCGCTGAAACTCACCGGACTCGGATTGTTCCTTTTCAAACTGCGCCTTCATTTTTCCAAACCGCTTTCCTTTAGCACGAACAGTAAAGGGTATCCAACTTAGAACGACCGCCAGTTTCAGCAGCGAGGAATGTACTATTCGGCGGCGTCGGCAATGATAAGCGCCTTTTTCGGGGCGGTATTTCATGCTTCCTATCGATATAATCCACAGAGCCAATGGGATATACGACTGTCAAAACAGTGCGAAGCCGCTCGACTTGGGGTTGCGCTCGGAGCGCCCTACGTAGTTCCCGCAGCGAAAGCTCCGTAGTCCCTTCGCTCATCGCGGCACGGCAGCGGCTCATTATGGAATCTATGAAATTTCACACCCCCAGACTGGAGATTGGTACCTTACCCGAGGTTCTCCCCGCCCTTGTTTTGATGGCCGCATCATCAGCTAAGTAGAGGGTATGCGCCAGGCCCCTCGCTTCGATTGAACTGCATGCCACAAAAAGAGAGCAACTTATGAATATCCGCGACGATCAGACAAACCGGCGTATCCTCGTCATTGACGACAATCGCTCTATCCACAACAGTTTCCGTGCAATTCTGCGCGCGGATTCAGGCAAAAGCGCGCTAGATGAAACCGAAGCACGGCTTTTCGGCGAAGCGACTTCTGGCCCGCGGGCACTGGGTTTCACGATGGAGTCCGCATACCAGGGCGAGGAAGGCGTCGAGTTGTTACGTGGCGCGCTCGATAAAGGCCAGCCTTACGCAATGGCATTTGTCGATATGCGAATGCCGCCCGGGATGGATGGTCTCGAAACGATTACAAAACTCTGGGAGCTCGACGCCGATCTCCAGGTCGTGATCTGCACAGCGCATTCGGACTATGGCTGGCATGATCTTATGGCGAAGCTCGGCAGCTCTGATCGGCTGCTCATTTTGAAGAAGCCCTTCGACGTTATTGAAGTGCGGCAAATGGCGGAAGCGCTCTGCGCCAAATGGGAATTGTTGCGGCGTGGCCGACATCATCTGGAGGAACTCGAGGCACGCGTTGCCGAGCGGACCCAGAATCTTTCCCAGGCCAATCAGGAACTACGCGATCAGATTGCCGAGCGGAAACAGGCGGAGGCGGCACTGCGCGAAAGTGAATTGCGCTTCCGTCAACTGGCGGAAAACATCAGCGAGGTTTTTTGGGTTTCCTCGCCTACTGGCGAAGAATTGTTCTACGTCAGCCCCGCCTATGAGCAGATTTGGGGATGGGCGCGCCAGACTATCTACGAAGATCCAAAGCAGTGGTTTAAGAATATCCTGGAAGAGGATCGGCCGCCCGTAGCCAAGGCCTTATTGGAATTGTCCCAAGGCACGAATTACGACTTGGAATATCGCATCCGGCACCAGAATGGTTCCATCCGGTGGATCCGTGACCGACGTTTCGCGATACGCGGCGAAGACAGGCAAGTCGTGCGGACGTGCGGTGTGGCAGAAGACATCACCGAACGTAAAAACCTTGAGGTCGAGATGGCCAAGGCCCGTGATGCGGCCTTGGAGGGAGCGCGCATGAAATCAGAATTTCTTGCTAACATGAGCCACGAAATTCGCACGCCGATGAACGGCGTGATCGGTATGACTGGATTGCTTCTTGATACCGAGCTCGATCTCAGGCAGCGCGATTACGCGGAGACGATTTGCAGCAGCGCCCACTCGCTGCTCTCGATCTTGAACGACATTCTCGATTTTTCCAAAATCGAGGCCGGTAAGCTGGAGTTTGAGAACTTGGAGTTCGATTTGGATGAAGTGATCAACGGTGCATTGAGTGTTCTCGTGCCGGAAGCACGGGCAAAAGGCTTGGAGCTCCGGAGCGAGATTGATCCCAAGGTTTGCACCAGCGTTTGTGGTGATCCCGGACGGCTGCGCCAGGTATTGACAAATCTTCTTAATAACGCGGTGAAATTTACCGAGCAGGGCGAAGTGGTGCTTAGAGTTTTTTCTCAAGAGCAGACGCCATCAGTAGTATCTTCTATTGAGGGGATCTCGGGCAGCAAAGCGACCCTGCGGTTCGAAGTCAAAGACACCGGGATCGGTCTGTGTGAGGACGCGCGCGGACGAATCTTCGGAGCTTTCAATCAAGGTGATCAATCAACGACACGACGCTATGGCGGCACCGGGCTTGGGCTGACGATTTCGCGGCGTCTGGTAACAATGATGAATGGTCAGATCGGAGTTGAAAGTGAACCAGGCAAAGGATCGATATTTTGGTTTACGGCCGCGTTTGAGAAACACGCTGCCGGAAAAGGAACGCCGGCGAAGCAGAAACCTCTTCCAGCCAGGCGTGTGCTGCTGGCGGATGACAACGCCAATGATTGCCAAATTTTTGGCGCACAGCTCGCCGCCTTGGGAATGCGATGCACATCAGCGGCCAGCGCGGAAGAAGCCCTTCAATTCTTGTGCGAGGCGATTGCGGACAAAGATCCGTACGCTCTTGCCATTATCGACATGCAAATGCCGGGAATGAATGGAACGGGGCTGGCTCGGGCCATTAAGAGCGACCATATCACGAAGGATACGCGCATCATCATGCTCAGCGCCGTCGGGCACCCCATCGATGCGAATACTCGCAAAAATGCGGACATCGACGCTTTTCTGGCTAAACCAGTAAAGCAACCGCAGCTGCACCAGTGTTTGGCCAGTGTCCTGGGGCCTGCGCCGTCAAAAAGGACTAAACCGAAAAACCGCGCCTCGAGCAAAGCGCACGGACACCCAATTCATGATACCCGCATCCTGGTTGCAGAAGATAATGAAGTGAATCAACATGTCATGCTCTTGCTGTTAGAAGACCTCGGTTATACCGCCGACATGGTCGCAAACGGCAAAGAGGCCCTGGCGGCGCTCAGGCATCATTCCTACGATATCATTTTGATGGATTGCCAAATGCCGGAGATGGACGGCTAGGAAACTTCGCGCACCATCCGTCGCGAATTCGACCGGCCGCCGCGCATCATCGCCATGACCGCGCATGCGCTGCGCGGCGACCGCGAGAAATGCCTGGCCGCGGGAATGGACGACTATCTTTCCAAGCCAATTATTGCAAAGAAACTGAAAACAGCGTTGCAAAGATGGGCGCCGATTCGCAACACGAATGCGCCGGTCGATCTTCAACGCCTCCGCGATGTTTGTGGGGACGCTCCCGGCACCATGCGAAGGCTCGCCGACCTCTATCTGGAACAAGGCGCGGAACTTTTACCAGCCATGGAGGTGGCCATTCGCAACAACGATGCGAAAGATTTGAGCTCGATCGCGCACCGCTTTCGAGGCGCGAGCCTGAGCTGCGGAAGTAATTCAATTGTTCCATTTCTAAACGAACTGGAGCAGCTGGGTAAGAGCGGCGACCTTGCGGTGGCATCTGTGGCATATGAAAAAGCGAGTTCGGAATTCGCCCGAATCCGTTCGTTTCTCGAAAGCCATCTTCAAAATAGTGAAAACGGGCTGAAAGGAGAAACGCTCGCCCGGGTTTGTTAAGGCGAGATCTTGTTACGCCCAGCTACGCAGCGGTGGGGACGACGCGAAAGCCTCCTGACCTAAAGCGGAATTCTCAACTTCAGATCGTCGATTTGGCCGGCGGCCTTCTCCAATTCCTTCACCCGCGCTGACAAGGCGGCATGTAACTCGAGAATGCGTAATCCGACCTGGATGCGCGCCAAAAGCTCGTTCCTGTCGAACGGTTTAATCAGGTAATCATCTGCGCCCGCATGTAATCCTTCCACGATATTTTCCTTGGCGCCAAGTGACGTAAGCATGATCACGTAAACCATTTTGCTGCTTTCACGAATGCGTCGACAAACTTGCAAGCCATCCATTTCTGGCATCATCCAATCGAGAATGGTAAGCGCCGGACCTTGCTCGGCTCGCAACGCCGCCATTGCTTCATGACCGTCTTTTGTGATAACGGCCTTAAAACCCCATTTTTCCATCAAGTTGCCAATCAGCGTTCGCGAGACCATGTCGTCCTCCACAACCACAATGGGCATTTCGGCGAAACGAGCGGCAGCGGGGCGTGCGTCGAGCTCGGTAGGTTCGGGCTCGTCCGGTTTTCCCAAGTGAGAGATCTGCCAGGGAGGCGAGAACGGAATATCTTTCGTGTTCGACATCCGGTGCGTTCCGTCTACGGCAAAACCCCTAACCTGTCAATCGGGCCTATAAAAGAGCCCGTAAGTGCCCTCCCTGTCGGCGCCAGAGTGAGTTGAATTTGGCCTTTTTACTGCGGAAACGGCGTCGGTCTGAAAAAGCCCTTTATGATGACTGCTCGTCAGTCTCCTCCGCGCCACACCCCTGCTCCCGACGGCGAGTCTTCTGGCCCGATAGCCGCCCCGGGTTGGGGTGAGCTCGCGAAGAATGCCCGCCAAGTGGAAGCCGATGGATCGCAGAGGGCGACGCGAACTGATCCTCGACTGGAAATGGAGCCGAACACAGGTCCAACGCGAGAGAGCACTTTTGACATTTTTCTTCATGGCTCCCATAGGAATAAGCGTTCACCACGCCGGAGGCGGCACGGCAGCACGGTATTTTTGGATAGGGTTTTTACGTAGGCCTGGATGGTTGGAGACGAACAAGCGACGCCATCAGCAGCCGTGAAATTGCCGCCGCCGATTCCAGCGAGGCGCGATTAAGCCTCAATGATCCTGTTACGAACGGCGTACCGAATCAACTCACTAAACGATTTCAAACCCAGTTTCTTCATGATTGCGGCGCGATGTGTTTCCACCGTGCGCACACTAATCCCCAGGATCGTGGCAATTTCCTTGCTACTTTTACCTTCGGCCAGAAGCTGCACGATTTCCCGCTCCCGATCGGTGATCCGACTTTTTTCGGCATTCCCTTCGAGAGCTCTTTTTCCCTGAATATACTGCGCGAAAACGATCTCCGAGATCCGCGATGTAAAAAAATGTTTATGTTCGGAAAGTGCTTTGAGCGCGTCGATTAAATGATCGGCCGCGTCTGTTTTCATGATGTAGCTACGTGCTCCGGAGTCGAAGACATCGTGAACCAGCTCTTCCGTCTCCTGTCCCGTAAAAATCAGGACTTCTGTTTCAGGTGACTTCTTTTTGATCTGGCGTGTCGCATCCAATCCGTTTAATTCGGGCATTGAGATATCCAGAATCACGATGTCCGGTTTTAGTTCGACCGTCAGTGAAACTGCGTCACGACCGTTATCGGCTTCGCCGACGATCTCCCATTCCGGGATCACCGAGAGAAGCGCACGCGTTCCTTGGCGGACCACTTTATGATCATCTGCGAGAAGAATCCGGATAGCTTTCACGACACATCAATTATCGCCCCTGGAAGTCTTAAGCCCATTACTGCTACGGGGCGATAGAGTCAGCCACAAGCTGGTACTGAGCGTCAGGGATCACTTTTTTGGAAGCGGCGCCAATTGCTTTAAAACTGCGGTTTCTAGTACGGTAAGCAGCTTTCTTGTATCGTACGGTTTGCTTAGAAAATTCACTACCTCAAGCTCCTGAAGTTCAGCCAGGCGAGGCTCATCCTCCTGTCCAGTAGATGCGATGAAGATCATATCCGGTTTCATCTTTTTCAGGGCCCGAATCAGGGCAATACCGTCGATATACGGCATCCTCATATCGGTGAGGACAGCGCTGACCGAATTCATTTCTTGAGCGAAGATAGCCAATGCCTCGGGCCCATCGTTCGCTTCCAGCACGCGGTAGTTGTGCTTCTCCAGAGTCATTTTCGCGACCCGGCGGATGTTCATCTCATCGTCGACCAGCAGAATTAATTCGCCATTTCCCTTAATTACTCGCGGGGTCTCCTTCCGGGGTGGAGCGACATCGGCTTGGACAGCAGGAAGGAAAACCTTAAAAGTCGTACCCCTACCCTGTTCGCTGTAGGCGGAAATAAAGCCTGCGTGACTTTTCACGATTCCTAACGAGGTGGACAGCCCCAGTCCGGTGCCTTTGCCGGGATCCTTAGTGGTGAAGAATGGCTCGAAGATCTTCTCAAGCAGCGCACGCGGCATCCCGACTCCGGTGTCGCTCACACGTAGAGTCGCATACGACCCAGCCTTGGCGCCTGGCATCATTGCAGCATAATTGTCGTCCACCTCCAGATTTTGTGCTGCCAAAACCAGCGAGCCACCATTGGCCATAGCGTCCCGTGCATTGGTGGAAAGATTCAACAAAACCTGATGCAATTGAGTGGGATCGCCGCTGATCGACCACGGATGCTCTGGGTATTGGCCTGTGACTTCGATCGATTTAGGAAATGTCTTCCTCGCGATCTCGACCATTTCGTCAATGAGGTGCCGTGGGTTAATTAGCACCCGCTCACCTTCCACGCCGCGCGCGAAAGTAAGCACCTGCTTAACAATGCTTGAGCCACGTCGTGCGCTTTCCTCGATCAGCGAAATCATGGCAGCGGCATGTTCGCCCCTCGCATTGCCACGGAGTGATTCTGCGCCCATCAAAATCGGCCCGAGGACATTATTCAAATCATGGGCGACGCCACCCGCCAGTGTGCCAATGCTTTCAAGCCGCTGCGCGCGCAGCAGCCGCATTTCAAGTTTTTTTTGCTCAGTGACGTCCGTGTTGATACTCAGGACAGAACGCGGAGTTCCGTCGGGGTTGCGCACGATGGTCGATCGTCCATTGACGAGTACCTCTCGGCCATCCTTCGTGACTTGTCTGAGTTCGGCGTGGAATTCCCCGGCAGGGGCAAGAGTTCTAGATGCCGCTTCGCGCTCCTTTGGATCGGCGTAGATTAATCTGCCGATTGGCTCGCCCAGCGCTTCGTTCGCGCTCCAGCCGTACAAGTGTTCCGCCCCTTTGTTCCAAAAGGTGATTTGATCATCTTCGAAGTTCCGGATGATGATCGCGTCCCGTGCATGATTGATAATGTCAGCTTGTTCGAGCAAGCGTTCCTCCACGCTCTTTCGCTCGATGATCTCGGCCTCCAGCTTATTGTTGAGTTGATCGAGCTCCTGGTTGCGCAGGGTCAGTTCGACGTTCTTCTCTTCCAGTTTGGAGATAAGACGCTCACTATAGTGTTTAAGCACATCACGTTCGTCGAATTCTGCCTTCGGAATAACGTGCTTCTTGGTCGTGGCATTGTGAAGGGCGTCGAGAATCTGCACCACAGGCGCGGGCTTACGAAGATATTTGTTTGCGCCTAACTTTAGCGAAAGTTTTTCGTCGCTCGGGGAGGTATAAGTCGAGGTATATATAATAATTGGAAGGTCTCGGTGTTCCTTGCTCTTTCTAACCTCGTAGCAAAAACGGTAACCATCCATGTTTGGCATGAGAAGATCCGAAATTGCGGCGTCGACCTTTTGCCGCTTCAACTCCTCCAGACCTTCCACGCCATCGCTTGCCTCTAACACTGTAACGCCTTCGGCCTCTAATTGCGCCCGGAGCAACTTCCGGTTGGTGTCAACGTCGTCGAGAATCAGCACATTCACGGTCGCAATTAGACTCCTTCCAGTAAAGGGGCGTGACCTGAGCCTCCCAGAATCTCTCCCACTTGCACTAGCAGCTGGTGGATGTCGATCGGTTTGGTGATATAACCGTCACATCCTGCGGCGAGAGCCTTTCGATCGTCGCCTTTCATGGCAAAAGCAGTCAACGCGATGATGCGGATATGTTTTGTGCGCTCGTTCTCTTTGATTTTGCGCGTCAGAGTTAGCCCGTCCATCCCGGGCAACGCGATATCCATCAGGATTAAATCAGGTAAATTGCGGTCAATCATGATTTGAGCTTCTTCGGCGTCCACCGCTTCAAGGACCTCGTAACCGGCGTCTTCCAGCACGTCGAAAGCGAGCTTCAAATTCCTGGAGTTATCATCGACTACGAGAATGCGTTTTCTTGGCGCAGACATAAACAGCTAGATCTTTGTTGCCAGTGCCAACCCATTGATGGCAAAAACATCGCCTTTACTCGGCTTTGCTAACGAGTCTAAAACGCCCATGTTTTCGATCAATCCGAACGCAAATCGGATCTTACTAAGAAGATATGGAGCACCTGAATGCAATCGATTGCATGGTGTTCCATTGCTTCAAGATGGACCTCTGTGCCCGAAGACCCCGCTAGGGACGCTGCATCGCTCCTCACAAATCAGGCAGTAGCATCGAATGTTCCATTTGCTACGAAACCCGCCTCGCGTTGTTATATATCGTCTTGCCAGCGAGTTATACCACCGCAAGTAGCTTTTACTCGGGCCCTCCAGCTAGTCCGGTAAAATACCGATTGGCAACGCACCCAATTACTTCTACCTCAGTTAGTTAGCTAGTTCCGTCATTGAGGGTAACGTGGCAGTAAATAGGCTTCCCTTCCCCGGCTCAGCCTCGACCCTGATATGGCCGCCCTGCAACTCGACGATCTTCTTTGTTAGTGCCAAGCCAAGCCCAGTGCCTTCGAAACGACGCGCAGTTCCCGAATCAAGCCGTTCGAACTCAGTAAAAAGCCGTCCCAGATCTTCCGGTTTGATCCCAATACCGGTATCACGCACTTGCACCTCGAAATGCCGCTCATCCAGTCGTTTCGCGCACACCTCCACGTTGCCACCTTGGTCGGTGAACTTTACGGCGTTGGACAGAAGATTATAAAGAACCTGCTTAAATTTTTGCTGATCAAGCGTGGCCATTTGCAATCCCGCATCAACGGTCACAGTCAGACCGATTTGCTTGAGATCGGCCATAGTTTTTACTACCGCGGTCGCTTCTTCCAATGCCTCGCGAATCAGGAATCGTTCCGGATGCAATTCCATCTTCCCAGCCTCCACCTTGGCCAGATCGAGCACGTCATTGATCAGCGTTAGTAGATGATGCGCACTGCTCAGAACATCATTTAGGTATTCCTTTTGCTTGGGTTGAAGCGGGCCGGGCTTTTCACCGATCAGGAACTCAGTGAACCCGATGATGCCATTGAGCGGCGTCCGCAGCTCATGCGACATGTTGGCAAGAAAACGGTTCTTGGCCAAAATCGCTCTTTCCAACTCCGCATTCTTTTCCTGCAACGCTCGCTCGGCGCGTTTCCGGTCAGTCACGTCCCGAATCGCGCTCGAGAAGAAAAGCCCATCTTCTGTTTCGAGCGGACTGAGACTAATCTCGACCGGAAATTCGCTTCCATCTTTGCGCAATCCGTAAAGCTCAAAGCCCACACCCATGGCGGGAGGGTTCGGCGTCGTAAAAAAACCCGCGCACTGCCCCGAATGCACCTTACGGAATCTTTCCGGCACCAGCATTTCGATCCTTTGGTCGAGCAATTCTTCGCGTTGCCACCCGAAGAGTGAGACCGCCCCCGAGTTAATCAGGACGATTTTGCCTTCGCGATCTAGGAGCACCATCGCGTCCGGCGCCGATTCCAAAAGACCGCGGAATTTTTGTTCGGCTTTCTTCCGGCCGGTGATGTCGCGCACGGCACTCATCACCATGTTACTCCTTCGGTATCGCCGTTCATGACAAACGCAGTCTCCTCCCCTTCGGAACGCAAATCGCAATCAGCTGGCACATTTTAGTTTCGCCCTTTCAGCTTCAAGACACTGGGGACAAATACCATGGCTGAATTCCGATCCGGTCTCTTGCTGGATGTAGGTTTCGAAACGTTCCCAGTAGTCTGTGGCAGTGTGTATTTTGTGACAATAGGCACAAATCGGGATCAATTGCTTGAGCTGGTGAACTTCCCTCGTAAACCAAAGAATTCGATCCGCGACACGCAGTCGCATCTGAATTGCGATAGCATCAAGCGGCTTGGTCAGGAAATCGTCAATGCCGGCTTTAGTGACGAGGTCGTAGTTTTTCGCGCCGGTATCCAAGGCGGTGAGAAGGATGAAATAGGTATACGGTGTGTTCGGGCGTGCCCGCACTCGGTGACAAAACTCCAAGCCGTCCATCCCTGGCATCATCCAATCGCTTACGACAACGCGCACGGGAGCGCGATCGAACAATTCCCACGCTTCGGTCCCGCTGCGCGTCACCATCACTTCGTGACCCATACGCTCGAGGGTCAATTGCAGGACTTGGGAGGCAACAGCCTCGTCTTCGGCGATCAGGATCTTCATGTCGCTGGCGATCCGCGGTGCCGCTTCAGTGCACCATGACCCCCGGCTACCTGCAATTTGTGATCACCTGCTTTGGCCAAAACGCCATTTTGCACACCTGCTGTTGAAAGTAGCTGAGGACTTTCCTTAAACAACAAGGTGAGCGCTTTCAACGCCAGCTCAACCAGCAGGAACGGTTTCGCAATGAAATCATTTCCTCCGCTTAAAGTCGATTGCGCGCGACTTCCGAAATCAGAATGCGAAGTGACAAAAACGATTGGAGTAGTGCGATTCGGCTCCATCGCACGGATCTTTACGCACAGCTCCAGGCCGGTTTGCCCCGGCATCTCGACATCGAGAAAAATGAGGTCGAACTGTTCCTCCTCCAGAAGGCGTTGCGCGGCCAACGGATCATCCAAGCTTTTGGCATAAAGGCCAGCCCTTCCAAGCGCGGAGCAGACCATTTCGCGCGAGATAATTTCGTCGTCCACCGCTAAAATCTTCGGCGGCGTTATGGCTTGGTCTTGCGAATTCGCGGCGCGATCGACTAACGAAGCCATTGTCTCAATGGAGTGGGCGACCGTTCGTACAACTGACGGCGTGATCTTTACCGGGTCGGTGTACAATTCAATGAGCAACGCTTCCAAAGCTGTGCTCATCTGCGCAATCTTCTGGAAGGCAAGGGCACCAGCGCCACTCGCCAGCAAACGAAGCTGACGGTGCATCTGGAGAAGCGCAGTACGACGCAAATCTTCTCGTTCCGTTCTGGTGAAATTCTGATAACTGGCGCGCAACTTCGCGAGTATCTCGGGCCTGTTAATCAAAAGTTTCGACGCCAGCTTTTCCTGATTCGTCTCCACCTCTCCAATCGCGCCGCTAACCCTGACTCTGGAAGTCGCGCTCACTCCGAGCTCACGCATAAGCTCAATTATTTGTTCCGGTGTGTTATCGACTTTTGCGACGAATTTCGTTGCTCCCGCTTCCACAGCAGCACGCGTCAGGTTGCTGAGATAAGGATTTGAAAAGGCGATGATTGGCAAGGACTGCATGGCGGGTTCCGAACGGATATTCTTGATTAGCTCGACCACGTTTATTCCGGGCAGGCATAGGTCGAGAATCACAAGGTCGACAACCGCCTTCTTGAGGGCCTGCAATGTACTGTCAAAGTCGCGCGTGACCTCAACCTTGAATCCCTGTGCCTCTAGTTTTTCCTGGTAGATGTCAGTGGCGAACTGATCGTCATCCACCATCAGAATCGATTTCTTTTTAGCCGGGGTAAAAATTTTCTTCATAAAAGCTCCACCGCGCGAGGTAGAAGATCATCAGCTAGCCTCTGCGGGTCCAATGTTGCGTCGTGTGCTTGATCGATGTCGGTCATAAGGGTGGTTGCGTTTCCTGCAAGAGCCGCTTGGGAAGGCTACGAATCACAATCTGTTACCCTCATAATTGACTCTCGTTTTAGGCCAGCATTTACGGGGCCACCGGAACAACCAGCCGAGGCACTCAGATGTCTGCTATATCAAGAGGGTCTGCCGCCGTCCGAATAACTATAATTAGTTGTAAATCTTGCGACCGGCAGATCCATAGGATCGACCAAGCCTGAAAGCTCGGCGAAGCTTAAAAGCCAAGCTACAGGGTCATCGTGAAGTGCAAAAATGTGCGTGATATTCCACTCGGGGACATCCAGTTACGCAGGAGGTCGTCTCAGCTTCTCCAATGAGGTTAGCCGATCGTAACCGAGGCGGGATGACCAGGTTCAGGCTTGTGCGTGAACTCGTGCTCGTGAAAGTGGGCGCTACGCAGGAAGGGCACACGATCGAGGACATGCTCCTGGAACCACTCCAACCAGAGATAAATCACCGGCGTGATGTAGAGCGTGAGCAATTGCGAAACGATAAGGCCCCCGACGATAACGAGACCGAGGGGGCGCCGCGATGCTCCATCCGCGCCGACTCCAAATGCTATCGGCAATGCACCCATGAGCGCGGCGAGCGTCGTCATAATGATTGGACGGAACCGTTCGATGCTCGCTTCGTGAATAGCTTCGCGCAATTCATAACCCTCATCGAGACGATGGAGGG
>WNFW01005546.1_pt1 | contig 14518 bp, 14 predicted proteins | sample 5400131 | NCBI WGS metagenome assembly WNFW01 (sample SAMN13153362, study PRJNA577476) | soil metagenome | isolation source: 20 cm soil or saprolite under grassland replicate 1 | place: USA:California | collected 2016-06-15 | reverse complement strand
CGGGGGACGGATCGTGGGGCGCTTCGGATCGGTCATGACGCGGACCCGTGCCGCGCGGCGAACGTCTCCGCCCAATACGACCACACCTGCTTCGCGAGGGACGGCTCGATGCTGAACGCCTCCGCGAGCAGCGGATAGGCGCCAAACATGTTGACCATGCCGCTCGCCCGCAGATCATCCAGCCAGAGGAACATCTCGTGCACTTGGTCACTGGACAGCGGCCCCACCGGCGCCGGCGTGAACATCGTGATCTCCCTTCTGGTCGAGAAACACGAAGGCCCCGGCGAACCGGGGCCTTCGCTGCTGCGGGTCTCCTGCGGGCTCATGGCACGGAGCCCGGGCGGGTCACGTCTTGGCGAGTAGCTGCTCGGCATCCGCGTGATCGAGCGCCTGCTGGAACCGCGTGCGATCGAAGCACGGGTTGGAGGCGGCGAACAGATCGGTCACGATGTCGACGGCGGCAAGCCGCTCGGGTGAACCGAACGCCGTGCGCGTAACGATCAGCTCGCGCGCCTTGAGGAAGTCATTGCTCCGGACCATGTGTCTCCCTTCGTTCAGTGATGCGTTGGCAACGCATGTGTGAATCATCATGGCACGGACGCCGAGCCGTTCAAGGGGTGAACGAAGCGGATCGTGCTGGTGGTGAGGATGGAGAGCGAGGCGTTGACGAGGCGGGGGCTAGCGGGCGCTAAGCCGCTTGATCGGGAAGGGATGAGAGGCTAGATGAAGCGAATTGAGCGGGCCGGCTGATCGCTGCTTACATGAAGCCGTCCGGCAACTGGGGATGGAGAGCATTGATCGCGGGTCGTGTCTGCGTGAAGACCGCTTGAGCATCGGGGATTGATGAGGGCTCGTAGCTCTTGGCCATCCACATGCACATCTGAAGCTGCCATCCCACCGACCAAAGACAAAGGAACTCGAATGCCTCAGCCATGTAAGGATGGAATACCTCCACGGTCTTTCCCACAATTTTCACGTCGTGTTTGATTCCTGCTGGATGCGTGAGCCCTGAGAAGGCCGCGTACAAAACATCATACTCCCATCCGTAACCGAGCTTTCGCGCCAGAGCGGCAATCGAGTTCACTGGCTTGCCACGAAAACCGAAGGAGAACCACGTGCGCTCATCCCAATTGCGACGTTGGGACTTCTTCTTAGCTAAGCACCTTAGCGGACCGAATTTCGCCTGTTGGGTCGGGAAAGCCTTATCCAGGTGCGCGATGTGGGACACAATCTCGCGTTTTAGTTTTCGCCGCTGGGCTGGGCGGGACCCGAAACGCCAGCCGTTGTCGAGCAGCACCTGACGTGCGTAGATGTCGCGTCGCTCAGCAGCGACAAAGAAGTAACGGGCGCGACCCTCTCTACGGCGGGCATCTGATGCGCTGTTGAAGCTCACGCGACGACGCCCACCGAAAATCAGATAGCGGACGGCCAACAGACTCTCGAACTGCGCCCTGACACCTAGCTTGGCCTGTTCGACCACGGATGCTTCAAGTAAGTGCCGAATCCCTATGAACTGCGTGACGAGGCGACGCATGATCGCTACCCCAACCAGCCGATCGATCTTCTCGATCTTGGCGTTCACCGACATCCGAGAGAGAAGGCGGTGCCCCAAGGCGTCGACTTCGCCGATGGCGGCTAAGGCGTCAGCGAAATTGGCCTGTAGGCCATGGGCATTCGCCTGGCCGTCTGCGGAACGCCACGCCGATTTTGTCACGTCAAGACAGCCACAATCACTGCGGCTTTGGAGGATAGATCGCGTCTCGGATGAAGCTCAAGATGTATCCAACGACCAAGCCGAGTAGGAAGCCGAATGTCGAGCCGTCCATCTTACCGACGTACGTGAGAAACGCGGAGGTGCCCACTACCAGCCCGACAATGATCGCCGCGAACCACGCCATCCTCGTTTTGAACCGACCTTCAGCCTCACGCGTCCGGAGGGATTGATTGCTCAAGGACTCGATCAACTTGATGAGCGGATCGACACGGTCGAACACCTTGTCGATCACCTCGACCAGATTGGGTTCCTCGCGGCGAGCGCGTCGAGCTGGGGTCAATTCGTTGGACACGTTGGTCCGTTCCTGTATTTGTCCGCGTGAAAAGCTAGCTGCTGCTGTGGCGGGAACTAGGGCGTTTTTGCGGCACCGAGGGGCGGAAGTGCGACACGCCGGCGGGGATCAACCAACGTGCCCGTCGCGCTATTTGACGATGTACACCAGGGCACGGTCGGCCGGTACGCCGTTGACGAAGACCCTCACGACGTTTTTCCCCTCCTTTAGCGGAAGCGTGTCACCAAAGAACGCGGTGGAATCGCCATCTTGGTAGACAATCACAAAGCTCAGCGAGTAGGATTTCACCTCCTGACCCTTCCCATTTTTCACCCGTCGTATGAGGGACTGGGCGAGCACGATATCGAGGTTGTTCAACGCGATTGCTCCTTGCTGCGGCGCGAGCTCAATCGTGCCGATCTCGCGTCGGGCGAACCTAGTCATCCGGGCTGTCTTGTCCATGGAAGTTGCCTGGCGCGCGGTGGTAATCGATTCCGCGATTGCCGCACGCCCGCCTGCGAGCGTGTCAAGACTCATGCTCTCCAACTTCGACCGAGTCGGGATGTTGCCGAGGACATCCATGTGTCCGTTCTCGAACCAGGCGTTAAGGCTGGCCCGTGATACCGGCTGGCCACAGGCCGGTGTGTTGCGTGGGTGTTCTTGGAGCACGCATGCTACCCAGGAGTCGGTCCTCTTGAGGTCCTCCGCGAATGCACGAGCTCGGGGTGAGAAGTTCTCTGAAAAAATCCAGAGACCGACCGCGAGCATCGCCAGTAAGGCAACCACGATCAGTGTGGTGCGCAGGGACTTCTGCTGTTCCTGCTGGCGCGCTTGGGCTTCTTGCCGGAGCTCTTGCTCGCGACGCCTGAATCGATCCAGGAAGTGTCGGCGAGTGTCTTCGCCAAGCTGACCTGAGAGGAGCCGGCCGAGGGCCTCGGGCAGTGATCCGGGGAGCCATTGAAACCCACAAGCGACACAGGCGTTCGAGAGGACGGTCGTTGAGCCGGCGGCCACACCGGCTGCCGTGCTGTCGAGCAGCCACTCCGCTAGCATGGCGGCTCCGAGGTTTTTCTTCTGTACGCTCACGATTTGAACGGTAGTCGCGGTGCACCGCGGACAGGTGGCGCGCTGGGCTGCCGCTAGTTGAGCAAATCGAGTAGCCAGATCACGGCACTCGGCAGGGCTGTTGTTGAGAAGGACCAAACCGTGATCGAAATCAAGCGGCTCGTTCTCTTGATCGTTCATCCTCTTCGCTCCTGCCGAAGAACCGGGCCTAACCTAGGGAGGACTTGCTGGCCGGCGCAAGAAGGCGAGGGCTGGCACGGCGGGCGACTCTGATCTGCGGCACGGTGGTGGGGATCAACATGGGCACCGACATGACCCGAGCGACGCGGTGGTGTGGAGCGGAGGGGCAAGCCGGTCGAGAGGCGCTGTCATGGATGACATGAGGCAGTTGCCCCGTCAGAGAGACCAGGGCACTCCAAGCTGATGTGATTGGAGCTGGGGTGTGTCGGGTCGAGTCCAGCGCTCCTGCCAGTCTTTGGACCAGGCATCTATGTGAGCGATTTCTTCTGGCGTCTTCCAGTAGAACGCGTAATAAGTCAGCACCGGCTTTCGGACCTCCGTTGTCTGGGGCAGGTACTCCGCGGTACCTCTCAGGAGCACGTTGCCCGCCTGACCTTCGTTGTCGGGAATCGCACCGGTGAACCGATATCGAAGCTCATACTCAACAGCGAGAACGCCCGACTCACCGGTTAAGTATGGAGTGACCGACACGTGAAGGAGATCGCCCAGCGTCGTACCGTGCTTCTCGACTATCCGGTGAACTTCCTCCCGAGAAGCTGCGATCACGGCACGTGTGGTAGCCTCGCGGTCTAAGTGTGGCACCTTCTGCTGAAGCTCTTGGATTAGAGTGGCGAATTGGTCCGCGTAGACGATCCGAATGGCGGTGTGTCGACGTTGGCAGTCCTGCTTTAGGCTCTCGGCAAGCCCAGCGGTCGGATCACGGTCATGAAAAAAGCCCTTGTCGGCCGTAACGAACACAACGTCGTACTGATCCGCCAAGTCGAGTAATGCCTCCCAGACAAGGCTGTCCTTGAACTGCTGGTTCTTCGGACCGTTCGGCGGGAGCTCATTGTTGACTCTCGCCGCTGCACGTCGCACTTGATCAAGCGAAAGCGGGATTCGGACGATCGAGGTACCAAGGGCGTTGAGTCGAGCGACGGGGACCTGAGAGAGATAGGCTTCATCGAGGGGAGCATCGTGATAGAGGTCGATGCCAAGGTCGCGAAGTGCTTCTGCCGCGGCTTCGAACTGTCGAGCGTAATCCAGGGTAGCGCGGCTTAGGTGCTTGAGAATCTCGTCTTCTAGGACTTCCGGTAGCCCGATGCAACCTCGTTGTTGACCGAGAACGTAGAGAAAAGCAGCGCTGAGCGGAGTCTTTAGGAGCAGGAAACGCCGCGACTTCCAGACATTCGTGTCAAGAACAAAGCACTGCTCGTCGTGTTGCATGAAGCTCTGGCGCGCTGCCTTAACGGACGGTTCTTAAGCTGCCGGGCGAGCACAGCAGCCGCTAGGCCGTCTTCAGCTGCACGGACAGGCGAATCTGCGACATGACGGTGAGGATCAACGTGCCCAGAGGCATGGCCGGAACGGCGCGGCGTGATGGAGCAGAAGGCCGAGCGCGTCAGCGAGAGAAAATGGGGAGTTGTCGGAGGTTCCACGCGTCCTAGCCGCATGGCATCGTCTTCAAGCCCGCGGTGTCCGGGCCGGCCTAATCTACTCATTTGCTCGGTCGAAAAGACTGATACCGGTGAAAGAACACCACGATGGCGGCAAGTGGGATCGCAAAATACCAAGCGCCGCGGGCAAGAAGGACGACGATCCAGACGCCCCACCAGACGAAGTAACCGACGTGCCCGGGCCACCTCCTCCTACCTAGTTCGCGCTGGATACGGCGGGCTCGCTCATCAACGCTGCGTGTATTCATCGTCGTTGTCCTAATGGACCGCGCTTAACTTGCGGGCGACCCGCGCGCTGGCGCAAGGAGTTAAGTTGGTGCACGTTCGCCATGCAACGCATCTTGCTGCTCCTGGTGGGGTTCGCCCCGGCGGCGCTGTGGGGCCAACAGGGCGCCGGCGCGGAGCTCTGGCGGGTTGCCGCCACCACGCTGCCTCTGCCCCCCGCCCTCAGTACCAGCGGGGCCGCCGCGTTTTGGAATCCCGCCCAACCGGCGATCCCGGAGCGCGCGAGCCTCGCGTTCGAGGTGATCGAGACGGCTCCGACGGTCGGGGCGTCGGGAGTGATCGCGACCGTACGAGTGCGCGTGCGGCCGCTCGGCCAGGTGGGGCTCGTGTACGGCCGCATGGGCATCGGTGATCTGGTGCGCACGTCGCTCAGCCCCGACCCCGATCCCGGGACGATCCCGTACTACACGCAGACGCTGGGCGCGACCTGGGGCAGCGCGTTGGGAGGAGGCGGCACCGCGCTCGGCGCGACGCTCGCCTACCAGGAAACCCAGCTCGACGCCGAGCAGTCGACCCGCTGGACGCTCGATGTCGGCGCGCGCCGCAGCTTCTCGGATGCGGTGACCCTCGCCGCCGCCACGCACTTCTTCTCGCGGTTCGCCACGGGGGACGCGGCGCAGGAGCTGTACGGCGGGGTCGAGGTGCGGGTCTGGCACGGCCCGCTGTGGGGGACCCGGGGGACGCTGCGGGGGCGGTACGGCATCGCTACAGCACACGGCTTCTCGGCGGATCATCAATTCGGGGCGGGCTTCGAGCTAGGCCCCCAATTCGGCTGCGATCTCGTGGTGGAGCGTGAGGGGAGCTATGGGCAGGCGGGCTGGCGGGCGGTCACGGGAGTGCGCGTCGCGGTGGGCCGGTACCGCGTGAGCTTCGCGCGGGACTTCGGCGTGAACGACATCGGAGCGGCCTACCGCGTGGGTCTCGAGGGGCGGGTGCCGTGACGGACCTGCTCTCCCTCACGCCGGACGCGGCACGTGCCGCGCTCGCCCAATGGCTGGCGACGCGCGCCGAGCCGGCCTACCGGGTCACGCAAATCCTGCCGCGCTTGTGGCAGCGTCCGGTCGGCTCCTGGGCGGACGCGACGGACCTTCCCGCCGCGCTGCGGGCACAGCTCGCGGATGCGTTCCCGCTGGCGCAACTGACCTGCGACGCCGCTCAACAATCCAGCGACGGGACGGAGAAGTTCTTGTGGAAGCTCACCGACGGTGAGGCGATCGAGTCCGTACTGATCCCCGAGAGAACGCGCCGCACGCTGTGCATCTCGTCCCAGGTGGGGTGCGCCCTGGGGTGCGTGTTCTGCGCCACGGGGCGGATGGGATTCCGCCGCAACCTCTCCGTAGGCGAGATCGCGGGGCAGGTGCGCGAGGCGGTGCGGCGTGATCCGGCCGCCCAGCCAACCAACGTCGTGTTCATGGGGATGGGCGAGCCGCTGCTCAATTGGGACGCGGTGGACACCGCGCTCACGATCCTGAACCACGCCGACGGTTTCGGCATCGGGGCGCGCCACATCACCGTGTCCACCGTGGGGATCTTGCCGAACCTCGCACGCCTCGCCCAACGCCCCGAGCAGTTCCGGCTCGCCGTGTCGCTGCACGCTCCGACGGCGGAGCTGCGCCGCGAGCTGATGCCGATCGAGAAGAAATACTCCCTGCCCGAGGTGATGCAGGCGCTGGCGCAGTTCCGCCGCCGGGTGACACTCGAGTACGTGTTGATCGGGGGGAAGAACGACTCGCTCACGCAGGCGGACGAGCTGGCGCAGCTGGCGCGCCCGCTCGGCGCGCTCGTAAACCTGCTGCCGCTGCACCCGGGCGGCGCACCCGATCTGACCCCGAGCGAGCGCCCGCGCATGATCGCCTTCGAGCGGCGGCTCAAGGGTCACGGCGTCGAAGCCGTGTTGCGGCGCAGCCGCGGGTTGGACATCAGCGCGGCGTGCGGCCAGCTACGGGTGGAACTCGAGGCGCGGCGCAAAGTCCGCGCCGAGGAGCACGCTCGCGTCGAGTAGCCGGGTGCTGTCGGACTGCACCACGACGCGCCCCACTCCCAACGCCCGGCGGATGCGGTCGCCAGCGCCGGCCGCCGGACGGCGCATCACGATGCGCGTCGAATCGAGGATTCCCACCGTCGCCGGTGCGTTGCCGAAGGCCACGACGTCGATCCCCGCCTGTCGCAGCACGCGTACGCCGGACCGGGCGAGCCCTGGTTTGCCACTCGCGTTGAGGACTTCGACCGTGACCCGGGGACCGTCTCGCCCCGGCACGGGGAACGCGGTGGCGCGCGGACGCGCGTCCCGGCAGCCGGTGGCCCCGAGCACGAGGGCGCTCAGCGCGAGGCGAGCGAGTTCCAAAACCCCACCGTGGCGGGCATGAGCTGGTGGCCGGAGCGGATCACCCATTCCATCCGGCGCCGCGCGACTTCCTTCAGCACCGCGTCCCGCTCGCGCGGCACGCGCGCCGCGAGCGCGGCGCGGTCGGCCGGGTCCAGTGGCCGGCCGGGCTCGAGAAAGTCGGCCAGGTAGAGCATGCGTCCGACGTCATCCCAGTGAACGTACCCGACGCTATGGTAGCGGACGGCGTCGAGCACGCCGCGATCGCGCTCGCCATCGTGGGCGGCGCGCGCCGCGGCGCGCGGCCCGTGTGCCAGCTCATCGGAGCGTTGCTCGTCGCGCAAGGCGTCGTGCAGCCAGGCCGCCTTGACCCAGCGGGCGCGCTCGGCGTCGGAGACGCCCATCGCCCGCGCCCACTCATCGAGCAGCGCCGCCACGCGCTCGATGTGCGCGCGGCGCTCAGGGGTGACGGTGGCCCAGGGGGGGAGGGTCACGACGCCCGCACCGACACATCACGCGCGACCCCCTCCCCCAGCACCACGTTGTCGATCAACCGAGTGGGTCCCACCTGCGCGGCGATCACGACCACCGTGCGGGCGTCGGCGCGCGCCACAGGGCGCAGCTGCTCGTCCACGAGCTCCAAGTAGCCCGGGCTGACGCCCGGGGCTTTGAGCACCTCCATCCCGCGGCGCTGCAGCGCCTTCGGGTCCGCCTCTCCCGAGCGCCACGCCTGCTCGACGGCGCGCAGCGCACGCGAGAGCGCCAGCGCCGCGCGCCGCTGGTCGGCGTCGAGATAGCTGTTGCGCGACGAGAGCGCCAGCCCGTCGAGCTCGCGCACGGTGGGTGCGATGTCGAGCTCGAGCCCGACGTCGAGGTCGGTCACCATGCGGCGCACCAGCATCGCCTGCTGAAAGTCCTTGCGGCCGAACACCGCCACGTCGGGTTCCACCATGTGGAACAGCTTCGCCACCACGGTCAGGACGCCGGCGAAGTGGCCGGGCCGAGCCGCGCCTTCCAGGGTATCGGCCATCGGCCCCGGGGCGATCCGAACCAGCGGCTCTTGCGGGTACACGGCCTCGAGCGCTGGGACGAAGAGGCAATCCACGCCGCGCTCACCCGCGAGCGTCCGATCGCGGGCGAGGTCGCGGGGGTACTTCGTGAAGTCTTCCTTGGGACCGAACTGCAGCGGGTTGACGAAGACGCTCAGGACGACGCGGTCGGTGCGCTCCTTGGCCCGGTCCACGAGGCGCAGGCGGGCGCGCTCGGCGCGCGACCAGGCGCGCATGTCCTTGGGCGTCGTGAGGTCGAGCATTGCGTCCCCGGCCCTACTCTGCCTTCATCACGACGCAGTCAGTGAGGTAAGGATCGTCGAAGCGCGCCCGCTCGCCCGCGGCTTTCCCGGGCACGGGAAACAACCGCGCGGAAAGGGGCTTGCGCAGCTTAGCGGAAAGCGCCGCCACGTCGGCGATGAGGGCTGCCAGCCGATCCGCCGCGGTGTCGCCCGGCAGCGGCACGACATCGAGCCCGGTGCCGCACACGGTCGAGTACAGCAGCAGATCGCGCACGCTGTAGCGTCCTTCCGATGCGCGCCGCGCCAGCACCGGATCTTCCAGCACCGGGAGCATCAGCCCGGAATAGCCGCACGTCTTGACCCGCAGGCTCTTCAAGACATCCGTGATCGCGGCACACCCGGCGAGCGTCGAGTAGTCCCCGAACGGCACCCCGGTGAGCGCCTCGATCGCCGCTCCGATGCTGGCGTCCTTGCCCGGCGCGGGCGAGACGTCGATGCCCAGGTAGGTCCGCTCGTCGTGACGCGCCACCTGCCGCACCAGCCGCTCCAGGGCCCCGAGCCGGGTCTCGAGTAACTGCGTGAGACTCTGTTTGGCCTCTGCCAGGGTGTTGGCCCCGGCGAAGGCAGCGGACAACAAAGGCGGCGATTCGAGGCCGAGCGCGACGGCATCCGACCCGCGGTGGTACGCGACCGGGAAGAACGGCGTGCCCGCCGGCACGTTGGCGGCTGCGGCGAACCGGAAGTTGCCGATGCCTCCGGGGGTGGCGCGCGCGATCGCCGCCATCGCTTCGCCTGCGGCGGTCACGCCGCGCGGAGAGGCGCCACGCTCCGGCGAAGCGACCCGCGCCGAAAAACTCGTGTTCCGCGTCGTGCGGATGAATTCGGCAGCCCACGCCCCGAACTCGGCGTCATAGTCGTCAGGGGCGAGCACGGGCCCGATGCTCAGGAGCACGTTCTCGGCGGCGACGGCGCGGTCGAGCGCGTGCAGGGAGGGCAGCGCGTCGGCGCGCGCGCGGGGGCCCGCCCCCTCCAGGACCGGCTGCGTCGCGATGCGCAGGGTCTGGACCTCATACCCCGCGTCGACCACGGTCCGCTTCGCGCGCTTGAGAAACGTGGCAAACGAATGCTCGGGCCCCGGATAGCGCCCCTCACGCACCTCGGCCGCGTACAGTTGCACAGCTTCGCGTACCTCCTCGGAGAGTGCCGCGTAGCGCTTCACGAACTTGGCGCTGAATCGGTCGTTCAGGCCAAGCATGTCGTGCAACACGAGCACCTGACCGTCGCACGCGGGCCCCGCCCCGATGCCGATCGTGGGGATGGTGAGCGACTTCGTGATCTGCGAGGCGAGCGGCCCCGGAATCAGCTCGAGCACGATCGCGAACGCGCCCGCTTGCTCCAGGGCCCGCGCGTCGTCCTTCAGCCGGTCGGCTGTTCGCTCGTCCCTGCCCTGCACCCGGTAGCCGCCGAGCGCGTGCACCGACTGCGGCGTGAGGCCGAGGTGGCCCATCACCGGGATCCCGACGTCCACCAGGGCGCGGACCGTGTCCGCGATCGGCCGGCCGCCCTCGAGCTTCACGCCGTGGCAGCCCGTTTCGGCGAGCACACGCCCGCAGTTGCGGATCGCGTCGGCGGGCGACACCTGATAGGTGAGGAACGGCATGTCGCACACAACCATGGCACGTTGCGTGCCGCGGCGCACGATCTTCGTATGGTAGACCATCTGCTCGAGCGTCGCCGACAGCGTGGTCTCCGCCCCGGCCAGCACCTGATTCACCGAGTCGCCCACCAGCAGGATGTCCACCCCTGCCCCGTCGAGCAGCCGCGCGAACAGGGCGTCATAACAGGTCAGCACGACGATCCGCTTCCCCTGCTCCTTCATTTGCAGCAGGTCGTGCGTCGTGACGGGCTTGGGGGCGTCAGGCACGGGGGGAGGGCTCCGCGTCGAGCTCGGCAATCTCCCGCAGCCAGAAGTCGCGGTTCGCCAGCTCGGGATGCGGGATCGTGAGCTCCGGTTCGCGCACGGCGCGGTCGCCGTAGCGTGCGATGTCCAGGTCGAGCGTGCGCGGACCCCACCGCACCGACCGCACGCGGCCCCGCTCCGCTTCAATCGCGTGCAGCTGCGCGAGCAGCTCGCGCGGCTCGAGCGTCGTCTCGAGCAGGACCATCTGGTTCAAGTACGGCCCCTGCGGCACCGGGCCGAGCGGCGCCGTCTCCTCGACCGTGGACGCGCGCAGCAGCCGAGTCCCGGGAAGCCGGGCCAGCCGGGCGCGGGCGTGCGCCAAGTGCGCGGCGCGGTCCCCCATGTTGGACCCGAGGGCCACGTAGACCCGCTCACCCGGCGCCACCCCGGAATGCTAACCCTCTACGCGATGCTGGCAAATCCGCGCGTCAGCTCCCGCAGCATCGCGGCCACCTCTTCGAGCTCGTGGGTGGCCCGCTCGAGCTCCGACAAGCCGCGCGCCGCCTCGTTCGCCCGCGTGGCGACGTCGTCGGCCTCGGCGCGGTTCTTCCCGGCGATCGCGGCCACCGCGTGGATGCGCTCGCGCAGCCGCCCGAACGCCTTGTCCTGCTCGCCCGCGGCGGCGGCGATGCGCTGCGCGTGCGCCGTCGCCTCCGCGGTGGCGGCTACGATCGCGTCCTGCGCTTCGAGCGCCGCCGAGGAGATCTCCTCCACGCCGCCCACGTTCACCTGCCCGCGCCGCATCTGCTCCACCACCTCGCCCACCTGCCGATGGATGTCCTGCACCAGCTCCCCGGCCTCGAGCGCCGCGCTGGCGCTCTGCTCGGCGAGCCGCCGCACCTCTTCCGCCACGACGGCGAAGCCCTTGCCGTGCTTGCCGGCCCGCGCCGCCTCGATCGCGGCGTTCAGCGCCAACAGGTTCGTCATGTCCGCCAGCTCGCGAATCGACGCGATGAACCCGGTGATGCGGCGGCTCACCTGGCCCAGCTCCTGCACCTTGGCCGAGCTCTCGCCCACGAACGCCTTGAGCGCCACCAGTCGCTCGATGGCGCTGCGGATCTGCTGGCGGTTCTTGTTCGCGACGTCGCTGGCCGTGCTCGAGGCCTGGGCCGCCTCCGTCCCATCCTCCGACACGCGGCGCGATACCTGGGCGAGGCTCTCGGTGGCCTCCAGCCCACCCGACACCTCTCCTTCTTCGGCCTGCGCGCCCTCCCGGATGACGCCCGTGGACTGGGCGACGGCGCTCGCCGCCTCGCGCATCGCCTTCGCCGCCCGCGCCAGGGTGCCGAGCTGCTGGGTGAGGGTCTCGACGGTCTCGACGAGGGGGCGGCGCAGCTCGGTGATGTGGATCGCGGTCGCGAGCTGGTTCGCGAAGGTGGCGATGGTGACGACGTCTTTCGATCGGTACGTCTTGCGCTTGTGATGCTCGAGCTCGAGGGTGCCGATGATCTGATCGCCGAACTTGAGCGGCACCATGATGAGGCTCTGCACCGACAGCGCCGCGTCCGCGATCCGCTTGTCGCGGGTCACGTCGTCGATCACGACCGTCTCGCCGCGCTGCACCACCTGCTCGCGCAGCGCCACCGTGTCCGACGACGGCTCGCCCCGGTCGATGCGCCCGATCGCCCCCCGGTAGGCGAGCTGCAGGCCGCCGTCCTGGCGCCGGTAGATGCGAAAATCGCCCCAGTCGACGAGCCGGTGGGCGAGCCGCTCGATGCGCCCGAACGAGTCCTCGAGGCTGATGTTGCTCGTGATCACCGCCTCGACCGCGTGGATCTTGTTCAACTCCTCCGCCGAGATCGCCTCCTCGAGCATCGTCTTGAACAACAGCCCCAGGAACGTGAGCAACGCCGCGACGATCAGCCACACCTCGGGGGGCCAGAACACCACCGTGCCCACCAGCGTCGCGGCGGCGATGATTGTGGCGCCGAAGCTGATGCACTCGTAGCGGAAGATGAGCATCCGCTCGTCGCGCTCCAGCTTGCCGCGGATCGTGAGGGCGAAGTAGAACAGCAGCCGGCTGAACCCGAAGTAGGCGAGACCCAGCAGCACCAGTGGCAGCAGCATCTCCACGTGCAGCCCGGGCGCGACGCCGGCCGCGCGTACCATGAGCGCGTACACGCCGTAGGCGCCCACCAGGGCCAGCACCTCCCGACCCAGATTGACCAGGGCGGCGCTGAACATCTTCTTGTGCCACAGCCAGTCCGCGACGAGCACGCTCACGGCGATCGCCAGCGCGGTGGCGGGCACGCCGACCAGCAGGCTTCCGGTGAGCGCGACCAACCCTGTCTGAGTGAGGTAGGAATACTTGCTCAACGGGATCTGCAGGCCGCGCAGCGCCACCGCGGCGCTGACCAGGATCGCGATCTCGGCCAGCTGGTCGGTCCAGCGGGGATCGGCGACGAGCACCGCGAGCAGCACGACCGGCCCGCCGATCGCCAGGCCGCGGCTGTACAGCGTGACCAGCCGGTTCGCCGTCACGCGCCGTTCCCGTGCACGGCGGCGGCGAGGTCGCGGATCAGACGCTCGGCGGCGGGGAGCCCCCCTGATGCCAGCGCGTCGACCAGGGCGCTCCCCACCACGACGCCGTCCGCCAGCTGGGCCGTGGCGCGCGCCTGATCCGGCGTGCTGATGCCGAATCCCACGGCGAGGGGCAGCGGGCTCGCCGCCCGTACCCGCGCCACGTGCTCGGCCAAGTCAGGAGGCACGCGGTCCCGTGCGCCCGTCACGCCGAGACGCGAGATCAGATAGAGGAAGCCGCTCGCCCCCCGGACGGCGCGCGTCAGCCGTTCCGGCGTGGTCGTCGGGGCGATGAGCCGGATGAGCGCGAGCGGGCTGGAGAGCACCAGCTGCTCGAGGGCGGGATCGGCCCCGGCCGGGAAATCGGTGAGCAACAGCCCCGCGGCGCCCGCGGCGTGCGCATCCGCGACGAACCGCTCGAGGCCGTACGCCAACACGGGATTTACGTACGTCATGATCACCACGGGAATCCCGAGCGCGGCGCGCCCGATCAGCTCGAGCACGCGCGGCACGGTCATTCCTGCGTCGAGGGCCGCCTGCGTGGAGCGTTGAATGGTCGGGCCGTCCGCGAGCGGGTCGCTGAACGGCACGCCGACCTCGACGAAGTCCGCGCCGGCGGCCTGGACGAGCTGGAGCGCCGCCAGCGACGCCTCGGGGGTAGGATGGCCCGCGGTGAGATACGGCATGAGCGCCGCACGGCGCCGCTCCCCTGCCCGCAGGGTGCGCCAACGCGCGGCGATCGGGTGCTCAGACAAAGTGATCGCTGACGTTGATGCCGTACTTGGCCGGATCGGTGACCTTGACGATGGTGCGGGGGAAGTTGCCTTGCGCGTCGCGTTGCGCCAGGTCGGCGAGGATTCCGGGCTGGTGCGGCGCCCCCTCGGCCGACGCCACGACGCGTACGACGGGACGGTGGACGTGGGTGACGTCCGGGTTGGCGCTGTGGACGATGGCGACCTCGTAGGTGTCGAGGATGACGCAGGTGCCCACGGGATAGATGCCGATCAGGTTGATGAACGCCTTGACGATGATCGAATCGTAGCCGCGGCGCGGGTTCTCCCACATCTCCTTGAGCACCTGGTCGGGCTGGATCGGCACGGTCTGATACACGCGCCGGCTCGTGGCGGCGTCGAAGCCGTCGGCCACCGCCACGATTTTGGAATAGATCGAGAGGTCCCGTGGGCGCAGCGACTTGGGGTAGCCCGTGAGATCGGTCTTCATGTGGTGCTCGTAGGCGACGATCATGCCGCGATAGGGGATCTCGCCGTAGCCGCGCAGCCCGAACAGCGTCAGCACGCCGAGCCAAGGGTGCGCCTGCATGATGCGCCACTCCTCGTCGGTCAGGCCGCCCTG
>WNFW01002766.1_pt1 | contig 14519 bp, 8 predicted proteins | sample 5400131 | NCBI WGS metagenome assembly WNFW01 (sample SAMN13153362, study PRJNA577476) | soil metagenome | isolation source: 20 cm soil or saprolite under grassland replicate 1 | place: USA:California | collected 2016-06-15 | reverse complement strand
TGCCTTCGACGGGCAGGCCTTCCTTTCTCCAATAGCCGATTCCGCCGATCATCTCCTTCACGCGAAAGCCGAGGGCGGCGAGCCGTGCGGCAGCCTTGGTCGAGCCGTTACAGCCCGGTCCCCAACAGTACGTCACGATCACCTGGTCCCGGGGCAGGGACGCCGTCGTCTCGGGGCTGATGGTTCGGGTCGGCAGGTTGATGGCGCCGGGAACGTGGCACAGCGCGAATGCCTGCGGGCTGCGCGTATCCACGACGACAATTCCGCCGCGCGCGCGCCGCAGATCCTCGTGCACGTCCGCAGGGTCGGTTTCGAACGCCAGCTTCGAAAGGAAGTGCCGCTCGGCCGCCGCGGGCTCGGCGGGGGCGTGCTCGAGGACAAAGGAGTGGGTGGCAGTCGCGCTCAACGGGTCGGCTCCTGACAGGGTCACCGCAATGTCCCCGGGGGATCCTGTCCCGGTCAAATGCGAACTTGGCGACGCCGATGCAGGGCGCGCATACAACAATTGGAGTGTCGATCGGGGCTAGCTATGCCCGAACCGCCCGCCGCGCGAGCAGCGACGGCCCTGCCGCCAGGTCGCACCGCCCAGCGCGCCAGGACGGCGACCCCTACGCCGCCCTTCACCAGCTCGAGAATCGCCTCCGTCAGCTGGATGGCCGACACGCGGCGAGGCAGCACGCCCGCGGGCTCGAGCAGCTTCACGAAGACATCGTTCTCGCCCGGGGGCAACAGGTACACGATGAGGTGCTGATCGGAGAAGTCGGCGGCCGTGAGGAACGGCTTGCCGGCGAGCGGATGGTCGACGCGGAGCACGGCCACCAGCTCGTCGGTGAACAACGGGACGTAGGTGAGCCGGCCGTCGTGATCGTCGTTCGAGATGATCGCCACGTCGATTCGGCCGTCGAGCAGTGCCGGCACGGGGTGGTGTGTGACCTCGGCCACGATCTGCACGTCTACCCCCGGGAAGCGTCGCTCGAAGCGAGCCAGCAGCGCGGGCAGCCAGTGGTAACACGTGTAACATTCGGTGCTCACGCGCAGGATCGCCGATTGGCCGTGGGCGAGCCGGAGCAGCTCGGCTTCGACTTCGCCCAGGTGGGGCAGGGTGCGGCGCGCCGCCGCGAGGAGCCGCTCACCGGCGGGTGTGGGCACCATGCGCTTGCCGAGGCGCTGAAACAGCGGCAGCCCGAGCCTCGTCTCGAGATCGAGCAGCTGCCGCGACAGACCCGATTGTGTCAGATGGAGCACGCGGCCCGCCCGGGTGAGGTTGCCGTGCTCGGCCACGGCCGCGACGAGCCGCAGGTGACGGGTTTCGAGAATCATGGTTCTCGCTCGTGAGCATGAGTAGAGCGCATACGACATTATAGGGGGAGGACGATCATGCGGTCAGTGGTGACGGCGCTGGTCTTTCTAATCCTGGGGATGGGGACGGCGCTCCAGGCCCAGGAGCTCGACTGGGCCGCCTATGGACACGACGCCGGCGGCAGCCGTTACCTCCCCGCAGTGGACATCAACCGCGACAATGTCACGCGGCTGGTGGTCGCCTGGACGTACCGCACCGGCGAGACCGATCCCCGCTTCAAGACGCGTAGAGAGACGGCGTTCGAAGCCACGCCCCTGATGGTGGACGGGACACTATATCTCGCCACGCCGCTCGGGCGCGTGATCGCGCTCGACCCGGCCAGCGGGCGGGAGCGGTGGGTGTTCGATCCGCAGATCAAGCGGGATGTCTGGTACGGCGATTTCGCCAGTCGCGGCGTGTCCACGTGGCTCGACGGCTCGGCGGCGGCGGGCGCGCCGTGCCGCCGGCGGATCCTCGTCGCGACCGCTCAGTCACAGCTGTTCGCCCTCGACGCGCGCGACGGCAAGCCGTGCGCCGGCTTCGGCCGCGAGGGCATGGTGGACTTGAAGGCGGGCTTGCGCATCGCGCCGTTCGAGCCCGGGGCCTACTCGATGACGTCGCCACCCGTCGTGGTCAACGGGCTGGTCGTCACGGGCTCTTCGGTCGCGGACAACAGCCGACCCAATCCGGCGAGCGGCGAGGTGCGCGCGTACGATGCGCGCACCGGCGCGCTCAAGTGGACCTGGGATCCGATTCCGCAGGATCCCAACGACCCGGCGTACCACGACTGGGGCGGGACCATGGCCCAGAAGACCGGAGCGGCCAACGCCTGGTCCGTCCTGGCGGCCGATCCGGAACGCGATCTCGTCTTCGTCCCCACCGGCAGCGCTGCCCCCGACTACTACGGCGTCCTCCGCTTGGGCGACAATCGCTACGCCAACTCGATCACGGCCCTGCGCGCGTCGACCGGGAAAGTGCTCTGGACGTTTCAGGCGGTACACCACGACCTCTGGGACTACGACAACGCCTCACCGCCGGCGCTCGTTACGCTGACGCGTGACGGCCGGCAAGTGCCCGCGGTGCTGCAGGCCACGAAGACCGGCATGCTGTTCGTGCTCATCGCTTCAGCCGGGACAGCGTCTGGGGCCCGAGCGAAGCGGACCGCGCCGCATGCCACGCCGCGATCGACAGCCTCCGCAACGAAGGCATCTTCACGCCGCCGAGCGTGCGGGGGACGTTCGTCATGCCGTCGAACATCGGTGGGGTGCACTGGGGCGGCGTCGCGGTGGACCCGGTCCGGCAGATCGCCGTGATACCGGTGAACCGCGTCGCCGCCGTGGTGCAACTCATCCCGCGTGAGCAATACAACCACGAGCGGGCCATGGCCGAGGACAAGCGACTGAACCGCGACTACGAGTACAACGAAATGCTTGGCACGCCCTACGTGATGCGACGGCGAATCTTGCTGGGCCCTTCGGGTCTTCCTTGCACGCCACCGCCGTTCGGGACCCTCGTGGCCGTGAGCCTCGCGACCGGCCGCCGCTTGTGGGAAGTCCCGCTCGGCTCACCCACCCGCCTGGTCCCGCCGGAGCAGGCCGCGAAGATCCCCGACGCGTGGGGCTCGCCCAACCTCGGCGGCCCGATCGTGACGGCGGGCGGCGTGGTATTCATCGGCGCGGCGCTCGACCGCTGGTTCCATGCGTACGACGTCGAGACGGGACGGGAGCTCTGGAGAGGACCGCTGCCCGAAAGCGGTAAGGCCACGCCCATGAGCTATCGGCTCGCCTCGGGCAAGCAGTTGGTGGTGGTCTGCGTGGGCGGTGGCGGGGTGTTCGGAGCGGGAGACTACGTGGTGGCATTCACCTTAACGAAACCCTAATGCGCCTGCCTTCACGACGCGACCTGCGCGTGGACCTCGAGCATCACCGTGTGTTCGTCGGCTCACCGAGCCGGGGGTGGGTACCGCCTCAAAGCCGAGTAACCGCCGCCGCGAGCCGCGCCGCCGCTCGCTCGTCCCACCCGAGGAAGAGGTGCGGCTCGATCAGCTCGAGCTCCATGAGGACGAGCTGCCCGTTCCGCTCGACGCCGTCCACACGCGCGTACAAAAGGTCGCCCGGCGCGGCCGCCAGCACACGCTCGGCGCCGGCGATCAGGTGGGCCGGGGCCACGGCCGACACCGCCGACCCGCCGAACTCCCATTGGACCCGGTAGTCACCGGCCGCCGGTCGCTTGAGCACCGCGTGGCTGAATTGGCCCCCATAGAACAGGAGGGACCACTCACCCGTTTCGCGCACCTCGTCCACGAGGGGCTGCACCATGACGTCCCCCGCCTGGAGTAGCTCGTCGAGCCTCGCTTGATCGTCGCCTGCACCGTCAGGCCCCGTGGGCCATGTCCCGGATGCGCTCGCGGACACGGCCGGCTTCACGACCGCGCTGCGCCAGCCCTCCTCCCGGAGCACGCGCGTGAGCTCGATGCGCTCACCGCGGGCCAGCCAGCGCGTCGGCACGATCGGCACCCCGCGCACCGCCAGGTCGCCCAGGTATCCCTTATGGCTGTTCCAGCGCAGCACGGCGGGCGGGTTCCACACCCGTACCCCCGCGCGCTCGAGGCCGGACACCCAGGCGAGGAACTCCTCCAGCCGGTGGTGGTAGTCCCAGCAGGATCGTACGACCACGCCCTGGAACACCTCCCAGCGCACATCGGGGGAGTCCCACACTGCGGGCTCGGCGGCGAGCCCGTGGTCGCGGAGCGCCGGGATCAGGAGCCGGTCGTCGTCGTTCAGCGTGGGGTGCGCCGAACTCGTCGCAAGGGCGATACGTTTCATGGTGCTGAAAGAAAACCATTTCCCGGGAGGATTGCTGTGAAGCATCGGTTGCATACATTGCTCGCGTCGCTGGGGCTCGCCGCCATCCTTGGGCTCCCCGCCGCAGCCCCGCTTCCGGCCCAGAGCGCGACCGATCTGGCGGACGTCTGTAAGTCCGTCGGCGACGCGAAGCTCGGACAGTGGGCCTCGTTCGATGCGACAGGCGCCGGATCCGGCGGGGGCACGCTCCGGCTGGCGCTCGTCGGCACGGAGCGCGTCGGCGATTCCACCCTCTACTGGTTCGAGGTGAGTTTCGCCGGCAAGGATCCCGGCCGTTCGGGCACGGTCCAGATCCTCAGCTCGAGCCTCGCTTCCAGGTCGGCCCCGCCCCGGGCCTTGATCGTCAAGTACGGGCAGCAGCCAGCGATGAAGGTCTCGGGTGAGATGGCCGGAATGATGGGCGAAAAGGGCCGTGAGAACACTCAGGCCTTCGATTTTGCGGCACGCTGCAACAGCGCACGCGTCGTCGGCTGGGAGTCGGTGAGCGTCCCGGCGGGGACGTTCCGCGCGCTGCACATGACCACGGTGGACGGCGGCGACGTATGGGCATCGCGCGACGTGCCGTTCGGGCTCGTGAAGACCCACGCGAAGCAGGGCGACCTCGCGCTCACGGGCCGCGGAGCGGACGCCAAGTCGTCGATCACCGAGAAACCCGTAGATATGTCGGGGATGATGACCCTGCCCAAACGGTAACGGGCCCCTTGCGGTTCGGCCTTTTCGTGCTTACGTGGGTGACTCTGTCCCACCCAAGCCCGGAGGCCGAACCGTGTTCGTTCGTTCGTTGACCCTCGTCGCCGTCACGTTGCTCCCCTTTCTGGCGCGCTCTGCGCCGGCGCAAGCCTTCGACTCGACCGTGTTCGCGGCGCTCAAGTGGCGCGAGATCGGGATCTACCGCGGCGGGCGGAGCGTCGCCGTCGCGGGCTCGGCGGCCCGGCCGCAGGAGTACTGGATGGGGACGACCGGGGGCGGCGTCTTCAAGTCCACCGACGGCGGGGACACGTGGACACCGGCGAGCGACAAGTACTTCGGGGGAACGATCGGCGCGATCGGCGTCTCCGAATCGAACCCGGACGTCGTGTACGTCGGCACGGGGGAGTACCCGATCCGGGGCAACGTCGCCGCGGGCGACGGCATCTGGAAGACCGCTGACGGGGGCAAGACCTGGACGAACGTCGGGCTCGCGGAGACGCAGCAGATCTCGCGGGTGCGGGTGCACCCGACCAATCCCGACATCGTGTGGGTCGGGGCGCAGGGGCACGCCTACGGGCCCAACCCCGAGCGCGGCGTCTACAAGACGACGGACGGCGGCAAGACCTGGAACAAGGTCCTGTTCCGCAACGACTCCACCGGGATCTCGGATGTCGTGCTCGATCCCTCGAATCCCAACGTGCTCTATGCGGCCTTCTGGCAGGCGCAGCGGTATCCGTGGAAGCTCGTCTCGGGCGGAGCGGGCGGTGGGCTGTTCAAGTCGGTGGACGGCGGCGAGCACTGGATCGAAATCACCCACAACCCCGGCCTCCCGACCGGTGTCCTGGGCAACATCGGTCTCGCCGTCTCGGCGGCCAAGCCCACGCGGCTGTGGGCGTTGATCGAGGCCGAGCAGGGCGGCCTGTACCGCTCGGACGACAGCGGCGCGACGTGGCGCCACATCAATGCCGAGCGGAAGCTGCGGCAGCGGCCCTGGTATTACTCCCGGGTGTTCGCGGATCCCAAGGACACGAACACCGTCTACGCCCTGAACGTGCTGGCGTACAAGTCCACGGACGGCGGTGCGACGTTCAAGTGGCTGGTGGACCCGCACGGCGACAACCACGACATGTGGATCGCGTCGAACGATCCCCAACGGATGATCGAGGGGAACGACGGCGGAGCGAATGTGTCGTTCAACGGCGGCAAGACCTGGAGCGACCAGGACTACGCCACGGCGCAGTTCTACCACGTGACGACCACGAATCATTTCCCGTACCGCGTGTGCGGCGCCCAGCAGGACAATTCGGGCGTGTGCGGGCCGAGCCGTTGGCCCGGCGGGATCGATCGGGGCCAGTGGTATGACGTGGCCGGCGAGGCGGGGCACGTGCAGGCACGCTCCGACAATCCGGACATCACTTACGGGGGCGACAACTCGGGGTTCCTTGTCCGCGTGGACCACAAGACCGGGTTCGGCCAGATCATCAACCCGTGGCCCGACAGCCCCGACGGCCATCCGGCGGGTGAGGGGAAGTATCGACTCCAGTGGACCGCGCCGTTGCTCCTGTCGCCGCACGATCCCAAGGTGCTGTACATCGGCGCGAACGTGCTGTTCAAATCGGTCAACGAGGGCCAGAGCTGGACGGCGATCTCGCCCGATCTCACGCGGCACGACCCCGCGACGCTGGGTGTGTCGGGCGGGCCGATCACGCTCGACCAGACGACCGCCGAGTACTACGCCACGATCTTCGCGCTGGCCGAATCACCGCGCGTGAAGGGATTGATCTGGGCGGGCTCCGATGACGGGCTCGTGCACATCACTCGCGATGGCGGCAAGACATGGCAGGACGTGACGCCCCGGGACCTCGGGCCGGACACACGGATCTCCGGCATCGAAGCGTCGCACTACGCGCCCGGCGCCGCTTACCTCGCCGCGAACCGTTATCAGCTGGAGGACCGCGCCCCTTACATCTATCGCACGACGGATTACGGCCGCACCTGGAAGAAGATCGTCACCGGGATCCCCGCCACGGAATTCGTCCGGATGGTGCGGGAGGATCCGGTGCGGCGGGGGCTGCTCTTCGCCGGCACCGAGCACGGCGTGTGGGTGTCGTTCGATGACGGGGCGAACTGGCAGTCGCTGCGGCGCAACCTCCCGATCGTGCCCGTGCACGACCTCACGATCAAGGAAGGGGACCTGGTGGCCGCCACGCACGGGCGGTCGTTCTGGATCCTGGACGACATCTCTCCGCTGCGCGAGCTGGCGCACGCCACGCCGCGCGAGGCCGCGCACCTGTTCAAGCCGCGCGACGCCTACCGGGTCGACTGGTCCGGCGGCTTCGGGTTCCCGCCCAACGAGGCGCACCCCGTCGGCAAGAATCCGCCCACCGGCGCGATGATCTACTACTGGCTCAAGGACAAGGACCAACGGGTCACGCTCGACATCCTCGACGCCGGGGGTCGCGTCGTCCGGAGCTTCACGAGCAAGGCGGACTCTATCACCGTGGCTGACAGCGTGCGCGCGGACAGCGTCAAGAAGGTGCGCACCGACAGTCTCAAGCAGGCGGGCGTTACCGACAGCGTGAAGATCGACAGCATCGTGTCCGACACGCTCAAGGACGCGGACAAGCCGTGGCCCCAGCGGCCTCCGGCGCCACCGCGCGTGGCGAACAAAGCGGGCCTGAACATGTTCGTCTGGAACATGAAGTACCCCGACGCGGCCGCATTCTGGGGAATGGTTGGTGTGACGACGGACGGACCAGTGGCGCTACCGGGCGCCTACCAGGTTCGGTTGCGGGTCGGCGGCAAGGCGTACGCCCAGCGCTTCGCGCTCAAGGTTGACCCCCGCTCGATGGTGACCCCTGCCGCGCTGCGCGAGCAGTTCACGTTCCTGAAGCAGTTGCGCGACACGGTCAACGCGGCCACCACGGCGGTGCTCACGATCCGGAACGTGCGGACCCAGCTCGAAGACCGGCTCGCCGCCGCGCCGCCGTCCGACTCGGCCCGCCTGGGCGCACAGGTGCGGGGGCTGACGGACCGGCTCGGCGCCATCGAACGGGAGCTCTACCAGGTGCGCAACCGCTCGTTCCAGGATCCCCTCAACTTCCCCCCGATGCTGATCGAGCGGATCAGCGCCCTGGGCGGAGTCGCGGCGAGCACGGACGCGCGCCCCACCGCGCAGACCTACGCCGTGTACCGCCTGTTCGCGCCGCAGATCCAGCAACAACTGCTGGCGCTGCAGCAGGCGCTCAAGCGTGATCTGCCCGCGGTGAACACCGCGCTCAAAACCGGGAACGTGGCGACCGTGGTGGCGAAGGCGGCGGAGGTGCGGCCGCCGGCGCAGGAGCGAGCGCAATGACCAAGCGGCTCGCAGCGTTGCTGGTGCTCGCGACGGTCGCACAGGCCCGGGCCCAGGGCCGCACGCCCTCCTTCCACGACCGCTACGCCGCCTTGATCGCCGACTCGCGGCACCTGCCCGATAGCACGCGCTTGCGCGAGCTCTTCAAGGTGCACTGGGAATACGTGACGACCGAATTCCCCGAGTTCGCGACCAACGTCGGGTATCCCGGGCAGAACGCCCGCTGGACCGACAACTCCCTGGACGCGATCGCGCGCCGCAAGCGCGAGCTGGCTGACCCGCTCCAAGCGGTGAACTCGATCCGCCGCGAGCGACTGTCGGCCGCGGATCGCCTGAACTACGACCTCTTCAAGCGGGGCATCGAGGAGCAGAGCGCCGCGAGCAAGTTCCCGGACGAGTATTTCGCGGTCACACAACTCGACGGCCCGCAACAGGACGTGGGACAACTCCTGGCCCGCGCTCCAACCCGGCAGGTGAGCGATTACGAAGACATTGTTGCCCGCTTGAACGCCATCCCGACCTTGATCGATCAGACGCTGCAGCTGCTCGCCAAGGGGCTCGAGGCCGGGGTCACGCCGCCGCGGATCACGCTCCGCGACGTGCCGCAACAAGTCACCGAGCTCATCCCCGACAGCGCGCTGGCGAGTCCGTTACTCGTGCCGTTCAAGGCATTTCCCGCGTCGATTGCTTCGGCCGACCAGGCGCGACTTCGTACGGCGGCCGTCGCTGCCTACACGCAGCGCTCGGCGCCTGCGTATCGCAAGCTGCGCGAGTACTTCGTGGGCACGTATCTCCCACGCACGCGCGAGCCGATCGGGATGAGCGCGCTCCCCGACGGCGCGGCATGGTACGGGCTACGGGTGCGCCAGTTCACGACGACGTCTCTCACGGCGCAGCAGATCCACGCGCTCGGCCTTTCTGAGGTGAAACGCATCCGCGCCGCCATGGACAGCGTGATCGCATCCACGGGGTTCAAAGGGAGCTTCGCCGACTTCGCGCAGTTCCTGCGCACCGATCCGCAATTCTTCTATGCCGATTCGGCGAGCCTGGTGCGCGGCTACCGAGACATCGCGAAGCGTATCGATCCCGGTTTGATCCGCCTGTTCGGGAAGCTGCCGCGGCTCCCTTACGGCGTCACGACGATCCCGTCGTACACCGCGCGCTCGCAGACGACCGCTTACTATCAGCCGGGCTCGCCCGACGCGGGCCGCCCGGGGTGGTTCAACGTGAACACCTATGATCTCAAGTCGCGTCCCAAGTGGGAGATGGAGGCGTTGTCGTTGCACGAGTCGGTCCCCGGTCATCACCTCCAGATCGCCCTGTCTCAGGAGATGCCGGGTGTGCCCGAGTTCCGTCGCTATGGCGGCTACACCGCGTTCGTCGAGGGCTGGGGCCTCTACGCCGAGAGCCTCGGCCCGGAGCTCGGCATGTACCAGGATCCGTACTCGAAATTCGGCCAGCTGACCTACGAGATGTGGCGTGCCGTGCGACTCGTGATCGACACCGGCATCCATGCCATGGGTTGGACGCGCGATCAGGCGTTGCAGTTCTTCAAGGACAACGCGCCCAAGGCGGAGCAGGACATCATCGTCGAAGTGGACCGCTACATCGCATGGCCGGGACAGGCGCTCGCCTACAAGATCGGCCAGCTGAAGATCCGCGAGCTGCGCGACTCGGCGTCCGCCGCGCTCGGCGCCAAGTTCGACATTCGTGCGTTCCACGACGAAGTGCTGCGCAACGGCGCGCTGCCGCTCGATCTGCTGGAGCAGGACGTGCGGGAGTGGACGACGGCGCGCCGCAACAAGTAGACTGGCGGCGTCGTCATGATCCGCGAGTGAGACTCGCGGCTCGGCACTGCCCGTGAAACGGGCGGAGCATTGCCGCTCTTAGCGACAGGGCCGAGCCGCGGCTCTCAGCCGCGACTCTTCGAGCACCTGTCTCAAGCCTGTTCGATGCTCCCGGTGATGTGCACTTCGTCATTCTTCAGCCTGGGAAAACTCACGGCGGGCATTTCCCCTGGATCCACCCCTCTGTGAATCCCGCCCGACACAGCCCGCGCACAATGTGCGCGTTGCCGCGCATCAGGCGCCAGACCAGGTCCGAACGATAATTCTCGATCATGGCGAGAATCGGCCCCTGGTCGATGCCGAGGTAGTCGACATCGAACCAGCCGGCAGGACCGGCTGGCGTGTACGTGGGATTGAAGGCGTCGCGAAACCCGTAGGTCGAGAACAGGTTGTCGCCGTAGGTCTGCCGCATCGCGAGCAGGGCGGGAATGGCGATCTCGGGCGCGAACGGAACCGATCCGCCGGGCGCGGTCGGCGCCAGCGTGCCGTCGTCCGGGATCTCCGTGAACGACGCGCCGCGCGCCCAGTAGGTGTGGAACTGGCGGCTGCGCCCGTTGAGCGTGAGCGTGACCTCCGCGGGGCCGTCGGAGGCGGTCAGCCCCCAGATACGGTCGCTGTAGCCAAGCCAGCCATTGGGGTTGGCGTAGGCGTAGGCACGCTGCGCGTATGTCGCGCGACGCGAGTTCTCGAAGTAATCGATCCCGCGTCCCTGCATGTACGCGTCTCGAATGCCCCGGAAGTCGATCCACACGTGCGAGTAGTGGTGTCCGAACAGGGGCGCGAACCCGACGTGCGTCTGGCCGTAGAAGGTTCCCCACTGGTAGGTGTTGGTCCACAGGGTCCAGGCGGTCGAATCGACGGCGTGTGTGGGCGACCCGATCGCCAGGACGTAGAGCAGCATCGCTTCGTTATAGCCGCGCCAGTCCGAGCCGAGGAAGCCGCTCTCCGGGTGCCAGCCCATCGCGACGAGCCGTGGACGGGGCGCGGCCCAGCGCCAATCGGTGCGCAGGTAGATCGAATCGGCGAGCCGGCGGATCTCGGTTTCGGTCGCATCGGTGGCGTCGAAGTAGCTCTGGCACGTGAGCACCCCGGCGAGCAGCAAGGCGGTGTCGATGGTCGAGAGCTCGACCTGCTGGAACCGTTTCCCCGTGTTCATGTCGAGGAAGTGGTAGAAGAAGCCGTGGTACCCGGTCGCGTTCGCCGCCGAGGAATCCTGCGTGGCCGTCCAGAAGAAGCGCAGCGTCGTGACGACGCGCTGGGCTGCCTGGGCTCGTGTGGTGTACTGCCGTTCGACGCCGATCGGATAGCCGGTGAGCGCGAATCCGACGGCGGCGATGCTCGAGAACGATTGTGTGGGTGAGCGGTCGGGCGTGAGTCCGTTGGTCGGGTTCGTCAGGTCCCAGAAGTAGTGAAACGTGCGCTGCTGGACGGTGTCCAGGAACGCGGCGGTCTGGGCCGAGTCGAGTGGTGGAGGCGGAGGGGGTGGGGGGCCCTCGGAGTGGTTGACCCCGCACGCTGCCAGGCTCGTCGCGGCGAGGGCGGCGGCGAGCGTCGAGTGGCGGTTCATGCTCTGGACAGTAGCGCGCATGGCCAGGCATGGCCACTGCGCCAATGTGCGACTGGAGATTCAGAGACTTCGCGACGCACCTCGAGGCGGATGGGCTGTCCCGCGTATCAGATAAAGAATCCTGTCAGCTTGTATTCATACGAATAGTCGGTGAGGCCTTGGGACTCCGTGCGAGCACGCCGCGTCTCGTGGCGCGGGCCACCGGCGCTTGCGCCCCGGTGGCCCGCCGGGGGTGAGGTCAAAACGTGTAGTCTACGCCCAGCTGCACGCGACGCGGATCGCTGATGACGCAGGTTGATTGGCCGTAGGTCTTAGACTGAAACCCGGTGTCGTAGCATCCAAAGTTCTGGTAGTTGAACACATTGAAGACGTCGACGGACGCGCCCATTTGGGTGCCGGCCATGACCGGGAACTCCTTGCGGAACCGGAGGTCGATCCGTCGATAGGCCCACGCGCCCGGAATGACGCCTGTGTATCGGGTGGGTGTAAACCCGCCGTTGAGGTACGTCTCCGGCCCGCAGAAGCGGGCGGCGCAACCGACATCCATGACGGCGCCGCTCCCCAAGGTGAGCAGCCCGCTGAACTGAATCCCGAACAGATACGGCATGTCCATGATCCAGTTACCCACGATCCGTTGCCGCTCGTCATTCCCTCCATTATCCGAGTGCTTTGGAATTCCGTACGCCCGGGGGAATCCGCCGGGGAAAGACGAGGTGATGTCGTTCAGGTTGTCGACACCAGCGATCGAGCGCTCGGCGTACGTATACACGATCCCCGCGCCCCACCCGAAGTTCTGGCTCGACAGGCGGTACGGCCGGTCGAATTGGAGCGAGACCGCGTCATACCAGATCTTTCCGTCGTTCGTGGAGTAGATGATGTTCGCGAAACCATGGGCTCCGATGTTGTAGCTCAAACACCCATTGCGGCACCCACTGTCCGGCTTGAATCCAATGTTGGCCCAGTTGTACGTGAAGAGGTCGGTGCCCCGCTGGCCCTGATACGTTACCGACCCGATCACGGACCCGAAAACGTGGCGCACACCCAGGCTCCACTGGGTGGACTTGGGCGGCTGCATCTTGTTGTCGAGTAGGTACGCCTCCGGCAGGCCGGAAGTGTGGACCAGCGCGTTCAGGACCGTCGTATCGGTCGTGAGGTACGCATCGTTCCACGCCACCTGTCCGGGCTTCGGCGTCGAATCCGGGGCTGCGAAGCGGATCGTGTAGGTGGGGTGCGTGAGCTTCTGAATCTCGTCCACCGAGAAGTCAAAGATGGAACGATCATAGTAGATCCCGAAGCCGCCGAACACCGTCGTCTTACTTTCCGCGTCGAGGGCGTACGAGAACCCGAGGCGTGGCTGGAACGCCCCATAGAACGGCGACCGGTTGTTCCCGGTGCTGATGTACCGGTTGAGGTCGATGTGCGGCGCCGGCATCGAGTCAACGTACCGCGTGAGCGTATCGACGACGTCCTTCGGCGTGACATAATCGGTGTTGATCATGTTCGTCTCGAAGTCCCACCGGATCCCGATGTTGAACGTCAGCCGCGGCGTCGGGCTCCAGTCGTCCTGAATGTAGGCGCCGAACCTGGTGTTGTTCGTGTTGACAACGCCGACCCCGGTCCCGTATGAGAGGAGGAAGGGCTGCTCGAAGTTGAACGGCAGCCCGCTCGCGTTCGATGTCCAACCATAGTTGCTGGGGTCCACGTACTGCGCGTACTCAAACTTCGGCGTTTCATTGTTGCGTTTGGTGATGTCGTACGTGTCGAAGTCGACGCTCACGCCACCCTTGATGACGTGCTGCCCGCCTTTCTGGAGGCCCGAGTAGGTGAAGTCGTCGCGGACCCCGAAGCCCTCCTGAATGAAGTCCTGCGTGCTCAAGCTGCTGCCGATCGTCGCATCCTGACCGGGCCCGTTGGCGTTTGAGGGGTAGTGAAAGATTTGAGACACCAGTCCCGGCGTGTCCGGAGCCGGGTTCCGCTGGAATCGCGAGTAGTCCACTTTCGCTTCGTTGAGCCACGCGCCGGAGTTCCGGCTGTACTTGAGCTGCCCGATGATCACGTTGTTGAGGTAGTTGACGGCGGACTGAAACGCGCACATCGAGCAGTTCACGTTGCCGAAGTCTCGCACGTCCGTTTCGTGCCGGTCGCTGAAGCTCAACTCGAGGGACGACTTGGGGTCGAGAATGTAATTCAGCTTGCCGAACACCAGCGTTTCGCGGAACGGCGACGTGAAGTTCCCGTTGTATTGCGTGAGATTGACGGCATCGAGTGCGGGGAAGCTGGTCGGCGGATTGAAGCTGACGAGGTTTGCGCGGTTCTGGTAATTGCCCTCGTACGCGCCGAAAAAGAACAGCTTGTTCCGCTGGATCGGCCCACCCAGGCTCAAGCTCACTAGCGAGCGCGTATAATCCGGCTCGCTAAACGTCGAAGGCTTCCCCGTAGCGGTGGCAATACTGTCGGCTTTGTTCTTGGCGGCGATCTGGAAGGTGTCGAGCGCGACGAGATCCTTGCTCTGATATCCGTAGAATGCGCTTCCCTGCCACGTGTTCCCGCCCGACTTGGTGGTGGCGGTGATGATGGCGCTCGCGGCGTTCTGATACTCCGCCTTGAAGTTCTGGGTGATGACGCGGTACTCCTGGATCGCATTCCGCGGGAATGGATTCCCGCGGCTGGCGTCCTGGCCGCTGACACCACCTGCCGTCAGATCGTTCTTGAGGCTCGTACCGTCCACATAGACGTTGCTCTGATTGGGGCTCGCGCCCCCGCCCTGGAAGGTCCTGAATCCGACCCCGTTGATCCGATCCTCGGAAGCCGTGACGCCGGGTGCCAGGGCAGCCAGGTCGAGAAAGTTGCGGCTGGC
>WNFW01001792.1_pt1 | contig 14520 bp, 20 predicted proteins | sample 5400131 | NCBI WGS metagenome assembly WNFW01 (sample SAMN13153362, study PRJNA577476) | soil metagenome | isolation source: 20 cm soil or saprolite under grassland replicate 1 | place: USA:California | collected 2016-06-15 | reverse complement strand
AGATCGTATTTCGAATTTGCCGGTGTCCTCGACTCGCCGGGGCTCAATCGTTCCGTAGCCTCTTCGTAGCTTCTGGCGCAATCGACCGTGGCGCCGTCGAGCACATCGACAATCGTCTCTAAAATGTCCGGCTCGTCATCCACGGCCAAGATCCGAAGCCCCTGTATGCGTGCACTGGTAGTTTTTTCCGCCATTTTTTGTTTTCTCCCTTCAGGAATAAAGATAAATCAAATTCATGAACGCGGGTCGAGGGACCAACTCGGTGGATAGTTCATAACGCGCAAGTGGCCCGGAACCATGCCCGTGTCGCGTCTCCGGTAAATGAATCGATCCGCTCGAAAAAGGAGCCTTTGTTTAATTCTTTTCATAACGGCTTGCAATACGCTGTAGCGCGGGGTTTGCTAAAACGCGCCGAAATCCGGCCGTCGTCGTTTGGGTGACAATAATCAGCTCTTTGACGGCGCTCGATGATAGAAGACGCCGTAGCTGGGAGATTTGTATTTGCTCCAGAAATCGGGATCCTCTAATTCCCACCCAGAACCAAAAGTTTGGTCGAAAACTTTTCCCAAGCGGCTAAACACCCGTTTCCAGGGCGACTGGTTTTTTTCGATCGCCTCGAGCACATCGTCGATATGTTCAGCTAGATTGGCAAGCTCTTCCTTGGGCAAGTAGGACAGCGCGCCGTCGACGATGGATGCTTTGAGGCTTTGCGGATTGAGCGCATGGGCGGTCAGCATCACGGTCGGAATGCCGCGTCCCACAGTTTGTTGGAGCAAGGCCATGCCGTCGACGCCCATGATATCCAGAACGGCCAGATCATAGTGTGCACGAGTTCCACCGGCTTGCGCTTTGCTGTCGAGCTTTGCCAGCGCTTCCTCGTAGCTTTTGGCGCAATCGACCGTCGCGCCGTCGAGCACATCGACAATCGTTTCCAAAATATCGGGCTCGTCATCGACGGCCAAAATCCACAGCCCCGTTAGGCGCGAGATCGTATTACTTTCCGACATCGGGTCCCCTCCTGTGCAACCGATTAGCTCGACTTGGTGGGGGCTTGGTCACAGGGAATTCTAAATCGAAACGTCGCGCCTTGGCCTGGTGCGCTGTCAAGCGAAATATCGCCGCCGAGCCGGCGTGCCAGGATCAGAGCCCCTGCTAATCCCAGGCCATGGCCTTTTCGCTCGAAACCATCATGGATGGGCAGCTGTTTGTAACGCTCAAAAACAGCCGCATGGTGCTCGGGTGGAATACCCGGACCGTCATCCTGCACCGAAATGATCAGCTCATCCCCTTCGCGATCCACAACAACCTCCAGCGCTCGGCGGCGAAAATGCAATGCATTCTGGATCAAATTACCGACGATCAAAGCGAATTTGACCGGATCCTGAAAAATTCGCACCCGATTGATCTCCGGAGCTATTTTTATAGTTATTCCGGCTTGCGCAAGCACAGCCTGCTGAGCCTCGCCTGGGGTGGCTTCGCTCAGACGCGCGGCGAGTCGAGCATCGCTGCTTTCGACCGATTCGATCAATACTTTGAGCACCGCCTCGCCGACATCAAAAGAGGCGAACGAAAACTGCGCCGATTCGGCCCGTCCGATTTCCAACAGTTGATTGACCAGACTCTTGCCGCGCAGGGTCCCACGAAGAATGCGCCTTAACGCTTTTTCTTGCCGCTCAGTGAGCGGCCCCATCCGCCCGGCTTGTTCGATCAGGGTACGAGCTGCCGCCTCGATCAATGAGAGCGGCCCTTTCAGCTCGTGTACCAAAAGTTGTGTGTCCAGCGCGCGAAAGAAATCGTCCGAATCGGTGGGCGCTGGCGCAGGTTTTTCAGCCATAACTGCTCCGTGGTTTCGTCCTAACCGTCACGCGGCCTCAACAAGGCCGGCGGAAATTCGAGCGAAAATACACTGCCGGCGCCGACCTTACTGGCGAAAGAAAGCTTGAAACCATAACGCTCCGAAAAAAGCTTGAGTCGTTGTAGGTCGAGGCCCTTGCCGCCGGCGCCGAAGTCGTAGGGTCGGCCCGACGAATAACGATCGGTGGCGCCCGCATGGACGAAGCCATGAAATAGATGTTCTTGTAGTTCCGTGTCAATGCCGACGCCGGTGTCGCGAATATCGAGCTTCACGTTCCCGCTCACTTCGCGCAACTCGAGGCTAATGGTGCCTCCGTCCGGCGTGGCTTCGATCGCGTTGCGCAACAAGCCGCGAAAAGATTTGAAGAGCAATGGCTCGGGAAGAACCACCGCCGGAACTGCGTCAAGTTGCTGTTCCAAAGCGATTAGACGATGGTTGAAATCGGGGCGCAAGGCTTCCACTGCCTGTGGTATCCAGACATCCATCAGCAAGGCCTCGGGCTTCTGATTGGCATCTTGAGCGTATATTTCAGCGATCTTCTGCGCCAGCCGTTCCCGCAACCAAGCCGGCGCGTTTTGCTCGTCGCCGATGCTCTCGAGCAGGTCCTGACAGCGCCGCAACCAATCCGTCAACACGGTTTCCTCGGTGAACGGTCTTTGCGCGGCAATGTCACAAGCCTCAAGCTGGAGCTCCACCAGTCTGCCGATGGCTCGCTGCAGTCGCTCGGCGATCATGTGAGTTCGCTGCGGGTCCTGTGCGGCGGCCAATTTTTGCAGCAATACGCAAGAGCCGGAGATAACCGCCAGGGGCGTTTTCAACTCGTGCGAAAGGTGATCGATCATTTTGCTTTTGGCGTTGTTTTGACTTTCCAGAACTCGGTCCTTTTCGATGTAGGCTTCGATAAGTTGAGCGCGCTCGAGGGCGACCGAGATATGCGCATTGAGCGCACCGAGCAGGGATTCGTCTTCTTGATCAAATCCACTCTGGTTCTTTTTGTTCAGAACCTGAATGACGCCTATGAGCTCATTGTGACTGCCGCTCACGGGCATGCACAGAACCGAGCGGGTCCGGTAACCCGTTTGTTTATCGAAATCCGGGTTAAAACGCGCGTCGGCGTAAGCATCGGCGATGTTTGCAACGGCCCGGGTTTTCGCCACATCCCCGGCAATACCCGCGCCGGCCGGAAAACGAATCTCCTTTATTTCGAGGTGGTCGGCCGTCTTACTCCACAGCTCATCGCACGCTTGGTCGTAGAGAAACAGTGTGGCACGTTCGGCGTCGAGCACCTCGGCGGTTTTTCCGATTATAGTATTCAAGAGATCATCAAGTCGCAGCTGGTTTGCGAGCGCCTTTGAGACGTCCAGCAGAATAGTTAATTTGCGCGTCTGATCTGAAGTCCCAGGTTTCATAACTATTACACGAGGCTCCAGGTCTTTGTTATCGCCCTTTTGGGGCCTGGCAGTGATTGCCTGGTGTAGCAAATGCTAATGGCATCACTTTTTTCCCCGCCCCTCCGCACATCGGGACTCGGAGGCATGTTCTGTCCTTCTCTGTAGCCGCGCTCCTGCACAGCCACCCGAATTGCCTTGGAACGGGTGGATTCACCGGCTGGATCGGTATTTGATAGGTACCCTATCCGTGGAACGTTCTTCGGCTGCTGCGCCTCGGCGCAAACGCAACCAGCAAGCAGCATCGCTGCAACCAAGATTGATGACCAACCAGCTCTCATGGCGCGCCTCGTTCGTGGGAAAACTTACCACGAACACGGAAGCCGAGAAAAGTAATATTTAGGCGGAAGGGAAACCCGATTTGTCGAGGGAGAAAGTGCTAATTTCAACGCAGGATTGAACTGAACGACGCTTCAGTATGATTTCAGCCCAATTGAGTTGATGGAGAAAACGGTTCAATCGTAGTGTCGCCGCGTGGTTCCTTGATCACTCTGTCCGCCCGTGCCAGAACGGGTATTGAATGGCTATCTTGGACCGCCGGCATTCGGGTTCACCTCTGAGGGGAATGAAAAGAGAACATTCTGAATTTATAGGCCTAACCTTGGTCCGCCAAGGCCGGAACCTCATTTGATCAAGTTTGGAGAATTCATTGAAAACGATTGTGCCAATCTTAGCGTCACTCTGCTTGCTCTCTATTACTCTGCCATCTGACCTCAGCGCGCAAGGGACGGGAGAGCCGTCGCCCCACGGCAGTGTCGTCCTCAAATGGCTGGGCAATGCCGGTTGGGAAATCCAGATGGGTCAAACCACGATTCTGATCGATCCCTTCTTAACCCGTGGAGTGGCGAAGCTCGGCGCCGAATGGAAAACAGATGACGCAGCGGTGTTGAAAGCGATCAAGCGCGCCGATTATATTTTCGCCGGGCACAGTCACGCCGATCACATCGCCGACATCCCGTTCATCGCCAAAAAGTTCGGCTCCAAAGTGATCGGCTCGCGGACAACGACGAATATCGCGCTTACTGGCGGAGTGGACAAGTCACAACTGGTCACCATCAGTGGCGGAGAGCATTTGAACTTCAAAAACTTCGCCGTACAGGTGGTCGAGAGCGAACATGGTGTTGTGCGGCGTGGCGGGCGAACGCGACGAGCGAAGTTCGAGGAAATCACGCAACCATGGTCCGGGCCGATTACGGGAAGTAGTTTTGTTGAGGGCGGATGCTATCTCTACTACTTTACGTTCGGCAAAGTCCGGCTCTTGCCTCAAAGCAGTGGTGGTTTCATCGAGGGTAATCTCACAAATTTGCGCTCGGATGTCGCCTTGCTCTATCCAATGGATCGCAACGACACGGCGACAATGCTCAAGGCCCTTCAACCGCAAACCGTATATGTTCATCACTTCGACGAATGGCGCAACGCTATTTCAGAAGGACTACGGGAAAAAAATTCAAGGCGCGCCCAGCGGTTTGCGGGAGACGTTAATGCCATCGATAGGCACATCAAAGTGGTCATCCCTGAGTATTTTGAGACGTACGCATTGGAATAAGTTTCAACCATTGTGCGGCTCTTCAATAGGCCGCGGCATCGTTGAAGCAAATAGCATCGAGCCGTGCGCGAACGCAACCTTCGAGAGATTCACAGTCGCATCGATAACTGCAGAACAGAGCCACTCTTTGTGAGTCTCGGTCGTCTTTATCCCGGACAACGAAGAAAATTAATCAACCAGCGGATGGATCAACTAGCGCGTGAGGTTGGCACATTGAAGCCTGGCGATCCGCGCCGTGAGCAACTCGTGAGCAAAATATTCCGGCTGAACGATCTTCTCTTAACAAAATGATGCTTAAATTGTTACCGGTCTTCTCCCGAGCCGAGCCTTCGTCGGACTCTAAGCGAGTCTCTTAATGTTAAAGTAGCTATATTCAGTTTCGTGTAGTAACCCAAAACATATAAAGCGCGAAATTGATCCCCGGTTCGTTTTGATCGCGATGCGCTTGAAAGTGTTTGCGGAGGGATACTTCGCCGCGCTGCATACCGATCTTCGTTGTTAACTCATCCAGCCGCATGGTCAGCAAGGCAAGGCTCGCAACTTCGAATTTGAGCATGTTAGCGTCAACGCAATTTCGCTGACATAGGACGTTGACTTTTGTGAGCTTCGATATCGCGTAGGGCTTCCGTGTCTTGTATAGAATTATTCACCGCGTCAAGGCTTCTGATGTCGGCCTCCAATTTCTGCTTCCTCGCGTACAGATCAGAGGTCTCCTTTAGGAGCCTTGCTTGCAGTTCTCGGTCAATAGTATCTGTAGACACCAGCATTTTATCCCCCTTTGAAAAGATAAACCCTTTGGAAGCAATAAATACTCCAAAGGGTAAGTCCGGGAATTTGCAATACATTGCTATGACAATTGACAACCGTAAATTGGGCCGACCGACAGTAATGACACGGATGTCAAGTTCACAACACAGTATGCCGTTGCGTGAAAATCTCGAAGTAAGAGGTTTTATTGGAGAGGCCAATCCCACTCCGCCCCGGAAGAGCTTCACCGTTGTAAAGCCGCTCCAATTTGAAATTTATTATTCTGCATGCATGTTGTGAGTTGTCACTTTTCGGACAATTCTTGTTCGGTTGACAGCGGTATCCAAGCAGAGTCTATGCAGCTCCGTGACCATCCGTTTATGGTACGCAAGAGCGGTTTTAAACTCACCTGTGCTTTGAACTCGGCTTCCGTGAATGACGCCCTTTGCGATCATCAGCTTGGTCAAAGCATCATCATTGCCAGTGTGCTCACCGTGAGTTCTTCGAGTGTCACTTTGTCAGTTTTGATTTCGTCGGCCATTATCGCTTCCCATTTTACTTTGCCCATATCTTTTACCGCTCACTTTCGGTTTGCGCCACTTGTGATGAACGAAACACAAGTTTGGATCAATGCCTGCGGCGTCCAATGCCCTGCCCCAACTTCAAAAGTAAACCTCTGCTGCTGTGACAAGCGCCATGACTCGTCGCCGTGCATCCCCATATCTAAGACTTTTTCCTTCGCGATGCAGTCGGCGCTTGACTCTGGTCTAGCGGACGGAATAGGCCGCGCGGGAGGGGTTTCCGATGAACGACGAACGGGCTGGCACTCTATTGAACGGAAAAAAAAATACTCATGAAAACAGTTCCCAAGATTGCAGTGTTCGCAGTGCTGGTTGGGATGTGGCAGTTCTGGTTGCTCCGCCGCCAACCATTGGGGCACTGTCTATGTCTACGGCGGTAATTATTAAATTATTATTCACGAGCGTCGAAACATCGCTATCCTACTTACGCAGATCGCCGGAGGAGACGGCGGGCAGAAACACCGCTCGAAAGGTTGGTATTTGACACTGACTTGTACTGGTTCAGATTCCAATTGCTGCAAAGATCTCTCATCGACTCGCCGAGCCTAAGATCTTTGCCACCGGTACTTTCAATCACCTCGACGGCCAATTGTTTTTCTGCATTAATAAAACTGTTCAGTGCTTCCGCAAAAACGTTTTCAGGTATGCTCAGCTCGCGCCTCAATTTATCAGCAGGAATGAAACCGCCGTCTTTGGATGATCCAATGTAACCCGTGCATAACCGGTTCAAGATCCTTTGTTTTGCTGAGAGAAGGGTCGCGTCGGATGACTCTTTTGTGGCCGCCATATTCCCTCCGTAAGTCAGAGAATCGACGTGAGGACCAAAGAGATCTCTACGGTAACAACTCTCCACGTCCGGCGATCTTGGCTCGACGCTCAACGCTTCGATTTGAAGTCGGATATGTTCGTCATGAGTTCTGCCAAACGCTCTTGCGGGTTCGTCCATTTCCGAGCCAGCCGTTCGCATTCCTTTTCGCATTCCATAGCAGCGTCATAGTCGAGAAAGAGGTAAGAAATCAAGACCGGTATCCGATGTAGGTCACCCGACCTGCTTTGAGTCGGCTTTGCGAGATCGGTTGGACCAATCGGTTGCAGTTTCTTTTGGCAGTATATCCGTTACCAGTTTCTTGCTCTCGCCACATTACAGGCGTTATTTACACAAAGAAATAGAAAATCACCAGTGGGCCTTTAAACCTGAACGATTCATACAAATACCGTCCTGATCACACGACCCTATGACCTTTTCGATATGTCTTTGAGGCAAACAGGCGCCACGCCGCTTCGTAGCGATTCCAGTCTTTCTGAGGGTTTTTGCTACTGCCCGCCGCGTATTTACCCTTCACGGGAATATATGCAAACGAGACATTTCGCAAATGAGTTATTGGGATGACGTAAACCTTCATTACGCGGCCTCTTCGTCTCGCCTATATTGCTATTTTGGCTTTTCGGGCTCTCTCATTAACATCAAAGCGAGCATAGGCACGACTGTAGGGCGAGAATTTGTGCCCCCTTGCATAATTGGATACTGCAAAGCACCCCGTTCACAAGCACCATTGTTTGCGATCTCCGAATAAGGCTAGGGCGGCATGAAAGACGGGAGTTATACGGAATCACCCGCATACCCGAACGTCTTATCTTTTCGATGACAGCTTGAACATCGGGCGGGTATTGTTTCTTTATAACGGAAGGTTCACGGTGTAAGGCGCGTTCGCGTTGTCGCTGTCTAGCATTAATACCTAATTCCTTGGCGAGCTGGGCGATACGCTGCCGCGTCAATCCAAACCTGCTACCAATCTGCTGGTAAACGAATCCTGGATCATCCAGCATCGAGCGTAGCCGGCGAAAGGCTCCCTTACCGTGGGTACGATCAAACCAGTGTCGAATGGCCATCTGCGTTGCGTCGAGATCCTGGAAGGCCGACAACCGTCATTGACATTGGGAATGCGTGAGATAACGGAAAGCGGCTTAGTGTTCGCTTTCTTGTTTCGGTCCGTGTCGGCTTTCGCGGCGGTAACTTTCTTCACCATTTCTTACTTCGAGACGAACGATTGACCAATCAGCAGCCCACGCTGTGAAAACAACGACACATTTGAACGGCTTTTCTAGCAGCGTTTTGGCGCGCGCATTGATCATCCGGTTGCCGCGCTCGGGTCAGGCGCCCATGATGGCACCAGCCCTCATTTCATGACCTTCGCCTCATTCGCCCTACAAGGACTTATTCAAAGATTCTCCATCCTGCCCGAATCAAAACGTCTCGTTTGGCTTTTAGTCAAAATGGCCCCGCCGGTGAGATGCCTCAATCGTGGTCCTTCAACATTTCTGAATTACCGGAACTGCCCAGCGTGCCTGCCCCTGTTCAAATCCTCACTTCTTCAAGCTCATGGCACAATCGGTGCTTCTGCCCCCATCCGAATCGAAAGCATCCATGTGTGAGAGTTGACGCCAAACTCGGGCTGAAGCGGTTGGCAATGAAAGCTAAAAAGGAGAATCGACGGTGAGAAGAACTAATAAAAAATTTATCTTCGCATGCTGCCTGTTCCTTGCCATTTCCGCAGTGGCAGCTTCAACCTGGGCAAAGGACGCGGTGGTGGCCTCGATCACAACGCCAATAGCTCCCCCGAATCCCATTATCATCCAGAATGGCACTCAGTATTCACAAGGCACATATGCAATTGGTACAATCCAGTTATTCTACACCGTTCCTGCGTATCAATTCCCGGCAGGCAATTTCGGTTATTTTACCCTCGATTTATCCATTCAGAACGGCAAGAATACGCCCACAACCAATTATCCAGTAACGTTGACTCTCAAGCAGACAGGCTCGGCAAACTTAGATCTCGATCCGGTTACCGACAGCTTTAACGTTAACAATGTGAGCTGGCATGGTTCGACAAGAGTCAATATCAATATTCCTGGATCCGTCGCTAGTAATCCGTCTTTTCAAGTCGATGGATCAGAACTAGTCGCCAACCTACAGATGGTCACTCCAAACGGATCCCACCTAGATACCGTCACGACAATTCAAGTTCATCTGATTTTGGCGCACCCGACCGACTGCCTGAAAAGCTATTCGTTTATCACCAACAACGATAACACCGCTCAAGTCGATCCGATCCAAGTTTCAAAACAAAGTAATAACCATAAAGTATCGAGTAATCCTCAGAACCCTCATTACATCCTCGTCATCACAAACACCTGCAGTGTTTCCCAGTGTGTCGATACCCGGTTCGGGCTCAACAGCGACTTTGAGCTAAAGGGAGCTCAAGCTGTGAAAACTTTCTCCTCAAATTCGTTGATTGATACGTTTTCGGGGGTGTCGAGCTATTTCAGTGGTAGTCCGGTTGCTGATCCTCACGGTACTTCGATGTGCCTAACGGCTCCAGCGACCACACTCTGTGGTTCAGGCGGTATTCCTGTTCTCGGTGGTGAGAGTTTCTTGATCAAAGCGGATATGGCGATCAAATCCAACGCTTCTTTCCCGCCGCCGGCTCAATACACCGGCTTTGACGCCGTCCTGCTCGATGGCGGGTCCAGCAGCAGTTGCACGGTCGCCGGTAACCCGAACTCAGTGGCTGATCCGAACCCGACTTCTGCAGAACTCAATGCCCAATGTGTAGATGGCGCAGGTAAAGTGTCCTGCACGCCGTAACGAGTCCTCAGTTAGATCATCTATTCAGCGGCAGGGTGATGATTGGCACCCTGCCGCTTTGCTTTGGCATCAAATAGGAACCCGCACTTTTGCGATTGCGCCGCAAATAATCGGCCGTTACAACTGACGGCTGTTTGAGTGTTCCTGACAGCGAGTACGCGGCCAGAAACCCATCGTACACTGCCAGAGCATCCAGCGACCGGTTCTTGATACAGAAAGCTCCTTACTGCAACCGCTTCAGCACGGCGAGATAATTGGCGCGCTCAGCGCTCAACTGCGCGCCTTGAACTCCTCGTCGCTGATGATGCCCTTGCCGATCATCAACTTGGCCAAAGCATCGGTCATCGCCAGCGTGCTGACCATCAATTCTTCGAGCGTCAGTTTATCGGTTTTTGCTTCGTGAGCCATTGTCCGCTCCATTCGGGCGTTTCGCGGCAACTCTAGCATAGTTACAGAACCGATTCTCGCCGCTTCTCTCAAAATGGGACGCAGCTGGCCGGTGCGCTATCTCCGCGAGGTAATCGGGCTAGCCTGCCGTAGAAGGTTGTAACAATAGTTTCACTTCAGAAAGAACCAAGTTATCAGACGTGAGCCTAACTTCCCTAAAGTCACTCCAGGGTCGGCATCAAAGATCCAGGTACCCTGATTGCTCTATCCGTAAGACAAACGGAAACCGAATGACCATGAGGTATGGAATGTTGTACGAAGTCCTAATCTCAACGACGATAGCGATGGTGCTACTGCCATTTAATTTTTTGATTACAGCGGAATTGGTGCTGTTGGTTGGATTGGTCACCACTGCGTGCGAACTTTGTCGAGCCTAAGTCGCTATCGCGGCGTTGCTCCTTCTGATGGTTTGGTCTTCTGGCAAGATTCATAGAGCGCTATCCAGATGTGACCAGCCATTGAGCGTTCCCACTCCTGGGCGTGGTCTTTCATGTATTCTTCAACGGTGGCGACAATTTCTCGATACGGACGATGCTGAGAGCACAACACAATTGGTTCATATGCGAGCCTGACCTGGGCACACCACGGTTCTTCAGATTTTTTCTCACAGAGAGCGACATCATCGTCCCAAGTATCCAGAACACCGCTGATGTAAGCAATTCGCTCGTCCTGTTTAAGCTTTAGCCATCGGCTGCCGGAAATCGCAAGGCTAGGCTTGGGATTGTAGAGGGAAGCAACAACCAAAAGAGCCGATATAGCAAATCCCGTCCATCCAACTCGTTTGGTTTCCATATTCATATTCCGGATACCCTTTAATCTCGGCGCATGATGCAGTCCAGCGGCCCATATTATATCGGACAGCGGTGCTTAATGGTGCGGTAATTCCCTTTTAGTCGCAAGCGATATGAGACGCGCTGCAGGTCGACGGGAGCCGATTTATCCACGTTGATCTCAAAGCCGGCTGGTTGCGACTTGATGCCAATGAAAGCAAAAATGGCGAAGGGAGACAGTTTCCTTTGACACCGAGACTGCGCGACGTTCTCGAAAAGCAGATCGCAAAAACAGAGGCACTAGAAAGGGAGACCGGCAGAATCGTTCCACATTTATTCCACAGAAATGGAGCGCCGATAAGGACGTTTCGCAGATCCTGGATTGGTGCATGCAAGAAGGCCGGAGTGCCGGGGAAGATCAGACATGATTTCCGGAGAACGGCCTGCAGAAATTTGGAACGGGCCGGTATCCCGCGAACGGTGGCCATGAGGGCGATTGGACATCTGACCGAGAGTATTTATCGACGCTACAGCATCGTTGATGAATCCATGCTGAAAGACGCGGCTGGAAAACTGGAACAACTCCATGCGTTAGACGAGCAGAATTCGGGAAATGGCAAAGCAATGGCAAAGTAGACAAAAAAATGAAACTCAACCGAGACCGCAGTGGGTCTAACCGGTTGAATTCCAAAGAGAGGGAAAATGGCCAGGGACAGAATCGAACTGCCGACACGAGGATTTTCAGTCCTCTTGCCGTACCGAGACTATGTGTCACTACCGGTCGCTATTGGTATCTATTCAAGCGTTTAATGGCGGTTTTCGGAGCCTGATTTTACCGATTCGAACACATAGTGACATATAGTTCTGGCAAAGTTGTAGCAAAGTAACCGGTAATCACATCCCGCCACCACCGCCATCGCCACCGCCGCCGCCACGTCCCCGCCCCTCGTCGCGCCGTGCCTTGTCGATCTCTTCATCGAACTGAGCACCGATGCGGTCCCCTGCCATGATCAGCTGGGAATCGTCCAGTTTGGCGGCCAGCGTTTTTCGAACGTCATCGCGAATCTGCATATTGGGATCCCAATAAAACCCGGAGACGCGGTCCTCTTGAATGTACTCCAGCGTATCATCGATCGCTCTGAGTCCGACCTCGATTTCCTTACGCCCGCGCTCGACCTCTCCGGCTTTTAGCATTGCGATTCCAAGATACAGATGCGCGAGTGGATCGTCATTATCTAGCTTAACCGCTCTTTCCAACGTTTGGCGAGCCTCTGTAGCTTTGCCGGTTTCAAGATAAGCCCGACCGAGATACGCTAATATGCTCACCTGAACGCGATAGGGTATCTTGTAATTAGGATCAGCAGCGGCTGCCTGCGTCAGGTAACCGACTGCATCATTGGCGCGACCGGTTTGTAAGGCGTTGCGCCCGGCTTGAACTTCGCTACTGACACTGGAGCAACCGGAGATGAACAACAACACTGAAAAAAAGATCGCGACGAAAAGATCCGCTAAAGTCATAAATGATCTCCTCTTGCGGTGACGGGTTTACCACAATATGCGCCGACTCGTGCAACATGTTGTTTGGGGGGAGAGCGGAACTGAGACAGGATCTCTTGCTCCATCGTTGTCTCCGCTGTCACTATAACCAACACTTTTGCCGACTTGGCATATTGACATAGCCGCTTGATGACCAACCAACTTGCCTCATTCCTCACCTCGTTGCGGACGCTATCACGCACATGGTAATTGCGAAAACGATTATTTACGGCAGACGGGAAACCGGATTTGTCGATAGGGAAAGGGTTAATTTCGACGTGGGATTGAACTGAACGACGCTTTAGACAAATTTCGCTGGATTGAGTCGTAGGAGAATTCAACTCAATCTTCGAGCCCCGGCTTTTGTCAAGTTTGTCAACGGTATCGGGCACGACAGGCAAGACCTTGTAGAAGAGCTTCCATCTAAGGCTACTTCATTACAAGACATGACGACTTTACTCGGCATCATCTTTGCGGCAAAGGTGATCCACTATTCGTGATTAGAAGAGTGACTTTGATGGAATCTCTCAGAGAGAAAAATGGCGGTCTAGGTAGAAATCGACTGATCCAGGAGCAAATAGGGACGGCATTTTCGAGAAATGACACGCATAGAGAACCTGCAGCAATACGGTCAGAAGAAAATCTCAAGGCGAGGATCTGCGATCTGCAGCCCCATATTAACCAAGAAGAGAAAGACATCTTTAGGGTTAGACAAACAGCGCGGCGCTCCCATCGACGGCGTAAAGTTCGGGTGTACTTCCCGTGAACACCACTCAAACGCACCGATAACGGACAATGAAACTAGTAATAACTGGATTCATCGATGATCAAGCGACCAGAATGGCCTCTTCTAAGAGTGAGATGTGTATTCTGTGGCCACCTAAATTGTCCGGACTGTCGAGAGGTATCTTTTTCTATCTTGGCATGTTGTAAATGCCGAGCCAGAGCCATTGAGCGCCTGAAAGAACTCCAGAACCGTCAAAATAAAACTGGTAAAGACACCGGGTGAGTCACCCTCCTTCTTCATCGTATTCGATGACAGGGTGACACAACATTAGTGTGAGGGAGAATTCAGTTCAATCCTTCGGAACGCGACAAGCTATTTAACCACCTTGTCCGCGCGCGCCAGCACATTCGGCGGAATCGTCAGAGCGATTTGCTTTGCGGCCTTTAAATTGATGATCAACTCGAACTTCTTCGGCTGCTCAACCGGCAGGTCAGCAGGCTTAGCACCTTTGAGAATTTTGTCCACGTACGTGGCAGCGCGACGGAACAAATCGACAATGTTCGGGCCGTAGCTCATAAGCCCGCCGTCTTCCACATATTCGCCTTTCGGATAAATCGCCGGGACACGATTCTTTATTACGAGGTCGATAATCCGCGTTCGCTGAGAAAGGAGGACGGAGCTCGCCAGCACGAGGACTGCGTCAGCGTGTGCTTTGCTCGCCTCTCGGAATGCGTTCGCAATATCGTTGGAATCCAGGACGTCTAGGTATTGAAGCTTCATCCCGAACGCTCCTGCGGCGACTTCCATCTCCTTTAATGCCTGTCCATTGCCCGGATAGGTTGACGTCCCGAAAACGGCCACATGGGAGAGCCTAGGAACGATCTCCTTCAGAAGCTCCAGTCGTTTTCCGCTTATGTCCGTAGCAAGCGTTGAAAAGCCAGTGATATTTCCGCCGGGTCGCGCCAGGCTGGCTACGACACCGCTCCCAACCGGATCAGCATCGCTTGCCATCACAATGGGAATCGTGCGAGTTGCGTCTTTGGCGGAAAGGGTCGCTGGCGCACCGCCTGTGACGATAATGTCTACCTTGATACGGACTAGCTCGCCCGCAAGCGCGGGCACGCGATCGGTTTTTCCATCTGCATATCGATACTCAATGAGAATATTTTTCCCCTCTATGTAGCCAAGCTAGCGCAAACCCTGCCGAAACGCCT
>WNFW01001791.1_pt1 | contig 14526 bp, 11 predicted proteins | sample 5400131 | NCBI WGS metagenome assembly WNFW01 (sample SAMN13153362, study PRJNA577476) | soil metagenome | isolation source: 20 cm soil or saprolite under grassland replicate 1 | place: USA:California | collected 2016-06-15 | reverse complement strand
GATCGATGAAGGCCGCCGTCGCGCCGCTGCCGCGAACTTCGGCAACGTCCTCGGCGTTGGCCTTCAGGATCGCCGATGCATTGGCGCGAATCGCCCGTTCGATGGCGTCGAGCGCCTGGTTTTTCTGCTCAGGGGGGGCCAGCGCCAGCGTCCGCGCGGCAGCGCGCGCGTGGATGGCGAGGCCGGTCATCAGGACTGGCAGGTCGGCGTTGCCGTCGATCGCCTTCAGCGGCGTGCTCATGTCGGTCCCAGCTTTGGGTTAAGGCCATGTGCTAGCACAGAAAACCGGCTCTTGCGAGGTGCCAAGGGGATGGCAGGTCGGCCATTGGCCTAGCCCGTGGAAAATGCGCCGCGCGGGCCGCCGACCACCAGATCGTCGCGGTGGATCATTTCGGCGCGACCGCTGACGCCGAGGATGGCCATCACGTCGGGCGAGGAGCGGCCTTTGATCTTCTCGGCATCCTCGGCATCATAGGCGACGAGGCCGCGGCCGATTTCGTGGGTGTCGGGGCCGCGCACCACGACCGCATCGCCGCGGGCGAACTGGCCATCGACCCGGATCACGCCGGCCGGCAACAGGCTCTTGCCCGCGCGCAACGCGATCACCGCGCCGGCATCGATGGTCAGCGTGCCCTTTGGCTCCAGCGAACCGGCGATCCAGCGTTTTCGTGCGGTGACGGGGTTGGCAGGCGTCAGAAACCAGGTGCAGCGGCCGCCGTCCAATATCGCCTGCAGCGGATGTTCGATCTTGCCGGATGCAATCAGCATATGCGTGCCCGACGTGGTCGCGATCTTCGCCGCCTCGATCTTGGTGCGCATGCCGCCGCGGGATAGTTCGGATTCCGCGGCGCCCGCCATGGCCTCGATTTCGGATGTGACGGTTTGCACGACCGGAATCAGTTTCGCATGCGGGTTGCCGGCGGGCGGCGCATCGTAAAGGCCGTCGATATCCGACAGCAGGATCAGCAAGTCCGCGCTTGCCATGGTGGCGACACGCGCGGCGAGGCGGTCGTTGTCGCCATAGCGGATTTCATTGGTGGCGACGGTGTCGTTCTCGTTGATCACGGGCACGGCGCGCCACTCCAGCAGCTTGGCGATGGTCGAGCGCGCGTTGAGATAGCGGCGGCGTTCCTCGGTGTCCTGCAGGGTCACCAGGATCTGCCCGGCGCCGATGCCATGAGCCCCAAGCACCTCCGACCAGATTCGCGCCAGCGCGATCTGTCCTACCGCGGCGGCGCCCTGGCTTTCCTCGAGCTTCAGCGCGCCGCGCGGCAGTTTGAGGCGGCTTCTGCCGAGCGCGATCGAGCCTGACGAGACGATCAGCAGTTCGCGCCCCTCGTCGTGCAGCTTGGCGAGATCGACGGCGAGCGCCGCGAGCCACGACGCCCGCACTTCGCCGGCGTCGGAATCGATCAAGAGCGACGAGCCGACCTTGACGACGATGCGGCGGAAATTTTTCAGGTTGAGGCGGGCCATGGATCGATCTGCCGGGGGATGGGCGATGGCCCTGCTTCTGGAATGGAGGAGTTTTAAAGCAGGGCGCGGGATGCGCAAGTGAGCCGTGCGGGGGACACATGCCGGGAGGAACCAAAAACGCCATTGGTTCGAACCTTGCGCGGCGCCACCGCGACCAAAACGCTGGATGTGATGGATGCGGTCGTTACGCACCGCCCGATCGAGAGAGGCGAGGGATGAGCGAGAAAATTGCCTGCACCGCATGCGGCGCCCTGATTCTCGTCACCACCGCAGCGGCAAACGGCGGCCTGTGCATGCCATGCAAGCGCGGCGAGCGCAAAAATATCGAAGAGGCCAAGCTCCGGCGCGCGGAGCAGAAGATAGCCGAAGCGAACCCCGAACCGGTCACCAGGCATTGGCGGTGGCTGGTCAAGCAGGCCTAGCGTACACCCGACAGGTTCGCTCACCTTTCTGCAGAAAATCAAATGTTCTTTGCCGCATGCCTGCTCGAAGGCCAGGTTTATAACGGCGGTTTTGAGCAGTATTTTACCAACAGCTCGGCCGACACTTACGCCTATGCCGTCCGGGGATTGGAGCAAATCGGCGCCGCGGAGTGCTGCCGCCTCTTGGTCGCCGCCAAGCAAGTCCTGTTTGGCGCCGGCTCGGCGGAATAACGCCGTCGCATGAGGAGAAACTCGGAGAACTTGCCCGGCGGTTCGGCGGAGAGGAAGCCAGGTTCCGCGAGCTTGCCGGGGAATATGCGCGCCGGCATCGCCTGCTTGATGACTTCTGATCGCTGCAAATCGCAACAGGCGCTTGCGCACTAGCGTCATCGGCCATCCGATTTCGAACAGGAGTGCCGCGATCGGTGATGCCGTCGCCGCTCGCGTTGAGGCAGGGATTCTGGCCAGCTCCCATCAATGTTGGAACTGGCGCGCACGGGGAAGGCGAATTGCGTCAGCCCATGACAAAGGCGTTGAGCTTGTTGCCCTCCGGGTCCCTGAAATAGGCGGCGGAGTTTTGCAGCCGGACGCGAGCAGCGCAACCCAGCCTTTACGACGTCGCCGGTGCCCACGGCTCGGCCTGCGCCGCACCTTTGGCTTTTGCCGACACCGGGGCTTCGCCGATCACCTCGGCCAGCGCGCGCAGCGCGTCCTGCACGCCGGCACCGGTAGCGCCTGAGATCAATAGCGGCGTCTTCCTGGCCGCGCGCTTCAGCCGGTCTTTCTGCTTCTTCATCTCGTCCGGCGTCACGGCGTCGATCTTGTTCAGCGCGACGATCTCGATCTTGTCGGCGAGATGTCCCTCATAGGCCTCGAGCTCGGTCCGCACCGTCTTGTAGGCCTGGCCTGCGTGTTCGCAGGTGGCGTCGACCAGATGCAGCAGCACGCGGCAGCGCTCTACATGGCCGAGAAAGCGATCCCCCAGGCCGGCGCCTTCATGCGCGCCTTCGATCAACCCCGGAATATCCGCCAGCACGAATTCGCGCCCTTGCGCGCTCACCACGCCGAGCTGCGGATGCAAGGTGGTGAACGGGTAATCGGCGATTTTCGGTTTTGCGGCGCTGACGGCCGCGAGGAAGGTCGACTTGCCGGCATTGGGTAGGCCGACCAGGCCGGCATCGGCGATCAATTTCAGCCGCAGCCAGATCCAGCGCTCTTCGCCGACCTCGCCGGGATTGGCGTTGCGCGGTGTGCGGTTGGTGGAGGATTTGAAATGCGCGTTGCCGAAGCCGCCATTGCCGCCTTCGGCAAGCACGAATTTTTCACCACGCGTGGTGAAGTCGTGGATCGGGGTCTCGCGATCCTCGTCGAAAATCTGCGTTCCCACCGGCACCTTGAGCACGATCGGCTTGCCATTGGCGCCATGGCGATCCTTGCCCATGCCGTTGGTGCCCTTCTGCGCCTTGAAGTGCTGCTGGTAGCGGTAGTCGATCAGCGTGTTCAGTCCGTCGACCACTTCGACGATGACGGCGCCGCCGCGGCCGCCGTTGCCGCCGGAGGGTCCGCCGAACTCGATGTACTTCTCGCGGCGAAACGCCACGCAGCCGTTGCCGCCGTCGCCGGAGCGGATGTAGACCTTTGCTTCGTCAAGGAATTTCATGGGCCATAGGTAGGGCAGGGGCGCCGGGGCGGCAACCTTTAGATGGGGCGGACCAGCGAAAAAGCCAATATTTTCCGGCTTTGCTGCCAGGCCCACCGCCCTATAGAGGTCGTTCCCATGCAGTCATCGCATCATGGAAGATGTCCTCGCCGAGATAGCCTTTCTCGATCGCGAGGATCCCGCGGTGTTGATTGGCGTAGACCACGGGAATATCGAACCACGCCCGCTCTTTCAAAAGCAGCAGATTGCGCGCGCGATCGACTTCAAGGTTCGACAGCCCAATCAGGAATGAACCCTCGGTGATCATGACGGATCGAGCGCTGAGCGGAACGCCGCGCGCCGGCTCCGTGAATTTCATCATAATGCCGGGCGCGCTGATAACACCGCCGCCCGCCACATCTTGCGGCACGACGAACGTCATCTCCACCACGTGACTGGCCGGCAGCCGCTTGTCGGTGTTGCGTCCAAAAGCCATTGCCATCGTCATCTTCACATCCGGGATCACAATATCCCCGTGTATGACGAGTTCATCCGGCTGTCCGGCGGTCTTGATCCGGACAGTGCGCCACACGACCGAGCCTGGATGCCGCTCACCCTGTGGATTGGAGGGGTCTTCGTTAATGAGGATGGCGAGGCCCTGCGCCGTGGCCCCGGCTGGGTCCGCCTTGGCCGCAGCCGCGACAAACAAGGACGGCAGAGCGCCGATGAAAAGCAACAGCAGGCTACACCGGGTCATCCGCTGGATGCCGAAAAGCCGCGAGCGCAGTGCAACGCAAGGTCCAGAATCGGTCGTCGGCACGGAAACATTCCCGTTAAAATTGTTTGCGTAGCGAAGCTATCCCGGCGCGCATGACCAGACAAGAGGTGCGTCAAGTCGAATTCCTTGCGGGTCTCATCCGTGCGATGCGGGTCGCCTTCGGATCAGGAATTTCTGCAGGCCTTCCAGCACCAGCTCGCGGCGTTGATTGAACACGGTGCTACGCAGCGTCACCACGCCGGTGCTGCGGCCGGGTGTCAGTTCCGTCACTTCCAGCGCGGGATAGATCGTGTCGCCGGCATGGACCGGCTTCAAGAACCGGCTTGATTGTTCGAGAAAGCCAACCAGCGATTCCTCCACCATGAAAGGAAACATCCCACTTCCGGGCGCGGTATGGATCAGGGTCTGGAAACCATGCGCCAGCAGATCCGGCATGCCACGGGCGCGGCAATATTCGACATCGTAATGAATCGGGTGGGTATCGCCACTCGCGGTCTGGAAGGCCGCGAACACCGCCGATGTCATGTTGCGGCTCGGGATCACGAAGCGCTCGCCCAGTACAAAATCCTCGAACCAACGTTGCTCGCCCACCATGCGATGCTGCGCGGGATCGAAGTCGGTCATGGCTGGTTTCCTGCGGGGTGGTTTGAGTGAGCAACGTATCGGTATCGCAGAGGTGCTGATGCGGCAACATGATCCGTCATTCCGGGTTCGCGCTCCGCGCGGCCCGGAATGACACCAGAGAGCCTCCCGGGTTGACGCCATTCGCACCTCGTGGTGAGGAGGCGCTCTTGCGCCGTCTCGAACCATGAGGCCACGGGTCTCATCCTTCGAGACGCGGCCAAGAGGCCGCTCCTCTGGATGAGGTTGTTTTTTGAAATGAGCCTATTCACAAGAATCTCCGCCTATCAGGATGAGCGCTCCGCGCGTCTCGCCGGCATCGGATTGATGCTGCTGTCAATCCTCATGTTCTCGTTCGGCGACGCCTTGGGAAAGTTCCTGGTCGCGACTTATTCGGTCGGACAATTGCTGTCGTTGCGCGCCTGCGCGGCGCTTGCGGTGTTGTCGCCGATAATTTGGCGGCAGCGCGCGGCGTACCTTCAGCTTGAACGGCCCTGGCTGCAGCTGCTCCGGGTGACACTCTCCACGCTCGAAGTCGCGGCCTTCTTTCTCGCAACCGTCTATCTGCCGCTCGCCGACGTCGTCACTTACTATCTGGCCTGTCCGATTTTCGTCACCGCGCTGTCGGCGATCGTGCTGCGCGAGCGCGTCGGCTGGCGGCGCTGGACCGCTATCCTGGTCGGGTTCTGTGGCGTGCTGATCGCGCTGCGTCCGTCATCCCAGACGGTGGTGAGCTGGCCGGCGATGATCGCGCTCGGCGGCAGCGTGTCGTTTGCGTTATTGATGCTGATCACCCGCTCGCTGCGGGCAACGCCGGATATCGTGCTGGCGTCGTCGCAATTCGCCGGCACGTTTGCGCTCGGCGCGCTGATGTCGCCTTTCGGGTGGGTGACGCCGAGCTTCAGTAGCCTCGGTCTGTTTGTCGCCGCCGGGTGCATTTCGGTGGCGGCGCTATTGTGCGGTAATCGCGCGCTGAAGCTCGCGCCGGCCAGCGTGGTGGTGCCCTATCAATATTCGCTGATCGTCTGGGCGGTAATGCTCGGCTATGCCGTGTTCGGCGACGTGCCATCATGGGCGACGATTGTGGGCGCCGCGATCATCATCGGCGCCGGGCTTTACATTTTCCTGCGCGAGCGGGAACTCGGCCGCGGGGAGGCGGTAGTCAGCCCGCCGGTGTAGAACTCGCGGCAAGACATAATCGTCGTCCCCGCGTTCCGCAGGGACGACAGTTCTTGTTTGAGCTGCTCATCGCTCTCTTCGCGTCGAGTTATTCCAGTTCTTCAGCGACGACCAGACGCTGCGCGCGAGGCGGAAGCAATCGACCGGCGTCGAGGATCGCAGCGCCTCGAAGCGATGCAGCTCGACGCCGCTCCACTGGAAGCCGCATTTCTCCAGAATGTTGCGCGAGGACGGGTTGGCGACCCGCGCGCCGGCGATCAGGTGTTCGATATCGAACTCCTCGAAGGTGAAATCGATCACGGCGCGCGCAGCTTCGGTGGCAAAACCCTGGCCCCAATGCTCGACGCCGAGCCAGTAGCCGAGTTCCGGCGTGGCTGCCTGGCGCCAGTCGATGCCGACCATGCCGATCGGCGTGTGATTGTTCTCGATCAGGAACACGGTTTCCGGGCGATCGTTCGCCGTGGCGCGAACGAAATCGATCGCATGGTCCTGTGAATAGGGATGCGGCAGGCGGCGGGTATTTTCCGCAATGCGGCGGTCATTGGCGAGATGCGCGATCGCTTTTACGTCCGCGAGCGTCGGCCTGCGCAGCATCAGCCGTTCGGTCTCGAGGACGCAGCTACTCGCCTCGCACAATGTCTGGGTCGGGATGTCCTGCAGCATGTCGGCTCCTGTGTGTTCTCAATCATGGCGCGCGTTCTGGTGGCAAAACCGGTGCCCACTTTTGCGGAATACGCACAATAAAAAGGGAGGCCGGTTTCCCGCCTCCCCTTTGGAGCCTTTAGGAGCTCCGCCGGTTCAACAGGACCCGGCGGACGCGATTTGGTCCACCGTCTATTCGGCCGCGGCTTGCGTCATCGGAACAACCGATACGAAAGTGCGGCCGTTGGCTTTCGCACGAAACTCGACATGGCCTTCGACCTTGGCGAACAGAGTATGGTCGGTACCCATGCCGACATTAAGGCCGGGATGCCAGGTGGTGCCGCGCTGACGCGCGATGATGTTGCCGGGAATCACGTGCTCGCCGCCATACGCCTTGATTCCGAGCCGCTTGCCCGCTGAATCACGTCCGTTACGCGATGAACCGCCTGCTTTCTTGTGAGCCATGGCCCGTCTCCAACTTCGCTCTGATCTCTAGATCAATTCCTTGACGGAATCATTTCACTTTTGTCGCGCTTCACTTTATTATTTTGCGTACTTCACTTTTTATCACTTTTGCCCTTGGCAGCGGTCTTCCTGGCCGGGGCCTTCCTGGCATCAGGCTTGGCACGAGACTTCACCGCCGTTTTCTTGGCAGCCGCCTTCCTGGCGGGCGCTTTCTTCTTCGCGGTCATCGGCGCCTCGTCGCCATCCTCTGATGGCGCCGCCGCGACCGGCTTTTCCTTTTTCGGCCGCGGTCCGACCGTCGGCTTGTTGTTATCGGTCAGGATCTCGGTGATGCGCAGCACCGTGATCTCGTCGCGATAGCCGCGCTTGCGGCGCGAATTCTTGCGGCGGCGCTTCTTGAACGAAATCACTTTCGGGCCGCGCTTGTGCTGCAGCACTTCGGCCGCAACCGAAGCGCCCGGCACCGTGGGCACCCCGAGCACCGGCGCATCGCCGCCGACCACCAGAACCTCGCCAAGCTGCACGATCGTTCCGACATCGCCGGCGATCTTGCCTATCTCGAGCACATCATCCGGAACGACGCGGTATTGCCGGCCGCCGGTTTTGATGACTGCGAACATCGTTTAATTCCTTCGTGTTCGATCCCGGCCTCGGACAGGTCCGGGTCGGCTTTTTCTTCAGTCGTTATGGATACAATTTCCGCGCGATCAGAAAAGGCGATCCCGAATGCCGCGCAAAAACAAGCAGCGCGAGAAAATCCCGCGCCGGTTGCCGGACTTATAGCCGGTGGGCGCCTCAAGTCAAGGTAAAACACCCCAAAAACCGGCCAAAGATGAGGGGTTTGCGGGTAAAAGGAATGACGAAGGGCCTTTCATGAAACCAACGGGTTTCCCAGCCGTTATCCCGCGATTCCACTTATGGGCAGGGCAAAATGGCCGAAGATATCCTAGCCCCAACGGGTATCGCCCAGCACGGAGCGAGCCGCCTGCCGGCGGTAGACGTCGACAGCTACAATGCCGAGCTGAAGGACGATGACGGCTTTCTCGGCGACCGCGCCAGCAAGGGTGCGTTCCGCAAGATTTTGGACACGCTGCGCAAGCCGCTGAAGAAGAACGGCGACGATCCGCTCGGCAACAAGTCCGCTCGTGAAATCGCCAAGAGCGAACTCGACCAGGCGCTGACGGGCGACGATGTCGCCGCTGCCGCGCTGGTGCACGGCGCGATCGAGGAATTCGCGCAGGAACTCGCTTATGTGACGCGGCGATTTCTCAAGACCAAGGCCTGGACCGGCACGGAACGCATCGTGGTCGGCGGCGGTTTCCGGCAAAGCCGGGTCGGCGAACTCGCGATTGCGCGTACCGATATCATTCTCAAAGCCGAAGACTTCAAGGTCGATCTGGTTCCGATCCGGTTTGATCCCGATGAAGCCGGGCTGATCGGCTGCCTGCATCTGGCGCCGTCATGGATTTTCAAGGCCCATGACAGCATCCTGGCGGTCGATATCGGCGGCACCAACATCCGCTGCGGCGTGGTCGAGACCCACGCGAAAAAGGCGCCCGATTTGTCGAAGGCGGCAGTCTGGACGATCGAACTCTGGCGCTACGCCGACGACGAGCCCACGCGGGAAGGTGCCATCAAGCGATTGGTGAAGATGCTGAAGGAGCTGATTATCGTCGCCGATACCGAAGGCCTGAACCTCGCGCCGTTCATCGGCATCGCTTGTCCCGGCGTGATCAACCAAGACGGTTCGATCGAGAAAGGCGCGCAGAACCTGCCGGGCAACTGGGAGAGCAGCAAGTTCAATCTGCCGGCGAGTCTCGTGGAAGCGATCCCGCAGATCGGCGAGCACGACACCGCCGTGCTGATGCACAATGACGGCGTGGCGCAAGGACTTTCGGAAGTGCCGTTCATGCAGGACGTCGAGCACTGGGGCGTGCTGACCATCGGCACCGGATTAGGCAATGCGCGCTTCACCAACCGCAGGAAGAACAAGGACAAAGACAAGGACGAGAAGAAAGACAAGGGCAAGGATTGAGGCCGGCATGTCCCCGGTAACCTTGACTGGTTAGGTTAAAACAGGGATCGCGTTGCCGATTCCGGGTGGACCGTTACACCAAATCGTCGCTCAGGTGGTCGGCGAAGCCGCACTTCCCGGCCACCATTTCAATGATGCGACACGGGACCGCCGGTTTTTGCCGCGTCTGGCGGTCCCACCCCTTTCTCGGGCGCTTTAGCCGATCAGCTGCAGCCGATACGCGTGAAAAACGCGGCGATCTCCGCTGCGGCGCGCTCGGGATCCTCGCGATGCGGGAAGTGTCCCACCCCAGGAAACAGCGTGAGATCGAGGTTGGAGAAGGTTTCGCCAAGCCGGTCGGTCCAGGCAAAGGGAAACAGCGGATCGTGCTCGGCCCAGCGGACGCAGGTCGGCACGTCGATCGGGGTGAGCCGTCGCGCCTCACCCTTGATCATCCTGATCCGGCTCTCGTGGGCCGCGCGGTAATGCGCAAAACCGCCGGCGAGGTTGCCGGGCTTGAGGAAGTTATCGGTGAAGACTTCCACGACGTCGTCGAAGGCATCCTTGCGGTGCGCCCACGCTTTGAGAAAGTAGCCGATATAGTTCCGGCAGCTTTCGCGCGTCGCGCCGACCAGGGCTGGCGCCATCTCCAACTGATGGAACGACTGGTACCAGATATTATTGAGCCGATCGGGCTCCGCCATTCGCGCCCCGATTCCGGGATAGACGAAGTCGAAGAAAAACAATCCGCAAAGCCGCTCCGGTGCTTTTCGTGCCAGCGACTGCATCAGGGCGCCGCCGACGTCATGGCCGACGACGCCGACCTGCTTGATGGCGAGCGCGTCCAGTAGTGCCAACATGTCGGCGGCATGCTGGTCGGGGCCGAAGGGCCCAATCGGTTTGTCGCTGTCGCCAAAACCCCGCAGGTCCGGCGCGAGCAATGTGTAGCGATCGGCGAGCCGCGCCATCACCGGTTCCCAGGTCAGCCAGAATTCGGGCCAGCCATGCAGCAGCAGGAGCGGTTGGCCTTTGCCGGTGCTCGCAACATGGAGGGCGGCGCCGTTCGCGCGAACCGTCAAATGCTCCATCGGAGTTGCTCCTTTCCGGTTCGGTCCTTTATGCACTGTCGGGGACGAAATCCGCACCCCCCAGGTTCGCATGGGCCGGCTGCAGCGGCGCCGGATGGCGGCAAATGTGCGCAGAATTGCCTGATCAGCCCACCGAATTCTCTCCGCCCGCGCCTTGTCTGTCCCGCCGTCCTCGCCTAGAACTCGGCCCGACCGCGGGGCGCGGAATCGCTTCGTTATGGCGCCTGGAGAGGTGGCAGAGTGGTCGAATGCACCGCACTCGAAATGCGGCATAGGTGCAAGCCTATCGGGGGTTCGAATCCCTCCCTCTCCGCCATCCGCCGCCGATCGCCCCCCCGGCAGCACCCCGAAAAACGATGCATCCCACGCTAGGTCTTCCATCGCGACCCGGTCGCCGCCCCTGATCTGGTGCCGTGTTTACCGACGCCGGGAAACCGAAGGCTGATGCCGCGCCATCGGCTTGACTGTATCGGTATGAAAGCTGGAAGCTGGATATCGCGGGCGGGGGGACAATGGAGGGCCGGGCTCGCGCAGCCCGGCAGCACCAATGGATCATCTGCTTCCCTACCGCGCCATGGACTACAACAATGCCTGGGCAAACCACCGGCTGCTTACCGCCTGTATCAGGCTTTCGCCGGACGAGTTCATCGCGAAACGAACAGGCTTTTTCGGAGCCTGCGCGCCACACCTAATCATGTCCTGATCATCGATCGCCTCTACGTCGACGCGATGGAAATTGCGAACGACGGCATGGCAACTCCGTCACACGATCAGATCGTGCGGCATATGGGCAACGACAGCGCCCCCCGCATGGTGCGGAACATGATCAGCTGAGTGTTGGCTCGGCAGAGACAGTTCAATCGTTTGCGGTTCCTCTGGTCCGCCGGTCCCTGCAGGGTTTTCGCGATGGCTGATCGACGCTGGGATATGGTCCACCTCTGCGAGGTCGATGACGTCTGAACCTTCAAAACCGGAAATCTCGCCCTTGAAGTGGAATGAGTCTCCAAGCCCGAGCGCAGCGGCGCCATGGACGGGCGCAGCGCCGTGTTCGCTTGCTTCGCTTGAGGTCGAATGATTGCCGTCGCTCTCCAACGCTTTCAAGACTCCTGAGTTGAGCACGACGTTTGAACCGGCATCGATTGTATGGACATGAGCATTAGTGGAGTCGGCGTTTTTCGCGATCAATGCCTTATGATCTTCGTTGTTCATCGTGACGATGGAGCTCGTCGCAGAATTAATCTTATCGCTGTGAGATGGCACGATCCGGCCACCGTGCTCCAGCGTTGGACCGTGCTCGATCACCCGCTGCTCGGCTCTATCGTCGGCGGCATTCAGCGCGGCGATACCGATATTATGGATCGTGCCACTCGGGGCCATCACGGCTCCGTTGCCGATCGTCATCGCAGCGGCGCTGTCGAGCACCGGCGTCTGATCGAACTTGAAGCTATGCTCCGTCGGGGCTGCAACGTGAACGTGTTGCAGTTCGATTGACTGTCCGCTTGCTAGAGTAATCACCGCGTCATCATTGGTGTATTCGGTCGAGTGCCGGACTTCGTCGGAACTGGAAAATCTGGGATAATTGATCAACTCAATCTGGTCTGGATCGGCATCGAAGCTGTAGCCCACGTTGGTTGTTTCCACAGTCCCGTCGGCGAGCAGCGCGCCGTCACTAACGGTCCAGTCGGACGAAACGACGGCGGCGGTCATCGTGATGATAGTCGCGTCGTTTGCCGCCGTTGCGGCCAGCCCAAGATCGATCGGCTCGCCGGCTACTACGACGGTCGTCGGCGCCGGGACGAAATCCGACGACTGAATGGTCGCAATCCCCTGCAGATGGATTTCCAGCAGGCCCGAATTGCCAATACTCAGGGTTTGATCTGTCGGATTGACATACACAATGGTTTCATTCGCCGTGCTGTCATAGAACCAGGCGATGGTATGCGCCGGCACAGCAGTACTTGCGGAAGTCAGCGCCAAAAAGGCAAGTACGCCGAAAGCCGTTAAATCGATCCTGTCTGATCCCGATCTAAAATCGGAGATGGTGTCGAACTGGGCCGCGTTAGAATCCGCTACGGACAAATAAACGAAACGGTCGTCTCCATTGCTGCCCGTGAGATGGTCCGCACCATATCCACCGACGATGGTATCGTTCCCATTATTACCGTTGATTGTATCGCTTCCCGAACCTCCGTAGATCGTGTCGTCTCCATCATTGCCCTTGATCGTGTCATTGCCGGACCCCCCATAGATAAGGTCAATTTTACCGGTGCCGTTGAGGGTGTCATTACCGGCGCCTCCATAGATTATTTGGCCCACGTCACCTCCTCCCGCGATGCTGTCGCTTCCAGGAGTCCCATAGACGTACGGCGGATCGGATACTACGGCCGTCCCCGTGGCCAAGTAGTCGAAATCGTTGGGGTCTGCGTCGCTGGCGCCGTGGATGGTGATCGTCACCAGCTCTGCGGTGCCGTCCACAGTAGTTACCGTGAAGGTGTCGGTCAGCGTGTCGCCGACGTCGAGCGCCTGCACCGTGCTGTTGGCGTCGTCGAGCGCGTAGGTCCACACACCGGCCGCCGTCATCGTGAAGGTGCCGTAGCCGCCCGCGCTCGCCGTCGGCGAGCTAACCGCCGTGAAGGTGTCGGGCGTATTGTCGACGTCGGTATCAGTGAGCGTGCCGGTCGCGATCGGCGTGCCGGGCGTAGCACCGCCAGCCTCGATCACCGAGCCGGTGGTGGTGCCGGAAATGATGGCCGCGTCGTTGCTGCCGCTGATGGTGATCGTCACCACCTTTGCGGTGCCGTCTATGGTGGTCACCGTAAAGCTGTCGGTCAGCGTGTCGCCGGCATTGAGCGCCTGCACCGCGCTGTTGGCGTTGTCGAGCGTGTAGGTCCACACGCCAGCCGCCGTCATCGTGAAGGTGCCGTAGCCGCCCGCGCTCGCCTTTGGCGAGCTAACCGCCGTGAAGGTATTGGGCGGATTGTCGACGTCAGTGTCGGTGAGCGTGCCGGTCGCGGTCGGCGTGCCGGGCATGGCACCGCCAGCCTCAATCACTGAGCCGGTCGCGGTGCCGGAAATGATGGCCGCGTCGTTGGTGCCGTTGATGGTGATCGTGAAGGCCTGATTGGCTGAGAGCGTGCCGTCCGACACCGTGACAGTGAAGCTTTCGGTCGTGGGAGTCGTCAGCGCATTGATTGCGTCACCGTCCGGAACGAAGGTGTAGGCGCCGGTCGTGCTGTTGACGTAAAGCGTGCCATAGAGGCCGATCTTCGATACATCATATGTCACCCCACCCAGTACGGTGCTGCCAGCGGTCCCCCCGCTGATGCCGTAGGTCAGTGTGCCGCCATTGGAACTGCTGGCAACGAAAGTTCCACTCGTCGCGGTGAACTGGTCAAACACCACCGTGTCGATTTCGGTCGGCCCCGTCCCCGCGGTCAGCGTCGGCGGCTGAGGCGGCGGACGTATGATATCGATCTCAGGAAATAGGTAGATCGGTATCGGTGGAAGTGAATCTTGCGCTGGCGGGGCGTCCGTCTGAATAAAATTGATTCGTTGCACCGGCAGCGAATTGACGAAGGGAGGTGTGCTCGACCCGCTTGGTCCTAGCCCTTTCGCGAAGTTGGCGAGCACGTCCTGCTGGGCCGCCTGTAACTCCTCCATTCGAGTAGCAGTATTCGCGACCTGGTTCGCGCTGATCGTGGACCCTCTCCTGCTTAGGACGATTGTCTCTCCAGGATCCTCAACGAAGATGTGTCGCGGGATCGCCTCCTTGGTTACGAGCTCGAAGACGCCGTGCTCGAGGTCTTTGTATGCGATGCTGTCGTCATCCAGGAATGTGACGTTCGGGTCCGCGGCTTGGACTTCCTTCATCACCGAGAAGGTCAGTGCGACGAGCGACAGCATGCCGACCCCGCCGGCATGGGCCCGGCCCCGAATGCTCCCAACAGGCGTGTCGACCCTCAGGCAACCAGTCTTTGCCACCTGGCCGGCAATGAAAGCGAAGATCCCTCTGGTCACCCAGAACCGGGCCGAATGCGAGGTGCCGTTGGAGTCACAGACAAATTCGTCTAGCACCACGCGAGTGCTGCGGGACAGGTTGAACACGGTGCCGTCGATGAAGCGAATTCCGATCCGCCCGTCGGCTGCGGTCTCGATCACGTCGCCTTGGCAAACAGGATCGCCAACCATGACTTGAACGGCAA
>WNFW01001789.1_pt1 | contig 14528 bp, 10 predicted proteins | sample 5400131 | NCBI WGS metagenome assembly WNFW01 (sample SAMN13153362, study PRJNA577476) | soil metagenome | isolation source: 20 cm soil or saprolite under grassland replicate 1 | place: USA:California | collected 2016-06-15 | reverse complement strand
GAATGGGACCACGGTCCTGATGGAGGGCGTTCTGAGACAGGTGGCGGACCTGAACTGGAAGATCGCCGGCGTGGGCGACTTCGACGGCGATGGCAAGGCCGACATCTTGTGGAGGAACAGCAGCACGGGGCAGAACTACATCTGCTTCATGGACGGCACCACCATCAAGCCAACCGAAGGCTTGATCTGGACGGTGGCCGATCAAAGCTGGCAGGTGGCAGGCATCGGCGACTTCGACGGCGATGGCAAAGCCGACATCGTGTGGCGGAGCAGCGCGAGCGGCCAGAACTATCTCTATCCGATGGACGGCACGACGGTCAAGCCGACCGCAGGTTTTCTGCGCACGGTGGCGGACCTCAACTGGCAGGTCCAGGCGGTGGGGGACTATAACGGCGATGGCAAAGCCGACATCCTCTGGAGGAACTCAGCCACCGGAGACAACGACCTCTCCTTGTCCGTGACGACCCCGGCGCTTGCGCCGCTGCCCTTGGTCCTATGGTCCGCCAGCCTGAAGACGGGCGACCTCGGCGAGTGGAGCGAGAAGGTGAACAGCGGCAGCGCCGACACCACGGTGGTCAGCGCCGCGAGCGTCGGCATTCCGCCCAGGGACAGCAGCTACGTGATGATGCAGGCGGTGACGGGCACCGAGGGCGGTACAAGAATGCAGCGCTACCCGGAGGTCGATTTTCTGGCGCGCGCCGGAACCACGTTCTACTGGTCCTGGTGGGATTACTTCCCCTCGACCATCACCTTCGGCACATCTGACACGTTCATTCTTTTCGGAATCGTCTCAAGGGCGTCATCAGCTTCGGCGGGCGATCCCTTCTGGGGCCTCGTTTTTCATAACACCGGCAACACGCTCGACCTCGTCTGGAGCCCCGACAAATTGGCTCCCGCTGAAGGCCCGCACGCCGGAGAGTCCGGCAGGCAGAGATACAACAGCAGCACCCCCGTCCCCGTCGGCCAGTGGAACTTCTTCGAAGTCATGATCACGCCGCGCGGCGATTTCACCGGAGCGCTCAAAATCTGGATGAACGGCCAGGTCCTCTTCGATCAGTCCCTGGTCAAGACGATGTACCCCGACGTGGGACAAACAAGCGTCATACTGTGGCTCGAACAGACCGGCTACGGCTCCGGGCTGATCCCGACTCCCGCTGTCCATTACGTAGACGACGTGACGGTTTCTCTCGGCCGCATGCCTTATGCGCCGTGACCTCGGCAAAGGCGCCCAGTAACATATACGTTACCAGCCCCGTGTGACCTGCGGCCTATAATGGCCGCGGCTTCCGAATAACAATTCCAACGGAGTTCCCAACCGGCCGCCAGGGGGCACGCCGTAGAGCACGCTTTTGCAGGGAGGCGACACTCGATGCTTCTTCGTTTGCTCTGCGCTGGGCTGGTCTTGCTCGGTCCGCGACTCATCGCGTTTCGCGGCCGGTGGCGAAACCGGCGCGTCTAAGGCAATTCGGTAATAGATGCACGGTTCTCTAGCGCTCTGATACGGCGAACAACCATGTGCGGCATCGCCGGAATCTTTGCCTACAGTGACGCTGCACCGCCCGTAGATCAGGAGGAATTGCTTCGCATTCGCGAGGCGATGACCGTGCGCGGGCCGGACGGCGCCGGTATTTGGGTATCTGGCGATCGGCGCGTGGGCCTTGCTCATCGACGGCTTGCGATCATCGACCTTTCTCAGGAGGGCGCGCAACCGATGGCGACGCCCGACGGCCGGCTGAGTATCATTTTCAACGGCGAGATCTACAACTACCGCGAGCTTCGGTGCGAACTCGAGACGAAGGGTTACCGCTTTCGATCCCAGAGCGACACAGAAGTGTTGCTCCATTTGTATGCCGATCGTGGTTCAGAAATGGTGCATGCGCTCCGTGGCATGTATTCCTTCGGAATCTGGGACGCACGCGAACAGTTGCTATTTCTTGTTCGCGATCCATTCGGTATCAAGCCGCTTTACTACTCCGACGACGGTCAGAGCTTCCGTTTCGCTTCCCAAGTAAAAGCACTGCTCAAGGGTCGGGCAGTAGATGCGGCGCCTGACCCGGGTGGATCAGTGGGCTTTCTCATCTGGGGAGCAGTACCCGAGCCTTTCACTCTTTACCGGGAAATACATGCGCTGCCCGCAGGCTCGTATCTAATCGCGCGCCGCGCCAGTGCTGGATCAGTATTAACAACGTATTTCAGCGTTCGCGACGAATTAATTCGCGCCCAGGAGTGCCCGCCGCCCGCGCGCGCTCGCCCCGAAGTTCTTTACGAAGCCCTCCATCAATCGGTATGCCATCATCTGGTTTCCGACGTTCCCGTGGGTGTGTTTTTATCGTCCGGCCTCGATTCGGCGCTGGTTACCGCACTGGCCTCACGGAGCATCTCGGGACCACTCCACGCAATTACCTTAGGTTTTGACGAGTATCGCGGTACGCCGAACGATGAGGTTCCGCACGCACAAACGATCGCGGCCCGGTACGGAGCGCGGCATGAGACGTCCTTCGTTTCACGCGAAGACTTCGAATCCGAGTTCCAAAACATCCTCGCGCAGATGGATCAACCTTCCATAGACGGAGTCAACACCTATTTCGTCAGCAGAGCCGCTGCACAGTCGGGACTCAAAGTGGTGCTCTCAGGATTGGGAGGCGACGAATTATTTGGCGGCTATCCGAGTTTTCAACAGGTTCCACGACTAGCAGAGTGGCTGCGATTTATGAGGTGGCTGCCGACACTGGGCCGCGCTGCACGGTTCTTGAGCGCGCCGTTGCTGCGGTCGGTAACGTCTCCTAAGTTTGCCGGGCTCCTTGAACATGGGGGCAGCTATGGGGGAGCGTATCTTCTGCGGCGCGGCCTTTTCATGCCTTGGGAGCTGGATAACCTTCTTGATCCGGCCACGGTCGAGACTGGTATTTCGAAACTCGACTTACAAACCCGCCTTGAAATGACGGTTCATGGCTTGCGCATGCCTCGATCGCGAGTCACCGCGCTCGAGCTTTCCTGGTACATGCGCAACCAATTGCTGCGCGATGCGGACTGGGCCGGTATGGCGCATTCCTTAGAAATCCGGCTGCCGTTGGTGGACGTCGATCTTTTCAAGGCGTTGGCGCCATTCCTGGTGAGTGCGGAGCCGCCGGGCAAGCTGGAAGCGGTTGCTACTTTGCAAAAATCCTTGCCTGACCTGCTGCTGCGCCGGCGCAAGACGGGGTTCAGCACACCGGTTCGGGATTGGATTGGCGCGATGGCACCATCGAATTCGCAGCAACGAGGGTTCAGAGGATGGGCGCTGCAAGTATTGCCACCGCAACCCAAGCTCTTCCGCGCGCTTGTACTTGTCACCGATGCTTTCGGCGGCAGGGGGGGAATCGCGAAGTTCAATCGCGACCTGCTGACTTCAATCGCCAACATGCCCGATTGCGCCGGGGTAGTAGCGCTGCCTCGGCATATTCGGGCGGAGATTGAAGAACTCCCTTCGCGGTTGACTTTCCTCATGCGGGCAGCACGCGGCAAATTAGCTTACACGCAGCTAGCGTTGGGCCAAGTCCTGAGAGGCCATTTTGACCTTGTTGTATCAGGGCACATCAATATGTCGCCGCTTGGTGTCCTCCTGGCGAAGCTTGCGAAGGCGAAGTCGATTCTGCTGGTTCATGGCGTAGATGCCTGGACTCCGCACCGCAGCGCGTTAGTGCGCATGAGCCTGCCTCTATTTGATCTGGTGGTCGGTGTTAGCCGAACGACATTAGAACGGTTGTCTCAGTGGTCCGGAATTGATTCGGTTCGAACACGCCTCCTTCCGAACTGCGTCGACTTAAGCAGGTATTCGCCTGGCCCGAAGTCGAGCGTTTTGGCCAAGAAAATCGGAGTCGATGGCCGAACCGTTCTCATGACGGTGGGCCGCTTAGCCACTCAGGAAAAATACAAAGGATTCGATGAGGTTTTAGAAGCCCTGCCCGTCTTAGCCGAAAGGATCCCCGAAATCGTCTATATGGTTTGCGGGGAGGGTCCTGATCGCCTTCGACTAGAAGCAAAAGCGTCAGCACTCGGCGTACGGGATCGCGTGGTGTTCGCAGGGTTCATTCCCGAAGCGGAGAAAGCCGAGTACTACCGTCTCGCGGATGCATATGTGATGCCGAGTCGGGGCGAAGGTTTCGGGATCGTTCTTCTCGAGGCAATGGCGAGCGGTGTTCCAGTAATGGGTAGCCAATTGGACGGTAGCCGCGAGGCGCTGCTGGAGGGGGAATTAGGTGTCCTTGTAAACCCCGATGATGCTTCCGAGGTGGTTGCCGGTATCGTGAGAACGCTGTCTCGAGGAAAAGGAGTTCCAGAACGGCTTGACCACTTCTCGTTCGGCCGGTACCGCGAACGACTAGCTGCGATCGCCAGAGAGGCTGTCGGAGCGTAGTTGTGAGTCCCTTGAACCTCGCTAAGCGCTATAAGCATTCGTAAGAATGTCGGCAATTTCGCGAATTATTTCTGGTAGCGCTGCATCCTGGTCTAGGCTAGTCATAAACCTTGCGGCGCAGATCATTTTGGTGCCGATCTTCTTGAGCCACTGGGAGCCATCGATATACGGGTTGTGGATTGGAATCTTCGCGCTAGCTACGTTGATCCAATTCGTTGACACTGGGCATCACAACTACATTGGATTCGAAGCCCTTAGGCTCGGTGCAGGTTCTCGCCGTGAAATCGCGAAACTCTACAAATCAGCCGTCAGAGTTGCAATATGCCTCAGTACCGTCGAACTCCTAGCGGTGACCGCTTTCGTTTATTTTGGTTTTCAAGCTCTCGTTCTCGGTGCAGTTGGCGACGGCTATGAGCATCTGTCGCTGGACGTCGGCATACTTCTTTTACTTCACTCCGTTTCGTGGCTAGTCTTTGGAAACTGGAGTACGGTCGCGGAGCGCGCGCTCTCGCCTTTCGGATACTACCCAAAGATCGCTTGGTGGCAGGTTGCAGGCGCGATAGTCACTGCCCTTGCTCCCGCAATCGCTGTTTTGCTCGGCGCAGGATTACTCAAAGCCGGTGTTGTTTACTACTCGGCGCATGCTATTTACGCTGTTGCCGCCGTCACGTACGTGCGAAGGATGATTGGCAGAGAAAAACTTGACAGCAGTTACGCCGACTACAGATACGGCCTGAGCAATTTGTTTCGGTCTTTAGCGCTATCCCTCAAAGCGGTGCTGGAGATGTTTCGGCATGAGCAGTTTAGGCTCGTGGTCGCTCTAATTTTAGGGGCTGGAAACCTGGTGCTCTTTGTGACTACACGCACAGTTGCAAATATCTTGGTCGCCGGTCTTGCAACTATAACCGGGCCTCTCATTCCAGAACTTATGCGCTACGTAAACAGACGAGATTCCATAAAGAGTGTTGCCGTCATGAGTATCGTATGGATCGTGCTAGTAGGAATCCTGGCGCCGGCGGCTGTTGCTGCACAGTTGTTTGTCGCGCCGCTGTTCGAGATCTGGACACGCGGGAAATTAGGCTTTGACGCAATATTATTCGGACTATTTTCGATGAACGTGCTGCTATTTGCGCTTGGCCAGCCCGCAATGGCGGTTATGCAAGGACTCAATATTCTGCGTCCTCAGGTCGCTATCTCTTTCCTTGCGACCATGATCGCGTTGACGGGGACGTTCTACCTTGCCCCTCTTTTTGGCGTCAAAGGCGCTGCGGCTTCGTTATTGATTGGCGAGCTTTTTGTTGCGGTCTGCTCGTTTCTTATGGTGCGTCGGATTTTCGGGGCGTCCAATATGAACTGGCCACAGAAACAGATCATCATCACGATCGGCGCAGTTTCCTTTTCATCCTTATTAATCGTGGTCGGATGTCAAACTGAGAAGAACGAACAGCTCGTGCTGTTAGCAGCTTTTGCGTGCGCGGCCATCGCGTGCTCTTTCCTCATTATGTCTCTGCCTAAAGATTTGCGCAGACTTGTATTCAGGGGATAACTAAAGCGAGCGCGCAGTGAGCCCCACGATTACTGACAAACACAATAAGCTTGAATTAGGAGGACTGGCAGGCAGAGTTCTCAGAACAATTCGCTCCATCATTAAGGTCTGGACAAGCTACGTTGCAATTTACTGGAAGTTTAAGAGCTACACGATGGTCCCCCTGCGTACCTATATCGCCAATCTCGAACTTGCAGAGCGTTTTTCTAAAGTCAAGGGTTCCGTTGTCGAATGTGGCACCTGGAAAGGAGGAATGATTGCTGGCATTGCCAAGCTCTTGGGGAATGATAGAACTTACTTCTTGTTTGATAGCTTTCAAGGGCTCCCGCTAGCCCAGGAGATCGACGGAGCGGCCGCTCTCAATTGGCAAGCGGACACAGAAGCCCCGACTTATCGCAACAATTGCACGGCAACAGAACAAGAGGCGCGGAATGCGATGGCTCTGGCTGGCGTTAACGCCACAATTAAGAAGGGATGGTTTCGAGACACGCTCCCGAGAGCGCAATTTCGCGACGGTATAGCGATCTTGAGGATGGATGCAGATTGGTACGAATCGACTTTCGAAATCCTAAACAACCTGTTTAAGTATGTAACGCAAGGGGGTGTGATCATAATCGACGACTATTACACCTGGGATGGTTGCTCCAAAGCAGTACATGATTATCTGTCCCAGAATAAGTGCGTAGAGCGTATTAACGTGCGTAATGGCGTGTGCTTCATCGTAAAGGCGTGAACTCCAGTACTGGTGGATTTCAGAGTGAATATTCTGAAAGGGGCTACTTGCTAGTAGGACGAGTTCGCCGTCGCTGATTCGTATCGCATCCGATCAAATAACCGCTTGATGACCGATTTATATTCGAGACAGTTCTACGATGACCAAGTTAATGGTTCATCGCGATCAGCGGAAGCCATACTTGGTTTGCTTTGGCAGATCGTACAACCGAGATCTGTAATAGATGTCGGCTGTGGACGAGGTGCGTGGCTTGCTGCTGCCCAGCGGCTTGGCGCTGATGTGCTTACTGGCCTTGATGGTGATTGGGTGGATACCAAGGATTTGTTAAGTGCAAACATCAAATTTATTCCAACAGCACTTGAAGGTGACTTTCGTATTGCGAATCAACATGACTTGTGCATATCAATGGAAGTTGCCGAACACCTTCCCGAATCTTCGGCTCAAGCCTTTGTTGAAAAGCTCTGCGCCTCATCGAGGCTTGTACTGTTCAGTGCTGCAGTCAAGGGCCAAAGTGGACCATCGCATATCAATGAACAACCTCAATCATATTGGATTGGATTGTTTCGAGATGCGGGATACCAATGTCTCGATGTGATACGTCCCAGCATATGGACGAATAGATCAATTAAGTGGTGGTATAGACAGAACGCCTTTCTATTCCACAATCGGGACTATAGGTTTGAGAAAGTAATTCGGCTTCCATGTGGGCCAAAAGAGTTCTCGGATCTCATACATCCAGATCACTTTCTTGAAAAGATCTTGGCATATCGGCAGTTCCAAGACACACCAACTCTTCGCTGGTTGGCTGGTAGGGTCTTAGCCTACCTTAGGCAGAAATTCGTGAGCAAAGCCAGCAGGTAAATGCCGAGGATCTACGACTGCTTTCTCTATAACGATGAGCGTGAGTTGCTTTCGATCCGTATCCAGCTTCTTGCACCAACAGTTCACAAATTCGTAATTGTTTGGTCGAGCGAGACGTTCACGGGCTTGAACAAGCCGGAGCCCTTTCCTCTGGAGGTTCTTAAATCGCCTGAGCTGGAAGGAAGGATTGAGCTCATCGAGCTGGGAGCACTTATTGGAAACACCGCATGGGAGAAAGAGTCATTTTCGCGGAATGCTCTTATGCGGGGCATTGGTGATGCAGGGTCTTCAGACTTGATAATGGTTTCGGATATTGACGAAATCCCTCGACCCTCGGTTCTTGCTGAACTTGCTCAGGCGTCTCATCGAGAATGGCCCGTCGTACTCGTCCAGGACTATTACAACTTCAAGTTCAACTATAAGCTGATTCACGGACTTCAGGCCGTTTGGGCGGGGCCAATCTTATGCCCCTTAAAAGACCTTAAATCAGCACAAGAATTGCGCGATGCAAGATGGGTTCTTTTGGACAGTTCTAGCAATCGCGTAGAAGACGCTGGATGGCACTTCAGCTACCTTACCATGACGGCGGATGTCTCCAAAAAGCTTACAAGCTTTTCGCACCAAGAAGATGGTATTCAGTCTAGGCGTGAAAATATCGATTCCTTAATTGCCACACGCCACGGGTTTCACGATCACTTGCATCCGGCGTGTGTATGGGCTGTGGTGTCACTGAATTCATTTAACTGTCCAGATCTTGAACGATTGATCTCAAGATTTCCGCCGTTACTCGTTAACGACAATGCCGATGACAGTGCATCTATACATCGTGCCATTCGGCACAGCGTGAGACAGCTATGCCTCTATGAGCGATCCAAGATGTTAAGTTGGTTCCGCTGGAGAGAGCTTGTAGCTGAGCTCCTTAGACGGCTGAATCACCGAATATCCGGTCTATATAGAAAAATATGAATGATCCTTTCGTGCCGTCGCTGCGTGAAGATTTCAACATGCTTGCCACCCAGATGCGTAGCCTAGATCCTTCTACTTCTTTGCTTCGTCGAGGTTTTCTTAGATTGATCCTATTCGGTGTAGATGTATGAATATCCTCGTCATCGGCAAGTTTTGTCCCGAGGGCTTTGCCCTCCACATTGCCGAGACACTGGTGGTAATGGGCCATAGCGTGCGGCGTTTCGAACCGGGGTACCGTACTAGCCGGATTGGCGGGCGGCTCGGACACCGGCTTGATCAGATGGGGAGGGTCATTCATTCAGCGACCGACAGTCTGCCGCCGGTACGTACCCACAGGATGAATGCGCTTTGGCGGACAACGGAAGAGGGACCGCTGGATGTGGTTGTCGTCTGCCACGATTTCCTTTGGCCGGCCGAAATAGCCGAACTAAAGCGCCAGACTGGCGCTCAAGTAGCGATGTGGTTCCCGGACTCGGTCGCCGGTTTTGGGCGCGCGTACTTCATGATTGCCCCTTATGACGCTCTTTTCTTCAAGGACCCATTTCAGGTAGTGCGCTTAAGCGACGTGATGCGTTGCCCGGTCTGGTATTTGCCCGAATGCTTCAATCCGGAAAGGCACGTTCTGAGGGGGCCGCTCAGCGACGAGGAGCTTGCCCGATATCGATGCGACATTTGTACTGCGGGAACTTTCCACACGTACAGGGCCGCCTTCTTCGAACATCTCTCCGGCTACGACGTGAGGATTTGGGGCGACCCACCGCCTCTCTGGATGCCGCAAAACGCAGTGACGACCAAATACGGGGGCAGATACGTAGAATACGAGGAGAAAGCGAGGGCGTTTCTTGCTGCGAAGATTGTCGTGAATAACCTTCACTATAGTGAGATCTGGGGTGTCAACGCGCGTACTTTTGAGGCAACTGGTATCGGGGCCTTCCAAATGGTGGACTGGCGCCCGGCGCTCGAGCAACTTTTTCAGGACGGAGAGGAAGTGATCTCCTTCCGGAATATGACGGATTTAAAGAAGAAGATCGATTACTGGCTACCGCGCGAGCACGAGCGTCTTGCTATTGGGGCCGCGGCAATGCGTAGAGCGCATGCCGAACACACTTATCGTATTCGGCTCGAGTTGCTGCTCGACACCCTAGCAGGCCGAGGCGACGCATTCCCGCTGCCGCCACTTGCTAACGCGCATTAGGGGTGTTCGCCGTTCGAGCGCTCGATCAATTTGGCTTAGAATGGTGCGCTCCGAGAGGGGCTCTTGACAGGCAATACCATCGCCGTAACGCTCGGCATTCTCTTGCTGGGCTTGCTGCTTACTTCCCTGTGGGTCCGGCTCCCGAGGATTACGCTGCTCGACTGTTTCCTTTTGTCGATCGCGCTGTTCTTCGGGGCATACACCGTCATCGACGCCATGGCGGTTGACTCGCAGCAGACCGACGGCTTGGCTGTGGCCACAGTGTTCTTTCTCATCGCAGCCTCCGCCATGGTGTTTTGGTTCTTCGCGCGCAAGCCATCACCGCTGCTGAAACGAACGTCGCTGTTACGCTTGCAGCTGGACTGGCAGGCTTGCCCGGCCTGGCCTATCATCGGGCTGATTAGTCTCGCGGTTCTGTATCGATGGTACACCGCTGCATACTTCAGCGAGTACGGTCCGTTGGACGCTACCGCGCTCGAAGCTCTCGATCAGAATCTGCCGTATTGGTACACTTCGCTCGGGATGGTGGTGACCGTCGGCCTGTATCCGGCGGCACTGTGCTCTTGGGGTAAAGTGCGCGCTTCAACTGGTCTGCGCAGGTTCTTCTGGGCGGCGATGCTCGCGGCGAGCGCCATGATGATAATGGGCTTAGGCCGGCGTTCGATGCTCGCGTTCCTGGTCATCATCGGCTGGGACCTGCTAACGAACACACGAATCCAGCGACACCGCTGGATGGCGTTTGCGCTGCTGGTGCTATCAGTGCCGTTATTCATCACGATCAGCAACTTGTATCAGGCCTACCGCGGGTCGAGCGTTCGAGGCGTTCCACTGGAGAACATCACCAGCGACGTAACCCCTGAATCCTTTCTCGAAGGCGCAACGGATTTGAACCGCACCATGGCAAATCTCCAGGAGCGCGAAGCCATCTGGCGGCATAATTACGAGGTCGTCAAGGCGCACCTGGATGGTCGCGGAGACCTGCAATGGGGCCGCCTTTTCGTGGCCAGCATCCCGAACCTCGTCCCCGCCGCGCTCTACCCCGGGAAAACGATCTTCGACACTCAGGGGGAACTCATCGAGGCCTTCAACCTGGAAAACACCGACAAGTCCGAGAACATTTTCGCGAACACCTACGCCGACTTCGGAATGCTGAGCGCCATCGCCGCCCCGTTGATGATTTTGCTTATCGTCTGGGTCTGCGCCGTTGCGATGCGACACTTCCGCGATCCCTTCCTGCGGGTGTTGCTTATGGGTACCGCGATCTTTTACGCGATGAACCTCGAGAGTTCTTACGTCGTGCCGCTCGGCTTCGCTCGCGACTTTGTCGTGATTGCACTGGCATACCTAGCGATCCGCACAGTGGTGCGGCTTGGCTGGCATGAGTTGAGGACGATAGGGCAGCTGCAGGCGTAGGGCGCTTACGGCGAGCCGAATTGCGCCAGGAACCACGCGGAGCCGTTGTATTCAAATTCAACTTCGGACTATTGACTCACAGCGAGCGACCTCAAAAGGTCGGCGTCGATGTCCCACGTGGACGCCCTGTCGCTCGCTGAGCCGGATGCACGTTCCTCGACTCTCCCGGATGTCTTCTCGCTGTCTATTAGAAGTGAGAACGGCCGCTTAGATTGGCAATCCCAGCTTCCGGCGCCCCGCTTCGGTCATCTTCAGCGCGATCATGTATTCGTACATGCCCTGAAGAACGCAATAGGCGAATCCCGCTCGACCATCCAGGAACCCGCGCTGGATGAAGTACAAGTACAGAAATTTCAGAAACGGCCTTGCCGGAAGCCGAAACGAAAGTCTTTTCAACGCGTGTCGCCGATGCGCGGGATCACGAGATAATAGGGATGACTGGGTACCAGGCGCCTCGCGTGGCTCTTTCAGTCCTTCCATCGCTTCTAGCGTCGAATATTTGTTGTGCTTCTCGATCCACTCGGCAATGCCCTTGCTGAAGTTGTAATGCAAGATGAACTGGCGCAGATAGCCGTGCTCGCCTTGCACTATCGGAACGGGATTCACGAGTCGTTCGAATCGAATTGAGGCCGGAACGAAGAACCTCATGATGTATCCGGGCGGCATGGCGTGCTTGATCCACCGCCCCATGAAGAAATTCTTTCTTCCTACGTAGAAAGCCACCCGCCTCTCGGACGTATCGCGCGCGATCGACTCGATCTCGGCGCGCAGCTCAGGCGTCATTCTTTCATCGGCATCCAGGTAGAACACCCAGCGGTTTGCAAATCGCAGGTTCTCGACTGCCCAGTTCTGGTGGGCAGCCCAGTTATCGAACGGGCGCTGCACGACTCTGGCGCCGCACCCTTGTGCTATGGCGACTGTTTGATCCGTACTGTGGGAGTCGAGCACGACGACATCTTTGGCCCAGGCCACCGATCGTAAGCAGTCGGGAAGATTTTGTTCTTCGTTGAGGGTCAGTACGAGGATGGAGATCGACATTGCGCAGCGCTAACTATGTGTAAACAAAGTGTGGTGCACTCCGCGTGCCGAGGACCCACTCATAGGTCTCTACCATTTTGGCAGCGATACCTTCCCAATCGTACTTTCTCGCAAGAGCTCTTCCGCGAGAGCCCATGTCTCGAAGCTCGTTGGAGCTTGCACTGGTAGCTATCTTCAGCGCTTGCTCAAGAGGCGCCACGCCCACGTCTACCCACCAGCCACAACGTTGGGTCTCGAGCTCGCCCCAAGGCGCGGCCTTTGTGGTGATGACCGGGACACCATGGGACAAAGCCTCGACAACGACCACTCCAAAATTTTCGCTGTGCGTAGGCAGCACAAACAGGCTCGCCATACGGTAAAGCTCGTGCTTCGCTTCGCCGAACACGGGACCAAGGAACTTGATTTCTCGCTCGAGTCCGGCGCTTGCTACTGCCCGCTCAACCTCTGCGCGATGACCCCTTTCGTCGGGCCCTGCAACGACGACGTTCCAACCTGCCGGCCGAATTCGGCGCCACGCCTCCACCAGATTCAGGAGCCCCTTCTTTGGATGAACGCGCGACAGAAACAGAACAGTCCGGGGCGTTTCATCGAAACACGCCCCCTGTCCGTGTGGCATGTCAATCCCGTTTGGTATGACGGCCAACGGCACGCGCAAGCCGAGTGCGTAAAGACTGTGGCCTTCCTGTTCCGAGGTGACACACAGCAGGGCAGCACTCCGCAGAATCCTTTTTTGGAAAGCGAACCATGCAAGACGCTTTTTGAGCGCGGATTGATTTAGCGCCCAAGGTTCGAATGAACCTCGAGGGCTTATGATTAAAGGTAGGCGTAGATCGCGCGCTACCGACGCCGCTGCGAAATTGGTTGGCAACCAGGCTCCATGGTCGTGGATGATCGTCGGCGCGTCCGAACAGCATTGTGTCACGGTGCGTCGGAAACTTTTGCTATACGCGAACCGTTGTCCCGCGAACAACACATCTTCAGCCACATGTAGCTCCACAGTCGACGCTGTAGGCAAAAGTTCTCCGCCCCCATCAGCCCGGGATCGCTGAGTCACCAGCTTAACGGAGGCGCCAAGCCCTGCCAGTCCGTCGCACAATCGCGTGACCGAATAACTCGGCCCGCCCGCCGAGCGGGCCAGCGAAGCAATAGTGTGAACCGCGTTTATTCGCATTCCAAATTTGAGGGACTCGAGACTGCCATGATAATCGTGAGATGAAATCTGTTCGTACGCTCTTGGTGCTCGCTCTTATCGCCATCATGGCATTGACCGCGTTTTGGCACGCAGGTCGATACCTTTCTGCTCCAGCAGGGATTGCGCAGCCGGCCGACTGCATCGTCGCCCTGGGCGGAGATTCAGGCGACCGCATCGTGACCGCGCTCGATCTGTACCGGCGCGGCTATGCACCGTGGATTCTGCTTACCGGAGTCGAGGATTCGCCGAGCGACACGAGGCGTGCATATCTGACCTGGCGCGCGGAATATCTGGTCAAGGCGGGTGTGCCGTCCGCCGCGATCCTTTACGACGAGCATTCGACCAACTCGCGCGATGAAGCCCGCAATACCCTCGCCCGGGCGAACGCGCGCGGCTGGAAGAGCGTTCTCGTGGTCAGCGATCCGCCGCACATGCGCCGCCTTGCGCTCGCGTGGGGCAAGGCCTTCGGCGGCACGGGAAGAAATTACATCCTGGTCGCCACGGCCCCGGCGTGGTGGCGGGAACGGGCGTGGTGGCAGAGCGAGCGGGCGGCGCAGTTCGTGATCACCGAGTACGTCAAGCTCGGCTACTACCTGGCGCGATACTGATTCCGGGCTCGTTTACATAACTTTGCATAGCTCAGGCCATGTGCGCCAGAGCGCGCATATAGCCCGTCCGTAGTATTGACAGATCTCCCGCGGCGCGAGATAAGCTAGTGGCCTGAGGGTTCGGAGCGGGGTTCGCGAGGCCCAGGTTCCGCCCGAAGCGCGTCCGGGAAGGGGCGCGAAGCGTAACAAGAACACCGGCTAGAAGAACAACAAGCCTTATTGCAGGGGGGAGACTAGGGGTGCCCGGCATCGCTATTGCGATAACGGTACTTATTGCCGCTCTTTCAGCGTGGGTCGGCGCTCGACTGCTCGCCGGCGGCGCATGGGGGCGGCAGCCCGGCGTGGACGAAAGCTCGCGCAATCTCCGCAAGGTCCACAGCAACCCGACGCCGCGTGTCGGCGGCATCGCCGTCGCGGGCGGCCTCATCTGGGGCTTGCTCGCGGCCGGGGTCTGGCAAGGGCAGATGACGCTGGGGGTTCTGCTGCTGGTCTGCATCGCGCCCGGGCTTCTGTGGGGGCTGATCGAGGATCTTTCCAGGCGCGGCGCGGTGCTCGTGCGCCTGGCTTTCACGGGCATCTC
>WNFW01001787.1_pt1 | contig 14531 bp, 13 predicted proteins | sample 5400131 | NCBI WGS metagenome assembly WNFW01 (sample SAMN13153362, study PRJNA577476) | soil metagenome | isolation source: 20 cm soil or saprolite under grassland replicate 1 | place: USA:California | collected 2016-06-15 | reverse complement strand
ACTCAGCGCCTCTTACGCTGGGCGATTCGAGGTGGAATTCTTTCCGCAGTTGTAATTCTTTCCGCAGTTGTTGCAATCGTGTTTGGAATCGCAAACAGGTCGACTCCCGAGCGTGTGCCCTCTACTGCTACAGAAGCTACAGAAATTCCAGCCATAATTCAGCCAACGCCTGCAGCATTACCAAGGACCACACCAACGCCTGCAACATTAGCGACGACCACACCAGCGCCGACAGCCTCGCCGGCGATGTCTGTCGTGAGCACACGAACACCGACAACACAGAAGAAGAAAACGGGACGCACCCGATCTAGGCGCCCGACACCGAGGCCTAGGTTTTGGCATCAATTCCTTAAGCCGAAGTCCACCAGATAGCTTTGGGTCAAAGGTTCTTTTATTGCGAACTGAGATTTTTCACGGTTTGTTCACGGTCACGATTGTAAATTTTCACAAACGCATCCAAAGCGATGAAACAGTGAAGAGATAAAACTGAGGCGTTTTCCCTCGACAGATGCAGGAAAAGTAACGCATTGAAGTGATGGAATGAAGTACTCGGAAGCCATCGCCGACAATCTCAGCAAAGCCGGTTGGAGTTGGGGCTGTGTCGCGACCGTGGATTCAGAAGGGCGAACGATCTGGATTGTTGACCTACACCGCGACAACGGAAAACGTTTCGTTGTGCACGCGGATGAAAAGCTGACTGCGTTTCTCGAACTCGAAGAGTACGAGCAGGAGCAAAGGCGACGGAATGCCAGCACATCGGATATTAGATTTGATGCTGAGTTGATGTCAGCCCTAAAGGGATGGGAGGGATAGGACTAGGGTCCAATATGCGGGCCATGAATTGGTCTCGACAATCTAACGAGAATGTCTCAACACTTGGAGTTACTCAACGGATCTGAATCAGGCGGAGGGCATCTCCCCGCTAGGTTCTTCGCCCTTTCCGGACCCGCAAATTGGAGAATCAACACGGCGGGGAAACAGAAAGAAATGGAGAAAAATATCATGAAAAGACATTGGTTCTCGCTGGCGATTGCCAGCTTTGGTCTAACACTCATGTTCAGCCTAGCGGCTGCTAATGCAGAGCCGTTCGGCTTCAACTTGGTACCAGCTTCAGATGCTATCGCAGCTTGCCTCCCGAACGCAATGGCAAGAGTTACCGTTTTTCCTAGGGAGGACATTCGCGGGGTGGATACCCTGGAGTTGCGTGCCCATGGCCTGCGGCCCAATACCACCTTTGCGGTCTTCCTGACCGAGATGCCGGTGCCTCCCTTCGGCGCGGTTCAGTATATCGGGGATTTCACGACGAATGCGGCGGGCACGGGGCGCGTCCGCGTGGATGCCATCATCGATGAGGCTTTCGCATTTAACAACATCACCGGGATCCGTATAGATCTGAACCATGTGGTCTTCTGGTTCGCCGATCCGGCGGATGATGAAGATTGCGTACCGGGTTCGGGTCCAACTCCGTTTGATGGAGACGGTGAGGCCGGAGTTGCGGCGATGTCTTCGAAGAATTTTCTTCCTGGCGCGCCACTCCCGTAACAAAGGCCTAGTAGGGAAGCTGAAGGCGCTTCTTCCAATTTTCCTTGCCGACCAGGGCGGCGCGCTCGCTGGTGTTTTTGTCTCGACCACGATGCGCGCCGAATCGTAAACGCGGATCACAGCGTCGTGTAATAGGCTGAAAAAGTTTCATAACCGATTGCATTTCTGTCCGCGTTTGGCTCGCCGAGTCTGTCTGTTTGTTCAACCTTTACGACAAGATCCCCACAAAAATCGCTACGGCGGAACCAAAATGAATTTTGTCGCCATCCTTCAATTCAACTTGAGTAATAGAAACTCCATTGACCTGTGTCCCGTTTAGTTGAATGCAAATCTTTCAGGCGATAGGAGTCGCCGACTCTGAGGAGTATCGCGTGCTGCGCTGATACGGCGGGATTATCAATGGTTATGTGGTTCAACTGAGCACGGCCAATCATGATAACGTCGCCAACTAACTCATGTGTTACGAGATCAACTCCGTCGCAATTGAGAATCAGGCAAGCCATCTCGCAACCAATTTCACGAGTTTTTAGGGACCGTTTCTTATCACGATTAGAACACCTGCTGGAAGGAGGAACGTTAGAGAGCAGCGGATCTGATGGTAAAAGCACTTTAAGAGTTAAGTAAAATATTATGGATGTATAGAATCAGCTGCCGCGATAAGTCTATTCATAGAAGTAATCTCCGTTTTTGGTACCGATGCGAGGATCACTAAGCGGGCGGCCCCGACCAACTGTTTGGAAAGGCCTAATAGTCCGCAGACATCGATTTAGCGTCGGATGCCAGGGAAATTGTGGATTTTAGGCAAGTACAAATCTGCGGATTTCAATAAACACTTTGTGTTTTTGCCGCGCCGTGTCCGAAATGTGGCGGAACAACGTTTTAGCGCACCTGAGGCTACGGCTCCTCGCGCTCGCCCGCCTGCTCGTGGGTTGCCGATCATGTTGCCGAAGCCACCTCGGTCCGGCAATTTTGTGAGCGCAGACTAATATGCCTTCCGTTCACGATCTGGCGGTGGTGGTAGCCTTTTCGGAACCGGGGTCTGGGGAAACAATCCTTTTTCCATACAGGCGCAGTCCCAGCGGCCATACTTCGGCTTGCATCTCGCGAGCGTACGAGGTCTGTCGGAAAGCGTCGTCAATGTCCACACTGCAGTGTGCAACGATTTGATGATCAACTTCTAAAAAGAAGAAGCGTGATTTTCACAGCTAAACCATGGCGTGATAGCGATTCACTGTAGCCATGAACACAGAATTCTCCCCAACTCCGCTTTCATACCTGCGCCGCTTTGCCGGCTTCTTTGCGTTGATTCTGCCAACCTGCTTCGCACTGGCCCAGAGCACGCCCGTCGCTCTGCCGGTTGTCTATACCAGCACGGACTTTAGCGCCAACGTTACGGCTGGTCCCATCGTCAATCTGAAGCAGCTGGCCAGTGAATCGCCTGGCCCCGTAGGCAGTGCCGGCGGAGAGACTCACTTTAACCGTTTTCCCAAGCTGCTGCCGCCCATGCAGGACACTGGAGAAACCGCTCCGCAATTGCCTGCCACACCTTTGGCCAGCTCGCCTGAGACACCGGATTCGTCCTTCCGCGGCTTCATCGGTTTGACCCATCTCGACCAGCGGCTCTACGCCGGCGGCGGGAATCAATTCAGCACTGAGCCACCAGACCAGGGGCTGGCTGTCGGCAACGGTTTTGTGCTCGAAGGCGTAAATGCCGCAATTAATGTTTACGACACAAACGGCATCGTGCAGCTCCCGCGGCCCGTTTCGCTCGACGAGCTGTTTGGGTTACCGCCGGAAATCAATCGCATCACGGGAGAAATCGGCGTTATCGCCGGTGATGTGAGTTGCTTGTTCGATCCGGAAACGCAGCACTGGTTCGTTATGGCTTGGGCGCAGCTGAACACGAGAAACGGCACGCCTTTGCGTCAGAGCAGACTTTACCTTGCCGTCAGCCAGACGGACGACCCGCGGGGCGCCTATGCCACTTACACCTTCAACACGACCGGTGCGAATGCCCCGGATGCCAATGGCCCGAGAATACCCGATTTTCCGCATTTTGCTGTGGATCGTTACGGCCTGTTCGTTAATTGGCAGGAATTCAAGATTAATCCCGACGGCAGTTTTGATGGCTACATCGGCACGGCCATTTTGGCTGTTTCAAAGACCGCGCTCATCAACGGCGGCGGAGGCCGGCCGCCCCGACGTCTCGAGCTGTTTCGGATTCCCTTTTCCGACACCGGGTTCGCGTTCAGGGTCTGGCCTGCTTACATCCCTCCAGGGCAGACTCCGGTGCTGAGTAATGGCGGGACCGAGTACTTCGCTAGTTCCAATGTCTCCGGCAACAGCGGCCACCACATAGCTGTCTGGGCGTTGACCAATACCAGCTCTCTCGAGACGGCGAGCCCGAATCTGCAGTTGAGTACAACAGCAGTAAGCACGCAGCAGTATGTTTTCCCGAACTTCGGCGTCCCGCAAAAGAATGGTTTCCACCCGCTGGGCGCGTCTCTTGGTGAGCCCGTCGAACAGTTGGACGCCGGGAATGACACGATTTCTTCTGCCGAGTACGTAAACGGTAATCTCTGGGCGACGCTTAGCTCAGCTATGAGGGACGACAGCGGCAACAACATCGAAGTCGTGGAGTACTTTGCTTTCACACCGCAGATCGCGAATGGAAATCTAACTGCCACCCTCTTTACTCAGGGAGTGATCGGCCGTTCCGGCCTCTTTCTCATGTATCCCGCCATCGCCATTAACACCAATGGTAACGGCGCCATCGAATTTTCGCTGTCCGGCCGTGACAATTTCCCCAGTTCGGGCTTTGTCAGCCTCACGGGCATAACTGTGAGCTCGATCAACATAGCTCGTGCCGGGAACCTCCCGGAGGATGGCTTTACTGGCTACCCAGAGTTCGGCGGGAACGGAATTGCGCGGTGGGGGGACTACTCGGCCGCTGCAGTGGACAACGTAGACAACGCGCTCTGGATGGCAACCGAGTTCATCCCCGACTTAAACCGGACAGTGAACGCCAACTGGGCTACCTACATCACGCGCTTCCAACCATAGCAGCAGGACAGTCTGAAGTCGCCGGCACCGCATTGTAACGTGCGCGGCTAACATACGCGTGAATGAGTCTAAACTGGAATGTTTCACATTCTCTGGGCACACGTTCGGCCAGATTGGCGTCGGCACGTAAGACGCAAGATGCAAACTGATCGATTTTGTAGAGCCGCGTCAATCATCTCGTCGGCGTGATTTGGATTGACGCGAACCCATGTCGATACCCGGTACCTGTGACGCACGAGAGTATCTATCTCCGTTAGATTATCGGGACTGGCAACGGCGTTACTACACTAGTCTTGCCCGAACCCGGCTGGTCACATTCAAGATCACGGGTAATGGATCAGGCACGGGTGGCGCAATTACGATCGAGTGTTGCCCCCAAAATAGACCTATAGCTGCCGGTTCTAGGAAATGCTTCTAGGCAAAACCTGCGCCGTTGCATGCTTATGCCACGTAAGATAAATGTCGATCTGACCACCGGTGCAATCGGACACGCGCAGTTCTACAGTCGATCATCTGAAGTCAGCGACTGCGAGGGTCGCCAAGGATTCCGGGGACTTACCCTTGGCCCGGTGTTTCCGTTTAGCACGGCCTCCACTTCAAAAACCGCCTCTCCGCACGCGGTGACGTGCTCGCAGCCGCTGCAAAAGAAACTTCAACCCAGAATCCTCGACTTGTCACGCAAAATATTATTAAACGCCTGAATGACGCGTAGAATGCGGCCTCACGCGGGGGTGACTGAAAAGAGTGGTGAACAAGCGTCAGCCTAACGAGATGCCTGTAACCCGCTCAAGTCCCAGAAACGCGCTGAGTTTTTCGTCTGCCAGAACAGTGAACCGGCGGCCATCCCGAGCGTATCGTTGCGACAATCATTTGCTGCGTACAGTTTCACCATGAAGAGCAAGCGACGGCCTAACGAATCGGAGAGACTGTGTAGTGCAGTCCTCATCACAACAACTAACGTTTTGCGTTTTCCTCCGGATAGGCATAAATGTTCAGGCGAACATGATCGAGTCTGGAAATGGTCAATCGCACTCAGTACCACAGCATTCTAGACCGAGGGGGGCCGTTTCACCGGCGAACGGCCCTTGCGATGCTCCCTTTTATTCTTGTCCAAACATAGCTTGAGATCATGAGAGAGACGATAAAGTATCATAAGACAGTGACAAAATTAGGATTACAGCAAAAGATAAGTAAGAGGCTTAATCAAAGTAATTTAGGGCGGTTAGCTCAGTGGTAGAGCATCTCGTTTACACCGAGAGGGTCGGGGGTTCGAAACCCTCACCGCCCAGTTTTTTCAGGGAGAAGTGATAAGTGAATCGTGATTGGTAATCATTCCAACCACGAAGCCTTCGCCAACGCTACGGCGCGACAGGTGAACACCCATAAATACTAATTTTGCGAACTTCTGGTTCTTGACGTGCCAACGGCCTTATTTGTGTCAATTCGTGTCGATTCGTGGTTAATGGCACATGTTTCAGTCGTGGTGCTCCTTATTTCAAGGGGGCGGCGGCGTTGGCCTGGGTCCCGGAGTCGGACGAGATCTCGACGGGGATGGACTGACCTTGAAAATGGTTCCTTGGTTGTGAGCGCCGCCTTCTGTCGTCATGCCATAGAGCCATCCGTTAACGAGGATCACGTTGTCGATCGGTTTAGCGCCATCGCCATTATTTGTTTTCCCGCCAAAGCTGTAAAGGCGTTGGTAATTATTACCACTGGTATTCATCACGAAGACAGTGCCCAGATCATTGTCGCCGCCGTTGGCAGTCGTCTCATAGAGTTGGTCGCCCACCAGGAGAAGAGAGCCATAGGGATTTTTGCCGTCGTGATTGGTTTCACCAAACTTATGAAGTAATTCGAACGATGATCCCGTTATTGTGTGTTCCGCCTTCCAACGTGGTCCCGTACAATAGACCGTTTAACGGGGTCATCGCGTCGTGACGGGGATTATCTCCGTCATCAGCGTCGTGACCGAGGAACATGTGATCGATTGAGAACGACGATCGGTCGCGTTTGGGACGTATCGTCGCTTCAAATTCCACGCGTAAAGGCTGCGCCATTTCCTCATGGGAGATCCAACCGCGAGTATCAAATGCCTTTGCTCAGGACGCATTTCGGAGTTTAGATCTGACCCTCTGCGCCTCCGTTCCTGCGTCTGTTATGTTGCTCCTATGTCGCCACGTGGAGAGCAAAAGCACTACTTTTTCTGCTTTGCCCTGTCAAACCGCGATCAATTCCATCACTCTGTAAGATTTTTCGGAACTTTCAGTCTCCAGTTTACGTAGAAGTAAGTATGGGGACCTTCCCCAACCCAATCGCAGCGTCTCGCGAAATCCACACCTACACTGAAGGTAGGGAACAGATTTATCGCCACCCGGGGTTATCGAGACGAGAGGTAATCTCTCAACGCCCTCGTTCCTCTCTCTTGACTCAAGTCACGAAGTGGGCAGCCATCATCGTAGTGTTGGGCTTCGTCTTCTGGCTATGGTTAGGTATCTCAACATATCACGCACCACTAGCAAGGTACCCTTACTACGATACTCAGAAACCCGTGCCACCGTGGAGTGAGCCAATGCCACTTAAAGGCAATTACGGCAGAGGAGAAGAGCACAGATAAACATTCCAGATCCAATCTGGATTGTTGACGGGCATCGGCAAGGGTCAGAGCAATCTTAACGGGCTCCATCCCATGCTACTTTGAATTTGGCAAATCCACTCAGGATGGCAAAAAAACTACGGTTCTCGCCCCTGAATTAGTACAGGCACCCATGTTACGCGCACAGTGGTAGGTATTATCATTGCTGACCACTTGCCGGGTGTGAAAACCCACCGGTAAAATGCTCCTGAGCTGACTCTGTCCAGAATCGCGGAACCTGCCGATTTGATTATCATAACTCGGCTTACTCGGCCTGTTTTCAAATCAATATCGAGCCGATACAAACCATTACCGGAAGGTCTCGCGACCAACTTGCCGGGTCGCTCGAGCGCGCCCGCAAGGGGTATCGCGGGGCGCATGCCCGAATCACGTCACGTGCACTGGAATTGCGATTGCGCAGAGCAGCAGCACGCCAATTGCAAAGATTGTGGCTCGCCTCATTGCGCCCGATTATATCACTTTGTCATTGCTGTGTGGAGCGCAAAAGAGGCACAATTGTAGCTTATCAAGTGGTAAATTCCCCCTCGTATTGAACTCGCAGTTGGCGCGGCATCGCCAAGTTCTGAATCGAATGAGCAATTCGTGTGAATAGTGAGAAGAGGCCCTATTTTCCTCTAAAAGCGTCCGATCTCCTATCTCGAAGGGGGGAGTGAGGATCAACTCTTAGGTGGCAATGCAAGATCCCGCGGACGCGCCGTAGCTGAGCTCTAATCATTCTAGCAAGCTACACAATATGAAACGCCTATTGCTATTAATATTTGCCGCTGGCCTCATCGGCTGCGCGGAACAGCCACCACCCCCCGCCGTAACAACCGGTTATCCGTACAGTCGTTATTCTACCATGGCCGAAGTGTGGGGCTATCGGAGTGCGAGGTACGCGAACTGGAGCACTGCCCAATTGCAGCAGCGCCGTCTCGACCTGTACGGAATGACGCCGCTAGCCCAGAGTCGTGAAGGAGTGCCTGAATACATCTATCACGGGCAAGCGCTTCCGCAGCAGGATGAGATCAAGACGATAGAGGTCGAGCTGAATCGGCGCTATCAGGCTGGCGATAAAACCGCGGACCTGATTCCATTCTGGCCCGAATCGCGTCGGCATATATCCTAATCAATACAGCGGAACAGAAAGGAACAACCATGAACCCATTGATTCAGCTTAAAAAAGCAACTTCAGTATTTTTCGTCGCGATGGCCTGCTTTGCGCTTTTTCAAACAGCGCAAGCAGTTGTCCCGGCGCCGGACGGAGGCTATCCCGGCGGCAATACCGCGGAGGGCGATAATGCACTCTTCTCCCTCACCACGGGCGCTAGCAACACGGCCATCGGTTTTGCTGTCCTTGGTAGCAACACAACCGGTGATTTCAACACGGCAGAGGGATCTGGCGCCCTCCTTTTCAACACCACCGGCTTTCAAAACACGGCCACCGGCGTCAATGCCCTTGTTCACAATACCACCGGCAGCTCCAATACGGCCAGCGGCGTTAATACGCTCTTTCACAATACCACCGGCTTTCAGAACGCGGCCACCGGCGTGCAATCGCTATTTAGCAACACAACCGGATTTCACAACACGGCCGCCGGTTTTCAAGCGCTCTTTTCCAACACAACCGGTAACCATAACACGGCCGATGGTGATAACGCACTCGTTCACACCACAACAGGTATCCTTAACACGGCTATCGGTGCCCATGCGCTTGATCAGAACGTAACGGGCAGCTCTAACGTTGCCTTGGGCTTTCAAGCCGGTTTGACTATCACGGGAAGTGGTAATGTCTGTATTGGCGAGAATATCTTAGGTCTTACTGGCGAGAGCAACGTCACCCGGATCCGAAACATCGGCTCGACGGCGCAAGCTAACGGCGTCTTTGTTACCGTAGGCGCTGGCGGCAAACTTGGCTTCCAAGTCTCCTCGCGACGCTACAAGGACGACATAAAACCTATGGATAAGGCCAGCGAAGCACTTTTCGCGCTTAAACCGGTCAGCTTCCGCTACAAGCAGGAGATTGATCCCGCGCGCTCGCCTGATTTTGGCCTTATCGCCGAGGACGTGGCCATCGTGAATCCAGACCTGGTGGCGCGCGACGAGGACGGCAAAATCGTTACCGTTCGCTATCAAGCGGTCTACGCGATGTTGCTCAATGAGTTCCTCAAAGCGCACAGCAAAGTGCAGGAACAGGAGGCAGTAATAGCCCAAGTAAAATCCAATGCTGCAAAGCAGGAAGCGACGATCGCCCGCCAGCAAAAGCAAATCGAAGCGCTAACCGAGGGCCTACAAAAAGTGAGCGCCCAACTCGAAGCAGGCAAAACTTCGCCGCGAATCGTTCTAAACGATCAGTAAAGCTGAGGAGAATCTCGGCAAGGCCGTTTGGAGTTTGGGCTGTGTTTCAGCGATTGATTCCAAGGTGCGAACGATCTGGATTGTTGATGCGCACCGCGACAACGGGAAGCGTTTCGTTGCGGTGGCATCGGCGAATCGCTCGACTGCTTGCTGCAATGCTCGGATGGCCGCGCGGCGCCGTTCACATCGTTCGGTTCCGTTGATCGAACGCGACCGTGCGCTCGAACTACGCAGCACGCCGGCTAAGGCATTCAGGCCCGCATCGTCGCAAAGCGCCGACGGTGCAGGCCCCCTGATACTCAACTCAGCGCGCCGGTATCGCACCTCCCCACGCCGAGGGCGACGGGTTGAGTGGAGTGGCCAGCGACGGGGAATTGAACGCCTTCATTTCCGGGCCCGCCGCATTTGTCGGCGGTATGCCTCTGACGCGAGCCAAAAATCCGTGAGCAATGCCGGAAGCATCGACGTAACGACCGCAGATAAATCCCCTGTCATTGATTCCGTTAAGCGATGTAAAGGTTGACCCGGGATAGTCGAAAGTGAAGAAGTTGTTTGGCGGCAGAAAGAAGAGTCCATGTGTCTCGCCTGAGCTGTCCGCATATCTGCCCACCACCCAGTTCCTATCGTTAAGTCCAAACAAGACTGTCCCAACGGAGCCCGAAGGATCGATCGGGAAGTGCAGCGCCCCATTGGCGTCCCGGAAGTAGCCGTGAAGGATTCCTGATCCGTCTATAAAGTATCCTACCGTCAAGTGCTTTGAGTTATTGATCTCGTAAGCAAAGGTCGAAGCGGCGTCCGGGACGCTAAATGACGTTAAGGTTCCGCCAACACTGACGAACGCCTGGAAGACCCCGCTGCCGTCGGGATCAAACCCGCCGGTAAAGTCGCCGGCATCGTTTATCGAAAGCAGATTGGTCTGGACCGAGCCGGGAACATCGTATTCTGTGAAGGTGCCGCCAGACAGGAAAAACGAGTGAAGGGTACCATCGCTGGTGGCGTAGTCACCCGCTACTGTGCGTGAGTTGTTTATGCCCCGTCCTTCGGTAAAACCGACGGTATCGTTAGGGTCGACGATGGGGTCGCTAAAGCTACCATCGCTGAACCGGACAAAACCGCGCGTCACTCCGGTCGAGTCAATGAACTCGCCAACGACGTCGCCTCTTTCGTTAATCTTTTGCGGCAAGCTCGAATTTCCGGTCCCGGGATAATCGAAAGTCGTGATCACTTCGATAGAGCCCGAGTTCGCTGCCTGCTGAGCGAACGTCCCCAACAATGGGAACACGAATAGAACTGCCAGAATGCTGATAAATATCGATTTTGGTTTCATAATGCTAATTGCCTCCTTAATTGAATTCCTCATTGCAACGCCGAAGGGGAAAAACCACAATATCCACTTCGCGAATTTCGACCGGGCCAGTTCGCGTGTTATCTGGTTTCGTTGGGCCCGCTTTTGGGTTGCCGGCAGATCGAAATGAGTAGAGCCGAGAGCGCCAGATGCAACAGCCTGCTAATGTGGTCGTGCGTCCGGCTTTAAAAGACGTGCCCGTTGTGTTGTTCACAATGCGCACGAGCGGATAGTTGGCTGCGGCTTGGGGATCGTCCCCGCAGACAGCGAGACCGAAGACAAATTTGAAGACGCTATGGAAGTGACGGCAAGCTCACCACTCCCTGAAATCGCCCGCGTGCTCGTGCGTTTCGATCACGTTGCCCGCCTGATCGTAAATGTGAACCACAGCGTCATGTGAGCGGCTGAAAAACTTGGCGTGGTCGATTGCGTCTGTGATCGCTTTTGGCCCGCGATACCACATCGGACTATAGGGAAGCGCATCACTGACTAGATCGACACCATCTTTGTCAGCGCGTGGCCGAATTTCGTAAACGTCTGTGCGAATCGTCGATCTCTTAGAGCGCCGCATCATTTGCCATTTGGCTTTCAACAATGATTCTAGCGACGCGTAGTGCAAAAACGTTTTCGTTTGTTGGGAAGCAGGCTGGTGCTTCCACTCCAACTTATTCTACGAAAACGGTGGAGCGAAGTTCCGGAAAAAAAATGACAGCGCCTGGGAGATCAGATTGACTCGGCGATAAACTTTGTGAGGCCGGCCTTCGTGGAGGTCCATGCTCATTAAGCAAGTCTGATATCCCCCTAAAGGCATAGGACGAAGGTCCCATAGGGGAATCTGTCGGGAGCACTGTCAAATCTCGAATAAGGAGCGCTTATGAAAAACAAAAAACACTACGTTACGACCTCAGCTGGGACCCTTACGCAAAGCGGACTACTCGCCGTGTTGTTGCGACGCCAGCGATATAAAGCGATTGAGTTGGCCCGGCGTCGAGCACACCGCGAGCAGGCGCGTGCGGCCTTCCGGGGTACCCTCAATTGGCTTTTGGCACGCGCTCACGGCGGCATCGCTGGTCGACCATTCCGCCGAGGCTTTGGAGAAAGCGTTCCGCGCCACACTTGAATATTTCACCAAAGCCAGTTGCCACGTCTCACCAAATCCACACCTACACCGAACTCCGGAAACAGATTCACGACCACCTGCGGATCCAACATCCCGAATGGGTCGAGCCAAATGGCGAATCCTCCATGCCCCTCATGGAACTGCTGGACGCATTGACGCGCAGAACATCCAACGAGTCTATCGCTGGTGTTCATCGCGTCCTAGAACAGGCATCAAGCTGAATCGACACCGCAGCTACTGGATTAACCAACCGCGCCGCAGTGGTCAAATGGGGAGCAATGGGGTCAAATCTAAACATTTAACATTGTCCCTATTAGCTTGCGTGCAGCAGCCGTATCGTGAGTGGATCGTGTTCGACGAATCCGCTGCGCCACCGCAGCATAATCCAACCCGCCGAAAAGTTCGCCAATCTCCCGCAGCGATTTAGTTCCCGTCTCCCAAATCATCCACATCGCTACATTCTTTGCGTGCAGTCCCCTTTCGCCACGCGCAATCAGTCGCTTCCAATAGACCTGATATTTTCTGGCCACTCTTTCCAATACCCTCTCCGGATCAATTGAAGGCATCACGCTGCGTAGCGAGGTAATTTCGCGTCGCTGCTTATGCAAACCTTTGACGCGACAAACTCGCGGTCTGGCACTCTGTACTCATAAAGCCACGCTCCTGCATATTCTCTACCGGTAAACTTGAACCTGTTGTTGTAGGTGCCGTTGCGAGACCAAAAGACAGTGAAGTCGTTCGTTACTCTGCCTCTTTTACTATCTAAATGCCAAAGGAACCAAAAGGCGATGGAGTTCCGAAGTATATATAGAGACGATTGCCCGCATTTTCCCTAATCCACTTGCTCGCGGAACTTACGGCGGGTGGAGAAGACTATGACGTGGTTGATTACAGCAGTTGGACTCGGCCTGCTGTTAGTCTCACCAATGTTCGCCGGCGAGCATTCAGCTTTCGCTCGCGTGACGGTTTACTGGCACAGCGAAGGTTCAGGCGCGAACGCAGCGTGGAACGGCGTACGGCTGCGCGACGGGCACTGCGCTGTTGATCCGAAGAAAATTCCGTATGGCAGCCAAGTTGTCTTTCATGATGCGGATTGTGTGGCAGTAGACACTGGACCGGACGTAGTAAACCGCAAAGCTGCACGGTCGTGCGGTCGAAGCGCGGCTGAGCGCAACGCGATCGTCATCGATCGTTTTTTCGATACCAAACAAAACGCGCTCGCCTGGGCAAGAGCGAATCCGCATTTTATGGTAGTGCAAGTTTGCACATCTGACACCGAGGCGGACTTTCCGACGAGGCAACTCAACACTTCCGTTACAGATTCCCATAGATTAACCACGATTCGATCTGAATGAGATTCTCAGTTGCCGAGCGGCGTCACTATCAAAGAGCCCTTGAAGAGCTGGTCCTGGGAACTCGTTCCAACCCTATTCCTACTCCGACTCATACTCCTACACCCACACCTACTCCAAGTGTTCCTCCTATGGGCTTCATTCCGGAAAATGCGCTCTCGATTCCCACGTGCCATCACATGGTAAAACGCCCGCCATATTCAATCCTGACCGCTCGTGCCACAGCTCACTTTTCAAATACATGCCACGAGTCTGTCAAGATTTGTTGACTGACCCCTATTCATTTCCCCACTTCGGAAAGGTCCCTATCAAGGCCTCGTGACTGATTTATTAAAAGTGACCGAGTCGAGTATAGCAATCGTGCTCAAGGCGGCTTGATCGCTCCGCCTATTCTGAATGAAGACTCGCCAAATCTTCTCGTGGTTTGTGCCCTGATGATCCGCTTAACCGCCCACGATCGCTTCGGCCTCAATTTCCACCAGCATCTTGGGATCAATCAACGCCCCCAATCGTGAAATTGAATGCCGCATCGATATGCACGGCCGTGGTATTGATAAACAAGATGCCATCATACTCAAAGGTCGCGGCTTATTTCATCTTTCGCAAAAGCGAGCGGTAGCTGCCAAATCCAAAGGCTCGATGCTGATTTCAGGCATCGTGGGCACGTCGCGCGCCGACTGCGCAGTCCACTAACTCAACGCGCAGGCATTGTACCTCCCCACGCCGAAGGCGACTGGTTGAGGGGAGTGACCTGCGATGCCGGGTTGAGTGGAGTGACTAGCGACGGGGATACCGGCGGTTGGCCTCTGACGCGCGCTATGAATCCGTGGGCGATGCCGGTAGCATCGACGTAACGGCCAGTGATATTCCCCTGCGAACTGATTCCGTTAAGCGATGTAAAGGTTGACCCGGGATAATCGAAAGTGAAAAATCTGTCTGGCGGGACAAAGAAGAGTCCATGAGTCACGCCTGAGGCGTCCGCATATCTCCCCACCACCCAGTTCCTATTGTTATCTCCAAACAGGATTGTCGCAACGGAGCCCGAAGGATCGATCGGGAAGTGCAGCGTCCCATTGGCATCCCGGTAGTACCCGTGAAGGATTCCTGAGCCGTCTATAT
>WNFW01004029.1_pt1 | contig 14540 bp, 6 predicted proteins | sample 5400131 | NCBI WGS metagenome assembly WNFW01 (sample SAMN13153362, study PRJNA577476) | soil metagenome | isolation source: 20 cm soil or saprolite under grassland replicate 1 | place: USA:California | collected 2016-06-15 | reverse complement strand
ATTCATTCCTGTTTTTAGTAAAAGAATGTTCTCCAATCCCATAGGTGTAAGGTGCTCTTTACGGCTTATAATCCCACTAGCTTTTAAAAAATCTGAAAAATCTAAAGCTTTGCTTCCTTTGATAGGGTGAGCCAAAAAGAAAGGAATAACCTTTTCTGTTAGATCTGATAAAACCCGTACGAAAAATTCTACCTTTTCATCCCTTCTTGAATAAATACGTCCAGCCTAAATATTGTAAGATTACCTCCAATAAGGCCTTGTCCCGTTCAAGCTGAGAGATTGAAAATTCTAATCCTACTCCTTTAATTTCATGCCATCTGGTTGTTTTATAGTTGTTATTCTAAAACAACCTTCCGCTTCAACGAATCCGACAATTAGGATCACGAATTAATATTGCCTCAACTTCTGATCTCCCTACTGCTATAGTATTAGGGAACGCTGCTTTTAAATTATCAGATAAACCCTTATTCAAGGTGGCTCTAAGATTTAATATTTGTTGTAATCCTTCCTGTTTAACATGTTCTCCCGCTTAATTATTTGTACAATTTCTTTAAACAATTTAAAATCCGCCTGCTTTTGAGTTATTAGAGGATACTTTTCGAAATGAGGAATAATCACATTAGTTAAGTCATCAATATTAGTAACTCTATAATGTAGTAACATCACTTGAGGTTTTACTATCTTACCATCGGCCTTCGGCCGATGCTTTAATTTTTTCCAACAAATCTTTATCTTTTATTGCCAAACCTATTTGAAAAGTACACACTACCCTTCAGCCTATTTTTAAGATAACTAATAAAACTTCGATGATAGAAAAAAGTGTAGGAGATAAGTAAAACATTTTTTTTGTTGTTGCTAATAGTTTATTTATTTTCTTTAAAACTAAAAAAGAAAATTATACAGGACAATTCATACTTTTTAATTTATTGTTAAATTAAAAAAGTAAGTTCTTATACTTATAAAAATTAGATTAAAAATAATTAACTACATTACTTTAATGCACGAATTATTTACTACTAAGATACTATGTTACGTTAATTACCTCACAATGGTATGTTTATAACATCAAGCTAAAGAGAATTAATAATTAGATAATACAAGCTAAAGATAAAAAAGAGTTAGATAAATTCCTTCCCTTCCCCTAGAGAGAGGGAGAAAAAGAATCATTTTAACAAATTAAAAATCTAATTATTTTGGATTGATAAGCAATAATTTTAAGAAAGCAAAAGCAATAATAGTTCAAATTATAATATGAGATTATGAAACTATTAACAAAATAAAAGCTTAATCTAAAACTAATTGTAAATAAAATTATATATTTGAGATATCTTAAAATACAGTGTTAAACTCGTAAATATTTTTAAATTATTATTCAAATTATTTTATTTTGTTATCCTATTCAAGATTCGAACTTGAATCTAAATGTTAGAAATATTTTACTCTACCTTTGAGCTAATAGGATTAACTTGATTAACATAGAATTTTAAATATCATTAATTAATATAATTAACCCTAAACTTAATTGTAGCATTATAAAACTTTCCCCTCCCCTATTTTTTTCAAAAAGGTTCCTGAATAGTTAAAAAGACAATACTCTATGACAGCGCATCACGCTGTATGATTTTTCAAGGGGTGAATTCTCAGAAATAAAACAAATTGAAAAAAGATTGTCAACAATATACAAATTTTTTTCAAATCTAAAACCCTTAAATGGATGAGTTTTATAAAGAAGAATAATAAGCAATGATATCTTTTACATATTGAGTTCTAAAAGTTTCTGCTACAAATAAAAAGTTAACGTAATTACGTGTTTCTAATTTCTTTTTTTAATTTTCTTTATTTCTTCTAGCCCTTTATTTGTTAAATGAACACCATTTTTTATTAGATTTGCTACTTTTTTGAAATCTAAAAAATCTTGATTTTTTACTCCTTGAATTTTATATTTATCAAAGAATGGTATTATTCTTTCATCAATGTCTGAAAATCTTGTAACTACAAAAGATACTACTGTTCTATCTTGAGAAATTAGTCTACCACATTGCATATAATCAATTAAACTTTTAAGAAGCAGTAAATCCCGACGATGTTGACCTATTGAAAATTCTAATTGAACAGACTCACCTAATTTGAATTTGAGGTTTTTTATAATTCTAATAAAAAAGCAAGATTCACCAGACGCAAATCCTGCTAGTCATTGCGGATCTCCAATATTTTTATCTTTAATTACAGGTCTCTCGACTGGATTTATATTCAAAAAAGATGTTTTTAATTTATCTGATAAACCTTTATTCATAGAAGCTTTAATAGCTAAAATTTGTTTAAACCCTTCTAAGGTTAAATGTTCTTTATTTTTAATTATTTCAACCGCACGCCTTCATAGTTCATAATCAGCCCTCTTCTGAGTTATCAGAGGGTACTTATCAAAATGCTTTTTAATCAATTCAAGATCTTTAATTGAATAAACCTCGAATTGTATTGCATTATCACTGTGTTTATAAATATTTCCAACTCCGAAATATTGCTGTATTTTTTTTAATAAAATTTTATCTTTTTGATGTAACGTAATACCAAACATTAATATTACAGACCAACCAATTTTAAGTTTCGGATTTTTTCTTATTGTTATATTAAAATAGCACTCACCGTCTGCGAAACCAGTTACAAATCAAGGGGAAAGAGAAAAACCAGTAATAAATCTAGGGTGGCACGCGCTAGCAATGAACAATTTGGAAATATCCAAAAAATTTTTTTTTTTCATAAATATTTAAATTTTATTATGCTCTATTTCACTATAAAATAAAGACTATTTCATTAATTAAATAAAATTGTTTTAATGAAACTTATAAGATTTTCATAAATTCATTTTAAAAATTAATATTTATATTTGCACATGGTAAACTAGAGGGTTCCCTAATGATCACGTTATCTGACTTGAACAGATAATTTCCCTATACGTGGTAGGGCGCCCTGCCAATTAAGCTAAACGTGATGATATAATATAGCAGCCTATAGCAAATTTCCTCACGATTTTGTAACTAAAAATTCTTATTAATACTTTGTAATTTAAAAAGAAATTTATGTTGGAGTGATTCGAACACTCAATAATAAATACCAAAAATTTATGACTTGCCCATTAGTCCACAACATAGGTAATAGTAAAAGGCTTTAATTATCAAGATAATCTTCTCCCTTATACGTTAAACGAAAGCTTACGGATCAAATAATTTGGTATTTTTTTTGATTTAAGTTATTAAACATTTTCTATTTTCTTGAATATAAATATTTTTTTTAACGGCTTTTTTTGATAATTTCGAAAATACGTAGAAATTATAGTTTTTTTAATATTTAAAGCTAAAGCAGCAGCACTTATAGATTATGTCCTTTCATTTGTTAAAAGATTCAATACTTCTATTCTTTGAGAAGGTCTTCCAGATCCTACAGGTCTTACTTTACATTGGATTTTTTTCATCTTTTTTAGCTGCAGCCATTTTAACTAGCGTTTCTTCTGAATGTTTTTTTCCTTTTCGAAACGCTGCTATTTTTGCTAGTGTTTCCTCTGTGTGAGTTTTGCCATACATTGGGTGTTTTTCTCCTTTATTGGCTGCAGATATTTTAGCGAGTGTTTCTTCTGTATGTTTAAAACCCAGACTCGAACCTGCCCTTTTTAAAATATTATATTCTGGTTTTAAAAGATCTATATAATACTGTTCTCTTTCTATACATTTTTCAGAATCACAATATTCTAAGATTTCAATTGTAAAATTTGAATATCCATATCTTAAAAGAATTTTGTATATAAGCATATTGTGTTTATACTTTCTTATAAATTTATCATTAAAATAAAATTTAAACCTATTACTAAGATTAACACTACTACCAATATATGATTTATTGTTTAAATTATTAGTTCACCGAGAAATTCCAGCTTTTCCTTTGTTATCGTTAAGAATTGTTCTTTTTAATATATCAGCATTCGGGTAAGTTATAAAAGGGACAACAGACAAGTCGGATAGGTTAAAGATTGTATTCTGGATTTAAAGCATCCAAATAATGCTGCTCTCTTATAATACGCTGTTTAAGATCACAATATTCTAAAATATCGACATTGAGAATACCTGTATTTTATTAAAGCTTTATAAATCAACATTACACCCCTTAGAGAATTTATATAACTGTAATTATAATAGCTTTTGAATCTTTTTCCTAGATCACTACTACTTCCTATATAGCTTTTGGTGTTAGTTAAATTAGTTCAACGATAAATGCCACATTTACCTCTATTTTCTTCTATAATTTGTTTTTTTTGAGTATCAGCATTCAGGTAAGTTATAAAAGGGACAACAAACAATTCAGATAGATTGGTAGATGCATCGATAAATGAAATAAATTCATTATAAGTTTCAAGAGAAAAAAAAGCAAGAAAAAAGCCAAAATTGCTACGCCAATAAATGCCAAAGAAATAATACACTGCCACACAAAAATATATTGGTTCTGACGCCCTCAGTAATAGTAAAATACCCCCATTTTTTACTAAGCTGAGTCCGCTGATGATTTTGACTCATCATAATTTGTTTTTAATTTGTTTATTCATTACTTATAAATATACCTAATACTATATTTAATTGTTAACCTTTATTTTTCTATCACCTGATTAAACCTTTAACATTAAGTATAAATCCTAATATTAGGAAAACAATATAGAACAATAAACCAAAATAGAATAGATTGCAAAACATTAAAATCAAAAAAGAAAGCATCGCGCGCATTGCGCGCGACGCTTTTAAATAATCTCAATATATATTATTTCAATAACCAACTTTTAAGTGTAAATGCTCTTTAACAAGCTAAAAATGTATGTTTATTCAATTTTAAAGCAATGTAATCACGTAATGTAAAAGCTGCTATATTCTTATATGAATTTAGTTTATTTTTCTTCCTCTCTTCATTAGCTGAAATTTTTTAAGATTCGATCAAACCCTTTGCAGATATCTTTTTGGATACTATTTATTACTTTGGGTGTTAATAATAGAATAAATTTTTCATTCAGGCCTCTGGGAGAAAATAAATTAAAGATCTTTTAACATCTGCAGCTTATTACAACTTTCTCCCTGCCCAAAATTTAGCTATGACAACAATATCACGTGTTGAGTAATTTAAAATGTAAAGACCTTTTAAACTAATCTGAGTTACTTATAAAAGCAAAATCCTCACCAGCTAGAACCTTCCCTGAAATCAGTTAGTATTAACAATATTTGGTGTTTTATTGAATACAGGGCCTTCGGGCCAGTATAAGGCAAGACTGGGTCTAGGTTATCTTATAAACTTATATTTATAAACTTTTTTATAGTTAGTCTTTTTCATATCTCTTAAATAAGGTCTTGTTTACTTATTATCTCAACAACTTATTTAAAAAGCTCAAAGTCTGGCTGTTTTAGCTAATTATAAGGTATTTAAGAAAAAGCTACTCAAAGGGAAGCCCTGAAAGGTTTTACAGACTAAATCGCGCCATTTTGGATCAATATACTTACAGATCCTAGACCGAAAAATATATGACTTGTTTTTAATAAAGCTTGGGCGAACCCCATAAATGCAATTACAAATTCTATAATAAGCCCTCACCCTTTTTTTAAGTTTTTTTAGACACAAATTACATAGTTTTCATTTGTAGTTTATTGCAAGCCCGCCAGAGACAAAAGTTTTACTCTGGTTTTAAATATTTGTTAAAATTATCTAAGTACCTTATAACCATAAAGCTGTTTATTATAGTTTTTTTTGATAGTTTTTAAGATTCGCTGTTCTAAACTTGGCTATAGTTTATGAAAACGTTTTAGATCGTAATTTATAGCGCCCCCACCCCAGACGCTTTTATTTTAACAATTTCTTGCAAAGTATCTTTGTAACCGAATATTGAGTTTCTAAGTTTAAAAGATTGTATTCAGGATTTAAAAGATCTAAGTAATATTGTTTTTTGCGACCGAAGGGAGATAATTCATAGTATTCGAATTATTGAACTAGACTATGCTCAGTGAATATTTATGCTTTAATGCTTTATCTTATAATTTTTAGCAATATAAAGCTAAAAACACTACACTGTAATATTGGAGAAATATAATATTAAGTTTCACACTACAAGGTAAATTTTACCCTGTATTTAAATTAGTCTAAAAATAAACACCAGAATTTCCACAATTTACTTTAAGAATTGCTAATTTTTCTGTAATGTTTAAATAAACTAATCCCCTTTCTGAGTACGAGCGAGGACAACCCTTAAAAACTTAGAATTTTTTAAAAGAGGCTAGGAAGGGAAAATGTTTAAGCATACTCCATTATTTCATATAATACAACACAAGATATAAAGAATAAAATTAATATGAATTTTTAAAATTAGATAATATTTAACATGATTTATTCAATAAAAATAATTAAAATATTATAAAATTTATCATGATTTTATTAATAAAAATAACCATGTATAAATTATTATAATCTTTTTATATTAAAAATTAAAGAAGACATTTTGAATATATTTTTTAAATATAATAAAATTGTATGCATATTTTATCTATACATTAAAGATGAGATTTTAAATATAAATTTCAAATTATTTAATAAATTAAGTTCTCATTAAAGAACCTATTTTAAGTATAATTTTTATATAATTTATTATATTTTACTATAAAATTGTAATACCTGAATATAAGAAGAAAAAAAACCGTTCTTCCTCTATAACATTATAGATGTATAAAGAGCAATCGTTCTCTCTCTCTCTATTATGATCGAATTCGATTAGTTAAAAAATTAATTTATTTAAAGATAAATCAGAGGATACTAAAATGAGTGAAACAGACATTGAGAGTTATAAAAGATTAAACAATTTCTCTATACAAAGAAAGATGATTAAAAAATCAATTATGACAATACCTTATAATGCTACAAATCCTAAGCTTATTGAGTGTGTAAAAGAAGATTTTGATAGTTATTATGAGAACAATGAACAATGATTTGTTTTTAAAGAAAATCCTAATTTAAAACTTAAATATAACGATATTTATTTATTAGTAAAAGGTATAAGAGAAATTTTAGCAACTAATTTTCCAATTTTAATTAATTTAATGAAATACCTAAAACAAGTTGCTACAATTTGTACAAAATTAAATATTTATATTCCTTGAACACTTCCTTCAGGATTAGTTGTTAAACAAAGCTATTTAGCTCAGACTAGTGTACGAATAACACCTTTTTCATACTCTAAATCTTCTTTTACATTAAGAATAAATTGTGATGAATTTAATACACATAAACAAATAAGAGCTTTTATGATTCATGGGAAATTGACTAAAATAACCTTTTACTGGTAATGTTTCTGTGCGGACTAAAGGAGAGTCATGGGGGAAGCATGACTAGATTATAAATGACTAGTTCAGGCTTTTACGCTGAAAGCTCCTGTTTTAGCTTTTGAATTGAAAATAGTTTTAGTAAGATTAGGTTTTAGATGTCCTCTTAAAGTTACAACTGACATTCCTTTGTATGATGAGTCTATGTTTTTTAGTGTTCCAATGTAAGTAAGTTTTTTGATAGATCTAGCAGCTACATTTCGTTTAGTTAATCTACCTGCAACAGCTAATCTAATACCGTTTAGAAATTTATATTTAATTATGTTTAAAATTTTTTCATATTTAATCTGTAATGCAATATCTGGGTCTTTATAATCTGGATAGTTAAAAAAACTATCTAAAGACATAACGGATAAATTATTGATTAATGATTTCATTATTAGTTTATCTTTAAATATATTAGAATTATCTTTATTATATCTACTAGAATAACCCAATTTTATTAGACTAAATATTAGTCTTTTAGCTTTAAATATATTTTTCTTTTTAGTTATTAAATTTAGACCTATATATTCTGCAAGCATGTTATTATTTAAATATAAATATTTTAGTCTAATTAATTGAATCTCTACTTTTTTTTTATAATATCTTTTAATAAATAATATTAAAAGATTTTTTGTTTTAACAACTCTTTCTAGTAATTTCTGGTGTGTTTCTAGTTTATATTTTTCTTTAATAAAAGAAAAAAATTCAGGATAATTTTTTTTCATACTATAAACCTTTTCTTTATAATCGCAACATAACAAATAATAATTTTCTATAAATAGGAAATAAGGATTTAAAAAAGGTTTATTTTTAGGAATACTTTTTAATATATTTTTGAGGTTTTGTTTATATATTTTTAGTAAGTCATTTATTTCAGGGTTTATTTTATACTTGGTATTTTTATTTTTCATTCTGGATTGCAAATTGTTTATTTTTTGTGATAAATCAGATTGCAACTTTTCTCTTTTTAGTAAGTAATTTATTTCAGGGTTTATCTGACCCTTGATTTCTTGTTTTTCCATTTTAGATTTAAGTTTCTCTATTTTTAGTGATAAATCTAGTTTATTTTCATCAAATCATCTCAATATTTCTTTTCATAAACAATAAAGATTAAAATACTTGTGATTAAATTTTTGTTTTCAAATTTCTAAATTTCGAAATTTATCTCATTTTCTGGCTAATCTATCTGTTTTTCTATTTACACCCTTAAATAATAATCTTAGATCTATTCTTCTATCAGCATAAAGATATAATGTTATTAAAACATTAGAAGTAGTATGTTTTAATTCTGGTTTACTCATATATACTTTATCTTTCATTAAAAATCTTTGTTTACGAGTCACATTGTGTTTTAATATATAAGGTATTGAACTAAAATATATCTTAAATAATCTTGAAATTATTAAATCAAAATTATTTATAGATCTCATTTCATTTTTATCAAAAGAATAAATACTATTATTCCATTCTCTTGTAGCAACTGGAAAATGTTTTTGTAATAATGGCTTGTTATCCATTAATTGATTTTGTACTAATGATTTATTATCCAATAAATGATTATTATAAACTTTTAAGTTTTTTTTGTTAGAATAGAAGGTAAATATTTTACTATTAGTATTAGCCTTTGTAGAATATAATTTTTTAAAGATATATATTCCTTTAAAAGGAGCTTTTTGGTTGTTATGAAAATACATAGAAATTCTTGATTGTTTAATCGATAAGGCTTTTGCAGCTGCATTGATAGAGTCATAAGTAGTTGTTTTTTTAGTTTCTAAACTCAATACTTCTATTTTATTTCCCTTTTTAGCAGCAGACATTTTAGCTCGAGTTTCTTCTGAAGGTTTATGATTTCTCATCTTAGCGAGTGTTTTTTCGTTATGTTTTTTACCTAATCGTGCTATAGCTATTTTAGTTCGTGTTTTCTCTGTGAGTTTTTTACCTAACCGTGCAATAGCCAATTTAGCTCGCGTTTCCTCTGTGTGTTTACGATCTCTCATTTTAGCTAATGTTTCATCCGAATGTTTTTTACCTAATCTTGACCCTGCTGTAAGTAAAATATTATACACAGGATTTAATAAATCTATATAGTGCTGCTCTAATTTTGTACAGTCTTCAGGTTTACAGTATTCTAAAATGGCTAAAGAAAAAACAACATGTCCATATTTTAACAAAGCATTACAAATTATACTTTTTTTTTTAGTTCTAACCTCTAAGTATCTTTTATTAAAATACTCAGATAATCTTCTTCCTAAATTAATACTACTTCCCACATAAAATTTTCCGTTTTTTTCATTAATTCAACGATATACACCAGATTTATTCTTGTTTTCTTTTATAATTTCCTTTTTTTCAGTTTCAGGATTAGAATAAAATTTAACAGGTATAATTGATACTAACCATACCCCTGTGTAAAGATCTTCTGACCCTACCCCTATGTATATATCTTCTAACAGAAATCAGAAGATAAATAGCTTACTAATTATAAGTTCATATATAATAATTAGTAAACTATGAACCAATTTTCAAAAAACATTCATCATTTTTTGGTTTTTATTATTAAGCATCATTTTTTGGTTTTTATTATTAAGCATCATTTTTTGGTTTTTATTATTATGCTCTATCTCACTATGAATATACAAATTGTAAAATTCTATAGTGTATAAAGACTATTTCATTAATCAAATAAAATTAAATCAGATGGGTTCATCTATCCAACCTTCCAGTACAGATTCTTCTTAATACCAGAAAAATAATTTTAAAGATTAATATTTATATTTGCGCATTAGAGAATATCAAAAGAGTTTAAATTTTTCGATATTTGTTTTAAAGTATTTAATAAATAAGAAATTAATAATATTAATAACTTAAATATAAAGGTAAATATACGATAAAACTTTCACATTAACTGGCTCGAACAGTTACTGTCCACTAGATTGGTGGATTCTCTTCCAGTTGAGAAAAATGTGTTATTATCTTCTATAATCTAATCAACATTTAAACCGATTACAACTCCTGCTTTATTGGTTAGATTCCCCTTGGTCTGAATAAACTTTTTTTTGTTTTTCTATTTCTATAATTACAATCCCCTTTTCATTTTATTTATTTTAAATGAAAATGACAAATTCATTTAACTTTTTACTTATTTTACCTTTATTAAATTCAATTCCGCAAAATAAAAATATTTAATTTATTTAGGGTAAATTTTGAGGGACAGAAATGTAGCCTGTTTACATCTTATTTTTTCTATTTAAATTGGTTAAAGAAAGTTTCAAATTTAAATCATTTAATTAATTACATAGCTTAAGACGAGGAAATATTTTTTTTTACTAATTATTATATCTAAACCTATAACATTTTTGATTTCATTTACATTAAAAGAATAGATAGATTGGTTTCATTATTTTACAGAAGCTGGAAAATGTTTTGAAGTCAATGGTAAATTATTTTTATTATTTTTATTTAAATTAATTAAATTAGCTGAGTGAGTTTTAGGGTATTTTGAATAAATTGAAAAAATTTTACTGTTAGCATTAGCCTTAGTAGAATAAAATTTTTTATCCGAAGGCATGTATATTTTTTGAAAAATTGTTGAAATATCAGAGACAGTTATTTTTTGAGCTAGACTACTAACTCCTTTATCTCTTTTTTTTCCTATATTAGCATTTGAAATTTTAGCGATTGTTTCCTCTGAATGTACTCTTTTTTTACCGTACATTGGATTTTTTTTTCCAAGTTTAATTGCAGCCATTTTAGCGAGTGTCTCCTTTGAATGTTGAAAGCCTTGTAATGAGCCTGCTATTTTTAATATATTATATTCTGGTTTTAAGAGATCTATATAAGATTGTTCCCTTTTAATACAATCTTCAGGAGCACAATACTCGAGTATTTCCAAAGTAAAATTAGAGTATTTATATTTTAATAAAGCTTTATAAATCATACATTTACTTTTTTTTAACTCAGTTTTTAAATAATAATTACTATAGTAATTTTTAAATCTTATTCCCATGTTGACACTACTTCCCACGTAAGACTTTTCATTCTCTATATTAATTCAACGATAAACTCCAGATTTTTTCTTATTATCTTTTAAGATCTCCTTTTTTTGAGTTTCAGCATTAGAATAATTTTTTACAGGAATAATAGAAAGTAAACCCAACTCAATATAAGAATCTTCTAGCAGAAATAATGCTATTATTAAGCCAACCATAATTCAATCATTAAAAATTTTATTTATATTTTTATACTTAAAGCCGTTTTGGATAATAGCAGGGTGATGTTTAACCATTAATGATTTATCATAAATTATTTTATTATTTAATAAGTTTATTGGTGAAGTTTTAGTATTTTTTGAATAAATTGAAAAAATTTTACTATTAGCACTAGCCTTTGTTGACATAAATCTATTGCCTGCTATACTAGATAATTTTCTGGAAAAAATATATCTTCCTTTATAAGGCTTTACTTGATGGGAAGAAAAATAGAGTGAGATAGTTGATTTTCTTGTTCCAATGGCTTTAGAAGCGCTAGATATAGAATCATTAGTTCTATTTTTATTCATTCTGGCTTTGATTTCCTTGATTTTTTTTAATCCTTCCTCCGCTAAATGCTCTTTAGTTTTAATTAATTCAGCAACTTCACAGAAATCTGCAAAATCTAAAGCTTTAACACCTTCAATTGGATATTTTTTTAAAAACGGAATAATTTTTTCGTATATATCAGAAAAATTTGAAACAATAAAATCGCCAGCTCTTGAATTTAAATCATCTCCTTTTTGATTGTATCTACCACAGCCAAAATATTCAATAAGATTTTCTAATAAAGCTTTATCTCTAAAATGTTGAGTTACCTGAAATTTTAATTGTACTACATATCCTATTTTGTATGCCGAAGATTTTCTAATATCTATAAAAAAACAGCCCTCACCCGTGACAAAACCTGATATTCAATTAGGATCTTTGATTTCTTGATCAGCAATTAAGGGTTTAGGCACAGGTTTAACATCAGGAAATATTTCTTTTAATGTATTTGATAAGCCTTTATTAATAGAAGCTTTAATAGCTACAATTTTACGTAACCCTTCTTTTGTTAAGTGTTCTTTATTTTTAATTAAATTAACAGCCATCTTAAATAAAAAATAGTCGGCTCCTTTTTTAGTAATTAATGGATATTTATCAAAGTGATCTATTATTACAGCTAGATCTTTAACAGATTGTACAGAATAAACACAAGAGCCATTTGTCTTTGAGGTGATATTACCAACTCCTAAATAAGATTTTATACGATTTAAAATAAGTAAATCTTTTTGATCTAAACCTAATTCAAAAGTAGCCCGTGCACCTCAACCTGCTTTGGGTTTACTACTTTTAAAAATGTTAATTAAAAAACAAGCCTCACCATCTGAAAACCCGGTTAAAAATCAAGGGTTCATCTCTAATTCAGTCTGTGTCTGATTGACCGCTAATGAAGTATAAGATCTTATTTTATTTATAAGCATGCGAAAATTATGTCGCGCAAATGTAATAGGCGTAAATTTGCTAAACAATTTGGAGGTATCTAATTTTTTTTGAATGAATATTTAAATTTTATTATGCTCTATCTCACTATTAAATAACAATTCACACCTATCTTGTTCATTTTTTTTCTTGAATAGTAATTTAGTTACCTAAAACATATTTTGTTTAAACTTGTAACAAGTTTATGATATTATTCTAACTTTAAATAATTTAAACATAAAAGAAACCAAGAGTTTTTCATATAATTAAATATATTATATTTAATACTCGGCCTTAAAAAGCTAGCTTTTTAAGCACTAACACGGCCGCGTGCGCCCGAGTCTATGTAAAATATTAACCGAATTGTTTCTTAATATTACTCATATTAAGGATTTACTTCTATTTATATTATGTTTTTGACATTATAATATTAAATAAGTATATTAACCTTATTTCTTGTAAAATAGTTAAAGTTTAAATTATTTAAAATATATAGAATGAACATTTTCCTCCGGAGGAAAAATACATGATGTAAAAAATCTTATAGTGTATAAAGACTATTTCATTAATTAAATAAAATTGATTTAATGAAACTTATAAGATTTTTCATAAATTCATTTTAAGAATTAATATTTATATTTGCACATGGTAAACTATCTAGGGCTTCCCCCAAGTGATAAAATTATATAGTATTCTGACATTTACTAACTTTAAAACATATATTAATAAAAACTAATAACTTGTTTATTCTATTAAACTAAACATTCAATATACAAAATCACGTTATCTGACTCGAACAGATAATTTCCCTATCCGTAGTAGGATGCCCTGCCAATTGAGCTAAACGTGATTAAAACAAAATGATTGATATGAATTAAATTAACCAGCTTATTGAATAAGTTTAATCTTTACAACGAGTTTTATTGTTTGAATAAAATAATTTTATTCAATAGTTATAGTTCGAGCGTAGCTCGATGAAATTGTGGTTTTGCTATTGGCTGATAAACATAACTCACATTTTACGTAATGCTTTCTAGTTTGCATTTCTATTTTCTTTATTCTTTTTATTTTACAATTAAAATTAGTTTATATAAACCGGCCGGACGATAAACCTATATTTTTTATTATTAAATAATTTGATTCAAAATCCTTGGTGGGGGGTGGGGGGCAACATAGTATATATTTATATTTTTGGACATGAAAAGAGAAACACAAAAGTTTAATTTAGTTATAAATTGGTTTTCTAAGTTTATAGCTATTGTGTTTTAAGTCAAGCCTATAAAGCGTATTTAAATACAAGTTTTCTTTCACACTTCATTTAAATAATTATACAACACTTTCTTGATAAAAATTGCTTACTTTAAAAAAATTAATACAACGTATCAGGTTCTAGGTTATCAGATTTCTCATTTATTTGATATTAAGACGTTGCGGATGGTGCGATGTTAGCGTGCACTCTGCGCGGCCGACTAAAGAAAACTTTAAGGAGTTATTTAGTTTATATGAAATTATTGAAGCATATTTTTATATATTTAAATATTAATTTAGGGCTAAAAATTTGTTCTAGACCCCTAATAGATAACTGTAACTTAAAACATCATATTTTTTTTAAGAAAAATTTCAATAAACTGTATTTAAGTCTAATAATATAAAGTTTTATGTTAATTAT
>WNFW01003007.1_pt1 | contig 14543 bp, 10 predicted proteins | sample 5400131 | NCBI WGS metagenome assembly WNFW01 (sample SAMN13153362, study PRJNA577476) | soil metagenome | isolation source: 20 cm soil or saprolite under grassland replicate 1 | place: USA:California | collected 2016-06-15 | reverse complement strand
AGGCCTACAGCGCCATCCCATGGCCCCTCACGTGGGGGCCCATCCTCCTGCTCGCCGCGTACTGCGGCCTCTATGTCGGCCTCTTCGCCGCGGCCGGCTCGTGGCTCGGCCGGCGCCGCTCACCGACGCTGGCGCTGCTGGTCGCGCCGTTCCTCTGGGTGGCGGGTGAGTGGGTGCGGGGGCGCCTAATGGGCGGCTTCCCATGGGGCGCCCTCGGCTACTCGCAGTATCTGCGCCTGCCGGTCATCCAGATCGCCGAGCTCGGCGGCGTGCACGCGGTGTCGTTCGTCCTCCTGGCGGTGAACGCGGCGGTCGCGGGATGTCTGGTCCAGGGCTGGCGCCGAGCGCTCGCCGGGGTGGGCGGGGCGGCGGCGCTGGTCGGCGCGACGCTCGGCTTCGGGATGATCCGGCTCGCCGAGCCCCCGCCTGCTGGCGAGGTGCGGGTCACGGTGATCCAGCCGTCCATCTCCCAGCCGCTCAAAGGCGATCCCGACTACGCCGCGGCCACGTTCGGCATCGTCTCGTCGCTGACCCGGCAGGCCGGCGCCGAGCGCCCGGACCTGATCGTCTGGCCCGAGACCTCGCTGCCCGCGGTGCTGAGGCGGGAGCCGGCGATACAGCGGAGCCTCGAGGCGCTCTCACGGGAGACTCGGGCACCCCTCCTCGTGGGCGCGATCGATGCTGATTCCAAGTCTCCGCCGAGAGTCTACAACACGGCGTTTTTGTTGACAGAGAATGGTATCTCGGGACGTTATGATAAGATCCATCTCGTTCCGTTCGGGGAGTTCGTGCCGCTGTCCTCCGTCATCGGCTTCGTGAGGGGCTGGGGCGAGTTCATCGCCGAACTTGAGCCCGGCGACCGCACGGTGGTATTCCCTGGTCCGCCGGCGCCACTCGGTGTCGTAATCTGTTACGAAGGGATCTTCCCGGAGCTCGTGCGCGAATTCGTGAGGGGCGGAGCCCAGCTGATCGTGAACATGACGAACGACGCGTGGTTCGGGCGGACGGACGGGCCGTGGCAGCACCTCGCCATGTACCCCTTTCGCGCGGTGGAGCACCGAACGGCGGTCGTCCGCTCGGCGAACACCGGCGTGTCGGCGATCATCTCGCCGAACGGCCAGATTACCCGGCGCCTGACGCTCTTTCGCCGCGGGACGATGACGGAGTCCGTCGCCCTCGGCTCCCGGCGGACCCTCTACACTCGCCTCGGCGACTGGCTCCCGTACGTCTCGCTCGCCGTCGCCGCGGGCGCGCTGGGCGCCAGCCGGCGCCCCCGGAGCGCCTGATGCTCGGCGAGCTCAAGCGGGACGTCGCCGATCTCGTCAGCCGCGTCGGTGAGCTCCGGGGGCATCTTTGACATCCCTGCCAAGGAGCGTCGCCTCGCCGCGCTCGACGCCGAGATGGCGTCGCCCGCCTTCTGGGAGGACAACCGGCGCGCCCAGGAGCTCGTCCGGGAGCGCACCGAGCTCGCCCGCACGGTGACCCGCGTCCGGGAGCTCACGACCGCGGCCGAGGACCTCGGCGTGATGCTCGAGCTTGCCGCCGAGGCGGGCGACTCGAGCCTCGACCGCGAGATCGCCGAGGGCGTGGCGAAGCTCCGCGCCGAGGTCGACGAGTTCGAGCTGAAGGTCATGCTGTCGGGCCCGCACGACGGCAAGGCGGCGATCCTCTCGATCCACCCCGGCGCCGGCGGCACAGAGTCCCAGGACTGGGCGCAGATGCTGCTCCGGATGTACCTCCGTTGGTGCGAGCGCCACGGCCTCAAGGCCGAGGTCGTGGATCTCCTACCCGGCGACGAGGCCGGGATCAAGTCGGCGACGGTCGAGATCACCGGCGACTACGCCTACGGTTATCTCCGGGGCGAGACCGGCGTCCACCGGCTCGTCAGGATCTCGCCCTTCGATGCCTCGAGGCGGCGGCAGACGAGCTTCGCGTCGGTCGCCGTCGTGCCGGAGGTGGACGACGTCGAGGTGAGCGTGCGCGAGGACGAGATCCGCGTGGACGTCTTCCGGGCGTCGGGACCGGGCGGGCAGGGGGTCAACACCGCCGACTCCGCCGTGCGCGTCACGCACCTCCCGACGGGGATCGTCGTCCAGTGCCAGAACGAGCGCTCCCAGCTCCGGAACCGCGACACGGCGATGCGGATCCTCAAGGCGCGCCTGTACGAGCTCGCTCAGAAGAAGCAGCGCGAGGAGCTCGCGGAGCTCACCGGCGAGAAGAAGGAGATCGCGTTCGGCAGCCAGATCCGCTCGTATACGTTTCAGCCCTATCAGCTGATCAAGGACCACCGGACGGGGCTCGAGATCGGCAACGTCGAGGCCGTGCTGGACGGCGACCTCGACGCGCTCATCAAGGCCTACCTGCTCTGGTCCCGGGGAGCCCAGGCGTGAGCCCGGTGGCGGCCGAAGGCGGGGCGCGCTGGTGAGCGAGGACCTCAACGACCTCATGCGCCAGCGGCGCGAGAAGCTCGAGGCCCTGCGCGCGCAGGGCCTCGACCCGTTCGGTGGCCGCTTCCCGGTGACGCACTGGGCGGCGCCGCTCGCCGAGCGGTTGCGGAGCGCCGGCGAGGAGGAGCTGAAGGGGGTCGAGCCCGTGAGCCTCGCGGGTCGGGTCGTGGCGCTCCGCGACCACGGCAAGTCGTGCTTCGCGCACCTCATGGACTACACGGGGCGGATCCAGCTCTACGCGCGCGCCGACCGGCTCGGCGACGACTATGCCCGCTTCACCGACCTCGACCTGGGCGACTTCATCGGCGTCACGGGCGAGATGTTCCGCACGCGCACCGGCGAGCTCACGGTCAACGTCAAGGCGTGGAGCTTCCTCGCGAAGGCACTGCGGCCGCTGCCCGAGAAGTGGCACGGCCTCAAGGACGTGGAGACCCGCTATCGGCAGCGTTACGTGGACCTCGTCGTGAACGCCGACGTCCGCGCGATCTTCCTGCTCCGCGCGCGGCTCGTCGCGGCGCTGCGGCGGTTCCTCGACGCGCGCGGCTTCCTGGAGGTCGAGACGCCGATGATGCAGCCGATCCCGGGCGGCGCCATTGCGCGGCCATTCAAGACGCACCACCACGCGCTCGACATGGACCTGTACCTCAGGATCGCGCCGGAGCTCTACCTCAAGCGGCTCGTCGTCGGCGGGTTCGAGCGCGTGTACGAGATCAACCGCAATTTCCGGAACGAGGGGGTCTCGACCCAACACAACCCCGAGTTCACGATGCTCGAGTTTTACCAGGCGTACGCCGACTACACCGACCTCATGGAGCTGACGGAGACGCTGTTCGCCGAGCTCGCCCAGACGCTCCGCGGGGGCCTCACGCTCCGCTGGGGAGAACACGCCATCGACCTCACGCCGCCGTGGCGGCGGCTGCCGTTCTTCGACGGGCTCTCGGCGGCGCTGGGCACGCGGGTGACGCCCGAGACCAAGGCGGGCGCGCTCGCGAAGGCGGCTGGCGCGAAGGGCATCGAGGCGCCCGACGGACCCCCGTGGAGGGTCTGGAAGGAGCTCTTCGAGCGGCTCGTCGAGCCGACGCTGATCCAGCCGACGTTCGTCGTGGACTTTCCGATCGAGCTCTCGCCGCTCGCCAAGCGGAAGCGGGAGAACCCCGCGCTGGTGGACCGCTTCGAGCTCTTCGTCGGGCAGCGCGAGCTGGCCAACGCCTACAGCGAGCTCAACGATCCGATCGACCAGCTTGCGCGCTTCCGCGAGCAGGCGCAGCTCACGGCGCGGGGCGACGACGAGGCGCACTGGCTCGACGAGGACTATGTCCGCGCGCTCGAGTTCGGCATGCCGCCTGCGGCGGGGGAGGGGATCGGCATCGACCGGCTGACGATGCTCTTCGCCGACCAGCCGTCCATCCGTGAGGTGATCCTGTTTCCCCACCTCCGCCCGGAAGGCGGACGGGCGGGGGGCGACGCGGAGGAGCGCGGGACGCCGTGAGGCGGGGGATGCCCTTCGAAGTCTTCATGGGCCTCCGCTACCTCCGGGCGCGGGGCCAGCGCACGAACCTGTCGCTCTTCGTGTGGATCGGCGTCGGCGGCGTGTTCCTCGGCGTCGCGGCGCTGATCGTCGTGCTGGCGACGATGACCGGATTCCAGGAGGGGATCCGCGACCGGATCATCGCCGCCAACCCGCACCTGCTCGTGTACCACGCAGGCCGCCCCGGTCTCGCCGACGCCGCGACGGTGACCGCGCGGATCACGGAGGTCCCCGGCGTGCGCTCGGCGACGCCCTTTGTCCACCAGCAGGCGCTCTTCACGAGGTCGGGGGGCGGCGCCCACGGCGGGCTGATCCGCGGCATCGACCTCACGGCCCCCGCGGTGCTCGAGGACGTGACGCGGCAGCTCCGGAGCGGCAGCATCCGCCCGGTCGCCGACGGCGAGGCGGGCATCCTGCTCGGGCGCGAGCTCGCGCGCACGCTCGGCGTCATGGTCGGCGACGAGGTCACCGTGATCTCGCCGGAGGGGGCCCTGACGGCGGTCGGCATGGTCCCGCGGATGCGCCGCTATCCCGTCGCAGGAACGTTCGAGCTCGGCATGTACGAGCTCGACGCCTCGCTGGCTTACCTGTCGCTCCCCGCCGCGCGCGAGTTCGCCGGTCAGGAGGGCGCGAGCGGCATCGAGGTGAAGCTCCTGGACCCGTTCGACGCCAAGCGCGTGGGGCGCGCGGTCGGCGCGGCGCTCGGCCTCTCCTACTGGGTGCGCGACTGGATGGACATGAACCGGAGCCTCTTCGCCGCCCTCCAGCTGGAGAAGCTCGCGCTCTTCGTCATCGTGACGATCATCGTCCTCGTCGCCGCCTTCGCGATCATCGGCCACCTCGTCCTGCTCGTGGCCGAGAAGCGCAAGGAGATCGGCGTCCTCAAGGCGCTCGGCGCCTCGGGTCGGAGCATCACGGTCGTCTTCTTCACCGTCGGCATGACCATCGGCGTCGCCGGCGCGCTCGCGGGAAGCGCGTTGGGGCTCGGCCTCATCTGGGCGCAGAACACCTACAAGATCATCACGCTGGCGAGCGACGTCTACCAGATCAGCTACCTGCCGATGAAGCTCACGCTGGGCGACGGGCTCATGGTCATCGGCGCGACGCTCTTCCTCTCCTTCCTCGCGACGATCATCCCGGCGCGCCGCGCGGGCGCCCTCGAGCCGGTGGACGTGCTGCGATATGAGTAGGGCCGGTCGGTCCGGGTCGTGGAGGACGGGATGACCGCGCCAGCGCTGCTGGTCGCCGAGGATCTCGACAAGGAGTACCGCTCGGGTCCTGAGCTCGTCCGCGTACTGCGGGGCGCGAGCCTCGCGATCCGGCAGGGCGAGATGGTGGCCCTCGTCGGCGCCTCGGGCGTGGGCAAGTCCACGCTCCTCCACCTGCTCGGCGCGCTCGACCGGCCGACGGCGGGCCGCGTGCTGTGGGAGGGCGAGGATCTCTTCGGGCGGCCGGAGTCGGGACTCGTGCGCTACCGGCGGCACGAGGTGGGCTTCGTGTTCCAGTTCTACAACCTGCTCGGCGAGATGAGCGCTCTCGAGAACGCGATGATTCCGGCCCTTCTCGTGCGACGGCCGGTGGAGGAGGCGCGGGAGCTCGCCACCGCGGCCCTCGCCGAGGTCGGGCTCGGCGACCGCCTCGGCCACCGGCCGGGCGAGCTGTCGGGTGGCGAGCAGCAGCGGGTCGCGATCGCGCGCGCCCTGGTCAACGCCCCCAAGCTCATCCTGGCGGACGAGCCCACTGGCAACCTCGACCCGAAGACGAGCGAGGTCATCTACGACTTGTTCCTCCGGCTCCAGGCGGAGCGGGGGCTCGCATTCCTCGTCGCGACGCACAACCCCGATCTGGCGCGCCGGGCCGAGCGCGGCTACCGTCTGGTCGAGGGAAGGGCGCGGGAGATCGAGTAAGGGTTTCGCGGATTTACTCGCGTAAAGAAAAAGGCTAGCAGGCACCTGGGCCGTGGGCTATACTGAACCAGTAGCTCACTAACTAGCCGTCGTCGAAAGAAAATTTGCCGCTCGACGGCCTGCGGAAGGGGTGGGGGAAGGCCAGTGTTTGAACGATTCACCGAACGTGCACGACGGGTGATCATTCTCGCCAGGGAAGAAGCCGGCCGCTTTCGCCACGATTTCGTCGGAACGGAGCACGTCCTCCTCGGTTTGATTCGCGACGGCGAGGGTATCGCGACGGCCGTCCTCCAGCGTCTCGGTCTCCGGCTCGAGACGGTGAAGGCGGAGGTCGAGCGGGCCCTGGCGGGCTTTCCCAAGACGCTCACGTTCGGTGAGGTGCCCTTCACGCCCCAGGCCAAGCGCGTGCTCGAGCTCTCCATCGAAGAGGCGCGGCAGCTCGGCCACAACTACATCGGCACGGAGCACCTCTTGCTCGGCCTCATGAAGGAAGGTCAGTCGATCGCCGCGAAGATCCTCGAGTCGCTCGGCGCGCGCCTCGACGAGGTGCGGCAGGAGACGCTGGCCCTCCTGGGCGACCAGTACTACCCGCGCCCGAAGAAGCGCTCGCAGACGCCCGTGCTCGACGAGTTCGCCCGCGACCTCACACAGCTCGCGCGCGAGAGCAAGCTCGATCCGGTCATCGGCCGCGAGCAGGAGATCGAGCGGGTCATCCAGATCCTCGCCCGCCGGACGAAGAACAACCCGGTCCTCATCGGCGAGCCCGGCGTCGGGAAGACGGCGATCGTCGAGGGACTCGCGCAGAAGATCGTCAGCCACGACGTGCCGGACGTCCTCGTCAACAAGCGGCTCCTCCAGCTCGACCTGGGCGCCCTCGTCGCCGGCACGAAGTACCGCGGGCAGTTCGAGGAGCGGCTCAAGGCGGTCATGAAGGAGATCCGGCAGTCGGAGAACGTCGTCCTGTTCCTCGACGAGCTGCACACGCTGATCGGCGCGGGCGCGGCCGAGGGCGCGATCGACGCGTCGAACATGCTCAAGCCCGCGCTCTCGCGCGGGGAGATCCAGACGATCGGCGCGACGACGCTCGACGAGTATCGCAAGTACATCGAGAAGGACGGCGCGCTCGAGCGGCGCTTCCAGCCGGTCATCGTCAAGGCGCCGACGGTGCCGGAGGCGATCGAGATCATCCGTGGGCTCCGCCACAAGTACGAGGCGCATCACCGCGTCAAGATCACCGAGCAGGCGATCACCGCCGCCGTCCACCTCGCCGACCGATACATCACCGACCGGCAGCTCCCCGACAAGGCGATCGACGTGATCGACGAGGCCTCGTCGCGCACGCGGCTCATGGCCCTCACGCCGCCGCCCGAGCTCAAGGAGATCGAAAAGGAGCTCGAGCGCGTGATCCGCGAGAAGGACATGTACCTCGAGGCCCAGGAGTTCGAGAAGGCGGCCTCGCTGCGCGAGAAGGAGAAGGTGCTCCGCCACCGCGAGGAGGAGCTCAAGCGTGAGTGGGAGAAGAACAAGGGTAAGGGCACCCAGTCCGTCGAGGAAGTGGACATCGAGTTCATCGTCTCCCGCTGGACGGGCATCCCGCTCTCGAAGCTCGAGGAGAAGGAGTCCGAGAAGCTCGCGCGGATGGAAGAGGCGCTCCACGGCCGCATCGTCGGCCAGGACGCCGCGGTCGCCGCGGTCTCCCGGGCCATCCGCCGCTCGCGCGCCGGCCTGAAGGACGCCAAGCGCCCGGTCGGCTCGTTCGTCTTCCTCGGCCCGACCGGTGTGGGCAAGACCGAGCTCGCGCGTGCGCTCGCCGAGTACCTCTTCGGCGACGAGAATGCGCTGATCCGGGTGGACATGTCCGAGTACATGGAGAAGTTTTCCGTGTCGCGGCTGCTCGGGGCGCCTCCGGGCTACGTGGGCTACGAGGAGGGCGGCTTCCTGACCGAGAAGGTCCGGCGGCGCCCGTACTCCGTGGTCCTCTTCGACGAGATCGAGAAGGCCCATCCCGACGTATTCAACATGATGCTCCAGGTGCTCGACGACGGCCGCCTCACGGACTCGCTCGGTCACGTCGTGGACTTCAAGAACACGATCCTCATCATGACGTCGAACCTGGGTACGAGCCTGATCGGCAAGCGGGTGTCGCCCGGCTTCCTGCAGGAGTCCGACGAGGCGTCCTACGAGAAGATGAAGGACCGGGTGTTGGACGAGCTCAAGCGCGCGTTCCGCCCGGAGTTTCTGAACCGGATCGACGACATCATCGTGTTCCACGCGCTGTCACTGGAGCACATCAAGCTGATCATCCGGCTCATGATCGCGAAGATCAACAAACAGCTGGCCGAGAAGGGCATCGCGCTCATCCTCTCGCCCGTGGCCGAGGCGACGCTCGTCGACAAGGGGTACGACGCGACGTACGGCGCGCGGCAGCTGCGGCGCACGATCCAGAAGGAGATCGAGGACCCGCTGGCCGAGAAGATCGTGCGAGGCGAGGTCGCGGAACACGCCCGGATCGAGGTAGACGTCGACGGGGCGACCTTCACGTTCCGCGAGGCGCAGGTTGTCGAAGCGCCGCTCGAGCTTGCAGAGCACTAGGACGCCGTTCTCACACTCCTGAGAGCCCGGTGTCGACAACGGGTCGAGTCCGTCTCACCATTGTCGTCGCCGTGGTGGTCGTCCTCTCCCTCCCCCAGCTCGCGAGAACCCAGGGGCCGGCGCAGCGACAGCCTCCCATCATCATCAAGGAGCTCGCGGTCGAAGGCGCCAGGCGCGTCCAGGACGCCGTCATCCTCGGCCGCGTGAAGAGCGCCATCGGTTCCCCCTTCAACCCGAACCTCCTCTCGGAGGACATCCGCGCGATCTTCAGCCTCGGGTTCTTCGATGACGTGCACATGCGGGTCGAGGACTTCGAGGGCGGCGTCAAGGTCACCTTCGTCGTAGCGGAGCGGCCGTTCGTGCGTGACGTGGGCTTCACGGGCAACAAGGAGCTGAAGACGGAGGACCTCCAGGAAAAGATCGATCTCAAGCTGGGGCGGGTCTACAACCCGGTGGACGTCCAGCGTGCGGTCGAGAAGCTGCGCGAGTTCTACGAGGACGAGGGCTACTTCGAGGTCCAGATCACCCCGAACATCGAGAAGTTCGCCGACGGCGACGTGCGTGTGGTGTTCAGCATCACCGAGGGGCGGCAGATCAAGATCGACACGATCGTCATCAAGGGCAACGCGGGGCTCAGCGAGAAGCTCATCAAGGACAACCTCGCGACGCGCGAGCGGCAATACTTCATCCTCCGCGGCAAGGTCCAGCGGCAGCGACTCGACGAGGACGTCGAGCGGATCATCCTGCTCTACAACGATTACGGCTACGTCCAGGCCCGCGTCGAGTCGACGGACGTCGAGGTGAACCGAGATCGGGCGCTGGTGACGGTCACGTTCACCGTGGTCGAGGGGCCCCAGTTCCGTGTCGGCGAGGTGAGGGCGACCGGCCTGACACTCCTGCCAGAGAAGGAGATCATGCGGCAGGTCGGCATCAAGCCCGGTGACGTCTTCAACCGGTCGGCCATCCGCGACAGCGTCAAGGCCATCGAGGCTCTCTACAGCACGATCGGCCGAGCCTCGGCCGACGTGGCGGCGAAGACGGAACCGGTGCCCGGCCAGAACGTCTTCAACGTCACCTTCGAGATCACCGAGGGGCCGGAGGTCTACGTCGAGCGGATCAACATTGCCGGCAACGTCCGCAGTCAGGACAAGATCCTGCGGCGTGAGATCCCGCTGCACGAGGGTGACCTGTACACCCTGCAGAAGAAGGAGCGGGCACGTCAGAAGCTCGTGAACCTCGGATACTTCGAGAAGGTGGACGTCACGACGCAGCCGGGGTCGGACAAGACCAAGATCATCGTCAACGTGGACGTGACCGAGAAGCCGACCGGGCTGTTCAGCCTCGGCGGCGGCTACTCGTCGGTGGACAGCTTCGTCGGCACCATCGACCTGGCGCAGCGCAACTTCCTCGGGCGGGGCTGGGAGGCGGCGGCTCGACTCCGCGTGGGCGGCACGACGACGCAGGGCCTGATCAGCTTCACGGATCCATGGTTCCTCGACCGGCCGCTCTCGGCGGGCTTCGACCTCTTCAGCTCGGACCGCTCGTTTCTCGAGTATCACTACCGCTCGATCGGCGCCGGATTGCGCGTGGGGCACCCGTTCCTCGATTACTGGCGGTGGAGCCTCGGGTATCGGGTGTCGCAGGACAAGATCAGTCAGCTCTCCGACATCGCCGCCCTGTCGCCGGAGATCGTCGAGCAGGCCGGGACGCGCGTGACCTCCATGGTCACCGGCGTGCTGGGGCGCGACAGCCGTGACAACGTTGTCGCGCCGACGAAGGGTGGCCAGGCCAGCGCATCGCTCGACTTCGCCGGACTCGGCGGGGATTCACGCTACGTGAAGTCCAGCATCTTCGTCACGAAGTTCCAGCCGATCTGGCTCGGTCACATCCTGTCGGGGCGCGCCGAGGGCGCCTACGGCTTCGGCTGGTCGACGGACCCGTTGCCGCTCTTCGAGCGCTACTATCTCGGCGGCCCCAACTCGGTACGGAGCTTCAAGTTTCGCGAGCTGTCGCCGGTGGACGAGAACGGCGTGAAGATCGGCGGCAACAGCGAAGTGCTCGGGAACGTCGAGTACGTCGTGCCGCTGCCCCTCGGCTTCCGGATCGCGGCGTTCTTCGACATCGGCCAGGTCTACGGTTTCGGGAACGACTTCGACCTGGCGGATCTCCGCAAGGCGGGCGGCGCGGGCTTCCGTTGGCAGTCGCCGTTCGGGCCGATCCGCGTCGACTACGGCGTCAACCTGGACCGGCGGCCGGGCGAGAAATTCGGCGCGCTCCAGTTCTCCGTCGGCACGCCGTTCTAGGAGGGTGGGAGTGAAGGCACTGAGGAGCGCACTGACCACGGCCACGGCGGCCGCCGTCCTGCTCGCGTCCGCCGCGCCCGCATGGGCTCAGACGCCGGCCCCCGGACCCAGGGTCGCCTTCATCGACCTCCAGCGCGTCCTGGCGCGCTCCGCGGCGGGTGTCGCCGCGCGCGAGCAGCTCGAGCGCGACAAGGCCGCGATGCAGAAGGACGTCGAGGCCAAGCGCAAGGAGCTGGAGGCGCTGCGCGAGGAGCTGGAGAAGAAGGGGCCGCTCATGACGGCGGACGCCCGGCGCGACAAGCAGGACCAGTTCGAGCGCAAGCGCCGGGACGCCGCGCGGCTCGCCGACGATTTCCAGAAGGAGCTCGAGAAGAAGGAGGCCGTCCTTCTCCAGAAGGTGCTTCAGGAGGTCTCTGGCGTCATCGAGAAGGTCGGCAAGGAGCGCAACTATCAGATCATCGTCGAGCGTCAGCGCGCGGCCGTCCTCTACGCAGCGCCCGACGCCGACCTCACGGAGGAGATCATCAAGGCGTACGACCAGCAGGCCGTGAACAAGGGCAAGAAGTAGCGCCGCCGATGGGCAACAGAGCCGGGTTCACCCTCGGTGAGCTCGCCGAGGCCCTCCAGGCGACGCTGGAGGGCGATCCGGCCCGGATCGTCACCTTCCACCCTCCGGCGCCCGCGACGGCCGGCATCGATCCCACCGCGGTGGTCGCCGCGGACGCGCGGGTCGACCCGACCGCCGCCGTCGGCCCGCTGGCCGTGGTCGAGTCGGGCGCGGTCCTGGGCCCCCGCGTGCGCGTGCACGCGTTCGCGTTCGTCGGGGCGCGCGCCGAGGTCGGCGAGGACTCGGTGCTCCACCCGCGCGTGGTGCTCTGCGCCGGCGTCAAGCTCGGTCGGCGGGTCGTCGTCCATCCGGGCGCGGTGATCGGGGCCGACGGCTTCGGCTACGCGTTCGACGGGGAGGCGCACCGCAAGATCCCGCAGGTGGGCGGGGTCCTCATCGAGGACGACGTGGAGATCGGCGCCAACACGGCGATCGATCGCGCGATGCTCGGTCACACGGTCGTCCGGCGCGGCACCAAGATCGACAACCTCGTGCAGATCGCGCACAACGTCGAGATCGGCGAGCACTCGATCATCGTCGCCCAGGTCGGCATCGCGGGCTCGGGCCGGATCGGGCGCGGTGTGGTCCTCGCCGGGCAGGTCGGCGTCGCGGACCACCTGACGGTCGGCGACGGCGCGGTGGTGCTCGCGCAGTCGGGGCTCGCGCGCGACGTCGCGCCGGGCGAGAAGGTCTTTGGCACGCCCGCGCGCCCCGTGCTCCAGGCCAAGCGCCTGTTCACGCTCGAGGAGCAGCTCCCCGACATCGTGCGGCGCCTGCGCAAGGCAGAGCAGCGGCTCCAGCGCCTCGAGAGCCGGCTCGGCCTCGCCGAGCCCGGCGAGACGACGAGCGATGACGCGCGCTGAGGGCATCCACCCCACGGCGCTCGTGGACCCCGCGGCGCGCATCCACCCGACCGCGCGGGTCGGCGCCTTCTCGATCGTCGGCGCGGAGGTCGCGCTCGGCGCCGACGCGGAGGTTGGCCATCACGTCGTGCTCGAGGGCCGCGTCGAGATCGCGCCGCGCGCGAAGGTCGGCCACGGCTCCGTGCTGGGGGGCAAGCCCCAGGACCTCAAGTTCCGGGACGGGACGCCGTCTGGCGTGCGGATCGGGACGGACACGGTGATCCGCGAGTACGTCACGATCCATCGCGCGACGCATCCGGACGGGTGGACGGAGATCGGCGAGGGCTGTCTGGTCATGGCGATGAGCCACATCGCCCACGACTGCCGGGTGGGCGACGGCGTGATCCTCATCAACTACTCCGGCATCACCGGCCACTGCGAGATCGGCGAGCGCGCGACGATCGGCGGGCTTACCGGGATCGTGCCGTTCACGCGCGTGGGCGCCTTCGCCTACGTCGGGGGCCTGTCCAAGGTGACGCAGGACGTGCCGCCCTTCCTGCTGGCCGAGGGGAGCCCGGCGGTCGCGCGGGGCGTGAACGTCGTGGGGCTCCGGCGCGCCGGCATGCCGCCCGCTGAGCGCCGCGTCATCCAGGACGCGTACCGGATCCTCTACCGCTCGGGCCTGGCGCCGCAGGGCGCGGTCGAGCGGATCCGTCGCGAGCTGCCGCCGATCCCGCCGCTGACGCTCCTGCTCGAGTTCATCGCCGGCGCGCGGCGCGGGATCTGCGGCGCGCCGAGCGGCGAGCCGGGTGACGTGCCGGCGGCGCCCGAAAGCGAGCCCGTGTGATGGCCCGCGCGGAGCATCGACTGCGCGCGGGCGTCGTGGGTGCCGGTCACATGGGCCAGTACCACCTGCTCGTTTTCGCCGAGCTGTGGGACATCGAGCTGGCCGGTGTCGTGGACGTGGACCGTGAGCGCGCGGCCGCGGCCGCCGCGCACTACGGCACGCGGGCGTTCACGGATCACCGCGACCTGCTCGGCCAGGTGGATCTCGTCAGCGTGGCGGTGCCGACCGAGCAGCACGGGGCGGTCGCCGCCGACTTCCTGGAATCGGGCGTCGGGGTGCTCGTCGAGAAGCCGATCGCGCCGTCGCTCGAGGAGGCGCGCGAGCTGTTCGCGCTCGCCCGCCGGCGGGGTGCGGTGCTGCACGTCGGCCACGTCGAGCGGTTCAACGGCGCGGTGCAGGAGCTGAAGAAGATCGTCGAGCGACCCATTCTCGTCGAGTCGCGCCGCCTGGGCCCCTTCGCGCCCCGCGTCCAGAAGGACACCGTCGTGATGGACCTGATGATCCACGACCTGGACATCGTCCTCGGGCTCGTGGACTCGCCGGCGCGCCGCCTCACGGCGATGGGCTCGTGCGTGCACTCGCCGGTGACCGATGTCGCCACGGTCCAGATCGGCTTCGAGTCCGGGACGATCGCCATCATCACGGCGAGTCGCGCCACGGAGGAGAAGATCCGTACGCTCGCCGTGACGCAGCCGGACGCCTTTATCGTGCTCGACTACGCGGAGCAGGACATCCGCGTCCACCGGCGCGCCGCCCAGGAGTACACGCTCAACCGCGAGTCGATCCGGTACCGCCGCGCCTCGTTCGTCGAGCACGTCCAGGTCCACCGGGACAACCCGCTCAAGCTCGAGATCCAGCACCTGGTCCGGGCCGTGCGGGGCGTGCGCGCGGGCGAGCCGCTGGTGCTCACGGAGGGCGAGGACATCCGCTCGCTCGCGATGGCGCTCGAGATCGAGCGCATGATCCGCGACGGGCGCTCCGAGGCCGCGTACGGCGCGAGCCCCCCGTGGAGCGGTCGCTCGGCCTGATGTGCGGCGCCGGCATCCTGCCGGCGCGCATGGCGGCGGAGGCCCGGCGCCAGGGCTGGCGCGTCGTGGCCTTCACCTTCGGCGACGCGCCCGGCGTGGAGCGGCACGCCGAGCGCATGATCCCGAGCCGGCTCGCCGAGCCGGGCGCGGTCCTCGCCGGGCTCCGCGACGCCGGCGTGGGGGCGGCGCTGTTCTCGGGAAAGTTCTCGGCCCGGGACGCGCTCGGCGCGCGCCCGGGCGACGCGGCGGCGCACGCCATGGAGGCTCGCGCCGGCTCGCGGATGGACGTGCGGCTCATCGAGGTCGTGGTCGCGACCTTCACGGAGATGGGGATCACGGTCCTCGACCAGCGGCCGTTCCTCGGCGACGGCTTGGCGGTGGCGGGCTGCTGGTCCCTGCGGGAGCCGCGGGAGGAGGAGCGCCGGGATGTCGAGCGCGGGCT
>WNFW01008205.1_pt1 | contig 14545 bp, 17 predicted proteins | sample 5400131 | NCBI WGS metagenome assembly WNFW01 (sample SAMN13153362, study PRJNA577476) | soil metagenome | isolation source: 20 cm soil or saprolite under grassland replicate 1 | place: USA:California | collected 2016-06-15 | reverse complement strand
TCGCTGGCGACTCGCTGGTAGGAAATATCGTCCAGACGCCCTTTAATCTCTCCCAGGTAAGCGCCTTCGGCTATCGGTATGACGTCAAGAGCGCGCTAGTAGAGCCCCTCAACGCTGGACGAGTTCTGTATGCACCTGTCCAAACTCTGCAAAAGAGTCTCGGACTAACCGGCTTCAATGTTCTGCTCTTAAAAGTGAATAATGACCCAACAGTTTTGTCCTCAGTGTCCCAACTAGCGAGCTCATTTGGGTTTACAGTTGGTTCCCAAGATCCAATTCTGAAGTCAAACCTGGCATTCCTGAACGGCATTTGGTCCCACATCTTCCTCATTCCAATTCTATCGTTGAGTCTGACATGTGGCATATTGCTGAGCTACTTGGCGACGAATTTCTCTCGAAGGTTCAATGACTACGTCGTCTTGAAGGTGTTAGGTGCAAATGTCTGGTACAGACTGAGACTATTGCTATGGGAATCATGGGGAGTCCTCGCGATCTCCATGCTGATCGCAGTCCCGGTCGCATGGGCCGTCTCGATCTTCTTCCTTATTCCAGATCCTATCGTATCGATCGCGAACCTTGAGCTTTCAACGATTGTTTCGGCATCAGCTCTCAGCGGCGTATCTGTGGCTAGTGCCGCGATTTTATCAAGGAGGATTGGATTAACGACTGTCAAGGATCTGAAACCGTGAATCCGATCCTACGAAAAATCGACACATCTGGTGACTCCAGCTAGGCGATGGGAACACAACTTGGCAAAAGACGAGGTGAGGGATTTGCCTTACCCATTTGAAAGCGTTTGGGATTCGGCCCTGATGATTCTTCAGCAACCGGGAATGTCGTTAGCGCCGATAAGGGAACAGGTGGTCTAGAAGCGAAGATTGTCATGGACCTCCTCACTTGGACAGAGACTTTCTATGTGAACATAGTCAGAATCGACGAAAACGCTACCCGCGTACACATGGGAAGGATCGGCGTTTCCCAGCCCCTCGACTGGGGATTAGCAGGTCAATACATTGATTCATTCCTCAACAAGCTTGAGAGCGCCCTAAGGGGCGCAAGTTAGACTGTCGATTTGATCTATCGCGCGGGAATTGGCATCTCGCACAGATCCGCATGTCACAAACGACCAAGTTTCCTCGGGCACGGTGCCGTACGCCCATCGCTGTTTGTATGTACCGGCAAGAAGTGGTGCGGGGGGTGGGATTCGAACCCACGTCGGCGCCTCCGGCGCCAACCCGATTGTCCTCATTAGAATTTGTATTTTCGTCGGACATGTTGTTCACAGTGTAATAGTGCTTGGCTAGCTAAGAAGATTCCGGTCGATTTACGACAACATTATCCGAGAAATCTATCCGAATGCGATGCGTGACCGATGCAAGTCTCGCGGATATGGCTCGCGAACTGCGTCAGAAGGGAATAGACTGTGAGACGTGCCACATGCTTATGCGCAATACAAAGGATTCACGCATCAAGATTCCTGATCGTGAAATCGCTCAGTTCATTAGAGACGCTCAAGGGACCGTTACTCTCATACTAATGGACCACGACCTCGCTGAGGATTGCAAGTTTGGGCGAGTTCAACATGCAATAGCCGGCTGCATTCTTCGAAACCAGTCGCCCTACGTGTTTTCGGACATGATGAATAGTAGAATAGGTGTGCCCGCAAAGACGAATCGTTGTGAGCTAAGGTAGTTTGTCTTTGAACTCGAATTTCATGCTCGATTTCTTGATAATCTTCTCTTGAACGTATTTCATTACAATCTCGTTCCAACCAATGAAGTCTGATTTCCACTTCTCATTCTTCCACAAAACCTCCCTGAAAGCGTACTGAAATTCCAGTATGGAGGTCCATTTTGCCATTAGATAGAACTGGAGCGCTTCCCAACAGCGTTTTGGGTCGAATTCCGGGTATAGTTTGAGAGACACAATCCTTTCGTCGATTTTTCCGAGAAGCGGAGTAATGCTCTTAACGCTGCTTGGGTGGGCGAAAATGCCCGATAGGAAACTGTACATTTTGTTGGAGTGTCCAACCTTCGCTCGGAGATATTTTTGGTTAAAGTACTTGCCAGTCCACCATCGTTTCGACTCGCCTTCGTCACGCAAGAGGTACGTGGCTAGAAGGTCATTCTCATAGACATTGCGCAAGTTTGCCATTCCAATCTCATAATAACCATCGAAGATGTTGTCTCCTACGCACTGTAAGAATCGGAAATTTCGTGTAGCGAGCGTGAATGCGGCGAGTTGTCTGTAGTCTCTTAGAGGATTCTGAGAGGTCAACTCGAACAATTGTATGTAGAGCCCTTCCATGTTTCTAGACAGTTGGTTTTCGAATGGGAATTCCCGAATCGTTCTTTCCGTACATTCTGCCATCATTTCCTTCAAGGGCTTCGGAGGAACTGCCAAATTTTACCTCGATTCAACTCTGCGGGAAGAGGATTTGAATAAGATAGCCAACTTCGAACCTGAGAAAAAACACCACTAATGTATACGAGTGTGTAGAAGAAACGACTGTACCCATGGTAGTGCCGTTCTGGTGCGACCGAAGCGGGTTATTTTTCGCAGCGCTATGACTTGTTTAGGCGGGCAGGCGGAATAATGTGACACCAACATATAGTCAATTATTCTTCTATGGTCTGCCTCGCGGTCTCATTTTCTCCGGTAGCGGTGGCCGAATTCATTCTGAGGGTCCGACTGCCATTACTCCTTGGGACCCCATATGCGGTCCAACCGAGCGCATACGGGTGTGAGAGGAGACGGTCAATAAAATGTGTCAAGATTTGCGCCAAGGACTTGTTTCGCCTGGCTTCCGGTTTGGAAATATGAGACAAGCATATTCTCGAAATGAAGAATCATCAGAAGCCGATTGCCCAAAATAGTGGAGGTCTCTACCGAAAGACACTTGCGAACGTCTTTCTGTCGTAATTACCACATGACGAGAAGCAGTATTCCTAAGTACAGGCCCGTCAATCCAATTGGATTGGTTACTGATGAAAGCTAATTCTCAGATCGGATGTAGAATTCCGATGGTCAATCTGGTCTTCTTTCTGATTTCTCTTCTTTTGATGCCAATGCTGACCGGCCCGCCAACGGTATCAGGTTTGCCAAAATTACACAATGCAATACAGCTCACAAGCCCTAATCCGCAAAGATTAGGAACTTTCGGTGGTGCAGTTGCCACTGACGGAAAGCTGGTGGTTGTAGGCGCGTGGGGTGAAAGCGCGGGAAGGCCCTACTCCGGGCGTGCGTACATCTTCGGTGCTAGAACGGGAAACCTATTGTTTACGCTGGTGAGCCCAAACCCGGACCTCGGAGGAAATTTCGGCTTTTCGGTTGCGGTGGACAGAGGGCTCGTCGTCGTTGGCGCTCCGTTTGAGACAATCGCGGGTTTCGAGCCCTTTGCCGGACGCGCTTATGTCTTTAGCTCAACCACTGGAGATCTACTGTACACGCTTTCTAACCCTAACCCCGTTCCACTCGATCCCTACCGCCTTCCAGTTTTGGGAGCCGCGTTCGGGTCTGCCGTCGCTATAAGTGGAGGATTGATAGTCATTAGTGGCCTTGGAGAAGGAAGAGTCTATGTCTACAGTGCCTCTACAGGTGTTCTAATGCTCTCTCTTGCAAACCCTGGCCGGTCGGTTGCCTTGGACGGAGGGCTTTTGGTCGTGGGTTCTGGATTCGAGGATGTTGCTGGAAACCCCGCAGCCGGACGGGCCTATGTCTTTAACGTCACCACAGGCAGATTGTTGCTCACGCTTTCAAGTCCCAACCCGCAAATAGAAGGACTGTTCGGCTGGTCAGTCTGGGTAGGCAAAGGACTGGTAGTTGTTGGAGCTCGGCAGGAGACCATAGCCGGGCAATTTCAAGCCGGGAATGCCTATGTCTTCGGTGCGACGACGGGAAGTCTGTTGTTTACCCTCACGAGTCCCGATCCTCATTTCATTGGAAGTTTTGGTGCCTCGGTCAGTGGAGGCGACGGGGTGGTGCTCGTTGGTGCTCCCTCCGAGAACGGTGGAAGAGCATATGTCTTCAATATCCAGACTGGTAGGCTAATGTTTGCGCTATCAAGCACCCACCCTCCAAACGGAGGAGGATTTGGATGGTCGCTGAGCGCTAGTGACTCGGTCGTGGTCGTCGGTGCAGGTTTTGAGAATGCTGGTGCAAGTTCTGAGGATGACAGTGTTGGCCACACATACATCTTCTAGTGTCAACTCACTCCTCATTCGAAAACGTTACGAGTTCGCCAAAAGAGACCGACTTGTTCGCTTGGTCCGGTTTGCGATAATATGACACAAGCATATAGTCAATTATTTCAGCGGTCACGTTTACCTCGAACTCGCTCGTCCGAGCTCGAAACATAATCCATCCGAAATCTACAGATCGGCTGTCGTCGAGTACAACGCAAGCGTTCACAATCCCCAACTGCCCCGCGTTATTCGGATTGAAGATTATGCCAAGTCACGGAAGTCCGTCATACCGACCTCCTTCGGAAATTGTGGTCGATGTCAGCGAACTGAAGAGTCGCTCACCGGAGCATTTGACACGGCTCATGATCTCGAAACTCGACTTCCGCCTATTGGAGAACGCCAAGCCTGCGGGCACGTATGGATTAACGAAACGCGAAAAATTGACCAGCGCGCACGGTGTCCAAAGTGCGGTGAGCCTGGAACGGGGGTACGGCACAATCGGAAACGAGCGACGTTTCTACCTAGAGCGAAATCGGTCGTGCTACCTCCGGGTCGTTCAAAGTCTGTTGAAACGCAACCCGTCAGTGAAGTGCGCAAAGTGTGGAGAGATGGAGCGAGAGCATCATGGGAAAGACGGGACACATTAGAATCCGGCACACAGATCGGACGTGCTACATCGGCTGAGAGAATTTGTAACGTTCTTCACTTTATTCTTGTTTCACTAATAGTATTCCCATATCCTAATCTGCTTGAGTCCTCTTTCTACTCTTCAAGGTCTCCTTTGCCGCCGCCGCTACCCCCATTGACCACTTCGAAGATCCGGACCAGAGCGTCCTTGTTAGGCATGACGAGATCCGTAGCCTTTACTTGAACCCCTTCTGGGTTGGCAAAACTTGTTTCTAGAATAGTGCTATCGGGAAGAAATCGCTGTTTCCTTAGCCAAGGATCATCCATCAACCAGCTGAAAGATTCGTTACAGTTTCGTCCAACTAGAATCCCCGGTAGTGATCCGCGAACGTGCTGCGGATAATTATGGGCTTGGCCAGAAGAGATGCCGCCGCTCTCCATTCTTCCCAATTGTGACAAGCGTCGAACGGTTCCCCATTGGAGCTTGCTGGCTAGTTGAGAGCATTCTGTGACGGCCTAATGATGATTCGACGAGTCGGGAATCTTAAATGGGTTAGGTATCTGAACCCATAATATCATTGGAACAGGTACAATCCGCATTCTCTAGCATCAGGAGGGAATCTCCTTTCTTGAGACTGTCTGCCATGGAGTATTCCGGAATTTGTAAGACAAACTAATCGGCGGGCTTTGCGCACAGAAGCTATTTACGAGGATCATAAGTTGTCTGAATTCTTGACCAAACCCGCTCACAAGGAAGTACCATTCGCCGGATTTCATAAGGATGCTAATCCGTCGGTCTTGAATCGATATCTGTGAAACGTTGGCCCTTTCCAAATTTAGGTCCTTGGGCTTATTCACTAGGCCTATCAGCGAAGTGATGGCTTCGCGCTGCATCCAGATTGCAGCTTGCCTAGGGCTCAGATAAACGAACAACACCAGGTCTACGACAAGCAAACCAAGTAAGCTAGGTCCGAGTATGAACGCGAAGGGAATTTGCTGATCACCGGCGATTCCAGCGATTCTATCGTAGGTTATGACTGATGCCAGTAGCGTGACCCAGATGAGAAAGATCACATATCCGGGAAGGTAAGCTCGAAACGCTATCTTTTTGTATGAAACGCCTACCAAGCGGCTATCTGTGAAGTAGAGTCCGTAGCCCCGCGTTGTAAACTGGTCTCTAATGGAATCATTTGACAAGCGGCCCATGTCCGGGCTGACAACTCCTCCGAGGAACGTCTCTCCCATGGTGTCCTCTTCCTTTTTCTATGTCATATGTTTTGATACAGTCAGAACGAAGCCGTGATCCGGGCTTTACCTGTACATACGCGACATTCGAGATGCGAGGAGATCATGTACAGAAGGCTTGAGTCAGAGAGTTCGAGCTACATCCGACGATTAGCTCGTAGTAGTTCCGCGGCTGGGAAGAGATAGTCACGAGAGGCACCGGGCCAGAAAGTTATCCTGTATCTACTGCGTCCATTGCGGGGATTCGTCCTTTGATATTATCCCATACTCCGGGCAGAAGGAAGCTTGCAAGACCTACAAGAATTCCGATGCCTACGCCCCAACCGACCCCATAAACGGTTGAGCCAGCGATACCGGAAAGAACAGCCGGAGAACCTTTAGTAGAAAACATCCCCATCAAGTCCTTGAGAGGCTTGTCCTCCGGAGTGTCGAGGACCTCAGCGTGAATCATTGAAGCAAAGGCGATCATCGCTGCAACGAGGATTATCGTCATCAGCACGCCGTCAAACAGGAGACCGGTAAAGATCGCATATCCTGCATAACCAAGCGCGAAAACGATTAGGGTACCGAAGAAGCTACTCATCAAGAGATATTTGTTAGCCCGACGCTCCCCTTTCTTCATCGCAAAACCGAAGTTTATCCCCCACGTTGAGCCCAACGTTCCAGCAAGTATCAGCCTACCGAACAAGCCAGTACTTTGCGCTACCTGCCCGGCAATAATCAGTCCAGCAGCAAATACTACGACTATGATTCCGAAAGCAATTCCGGAGACAACCGCCAGACGTTTCGTTGTGAAGTTAGGAAGCTTCAATGGGTCTCTCTGTCACGGGTGACAGGTTGAGAGCGTCTTAAGAATGTTAGACTCCATATCAAACTCATCTCACTTAAGCCCGAGACCTATCAGGTACAAGATAATTTTCTCTCAGTTTTTGGCAATGAAAGCTATGCCAGACGTAATCGGCGTTGAAAGAGACTTCACCTCAATTCTTGACGGCCGCACCAAGAGATTGATTGGACTAGAAGGCAACTACGAGAAGTGCGATGACGAGTCTAGAGATGACGTTGAGTTAGACTTTCTGATGGGAGCTTACAAGCACGGGATTATTCATAGAGCTAAGCAAGATAAGCCTGAGAAGCACCTACATCCAGAAGGTAATTCCCATTCAATCGACTCGTATTCTGCCCGTCGTCATAGTCCATTCACGCCGGACCAAGGTGGCTGCTCGAACTAATTAGCGAACTGGAAGTGACGCATACCTCTAACAGTCATGTGTTCGGTCACGGAATATTTAGATCATGGGCAAGGGCGCAGTCTGCAAGTCTTGTTTACAAGAAATCCCTGAGCGAGAGCCTTGGCACTACCGATACAATGCAAGGGGAGGCAATCTGGAACCCGTCCACGACAAGTGTGTCACCACTCAGTATATTGAGGCCTTTCCTTCGGAATAGTTTCGAAAACCTGTTTGTGGAGAACCAAGTCAGCGGGGGACTTTAGGGGGAACTTTGGCTGTCCATTCACAACACGGACTTGTAGCTCCGGTCTACCGAGCTTTCGAAGTCTGCGGTTGAGAGATTCAGGCCAACGTCCAATAACGGTTCGAGTTCCTTCCGCAAATCTTCCAGCAAATCGCTCAATACGTCTTCCACGTTCAACGTCTTCTGCGTTCTTCAAGCAGCATATCACATGGAGTGTAGAGTGAAAGTAAGGAAAAAGTTGGGTTTTCTGGTTCACAGGAAGAAAGGGTCAGCCCAAGAACGTGTATTCGACTGTGAGCCTAACCTCGAAGACGAGTTCTTGGATTGCTTGGGATGGGTTTGCTTGGAGAGCGCCGATTTCCATTAGGTTGGAACCTACGTGCAGATTCTGCGTCAGGACTGTCCCGGCCACAGCGTTGGCGTTTGCGCGTTGAATCTCGACGTTGCCTGAACCTTGTCCGTTCAGACTAACACTGAACGTGTCACCTGGGCTGTCTTCAATGCGAGTGTAGGCGATAGTGATAAGGGCGGAGTCAACTTGGACGAAACCTTGCTCCGGGGCGAACGAGAATGCCTCCCTAATCACACTGTGCAATGAATTGCTGGAAAACTCCTGGACATAAACGCCCTGAAGTCCGAGAACCTGTATGTCCACGCTTGTTGTTCGAAGCGATGTCGTTCCGCCAACTATTCTCACGTTAAGCGGGTCGTTTGTTATGAAAGTGTTCTGAATGGCTGGGGCGGCAAAGGCACCGCCAATGAACGATACGAGCAATACGAGACCGACTATCACACCTTCTTTTCTATTCAATCAATCACCCCCTTTTCAAATTGTCAAGCGCGTTTAGACACTGAATCGATTTTGAGCCTTTTCCACCACGATATTCGCGCATTCCTTACACATGAAGCATCTCCCGCCCCAGGGAAGGTTATCTCGTGCGTCGTGACCTTTCCGCACGTCCAGCACCATACCGATAGATAGCGGGCGAAGAAGTCGGGGTTCTTCTCTAAGGATGGCACGAAACACGAGACACCCTCTTAGAGATTAAGTAAGAGAGACCCGGGAAAGTGCCGTCGTGTCCAAGCGGACAAAGCGCGAGCGGCTTCGTGCCATTATAGAGACGCCATACGTGAGGCTCGGGTTGGTCATCACAGTTCTACTTCTCATTGGACTTTCAATAGTCTACATCTATCTGCTCATAGCCACCCTCTACGCTCTTGTTACCCTAATCGGGAGTCAGAATGTCCAACTTTTAGTCACAACGATTTCCGCATTAGGAACTGTAGCTTCTGCGTCCGTGGCGTATCGTCTATATCGGAACTCAGTAAGAGGTGCGGAGATATCCGTTGCAATTGAAGACTTGTTGGAGCCAGAAACGAAATACCGGATAAGTAGGACTCCGCTGAGCACAGTCCCCATGGGAGCAACTCAAGAACTGTTCGAAAAGCTCCACTTCGAATTTCCTATTGTATGGCTGAATTCGGGACCAAGCGGTGGAGCCATTACCAACGTAGAACTCAAGCTTGTGAAACCGGTTAGCCACTTTCCTACTGTTTTGGAAAACAGCGAGGGTTCAGAGGACAACATTTCCGTGTTGTGGGCCATGGAAATCGCCAAACCGGAAGAACGGATTCCTTTGGACTCAGTAAGATTACCGACCTTTTCGTCCGGGTCCCAGAATTCTATGTCCATTGGAAACAATGAAAGCATGGCTGTTACCGCAAAAGTGGACTTGTTTCTGATGGATAGGATGAAGGACACAAGACCACCGGTGAACACTTGGTTGAGGATTCAACAAGACAACCCATTCTTTGAGTTCAAAATTCAATGGAAGACGGCTACCAAAAGTGGCTTGAAATCTAATGAGAGGTCTTTCAAAGTCCGACCGAAGTTTGGAGAGCCGATTCGAGACGTGCCCGCGGTCACCGTTGCGTGACAGCCAAGTGTGAGTTCTGCGGTAAACGAGCCGCAATAGAGATTCGTACCCGCGGTCCACACCAAGGAGAATACTGTTCTAACTGTGGGCGGTGGTTGAGATGGATACCCAAGAAAGTAGCGAAAAGGCGCTTCGGTAGAGGATGAACTAGACCGACCGAAACTCATTCACACACCGCTTTCTTGATTAGTCGGATTTGGCTACTCTGTTCTCGAATGTTCCCGTCTCGATCTTCCGCTTCGGACGATGTGAAGCTGTGGCTGCCCCGGCACAAATGCAGGATTTGTGGGGTCGAGGTCGAGTTTACTCAGGTAAGAGTCCACTACCAGATAACTCATCCAGAGTATGCAAAGTGGGGTCGTCGGTTGAACACATTGATCGGGTTAGTACTGGGCTCCGATGTCGCACTCGTCATCGTGGATGCGTTGTACCTTCGCTCTCTGAATCCTATTCTGAATCAGTACATCGTCCCAGCGTACTTGTTCGGTTCTATCTTTCTCCTTTTTGGACTACATGTGAGGAAGCTAATCTCATTCAGAGATGCTTGGGAGAAGACCCACCCGTTACCCAACGAAAAACATACCGAAGAATCGTGAACGATCCCACTTCTGACAGTCCGCTACTCCTTCCTCTTGCGCCTACCTTACTTGAACCTCGAAAAATTGAACATTGGGAAAAAGTTCGGAGATTGGGACTTAGGTGTTTCCTAAGCCTCAGCGGGGTTGGCTTTTTGCTGTTGTTTTGGGTGTCTAAACAGGAAGAGAATCAAGACAAGTGCAATCGCGAGCATTCCAACGGAAACTTCGCCGAACAGGGGGTAGTCAGTTATACTTAGCGGCAAGAAAGCCACTCCATTCCGTGCCAAAGAAGATGCGATGTCCACGTAGATGACAATCAGAAGATAACCCGCTAACACGAGTCGGGGGGTTCGAGTTCGCATTGCGGCACGGAGAAAGGGGGTTGCTGTTGACTTAGGCGTTTAGTAAATGCGGTCCGCCGAACAGAATCCGATTAATATGTTCTTGGTCCATGAGCGCAAGATTGTCCCGCAACACAAGTTTCGCGTCCACGTGATCCACACACCTAAAGTCCGATTTGACAGCAACGAGACCGCGCGTCTTGCGACGACAACGCGGACACTCCCAATCCCAGAATCCGGTCCGAGCATCAGCAATCAGACTCTTTTGATACGGCGTAAGACCGTTCATAACCAGGACAACCATAATAGAGATTGACGCGACTTATGAACACACCGGGGAGGGTCCCATGTCCGCGCGGTCTTTGTGTTTTGGGGTTTCGCCAGAAAAAGGTCCGCGAATATTTCGGTCGGACCAATTCCGTGGGTCCCCTTGATATGTGTCCCGTGTTCAATGGGGTGATTGGCGGCGAGGTCCGATATTATGCGGAAGATTTTGTCGGAATTCGCGCACGTCCCACGAAGTGAGACGCACGAGCAATTCACGAGAGAAACGGGCACGAACACACGAGACTTTGCTCGTACAAAGTCGCGAAGGGCATTCACAATCTCGGTCCCGGTTCGTGAACGTCCCAATGTCCCACGCGTAAGCAGCTATTCTGCATGCGCCCGTGCTCCCGCTCGCGTAATCTCTACACGCAAGACCAATGGAACTTAACTGAGCTAGAATCTACGCTCTAGATCTGAGATTCTAGTCGCCCTAACTCTCCATCAGACCAGCGTCGGAGATAGAGGGCAGTGACACTTTCATCCTTGCCGAGTTATCTCTCTAAGTAAAACGATTCAACGCTGCTCTCCTAACGAGCACGACGCGATGACGCAAGAAAAAATGGAGGGAAAGAACTGAAAATCAAAATGCTACCGTTGATCGTAGTGATAGTCGCGTTTGCTCTATCCCCGTCCATACTTCCGACTCATGCCACAGCCGACTATACTCTAAGTGCGAACCCATCAAACCTTGGCAATCCGGTTGTCTGTTGTGTCACTCATCGTGTGACAATCACGGTCACCAGCACGGGCGGATTCTCTGGAACAGTGTCACTGTCAGAATCGGACAATGGAGGTATAACCGCAACGTTCAACCCAACTAGTGTGACTGTATCATCTGGAGGACAGGCAACATCCACACTCTCGCTGACTTTCGGAGACTGTGGACAATTCGGTGCCTCGCCGATCACCGTAACAGGGACAAGCGGCAACCTACAGCATTCAATCTACATCACTTACGGTCCAAAGACCATCTGCTAAAGAGTTGAACAAGTCCACTCAACCTCCAAACCCTCTTTTTATTCGCTCGACAATTACGATGCGTGACCATTGGCCCAGCAAGCACGGCATTCAATCATGTTTTCCTTAGTCCTGCCGAGAAACAAATGAGAGGGACGAATGCACAAGGGAGTGTCGCAATGATGACAGACGAGAAGACCCGCGAGGATGGGACCAAAGCGGAGAGAGAGTACGCGTGACGACGGGCAAGCCAAATTCGACCGTCAATCTTCACTTGCCCGTACCCATTCGGTTTCTTTGCACCCGTCCACTCCCAACACACCCAACGACCCCGGCGCACATCGCGGTGATGCGCCCAAAAGTCAAGCTCGTTCATTACAGTCTCTCGCGAAAATAAACAAAATATTTCGCGCATCACAATACCGAGTCCTCGCGTTCGAGAGGCAAGCGCAAAGGGACGCGCGAGAAACGACCGAAAAGAGCGGAAATGACGGCGCGATACCGAACCGCGGACGACTCAGCGAGATCCGTATCTTTGAGCGAGCCATACCGCCAAGAAGCATTCGTTTACCATCATAATGTGTACACCAGTGTCACTCTTTGATAACCCAAAAAAAACCGTGGATAAACAACCTAAAAGGCCCCCCCAACCAACTCCGCGATACTCAGTGATGTCCGCTTACCTATTGTCTTGAGAGGGACCGCGAACGCATTTGCCCATACGTAGTTCATTGATGTAAGTAGAAAATTCCGAGAAACAAACAACCATCGTGCCGGACCCATTTGCTGACGGCGCTCTTCCCTTCAGCTAATAGGGTCGTGAGGGAGGAGAGAAGTTAACCGATTCGTTGGGGGCCTCCCCCTTCAATTGTCGAATGAATCTTCCTCATCCCAATCCTCCTTCGGAACACGATACTCCGATATTACACGGTTCGTAATCAAGTGGTTCCAATGAACCAATATTTGGACACGTTCGGTATCAATCAGGTTAGCGAGATTGAGAGTTGATGCAAGAACCCAGCGGCACTGTGGGCAGTATGTGTTGTCCCAGGTAAACTGTTCAGTGACGTAGTCGAAAGGGTACCAATGTCCATGATAATTCCCGTGTATGCTTTGGATTGAGGATGCATGATTCCTGCCCGAGACCGTTTGAACTGGCATTTCCGCTCGTGTCTGACAGAGGATCATTGAGATTGTCGGTTCGACTTCTTCGCTCGGGTCCGCTAAAATATGACACAAGCAAATAGTCAATTATTCTTCCTCGGTCTTCCTCTTTCCCTCATCTTCTCGGGTACTGCGGGTTGAGGTGGATACAACGCCCACTCCGCCTAATCGCCAGGCGTTTTTGGTCCCAATCGAGCTTAGGGTGAGACTCGCGAATCTCCATTTGACCGAGAGCCTTGCCCTTCTCAATCGCTTCCTTCAAACCAACGAGGTGTGTTTTTCTCGCTTCAAGTGCGATCGCTTCACCCTTTTTCCTGCATTCTTCAACCCATGATACGAATTCCTCTTCTGGCATGGAAAAACCGTGTCTCGCGACCTTGACCGCCTTTCCTTCCTTCGACAGGACATAGACACGTGTCCGGAGAATCCAAGTCGTGTCTGCCTCGTGTTCTAGCTTCAGATCGCTTCCGATGCTTCTCAACTCGTCAAGCGCAGGACAGCTAATGTCCGTCCCTTTCGGAAGAAGTACGCTGTCGGTTACAGCCATGATGGCACCTTTGGAGATGAATTGGCTCATGAGTGCGCGGGCTTTTCCGAGGATTAGGCTCGCCGCTTCAATCCACCATCCACCGCCAACGTCTTTCGGGCGTTTTCGAGTGGGAGATGTCTTTTCCTTGTATAGTTGCGAAGCTTGTTCTTGGGTTATGGTTCCATGTTTGAGCAGCGCGAGGACTTGCCCCAACTCCGTATCCTTTTGAGTCTCGACAAATTTGCCGATGAGACTGTTCAGCAGTAGCTTGTTGGTCTCTCTTTCAGCTCCTTGGCTGTTCCTTTTCTTCTCCATGAAATCCTGAGCATATTGACGGACAGGATGATTGATTTCGTCCGGACCGGGCTTGAAGCCGACACCATCAATCTTGAGAATTCTTGCTCCTAACCTAAGGGCTTCCCGGATTTCTGTTAGGGTGCACCATGTCGTCCCTTTAACGGGAAAGTAGATCTTGTCCGACATTTCTCCGGGAACGGGAAGACAAGGGTACATACAATCTGGTGGGAACTCGAAATCCACTTGCATGAATCCTTCGAACCCCGTTGATTCTTCTACGCTCGCAAACTCAATCCATTTTGTATTGGCATTTGGGAGTGGTTGAAGTATCGCCGCAGATGGGTAAAGCGAGACCACATCATACTGTTCGACCTCTTCTACGAGCAGACCTCTTCCGTAAGCTTCGTTTCGCCCACCCCAATACGCGAGCATAGCATAGCGTCGCGGCTTCCTCCATTCCTCTCTTAGGAAGGCCCTATTGCGGTAACTAACTTTCCACTCGCCGGTCTTCTTGTTCTTGTGATGGTAAGGTTCAGGGTGTAGATCAAAGGGGACAACTGGCTCGGTGAGATATCGGCTCCGAAAAACAGCCATCGCAAGCCCTGGAGTAGTCTTGTGATGCAGAACGTCGATTCCGTGGTTGTCTTGGTAGAATTTTCTCATGGCCGTGTACGCTACCAATGCAACCTCTGCGTCTCGTTTTGCATAGCTTTCGAATGCGTCAGAGTGTTCCGCGAGCAACCGGTCCATGTTCGTTTTCCAAAACTTCTCGGTCTGGCCGCCAATGCCTTCCAAGTTCATCTTCTCCAATCCATGCATTTTTCCGATGGCGTCAAGTGACACAGGATAGAAGCCGAATAGATCTATTATCTTCAGCTTGTAC
>WNFW01001933.1_pt1 | contig 14548 bp, 8 predicted proteins | sample 5400131 | NCBI WGS metagenome assembly WNFW01 (sample SAMN13153362, study PRJNA577476) | soil metagenome | isolation source: 20 cm soil or saprolite under grassland replicate 1 | place: USA:California | collected 2016-06-15 | reverse complement strand
CTGGGGTTGCAAGTCGCAGCGGAACTGAGTGACCGCTTCGCCGATGGCGTCTTTTTCGTGAACCTGGCCCCCATCAGCGATTCCACGTTCGTTGTGCCCGCCATCGCCCAGACGCTTGGTCTCAAAGAGACTGGAGGGCGACCGCTGCATGACGTGCTGCAAGCGTCTCTGCAAGACAGGCAGCTCTTGCTGCTATTAGACAATTTCGAGCAGGTGCTGCTTTCTCAAACCACTCGTGACCTCGTCGAGCATGATCTGCCGACCGGAGTGAGCCTCCGGGACTTGGGAGCCCATCGCCTCAAGGACTTCCAGCAGAAGAGCCATCTCTTTCAGCTCGTCATGGCGGATTTCCAGGCTTCCTTTCCCCCTCTCAAAACACTCGACACGTACCCCAATAACCTGCCTGTTCAGCCCACACCACTTATCGGACGTGCAAAGGAAGTGGCTCTTGTCCAGAATCTCCTGCAGCGTGAAGACTGGGGTTGCAAGTCGCAGCGGAACTGAGTGACCGCTTCGCCGATGGCGTCTTTTTCGTGAACCTGGCCCCCATCAGCGATTCCACGTTCGTTGTGCCCGCCATCGCCCAGACGCTTGGTCTCAAAGAGACTGGAGGGCAACCGCTGCATGACGTGCTGCAAGCGTCTCTGCAAGACAGGCAGCTCTTGCTGCTATTAGACAATTTCGAGCAGGTGCTGGGCGCTGCCGAACATTTGGCCGATCTCCTGGCCGCCTGTCCCAGGCTCAAAGTGCTGGTGACCAGTCGGTTCGTCCTGCACGTGCGAGGGGAGCAGGAGTTTGCAGTCCCACCATTAGCTGTCCCCAGCCCCACACACGTGCCCGATCTGGTGGCGTTGTCGCAGTACGAGGCAGTAGCCCTCTTCATCTCACGAGCCCAAGCGGTCAAGCCTGATTTCCAGGTAACCCATGCGAATGCCCTAGCCGTCGCAGAAATCTGTGCCCATCTGGATGGGTTGCCACTGGCTATCGAGCTGGCGGCGGCGCGTGTCAAACTGCTGCCACCGCAGGCGCTCCTCGCACGGCTGGGGAAGCGCCTGGCTGTACTGACGAGTAGGGAACGCGATCTGCCAGTGCGGCAGCAAACCCTCCGCAATACCATTGCCTGGAGCTACCACCTCCTCGATGCCGAGGAGCAGCAGCTTTTCAGGAGGCTCTCGGTCTTTGCCAGTGGTTGCCGGCTTTCAGCCATCGAGGCGATGTGCAGCACGCTTGGCGATCAAGTGGAGCCAGCCTTGGATACCGTTGCCTCGCTTCTCGACAAGAGCTTGTTGCAACAAACCGAGCAGGAAGGCGAGGAGCCACGCCTCCTGATGTTGGAGACGATCCGCGAGTATGGGTTGGAGGTTCTCACAACGAGCGGGGAGATGGAAATCACTCGACAGGCTCATGCTTTGTATTATTTGCGGCTTTCGGAGGAGGCTGAGCCGGAACTCGCAGGTCCACAGCAAGCGATATGGTTGGAACGGTTAGAGCGGGAGCATGACAACCTGCGAGCCGCGCTGCAGTGGGGGCTTGCGCCAGGTGAAGACGGACACCGCAGAGAAATGGCCTTACGACTGGGTGGAGCGCTGCGGCGGTTCTGGATTGTGCATGGGCACTTGAGTGAGGGGAGGAACTTTCTGGAGCGGGCGCTGGTGGAAAGCAAAGGAGTGCCTGCATCTGTGCAGGTAAAGGCCTTCGTCACTGCCGCCAACCTGGCCAACAAGCAAGGCGACAATGATCGGACAGAGGTGCTTGCTGAGAAGAGTCGGGCGCTCTACCAGGAACTTGGAGACACCCAAGGCATCGCACTTTCTCTCCGTCTGTTGGCGGGGGTAGCCGGGAGAAGAGGCACGCTTACCGCGGCACGCATGCTGAACGAGGAGGCCCTGGCGCTCTTTAGGGAGGTGGGCGACAAGGAGGGTGCCGCCTGGTCACTCCAAAACATGGGGTTGCTGACCATTGCTCAAGGCGAGTTTGCAGAAGCGCGTGCCCTCCTTGAGGAGAGCCTGGCATTCCACAGGGAGGTAGGGAACAAGGCGGGTATGGCCCATGCGCTCTGGGCGTTGGCATCGGCGCTCTTTGATTTCCAGGGCGATCCGACGACCATACGCGCTCTGCTGGAGGAAAGTCTCGCCCTCTCTCAGGAGGTGGGCGACAAGGAAGCAAGTGGGAGCTCCTTCTCTCTCTCTCTGGGAAGCTCGCTCTCAGTCAGGGTGACATTGCCACGGCACGCCGACTTTTAGAGAAGAGTTTGGCGATCAACAGAGAGATGGGAAATAGGGAACACACTGCCGACTCGCTCTTCCATTTAGCAAGGGTGGAGGTTCACCAGGGTGACAATGTGGCAGCACGCGCTCTCTATGAGGAGAGTCTAGCAATAGCAGCGAGAGGCGGGGACTCCAAGGGGCTGATCCCTTCGTGCCTGGAAGGATTGGCGGATGTGGCCGCGGCACAGGGGGAGTTCACCTGGGCGGCGCGGCTCTTGGGAACGGCTGAAGCTCTGGGGACGCCCTTGCCGCCCATCGATCGTCCCATCTATGAACAGGCGGTAGCTGCCGTCCGAGTGCAACTGGGGGAAAAGGCCTTTGCCGAAGCCATGGCCGAGGGCCGCAGCATGACAGCGGAACAAGCTCTGGCGGCATAGGGATCAACGAGAGCCCCGTATCAACACCAGCAGGATCATCATCGACCCAACCTTTCCAGCGACTCCTCTCCCCACCTCTCCTGATGACCTGACTCCCCGTGCAGTAGAGGTATTGCGGAGGCTTTCGCAGGGATGGACCGACGCACAAATTGCTGAGCAGTTAGTGATCAGTCCCCGCCCCGTCAACAATCACCTGACCTCCATCTATCGCAAGATTCAGGTCTCCTCAAGAGCCGCCGCCACGCGCTACGCGCTGGAGCATCACCTTGTCTAGCCCTACTCTTTACGGGTCTTGTGTCTCCACAGAGATGATTCTACTCAGAACCTCTTCACGATACTCCCCTTTCAGCCAGACCCATCTGTTTCCACAGGACCTTTTCATTGCTTGTTCCCCCTTAGCGGAATTTTGAGGGGTTTTTATGTCGGGACCCCTACAAATCCTCAATCAGTTTGTGTAGCGCCCCACTCTGTAATATGATATACTCCATTTCGCTGTGAAGAAAGTGATTCCTTATGTATATAAATTATTGGCAGGGTAATTCATGTTTTACGATCATACAAAAATATTTGTCAAAGCAGGTGATGGTGGAAACGGCTCTCGCCATTTTCGTCGTGAAAAGTTCGCGCCCCTTGGTGGGCCAGACGGGGGAGATGGTGGTCGAGGCGGCAGCGTGTACCTTGAAGCTACTACGAACTTGAATACACTGATCGATTACCGCTATCGCCAGCATTTTAAGGCTGGGGCAGGTGGCCCAGGTCTCCGCCAGAAAATGCATGGGGCCAAAGGTGAGGATATCATTCTGCCTGTACCCCGTGGTACCATCATTCGCGACGCTGAAACCAATGAATTGATCGCGGATCTCGTAGAAGATGGGCAACGCGTAATGGTGGCACGTGGTGGGCGTGGCGGCCTCGGAAACGTCCACTTTGCTACATCAACGCACCAGGCGCCGCAAGAAGCTCAGAAGGGTGAACCGGGCGAGGAACGATGGATACAGCTTGAACTACGCCTGATAGCTGATGTCGGACTGGTTGGCTATCCGAACGCTGGTAAATCAACCCTCCTCTCGGTGGTTACGGCCGCCCGTCCAAAGATAGCTGACTACCCCTTTACCACACTCTCACCGAATCTTGGTGTGGTAGCTGTGGGTCAACCCGGCAGCGGGGATGAATTTGGCTTCGTGCTTGCCGATATTCCCGGCTTGATCGAAGGCGCAGCGCAAGGAGTTGGCCTCGGACACGAATTCCTCCGCCATGTGCAACGGACTCGTCTATTGATACATATACTCGATGGTGCATCGTTTGAGCGTGATCCGTGGCAAGACTTTCAAACCATCAACCAGGAACTGCGTGAATACGATGAACAATTGGCCAGCCGTCCGCAAATTGTCGTCCTGAATAAAATAGATCTACCAGAAGCTCAGGAGCGCTGGCCTGCGCTGCAGGCGCAGGCTGAAAAGGCGGGCTACCCTGTTTTTGCAATCTCCGCAGCATCGCACCAGGGAACAGATGAACTTATGCAGTTTACTGCTAAACGACTGCAAGAACTGCGGCAAGAGGATTTGGAGAGGTCTTCGGCAGCTGTCAATGCTGAAGCGCCAGGCACGATACTGCGCCCCCAACCCGAAGATGCATTTACCATCTCAAAGGAAAACGATGTGTACGTTGTACGTGGGAAGCGGGTGGAGCGCGCAGTCAGTATGACCGACCCTGAAAATGAGGAGGGTATGGATCGTTTGCAAGTGACATTGAGAAGAATGGGCATCACAAAAGCTCTTGAGGAAGCAGGCGTCCAGGTAGGAGATACAGTCCGTTTCGGCAAAGTAGAATTATACTGGGGCGAGTGATCCGCCGGTGTAGTGAAAGGTGTCTGGCGCAGTTTATCCCTCATTAAATAACTAAACAAGAAAATTGTGATATACTTGCAGTGGTTACTTATACTTGCTGTACGTTTAGAACCTCTAAAACTCTAGCACTGATGTACAGAACGCGAGAAAAGCAGGCATATGGGAGAGACATTACACCTACTCTTTCGCAGGCGTGAGAATGGCGCCTTTGAGTTGCAAGTGAGGGAGAACTGGTCTGGGTGTGCAGTGAGCGGAAGTTTTGTTCCTCCTTATACAGGGAGACAACTGAACGCCCTACACAAAAAACTGAACAAGTTCAATAATAGCATCCCCGATCTGCGCGACATAGGCTATCGTCTTTTTTTAGCATTGTGCGGCTCTGAAACCCCTGGCACAAGCCGCCGCGAACTTTCGGAGCAATCCGTTCAAGCCATGTTACGCAGCGTGATTCAGCGAACCCTCCGCCGTCGTGGGACGGTTGCTTTGACCTTTAGTTTTGCCCCGGACTGTGACGAATTTGCGCGCTATCCCTGGGAACTGCTCCACAATGGTGAACACTTTCTGCTCGCCTCGGGCGTCTTCTCGCTTACTCGTGCGCTCCTTCGACCTGGGGAGACCCTCGGCTGTGATCTGCCCGTCCAACCGCCAATGCGCATGCTCTACATCAGCGCCACTCCCAGAAATTGTACTCCCTTGGAGACAGAGCGGAGCTATGAAGCTATGCGGCGGGCGTTAGCTGGTCCGATTGAAAAAGGACAGCTCTGGCTCGACCGCTTAGACCAGGTGACCTTCGATGATCTGGTGACGTATCTCAGTTCGCACGGCGGTGCTGGCCTCCTTGATGACAACGAGACAGTCCTCCCATGTTATGCCATCCACTTTGATGGGCACGGCGCTTTTGGTCGTCTCTGCCCCGATGAAGATTGTCAGAAACTCAACGATGCTGAAGAGAGCAAGTGTGTGGATTGCCAGGCACCACTGAGCCGGGTGAAGCCACAGACCTACCTGAGCTTCTGCAATGAGGAGGGTGGAAACAGCTACATCGATACCCAATCGTTGCGCGAACTCTTTATGAGCAGCGATGTTCGCCTGGTCGTGTTGTCTGCCTGCGAGACGGCTGCTATGCCGGGGGAGAGCTCACGACATCAGCACCGCAGTGTCTCCTTCGATGCCACGTTGGCAACATCACTGGTGATGGCGCAAGTGCCTGCCGTTGTTGCCATGCCCTTCTCGATCCAGGATGATATCAGTCCGACCTTTATGTTCCATTTTTATGAGGCCTTAGCACAGGGGCGTACTCTGGAAGAGGCCCTTTCCCGTGCTCGCCATGCCATGCTGCCCAAGCATAATCACCAGGGATGGTTTGTTCCCGTGCTCTATCGCCATGTTCCGGAAGGACGACAGGAAGGGCCTGTTGCGCTGATTGCTGGCAGGGATGCGCCCGAAGACCATGATCATCCGCTGGTGTACCCGGGAGCGCCAACAACCTTTGTGGGACGTGAGCAGGAACTGCGCGACCTTGGTGCCCTCCTCGCGGTTGTTGCCCGAGGTGAAGGGCAGGTACAGCCTTCGAGCGAACACAGCACATTACGTCCCGGAACGCATCATATCGCTTTGACCGGTCCGGCAGGCATCGGAAAGAGTGCCCTGGCATGTGAAGCGATACAACGCAATCGCGAAAAGTTTACGGGTGGCACCATCGCTCTTTCCTTACAAGGGGGGAAGCTATTCAATGAAGCGCTCATGGATATCGCCCACCAATTGCATGTCTCGACGAAGACCCTGCATCCCGAAGATCATCGCTATCGTCAAGAGCTCGTCCTCAGCGCGCTTCGTTCACGCGCATCTCGCGATTTGCCTTGTTTGCTGTTTCTCGATAGCTTTGAAGAGGTGAAAGAACACAGCCAGTTAGAATTGTGGCATCGCTTTTTTAGTGCCCTGCCCCAGGAAGTGGTGGTTCTCATCTCTTCTCGCTCCAATCCTGACGCTCTAGCGGTCGTAGAGGGTGCGCCCTACCGCTGGTATGAGTATGGCGTCGGCAAAATGGCCGATGAAGACCTGCTCAAGCTCATTACCGAACTTGCGGCTGAGAGTGGCCTGGATCAGCGTATTCACATGCATGACCCAAAGCAGCAACAGGTCTTGCGCGAGATCTGTACCCTGCTCGAAGGGTATCCTCTGGGAGCAGAGCTTATTTTTGGTGCGGCGCGTTCCATCGACGGCAAAGTATATACACCGGAAGCTGCTACTCGCTCCTTAGAAGAGGTGTGCGATGAATTGCGCGTCTCACAACTGGCGGGTATCTCCGCTGTCCTGGATGTCGCCTACCGGCGTTTAACACCGCTAACGCGCTTGCTTTTGTCCTATCTGGCCGCCTTTCGCTTGCCGTTTAGCCGTGAGCAGATCATCATGCTCGTTGCCCCGGAAAACCAGTCTTCTGGACCCACTCTTGAAGACATCCAGCTTGAGCTTTCCCAAAACTGGCGCGCGGCACGCGACGAGTTAGTGCAGGCGTCATTCATGCAGTTTGATGGGCGTGTCTACACCATCCATCCGCAAATACGCAATTTTGCCCTGCTGTACCTGCCCCTGGAAGAGCGCCGTCGTGTGCATCGGGTCGTCGCAGCCTATTATCGCAACCAGCCACAGCCAAGTCCGGAGGAATGGTTTGCCGCCTATGAACATTTAGAGGGAGCTGGAGAGCCCCAGGATCTGCAAGAAGCGATTCAGCTAGCGGTCCATGCCTCCTGGGCCATGGATGGTCGTGGCCACGCTCCCGCATTGCTCTCTATGCTGCGCCGCGCCGAGGTCCATGCGTTGCGCTTGGGGAATAAAACCCTTGAAGGTCAGATTCAGTGTTGTATCGGCGCGATCCTGCGTCAGCTTGGTCAATATGCCGAGGCCGTCGGCTGTCTTACCCGCAGCCTTGCCCTGCATCGCGAACAGCATGATCGCGATGAGACGGGCTGGGCTCTCTACGAGTTAGCCATGCTCTTTCGTGAAGAAGGACATTTCCAGCAGGCTGGGCTTTATGCACAGGATGCCCTTCATATCTTCCGCGAGGTCGGTGACCCCAAAGGGGAGGCGTGGATGCAGATGGTTACCGGTGAGGTGAGCCGTGGTGTAGGTTCGTATTATGAAGCCCTGGGACATTTTGATCTGGCGTTAGCCAGTTTTCGTAACCTTAACGACGATGATGGTGTTGCCTCGACCTTGCGAGATCGAGGGATCGTCTATGAGGCGTTGGGACGCTACAATAAGGCCCTCGCCGATTATGAAGAGGCCCTTCGTCTGTTCAATGCGCTTGGGCTTCGTACAGGGCAGGCCTGGGTGCTTGCTGACCAAAGTGTTGTGTATACCGATCAATGCAAGCTTGACCTGGCGGAACAGACCTGTAGCAAAGCCATCGCCATCTTTCGTGAACAGCATATCCGCCGCGGTGAAGGGTGGGCGTTGCGTGCGATGGGCGATATCGCAAGGGAACGCCACCATTACGGGGATGCTCGTGAGTACTATGAAGATGCGCTCGCCATTTTCAGCAGCTTAGGTGACAGGGTGGATCAGGCTCGCGTCATGAATTGTCTGGGTGCCATCTCGTTTGATGAAGGTGAGCACTTAGAGGCAAAAGAATACTATGAACAGGCGCTTGCCATTGGACAAGAACAGGGTGCGCGTCAGATCGAAGGGCGTGCCCTGCGAGGATTGGGCGATGTGGCTGTGGTCTTACATCGCTATACTGAAGCCGAACGCTCCTATCAACGTGCCTTTAGCATTGCCGATGAGCTCGATACCCCCGCGGAGCGGTGCGCTACCTTGCACCGCCAGGGAGCGCTGAGTCAGGTACAGGAGCAATATCGCCATGCTCTTGAGTATTGGGTACAGGCGCTTGCGCTTGACCAGCGTTTGGGGCATCCAGCTCGTAAAGATATGCAGGATCGTGTCGATTTGCTCGTCAAAGAGCATGATCTGGATGAAATCTATGAGCAGCTTTCCAGGCAATATGGACTGGATTAATGGTGAAAATCGTGAGCTACTTCTTTTCTCTTCCGAAGCTACTGTCCCTATCACCTTTGCCTTACTGCTAAGTGGAGAAAGCGAGTAAGCCAGTTTCTTTCAACTGGATGATTTACGTGATAAATAGATGCATTACTGGCCTCGCTATCGCCATTGACGTCAGGAATGTGTACTGCTTCACTATGCAGCGGTGATGTCGCGTGATGATCCTCATCGTCATTATCATCGTATGAAGCATTTGAAGGAGTTTTCGTCCAACTTCCAAGACCGTCCATTGTTTCTTCCATACGGATAGGCTCGTGAGGGTTTGGCAAGTCGGCTGGCGGTAAGTTGCCGGAAATTACCGGCGTGGGACGCATAATCTGATCGAGCCTCATGGGTTGTGTTTCCTGTTTTTCTAAAGCGATGCGGTTCTCAACCTCAACACGCAGTCGCTCAATCTCCGGCCGAAGAGCTCGGTTTTCTGTTGGAATACGTGTCCATTGTACCAGCGCTGCTGGAAAGTATCCGGCCCGGTAACAATAGAGGCCAAGCATTGCTCGTGCATCATAGATGTTCATACGCTGCCAGAGCGCAAGCTCCTCTGCTGGAGTCTCTATCACATCTTCGCTCGCTTCAATGAGTTCCACCAGGTGGTACAGGCGCAATCCCATGACCTGATAAGGGTAACCGTAATAGAGGGCGAGTCTACGTCGCCGCGTACGTTCAGCAGGATGTTTGCCCACGAAGTAACGGCGGGTCCATGAGCCGCTTGACCAGACAAGCCAGGCAAGGATCAGCACTAAAATACGAACCAGGTAACGTTCCCAGGTTTCAGGAGCTTTACCGACTATCACACCCAACGCCGCGAAACATGCTCCCAGCGCCCAGGCGCCATAGACTAACCTCCGGCGATCCCAGCCGATCAAATCAAAATGATGGTGAAGCGGTGTGGCCAAAAATGGCTTTGGAAACTCCGTGTGATGAACGGGAACGGGTGTACTGGCATAGCGTAACATGAGCAACCGCTTGCGGAAGAAGGGAGTCAATACCTTCGCGGACATCAATGCTGAGAGGCCTTCCAGCACAAATGCGCAACCAATCAATAGCAGTGAACTTTCCTGTCTCGAGAAAATGGCAATCATCGCCAAGATGCCGCCGAGGCCCAGAGCACCACTATCTCCCATATAAATCTTTGCTCTTCGCTTAGCCATACCGCGCCGGGCGGCCCAGGACGATGGCCAGTTCAACGGTAGAAAGCCCAGAACACTACTGGCACACAGGAGAGACATAATTTCCAGTACGAGGCCCTCAGGATGGTGGACAGGATCAAAGTTGCCCGTGACGATGATGCCTAAGGCTAAAGCCGTGCTGAACACCAGTCCACCTGCCAGCCCGTCGATGCCATCGCTAAAGTCGACTGAAAGCGCAGTAACTGTACCGATAACGCTCATCAGTGGAATAAGTAGAAGTAGCCATACAAAATAAGCAGTTTGTCCAAAGGTAGCAATGTTTTTGCAATAAGTGAGTTGATCGTGCCGACCAGGGCACAGCAGTGGTCCAATAATAGGAAGGTCAATATAGGGTGAATATGATTGTTTACCATTATCCGTGAGGAAGAAATACAGGAGGGCCGCTGCTACAGACATCAGCAGTAATCCAACAAATTTTGAACGTTCTGAAAGTCCCTCATTACTGAAAACTTTATGCCAATCGTCTACAAAACCGACGAACATGTAGCCCGCTGTGGCGACCAGGCCTATGATAAGAAGCGTCCACTGATCGCGAGTGAAATGCAAGAGAAAGCCTGCTCCGATAGCGGTCGCCATAAGTGCCAGGATCATTGCAGGTCCGCCGACCAGGGGGAGTTCTATGGTTTTGATGTCTCTTCCACTCGCAGGGAGGTCTGAGCGAATATCCGACCGGTGAGGACCAGGTTTAAATTCACCACTACGAAATCGAGAAAACAACGATTTAGCTATATAGCAGAGTAAAAAGCTTATTGTTGCACCGACGACAAAAATAAGACATAGATAGAGTGGTAATATAAACCATTGCGAAACCATATTCACTCCCAAAGGTGAAAAACAACCCAAACACTCACATGTTGAAACGTGAAAGAAGTATGAGCAGTAACGTAGTGAGAGAACCGGGTATCTTCAAGAACATTCTGAATCCTCTTTTCACGTTACTGTAGCCGTCGTAATTCTTCGCGCGCAACTCGACGATCATCCCAGGATACCTTTTGCCTGCCTACAATAATGCTTTGTTCGTGACCTTTACCCGCTAGTAAAATAGTATCACCTGCCCGTGCCTGTGCAAATGCTGCGGCAATGGCCTGAGTACGGTCCGCGATACACAGAAAGTCCCGTCCCTGGCGTTTCCCAACAACTTCTGCGCCGTGAGCAATTTCCTGCAGTATTCGTGTTCGATCTTCCTCACGTGGGTCTTCATCAGTAATAACGAAAAAATCCGCCATTTGCGCGGCTATGCGCCCCATTATTGGACGTTTCTGTATGTCTCGCTCACCTGCAGAGCCAAAGACCACCATCAGCCTGCCAGCGGTCAGCGGACGCAAGGTAGCAAGTACCTTCTCCAGGCTGTCAGGCGTATGGGCGTAATCAACGATAACCGAATAAGGCTGCCCTTCGTTGATACTCTCCATTCTTCCTGAAATGCCCTTCACATGTGCCAGGCCCTCGGCGATAGCTGCTGGGCGAATGCCCTGACTGTAAGCTGTAGTTATTGCTGCAAGACAATTACTCACATTGAAACGCCCAACCAACTGGGTCTCGATCATCAACTCGCTGTCTGGCAGCAGAACGTGGAAGCGTGTACTTTGCGCATTCAACTGTATATCTACTGCACGTATGGCAGCCGGTTGGTCGATACTATAGTCGAGGATCGGAACACGGCAATAGGGCTTCAAAATGTCATAACTGACATCATCGCGGTTGAGAATGGCAGCAGGCTGAATCCCCAGCCCTTTGTCTCTTCCCGGCTCCAGCATTTCAAAAAGACGTGCTTTAGCCCGGCGATAATTATCGAGGGTTTTATGAAAATCCAGGTGTTCGTGGGTAATATTCGTTACAACACCTACATCAAAGTTGCAGCCACGAACCCTTTGCAACTCCAGACCGTGAGAGGTAGCTTCGATGACGGCGTGCGTAACATCCGCATCAAGCATGCGCCGCAAGTACTGTTGCACTTCCAGCGCTTCAAGTGTACTCTGTCGTGTAGCATTCTCCCATTCCTGCCCGGAGATCCTGAAGTTCGCAGTTGTCATCAGACCCGTTTGTAATCCGGCCGCTTCAAATATCGCGCTAATGAGATTGCAGGTGGTAGTTTTTCCATCAGTGCCGGTAACGCCAATGGTACAGAGTTGTTGCGCTGGATAGCCGTAATAGGCGCAGGCGAGATTTGCCAGGGCAATGCGTATGTCGTTTACTTCAATATAAGGCAGCGGCAAAGAAGATAGTGCTTCTTGCTGTAACGGCTCACCAATCGCAACGACTGCGCCCCTTTGAACTGCTTCGGCCAGAAATTTTCGCCCATCGGTATGAAAGCCAGGTACAGCGACAAACAATCCGCCTGGCCCTACCTCTCGCGAGTCATACGCGATTCCTGAGATTTCTATGTCTTCAATGCTTGGTGGCCATTCTGTCGCCCCAATTGATGCATCAGATACCTTCGTGCGCGCCTCTACTATGTATACGCTCAATGGGCGCTGCTCTAAAGCTGAGAGCAAAGTTATTAATCGCATAGAAACTCTTCGCTAATAAAACATTGTTCGTGTACGGTGATAAGGTCGCATTCCGATTGCGCTTTGACCAAGGAGCCAGAGACGCATATCTATCTCGGCAGGGGTCATTGGATGATCATGACGCGCTAATTCTTGTCGTAATAGCTCACACGCCCAGACTGTAGCTGCACGCAGTTCGACTTCCTCCTCGGTACCCGCCTCCAGTAATTCTTGAGCATCGATACGCTGAGCTAGTGAGGGATGATATTCGAGTACTCCATAGTGACGCAAGACTTGTGGCAACTTGTAATCAGCAAATATGGTAAGCTGACCCATATCAGTAAAGGCCCCCCAACACTTTCCGCCAAATGCTCCGTATAGGTCAGCAACACAGATCTGTGCCCTTTTATAGAAGCGTACAAGACGGTTACGGTAGAGTACAACGTCGTTAAAAGAGGAAAAGTCCCTCGCAAGCAGTAACGTTAACTCGACCGCGTTACTATCAGCCTGTTCAATGGCGTGGATAAATTGGCCATCGTATTTCTCCAGCAAAACATGACCAACTTCCCGGAGATTGTGGAGACGTTGTTCAAAGAGCGGAATCGTATATTCGCCACGAAAGATATACGTTAAATCCTTTTCGCTAATATTGCTGAGGTAGGTTGCATCCCACAGGGGAATATCCTCTTCTACCGCGCGTTTTAGCGCAGCGGCTTCCGCCATGTAGCCATTAAGCCTCTCTCCCTGGTAATCAATACACCAGCGAGGTTGATCTTTTTCTGCCCAAAAGCAGAAGTTCATCGCATCGAGGGAAAGGATCCAATTGACTGTGCGCTGCGTTCCATCGAAGAAGTGATAACGATCATACCAGGTAGGTGTGATCGGCTGTTCTTTGTCCAGCCACTCTCGAGCAAGACTTTCTACCCGCTCTGCATTGATCCACACGTACTCACCTCGCTCAACCACGTCACCGGTACTACTTAAAACCCCTAACTGATCAATTTGTGGGGAAAGATATAGTTCATCATCGTCAAGTTCATTCTTTTGCAGAAACTCTGTCATATAATTTGCCTCTCATGTTTCATGCACCTGATTCTACAGGTATCAGGAAAGATAGTCAATGTTCAAGCGGCATATGCATAACTCTAGCCCGTTATGACTAGCAGCAAGAAAACAAGCAGCATTCTTGACGAGTTAATAAAAATCATGTTATCCTCATATTGGTTTCTTATCTGATTCGCCAAAGTTCGTCACGCTAGCATCATCCGTTTGTGATGATATTTCACCTGTTTTTTATACCTCTAACTTTTTGGTAATCTAGGAGGTGTCCCTTGGCTTCATCTCAACGTCCAGCCAAAGAAGAACTCATCGCCCGTGATATGAAACGCCTGCATACCTTGGGCTACGCACAGGAACTCTTCCGTGCCATGGGTGGCTTCTCCAACTTCGCTATCTCCTTCACCATCATCTCGATCCTTAGTGGGTGTGTTACACTCTTTTACCTGGTCCCGACTACCACCGGATATTCGGCGGCTTCGATCGGCTGGCCGTTGGTCACCATCTTTGTCGTTATCGTCGCGCTGGGTATGGCTGAACTGGCTTCCGCATTTCCGACGGCTGGCGGCCTGTATTACTGGGCTTCGAAGCTTGGCGGACCTGGCTGGGGATGGTTCACCGGCTGGTTTAACCTGATCGGTCAGTTCGCTATCACCGCGGGCATCGACTATGGTGCGGCCGTCACCATTGACACGTTGCTTCATGCCTGGTTCCCTGCCATACCCGCAGTCTCCGGTTTTTCCGATCCCGCCACGCAATGGACAACCCTGCTGATCTTCGCCGTCATACTCGCTTTGCATGCCTCGCTCAATATATTTGGCGTGCGCCTTGTCGCCTTGCTGAATGATATCAGTGTCTGGTGGCACATAGCTGGTGTGACCCTGATTGTTGTAGGTGTGGTGGGTGCAACTCTACTCGCACTACAGTTCAATCCTGGAAATGCTGGAGTGTGCTGTGCCACCCGGGTGACGGGCAATGCTGTTCACGGCCTGAATTCTGCTGGCACGCTTTTCGCGGTTAATCAGACCTTCAACGCGACGGGCTTCCCCCTCTGGTATGCCTTCTTGATAGGCTTGTTACTGGCACAGTACACGTACACAGGCTACGATGCTTCCGCCCATATGACCGAGGAGACAATCGGGGCAGAGACGCGAGCGCCGTGGGGCGTGGTTATGTCCGTGGTTGTGTCCGCTGTTGCTGGTTATGCCCTGCTTATGGGCCTCGTAGCAGCCTCTCCTGACCTCGCTGCAGCCGGCAGCTTTGTCA
>WNFW01001782.1_pt1 | contig 14548 bp, 10 predicted proteins | sample 5400131 | NCBI WGS metagenome assembly WNFW01 (sample SAMN13153362, study PRJNA577476) | soil metagenome | isolation source: 20 cm soil or saprolite under grassland replicate 1 | place: USA:California | collected 2016-06-15 | reverse complement strand
TACTCGGCGAGGTCGCGCCACCGACGAACAAGAAGCGCATGGAGATTCTGCAAACCAATCGAGTCAGCGTCAGCAACGATCGCTACAACTTCGCGTATGCCGCCGATCGCGGGCGCGTCTACAAGATTGGCGCCCTACATTTGCTCGAGCCGTCTATCGAAGGGATGGTGATCGAGCGGAAGGGGAAGGGGCCGGATTACCCCTCGTACGTGATTACTGCGAACGCCGCTGCTTACCGGCCGACGACCGGCTGGACACTGCGACGCGGGGCGATGCACGTCATTCCGGATACGCTGCACAACCTGACTTTCACGTTCGACTCGCTCGTCGACCGACATTTTACTGAACCACCCAAGCAGCTGACGCTGACGCAGAAGGCGCCGACTGACATGGGTTTTCGGGAGCTCGGGCGGTTCATCCAGTCGATGGAACGCTCCGGAGCGGAAGTGAACGAGCTCAGAGTGGAGCGGATGCTCAAGATCGCGGTCCCTATAACCTGCCTCGTCATTCTGCTCTTCGGCGCGCCGCTGGCGACCAGTACGCAGCGCGGTGGCGCAGCCTATGGAGTGGGCCTCAGCCTGGCGACGACGGTGATTTTTCTGATGCTGATCCAGCTTACGAAAGGGATCGGCGGCAAGGGGATGATCCCCGCCGACCTGGCAGCGTGGCTGCCGAGCATCATATTCGGCTTGGTGGGAGCCATACTCTTCGCGCGCGTCAGAACTTGATCAGAGATCCGCTCGGTCCATTCCGCAAGGTCGGAGCGTGGACTTACTTCGTGCGCGACATCGGACGAGCGCTCGGCGATGTCAGGACATATGGGTCGGAGACGATCCGCCAGATGCGAAACATCGGCGTCGATTCAGTTCCGCTTGCGGCGATCGTGGCCGCGTTCATCGGCGCGGTGACCGCGATTCAGACGCGGTACCAGCTTTTTGGTGGCGTGCAGCTTTCGGTGGTCGGACTGATCTCACGTCAATCAGTCATTCTGGAACTTGGTCCATTGCTGACCGGGCTGGTGCTCACCGGACGTGTTGGCGCCCGGATCACCGCGGAGATCGGAACGATGCGCGTCACCGAGCAGATCGATGCCCTGGAGACGCTCGCGTACGATCCGATCGCTTACCTGGTGGTGCCGAGGCTGATCGCGGCGCTGGTAATGCTCCCGGTGCTGACGATTCTCGCCGATGCCGTCGGCGTCGTGACGGCGATGGTGACCGCGGTGACGGCAACGGATGTCACGAGCGCCGACTTCACGGCGGGTCTGCGCCTCTCATTCACTCCATTCCAGATCGTGTATAGCGTGATCAAGGCGACTATATTCGGGGGCGCAATAGCCTTCTTCTGCTCCTACGAGGGCTATACCGCCAACGTCGGCGCTGAAGGCGTCGGACGTAGCACTGCGCAGGCGGTAGTCGTCACATCGGTGGCGATCCTGGTTCTGGATGCGCTCATCGCTATCCTCCTCGCTCCTTACCTGCAGGCATGAAGACAAGAGATGAAGTTCTCGTTGGTCTCGTGGTGACAGCGGCAATCATCGTGACCGTGCTAGGCTCACTGTGGCTGGCGCGCGGAGGATTGTCGAAAGGCTATCCGCTGTACGCGAAATTTCCGTGGGGCGCCGGACTCAAGCAGGGGCAGCCGGTGTGGCTCGTTGGAGTGAGCGTTGGTTACGTCGACAACGTAGATCTGCATCAGGACGGCACGCTCATCACGACGCTCAGGATCCAGAAGAATTACAAAGTGCCGGTGACGAGCTCGGCCGCGGTAGTTCCGAACGGCATCTTTGGCGACATGGCGATCGCTCTGACACCGTCGCGCCCGGACCCGCGGGCGTTCAAGCCTGGCGACACGGTTCCAATTGGTCCGCCGACGCCGGGAATCGCCGAGCTGACGAGCAAAGCTGACTCGGCGATGCGGTCGGTGAACCTGATAACGACGGCGCTGCAGCACGAGCTCATCGCGACGGGGGGAATCCGCGACATGCGCAACACGATTGCGGCGACCAATCGGCTGGTGAACGACTTCGCTGCGATCGCGGCCGAGCAATCGCGGCAGCTGAGCGCAACGATGACATCGCTGAGACGCGCGACTGGAGCGATCGACCCCGCGAAGGTGGATTCAACTATCAAGAACTTCCGAACGGCAAGCGCGAACATGGCGGAGATGAGCGCCGAACTGAAGCAGACCTCCGGCAAGCTCGACCTGATTCTCGCCAAAGTAGATAGCGGGCCAGGAAGCGCGGCGAAGCTATTGAACGATCCGGGAGCGTACAACGATGTCCGGGCGCTGTTGCAGCGGATGGATTCGTTGATTGCCGACATCAAGAAGAATCCGAAGCGTTACATCAACGTAAAGATCTTTTAGCGCAGCTGTCGACCGGACCGTGGCCGCGGAACGAGCTTCGAGCGCGTCCGCGGCCTCTCATCTAATTAAAGGTGTACCTAACTCCGATCTGGATCTCGAAGACGTCTGGTCTTCCCGCGGTTGGCTCGAAGGTTTTGTTGATCAGCTCACCGTTGACCACCTTCAGTCGGTACAACGATCTTCCCAGTACATCGACGCCCGGGTTGGTCAAAAGCTGGCCGTTGCCGCCGAGTATCCGCTGACCGACGCCCCAGTGCTTGTTCAGAAGATTTCCGAAATTGACAATGTCCATTCTGAATTCCAGGCTGTTTCTCCGGCGGGCCAGATCGGTGAAAATCTCCTGCTGGAAGCTCAGGTCGGCCCGTTTCACCAGTGGGAAGAACACGGCATTTCGCTGTGCGTATTGCCCGCGGTGATTTTTCATGTAGTCGTCCTGCTGAATGAACGCCTCCCACGCTGTCGCTTGCTCCGCGGCGGTAAAGATCCTAGCGGTGGCGCAGGCGGGAGGATTGCAGGTGAACTGTTGAAAATTCATCTCTGACATATCCTTCGCGATATATATCAGGTCATTGCTGGCTCCATCCCCGTTCATGTCACCGGCGAACATGTAGCTGGTGTTGCCATTAGTGTGGGCGTCGAAGAACAGCGAAAGCGTCGTCGCTCCGAAGCTGAAATACTCCTTGCGATAAGACGTCGCCAAAAAGAATCGGTGGCCGGGAGAATTCTGCGAGTAGCCGAGACCCGGATTGTTCGGATCGTTGTACTGTGCGTTGCCGTTCCATGAACCCGAGGCAATGCTGCCGGGATCGATCGTGTTCTTGGCAACGCCATAGTTGTAGGCGGCCTTCACGAACAGCCCATTGCTGAACGGTCTCTCCAGCGAGGCATCGATATTCGATGAGCGGCCCACATTCTGGTTTTTCATTACGATATTTCGCGCCACGACGTTGCCGGTCGAGTTGTTGATGCGGTTTTGACATGGCCCTGGCGTCGGAGCGAGGCACGACAGTCCGACCCAACGCAGCCGGAAGTCCGGCCCGATAAACGCGGATTGGGCAGCGGGCAGGTTTGCGTTGATGTAATAGATGCCGTCGATATCTCGGTTGTACATGTATTCGACCGTACCGACGAGGCCAAACGGCAACAGTTTGTCGACCCCAATATCTGTCCTCCACAACTTCGGAAACCTGAAGTTCGGATCGGTCAACGCGAGCTCGTAACTCGGGGCTGGCGCTCCGGTGGGAGGAGTCGACGGTTTGTACCGGTTCGGATCAGGATTGAACGGCCGGGTCGTGGTATTGTTGAATTCGTCGAATCCGGTGAGTACTCCCGTATTCCCGATCTGATTGGAAATCCAGACGTAGGGCGGCCGACCGCTGAATATTCCTGTGCCGCCCCTCCACTGCATGCTGCGGTCACCGTACACATCCCAGTTGACGCCGAGCCGTGGCGAGACGGTCACCTTCGCGTCGGGCAGCTTGCCGGTGTTGTACTGAACCGTTTTGCCATTCTCGTCCCGCCAGAAAAGGTTATCCGCATTCGGATTATCGTACGCGGTATTCTTGAATTTGGGGACATCGAATCGAAGGCCAAGATTAAGCTTGAGGTTTTGTGTTGCCCGCCACTCATCCTGCGCGTAGATGCCACTGTACAACACTTCCAGCGGCTGAAGGGGCTTATCCAGACCAGGGATATTCGCGTAACGGACCTGGAAGCGAGCCAACGTTACGGGTGAGACCGTCCTGGCAGGGTTGGCAAGATAGCCGTTCGCATCGGTGTAGAAGTCGGCGAGCGAATTGTAGACGTAGACGCTCTGAGAACCAGGGAAGAAAGTGTTGTCGGAGTGATATTTCTCTACGCTTACCCCGAACGTCAAATCGTGATTGGTTGTGTACTTGGTGAAGTTGTCCTGGAACTGGCGGGTGTTGTAAAACAGCAGATTGTCGGGCGTGAACGGCTCGAATCCAAAGGTGGTGTAGGTCAGGCCTGCCTCCTGGATATCGACCATCGGGAAGAATTGCCCCTTCGGCTTGCGACTTTCGTTCTGTCTGGTGTAGCCGAATATCAGATTATTGGCCATGCCGTTGCCGATTGTCGCATTCCACTCGCCAATCGTCGACTCGATGATCTCGAGCATCCCATAGTTCGAGTTCGCGAAGTTTAGCGCGTTGGTGTTGGTTCGTCTGTTGCCGAGGATTCCGAGAGAGTTCGAATTCGAAACCAGAATGTCCGAGCTCGAGTTCAGCCTGTTGTAGCGGACACTGAGCTTGTTGTTATCGTTGAGATTGAAATCCAGTTTGCCGAGAAAGCGGTGAGCAGGAACTAAAAAGTTGTATCCCTGATAGGGGCCGGTGTCGTAATTGAAGTTCGTTTTGAGGTAAGCGCTCAAGGCGTCGAGATCGGAGGCCTTCACTCGCGTAATGTTGCCGGCGACCGTTTGAGTTCCAGTGTTGGCGAGGAAGGTAGTTCCAGGCTGGGCCAGCGATTCGTTGTCAGCACTGCCGAAGAAGAACAGCCTGTTCGGGATGATCGGTCCACCCATCCAGCCGGTCAGGTTTTTGTAGCTGAAGGTGCCTGGATCGAAAGGCAAGTCACCTGCGTGTCTGCCAACAAGCCCCGGGGTCTTGCGCGAATAGCCGATCGAGCCCTGCAGGCGGTTGGTGCCGCTTCTCGTAACCGTATTGATGTTGGCGCCTACGAAGTTGCCCTGGCGCACGTCATAGGGCGCGACGTTGACCTGCATCTGCTCGATGGCTGACAGTGAGATCGGAGCCACGTTCGTCCTGTCGCCGGGCTGCCCAGCGAGTCCGAACGAATTATTGAAGGCGGATCCGTCGACGCTGATGTTGTTCATGCGGCCGTCCTGGCCCGCCAGTGTGCAACCAGTTGACAGCGAGCAGCCGCCGAACTGCGGCGTCAGTCGGACAATTGACTCCAACTTTCCTGTAATTGTAGGTAGCGTTGCCAGCGCCTCTCTACTGACCGTGGTTGCAGCGCCGGTTCTCGAAGAGTTCATGATCCTGTCAACGCCGGCCGTACCCGTGACTTTCACTTCTTGCAGCGTCACCGCGGCCGCGCGCAACACAAACTCGAGATCGGATGTCTGACCGAGAGTGAGATAGACGTTTGGTTGGCTCTCACTCTCGAGGCCGATGGCCGATGCCGTGACTGTGTAGGGGCCACCGACCCTCATCCCCGGGATGGTCGCCCTGCCGTCATCGCGGGTCCTGCCTTGATAGGACGTGCCTGACGGCTGATGCACCGCAGTCACGCGAACGCCCGCGCGAGGATTGCCGTTAGAGTCCCGGACTCTCGCCGAAATCGTCGACGTGGTCACGCCCTGGGCAAGGAGAGAAGCCGAAGCCGCAGTCACCAATGCCAAGGCCGTAGCGACAGTCAAGAATAGACGTGTCTTGAGCATGAAGTCTCTGAAAAAAAGGTGGAGGGAAGCCAAAAGGTAGCGTCCGGTGTTTGGGTACGGCAAGAGAGTTTTGTCACCGCCCGGCAACGACTCGGACGCTCGCCGTTTTCTAGCTGTCGTTTGCCGCGGAGCGCGTTTTGGTGAGAAAAAAAATCGGAATGCCGAGCAGGATCACGCCCAGAACCGCGAGGGTCGCGACCCGACTACCGGGATCGATGATCGCGTTGCCGAGCAGCAGGATCGTCGCAATGATGAAGAGGGCCGGAACAACCGGATAACCCGGAACGCGGAACGGCGGGTGATAGTTGGAACGGCGTCGCAGGACGAAGACAGACCCAACCGCGAGCGCATAGAAGGGCACGATCGCAGTAACGAACGTGTCCGCGAGTTGCTCGAAGGTGCCGGCGAGAACGAAGATCACGCCCAGTGTCGCGCTGAGCATGATTGCGACTCCTGGCGTTTGAAATCTCCGATCGACAATCGCGATCGGCTTGAAAAGGAGACCATCGGCAGCCATCGCGAAAAGGATCCGCGATCCGGTCATCACGGAGCCGTTGAGAGTGCCGAACGTCGAGATCATCACTGCGATCGAGACGAAGGCAACGCCCGCCGCTCCAATCAATCGGTCAGCTGCGTCAGCGGCGACCAGCTTCGACTGCCGGACCTGCTCCACCGGAAGGACCGCGAGATAAGCGACATTCGCCAGCAGATAGAGCCCGATGATTATGAGCGTACCGTAGATCAGAACACGAGGAAGATTCTTTTCCGGATCCTTAACCTCTCCACCGACGAAGCTCACGTCCGCCCACCCGTCGTAGACCCACAGCACGGAGACGAGCGCTAACCCGAACCGCGCGAATGTAAAACTTCCGGCCGGAATCGCCGGCGTGAAGTGTCCACCGGTCTGTGGCAAGCCGATCGCGAGCGCGAGAAGGATGATGAGAACCAGCGCGCCGGTTTTCGCGAGCGTCGTCACGTTCTGGACTAGTGATCCCCATTTCATCCCGACGTAATTGAACGTTGCCGTCAGGACAATCGCTGCGGCGGCAATGTAGTGCACATATCTCGCATAAGGCGCAACTCTGGGGTCGTGGCCGAGCACGCGGACCAGATACTCGGAGAAAGTCGTCGAGATCGCGCCAAGTGCCGCGGCGCGAATGATGACGAGCTCCGACCAGCCAAAGAGGAAGGCGGGCAGCCGTCCCCATGACTCGCGGATAAAAACGTACACTCCGCCAGTCCGTGGAAACGCGCCCGCGACCTCGGCCAGCGTCAGTGCACCGCACAGCGCAAACAGGCCACCCGTGAGCCAGATGGCGAGCAAGGGCAGCGGACCGGGAAGCTTGTCAGCGATGCCAGCCGGCGATCGAAATATTCCGGATCCGATTGTGGAGCCGACGAGCACCGCGACAGCGCTCCAGAGGCCGAGCCGTCTCGGTAGCGAAGAGGCGCGCGCAAAGGGGGAATCAGTCGGGCGCGACGGCGCGGAAGTGTCGGCGAGTAGCGGGTCGGCCATCAGCATACGCTAGTGCAAAGCAGCTTCGCCCGCGAGTAGCTTTAGCAGCGCGCGATGAGTTTCTTGCCGCGCATCCCGTGAGCGCGTCATCTTTGCATCGTCGCGTCGTCGCACATCTTATTTCTCGCAAATGAATCAGCCACTGGCTGAGACAATATTCTGGATCGCGGCACTAGCATGCGCGGTAGCCGAAATCGCGATACTGCGATCCACTTTTGCGCCGCGACACGGGATGCCCGCCAAATCCGGGTTGGTGCCAATGTCTTCGCGCGGCGCTGAGCTCGCGTGGGCCGTCATTCCGGCGGTGGCTCTTTGTGCCGTGCTCGCCCTCACGTGGAAGCAAATCGGCGCACGAGGGAGCCACATGGAAATGATGAATCACTCCGGCATGAAGTCGATGGAGATGCCCTCGACTCAATCCGGATTGCGGCATCCCTGACATGCAATCTGTCAAGCGAATAGGCTACGTCGCGCTGCTGCTCGGCTTCGCACAGGTGGTATTCGGCGCGATCGTCCGTATCACAGGATCCGGGCTGGGATGCGGCGACCATTGGCCTGACTGCTACGGCTCCTTCACACCGGCGCAGAATGCGCCCACTTTGCTGGTGGAGATTACACACCGGTATGGCGCCGCTGCGCTTTCAATTGCGATCGTCGCGCTCGCCGCCGCGGCATGGCGCAAACGGGGCGAGCGAGGCGTCAACGGCCGGTGTGGAGTTGTTCGCCCTTCCCTGCTCGCTGTTCTGCTTGTGATCGTGGCCGCAATCTTCGGCGCCGTCACGGTCAAGATGCAGCTCAACCCACTCGTCGTTGTCACGCACTTGGCGATCGCGATGTCGCTCCTGGCGGTGCTCGTCGTAGTCGTCGTACGTGCGGGAGGATTTGGAGCAGCGTCGGTGCCGTCACGCTCGGACCGTACGCGCCGATCCGCCATTGCCGCGGCCGCACTCACATTTCTCGCTTTGGTATTCGGAGCGCTGACCGCGAACACACCTGGCGCGGCCGTCGCGTGTCAGGGATTTCCATGGTGTCGCATGATCGCCGGGTACGGCACGCCTCTTTTAATTCAGGTGACACACCGCGTCATCGCTGTTCTCCTGCTTGGGCATCTGATCGGCATCGTCGTCGGCGTTCGCCGGCGTAACGAGTCGCGTGCCGTTCGCGTCGCGGCCTCGACAGCGCTGGGTATCGTCGTTTTGCAGATCCTTATTGCCGCTGCGATGGTGGAGATGCAGTTGCCGCCGGGACTACGGTCCCTTCACCAGGCGGCTGGTACCGGACTCTGGATCGCGGTGGTGACGCTGACCGTACTCACGAGTGGATCAGTCGGGCTCACCGACATCGAGCGGATCGTCTACGAATCGCCGTCGCGAGGAGAATTTGCGACCCCTGAGGGTGTGAGCACCTGATGGACGTCGCAGCGCGCGAGCAAGCGCGACCGTCGTTGCTGCGCGACCTGGTGATGCTGACCAAGCCGCGAATCATTTCACTCCTTCTCGTCACGACGGTGGCGCCGATGTTCGTCGCCGGCAACCCGGGGTGGCAGCTCGTCGTCGTAGTCCTGGTGGGCGGCTACCTGATGGCAGGCGGAGCGAACGCCGTCAACATGTACCTTGATCGCGACATCGACACGCAAATGGCACGCACACGACTCCGTCCCATTCCGAGTGGACGAATGGGTCCACGATCGGTGCTCGCCTTTGGAATCGCGCTCGCCACGGCGGCCACTTTTCTCCTCGCGCGATTCACCAACGTTCTGACCGCGCTCCTCGCTCTGGCCGGGTTCTACTTTTATATCTTTGTCTACACGCAGTGGCTCAAGAGAAGCACGCCCCAAAATATCGTGATAGGTGGCGCGGCAGGCGCCTTTCCGCCGCTCGTAGGATGGGCATCGATGACGGGCACCATCGACCTGACCGCCGTCTATCTCTTCCTGATCGTATTCTACTGGACTCCACCACATTTCTGGGCGCTCGCGCTGCTCAAGCAACGCGACTATGGCCGCGCCGGAATTCCAATGGCGCCGCTCGTGTGGGGCGAGGCTGAGACCATAAGGCAGATGCTGTGGTACAACGTCATCCTCATCGCGCTGACTCTCCTGCCATTCGCCTTTGGCGCGTTCGGTTTGATCTACCTGCTCTCGGCGCTCTTGCTCGGCGCAATACTGCTCGGTGGCGTCATTCGCATCAGCAGAAGCGCCGATTGGACGAAGCCGGCATGGTGGGTGTACAAGTTCTCGCTTCTCTATCTCGCCCTCCTATTTCTCGCGATGGTAATCGACCGCAAGGTGCTCGGCTCGTGACGGCTCCAGCTCCGTTCGCCGTGTCGGCGCAGCGTCCCACACCTCGCGCGCAACAAGCAGTTTCTTCGCCGCGGCCGCTTGGACGGCTGTTGCCGAGGATCAGACCATATCTGTGGCGATTGCTATTGGCATTCGTATGTCTCATCGCGAGCGCAAGCATCGCGCTGGCGTTTCCGCAGATCGTCCGTCATCTGCTCGATGCTGCGTTCATTTCCGCCGACGCCACCCTGCTCAATCGTATCGCGCTCGGCCTGCTGATTCTCTTCGCATTGCAGGGCGTGTTAAACTTCGTGCAGGTTTATCTGCTCACGTCGACGTCGGAGCTGGTGATCGCGCAGCTCCGACAAGATCTATTTGCGCATCTCGTCCGGTTGTCGCCGGGATTTTTCACGGAGCGCCGGACGGGAGAGCTCACCAGTCGCCTCTCGGCGGACACGACGGTGCTGCAAACCGTGCTGAGCTACAATCTCTCGGAATTTGCGCGGCAGACGCTGTTCCTGATTGGCGGGATCATACTGCTGACGCTCACCGACGCGAACCTTACCGCCACGACGCTGGCCGTCGTTCCACTCGTGGTCGGCGCGGCGTTCGTCTTCGGGCGTGCGCTGCGGCGCGCCAGCACCGGCGTACAGGATCGCATCGCCGAAGCAACAGGTACCGCCGACGAAGCGTTCTCGCAGATCAGAACCGTTCAGAGCTTCACGGCTGAGGCCGAGGAAGTGCGGCGCTACGGCTCCCATCTGCGGGACGTAATCGCGGCAGCGATCCGAAGAGCGCGCATTCGGGGAACGTTCTTCGGCATTCTCACGTTCTGCGGATTCGGAGGCGTCGTAGCCGTCCTCTGGCAGGGTGGACGTCAGGTATTGACGGGAAGTCTCACCGCCGGTGCCCTCGTCTCTTTTCTGCTTTACGCGCTCTATGTCGCGGGCGCGGTCGGCTCGCTCGCGTCGCTGTTTGGCGCCTATCAGGAAGCTGTCGGCGCAGCTCGTCGGGTATTCGACCTGCTCGAGGCGGAATCGTCGGTCAAGGATCCGGTGCGCCCGCTAAGGCTCCCGCGCCCGCTGCGTGGCGACGTGGTCATGGACAACGTCTCGTTTCATTACAGCCCGACGCTCCCGGAAGTACTGCATGGCCTGTCGCTGAGAATCGGTGCCGGTGAAGTCGTCGCGTTGGTTGGTCCGAGCGGAGCCGGAAAAACGACTATCGCCTCACTGCTCCCGCGCTTCTGGGATGTTACGGGAGGACAAATCACTTTCGACGGAATCGATATCCGGGATCTGCCGCTCGCAGATCTTCGCGGCGCCATCGGAATCGTACCGCAGGAGCCGACGCTCTTCAGCGGGACGATCAGCGAGAACATCGCCTACGCTGGAATTGGCGAGGACGGCTCTCGGCCGAGTGAGGATGCGGTTCGTGCGGCGGCGAAGGCCGCGCACGCGGTGGAATTCATCGACCGACTTCCGGACGGATTCGATACGAGAGTTGGCGAGCGCGGTGTGAAGCTCTCGGGTGGGCAGCGGCAGCGCATCGCGATCGCGCGCGTGTTCCTCAAAGATCCGGCCCTCGTGATTCTTGACGAAGCAACATCGAGCCTCGACAGCGAAAGCGAGAGGCTCGTCGAGCGGGCGATGGAAGATTTGCTGCGCGCACGCTCGACGCTGATCATCGCTCACAGGCTGAGCACAGTGCTGCGCGCGGACAGGTTACTCGTAATCGATCGCGGCGTGATCGTAGAAGAGGGAAAGCACGAGGAGCTTCTCGCCTCCGAAGGAGTGTACTCCCGACTCTATCGCGGCCAATTCAGGCCCGGAGACGCGCTCGTAGGCTAGCGCGAAGGCGCGTTCGGGGGCGGTGAGCTTGCAGCTGGGAGCGTGCCCGACGCTCGAGGAGTGCTCGATGCCGCCGGAGTGCTGGAAGCGGCCGGTTTCACACTCTCCGGTGGAGCGGTCAGTGTGGGCGTGGCGGGTGCCGTCTTTCGGATCCGAAAAACGATGTTGGCCTGTTGGCCAGCCGATACCACTACGCTGTCATCAGCGTACCCGAGACTCGGATGCCAGGCGCGAACGCGATATTTCCCGGGTGGAATGTCGCCGATGCTGAACGCTCCGTTCGCCGCGGTCTGCGCATAGTACGGATGATCGAGCACGGCTATCCAGGCATGGGCCCACGGGTGTTGCTCGCACACTACCTCGATCTCGGCGGGCTCCTTCAACTTGTCGATTGGAACCACTTCTCCATCGTCGTTGAATGGCGCGACGCCTTCGACCTGTCCGGTTCCGACGTTGATCAACCGGTTGGTGTGAAGCGTTCTGTCGTCGTTGGTCACGTTGAGCGTGCCGTTGGTGGAGATCACCTGGACGAACGGATCCAGAATGCAACCATCGTTGGTAAGCTCGAAGCGGCGCTCGAGCGGAAATGCCTTTCCAGTGCGGATGTCGGTCAGCCAAACAATTGCGCCGACAACGCGCGTACCGGCAAGCGTCACGCTTTTCGGGACGATCGAATTCCCGCACACGCCCTGATCCACAGACGGCCGAATGACTTCAGCCACCGGCGGCGTACCCTCGAAATCCACGGTTCCAGCGATCGTACCTCCGCCAGCAACGGGCGCGACTCGGTAAGGCTGCGCTATTGGAGCAATTACGGCCGGTCGCGGCGCGACGCCGTCGTCGGGGGTTCGCGCGCCGCCGCGCGGATGCGCTGACGCCGTATCGTCGCGACCGCACGCGAGCAGCGCGAAAAGCGGAATTATCGAAGAGCCGAAGAACCGGCGCAGCATTGATAACGAGACGAAGTGGAAGTTCACTGGTGAACGGGCAAGCGATGTGCCGTCGAAACTGCGCGCGATTCTCTCCCGCATGATCGGGCCGCTTACTTCGACTGGTACACGCGCTTTCCGCCGATCCAGGTGGAAAGTACGCGAGTCCCGAGAATCTCCCCGTCGGGCACTCGCATGATGTCGCGATCGAGAACGACGAAATCGGCGTATTTGCCGGGAGTCAGCGAGCCGAGAATCGATTCCTGGAAGCCGGCATAGGCGGGCCAGATCGTCATGGACTGAAGAGCTTCTTCTCGCGTCATCTTCTGTTCAGGATACCAGCCGCCGGCAGGCCAGTTGGTCGGATCCTGGCGAGTCACGGATGCGTGGAAGGTGAGCAGCGGGTTCACCTCCTCGACCGGAAAATCAGTTCCATTCGGGATGACGACACCGGTGTTGAGCAGTGAGCGCCACGCATAAGCACCGCGAATTCGCTGCGGTCCAACGCGCGCCTCGGCCCAGCGCATGTCGCTCGTCTGATGGGTCGCCTGCATTGACGGAATCACTCCGAGTCTCGCGAAGCGCGGTATGTCCGCGGGACTCAGCACCTGGGCATGCTCGATTCGGAAGCGATGATCAGCCTTTGGAAATTTCCTGAGCGCGGAATCGAACGCGTCGAGCACGATACGGTTGCCGCGATCGCCGATTGCGTGGACGTTGATCTGAAAACCGCGACGCAGGCCTGCTTCGGCCCACGCGCGGATGTGCTCCGGACGCGACACGAGCAAGCCTGAGTTGGTTGGCTCGTCGGTGTAGGGCGCGAGGAGCGCGGCACCGCGGGACCCGAGCGCGCCGTCCGCGTAAAGCTTGATCGCACGAATCCAGAGATGTCCATCGTAAAGCGCGCTCTGGGGTCCGCGCTGGATGTATGGATTGCGGAGCGTCGCAGCGGCACCGGGCTCGCCAGGATCGCTCAGCATCACGTAGTTGCGGAGGCTGTAATTCCCCGCTTTCGCGAGCTCCTCATAGATGCCGATCGTCTCCGCATCCTCTCCCGGGTCATGAACGCCGGTGAGCCCCCAGCGGTTGGACTCAGCGATGGCTCGGAGAATCGCTTTTCTCTTGTCGGCTCGCGATGCGGCGGGAATCGCGCGCCCGATCAGGCTTTGCGCGTTGTCCACGAACACGCCCGCAGGAGCCCCCGACGAAAGTCTGATGATTCGACCGCCGCTCGGGTCGGGGGTTGCCGCAGTCACGCGAGCGAGCTCCATTGCTTTTGCATTGGCGAGCAGGGCGTGCCCGTCGATGCGCGTGAGGACTACAGGATTGTTCGGAAATGCGAGCGACAAGGCTTCGTGCGTAGGAAATTCCTTGATCGCCCAGCGGTTCTGGTCCCAGCCACGTCCCTGAATCCATTCGCCAGGCTTCACATCTCTCGCACAGGCTTTGACGCGAGCGATGACTTCGCTGTAGGAAGTCGATCCAACCAGATTGACGCGCTGAAGGGTATTGCCAAGTCCCAAAAGGTGAGCGTGAGCGTCCACGATTCCGGGAATGACGGTCGCGCCCTGCAAGTCGATGATGCGCGCGGAAGAAGTCGCAAGCGCTTTCGCTTCTGCATCCGACCCAACGAAGAGTACTCGCCCGCCGCGAACCGCCAGCGCTGAGGCGATCGGGCGCGCGTTGTCGACGGTATAAATTTGTGCGTGGGTGATGACGAGATCGGCCGATGCCTGCGCGCCAACAATCGCTGGTGCGAGTGCAAGAATCGCGAAGTAGGTTGAGAGTTGTCTCATGAGGCCGGAGTTTGTCGCGTCGACTGCTTCGACACAAGGAGCAACGCCGCCCAGACAGCTTCTCGCGGATGTCAGAGTGTTACCGATCGGAGGTCTGCTTTGCACCTGAATCGTCGCGCGACAACCCATCTGGTCGCTCTCATCTTTCTCGGAGCTTGCGCGCATCTCCCATCCGAGCCCCGGTCTCAACCCGAGTATTGGGGATTCACCGGACCATGGGATACTCGCAGCGATGCGTCGGTCGAACAGCACGGCTCGAGTCTCGCACGCGTCATCACCCACGCACAAATTTATACCGTCGACAACGCGCGCCCGATCGCCTCAGCGCTGGCGGTTCGCGGCGGGCGAGTACTCTTCGTTGGGTCGGATGCAGAAGCGAAAGCGCTTG
>WNFW01002972.1_pt1 | contig 14555 bp, 10 predicted proteins | sample 5400131 | NCBI WGS metagenome assembly WNFW01 (sample SAMN13153362, study PRJNA577476) | soil metagenome | isolation source: 20 cm soil or saprolite under grassland replicate 1 | place: USA:California | collected 2016-06-15 | reverse complement strand
TGAAGAAACGAGAGACGCGAACCAGCATCGAGTTTGTAGTTTCCATGTTCATGTCACCGATAGACAACGGTGCGAACGTCCGCGTTTGAACGCAAAGGTAACGTTGCTGTTACTTTGTGTGCGGGCGGCGAGAAGGCGTCCCATCCGCGGCTGACTCGCCGTAATAATACGCGCCGCCATAGTAACCGTCCCATGGATAGTACGGATAATAATCCGGCACGTAGTACGTGTTGAAACGCGCCTCAGGCGAGCGAATCCCATTATTAGCGTAGTAAACATCGGCGCAGCTGCCAAGCAGAAGTACAAAAGACACGGCGGCGATCAGCGAAAAGATCTCTGCGACGTGCCGACTGTTTTTCCGTTTAGCTGTCACGCGTTTGGGGCGCCCATTTGACGGGACACCCTTTGCAAACGCAAGCTAAAAATAAAACGCATCGGCACATCCGCCCTTTGATGGCGTTGCACCGATGCGTTAGCCAACCGCGCGTCGCAAATTATTACCAGTCGCCGTAAACTGTCCTGGTGCGGTAGTAGCGCGGACCATAGGCATCGTTATAGCGAACGCCCGAGCGCACGACCGTATCGTAGGCCGGACCATAGTACGAAGACGGGTACGCGTCATAGTTCGAGTATCCCGTATAATAACCGGCCGGATAATAACCGCCGTCATACGCCGTGACGTACGGCCCCTCTGCACATCCGCCTAGAAAAGCTGTGACGAGTCCTGCGCAAAGGATCGGCAGTAACACTGGAATGCGACGCTTGGATTTCATTGTCGTTTTCATCAGATATCCCTTTCTTGAATTTCCCTTTTCCCATTGTGAGCCATTCACGCGGCTCTGTCTGGCCTGCTGTTCCCTTGCGAACACGAGGTGCCAGACTTTCATTGTACCATTCGAGTAAGACGCATTGATCGGTCGCCGGCGTGGTGAAATCAGCGAAACCTTTTGGACCGCGGCGACATATTGATCTTCGAAGCATTTTGCATCAATAGCGGTGTTCGCTACCGTCAGCCGCCCATGAAACGAAATCTCTTTTGGCTCGGTGCGTTCCTGACGATTGTGTTCACAATGTTCGCAAGGCAGCCGTTCCCATCGACAGCCGATGCAAATTTTGACGTGATCATCCGCAACGGGACGGTTTACGACGGCACCGACGCCGAGCCGCGACAGGTTGATATCGCAATTCGGGACGATCGAATAGCTGGCGTCGGCGATTTCAAATCGGCGAAAGCGAACACAGTCATTGATGCGAAGGGGCTCGCTGTTGCGCCAGGGTTCATCAACATGCTGTCCTGGTCAACGGAATCGCTGATTCAGGATGGCCGCTCGCAGAGCGAAATCCGGCAAGGCGTCACGACCGAGATCATGGGAGAAGGCGAATCGATGGGACCGGTGAACGATCGTGTGCGCGAGGAGAAAATTCGCGAGCAAACCGACATCAAATACGACATCACATGGAACACGCTGGCGGAATATCTGCAGTATCTCGAAAAGCGCGGCGTGTCGTGCAACGTGGCGTCATTCATCGGTGCGACAACGATTCGCGAGTACGTAATCGGGTTCGAAGATAAACAGCCTACGCCGGGGCAGCTCGACGCGATGCGCGAACTCGTGCGCAAGGAAATGGAAGCGGGTGCGCTCGGGATCGGCACTTCACTGATTTACCCGCCTGCGTTTTACGCGAAAACCGAAGAGCTGATCGAGCTGTGCAAGGTCGCGGCAAAATATCAGGGCAAATACATTTCGCACATGCGCAGCGAAGGAAATCAACTGTTCGAAGCGCTCGACGAGCTGCTGCGGATCGCGCGCGAGGCCAATGTTCCGGCCGAGCTTTATCACATCAAAGCCGCCGGCAAGAAAAATTGGCCGAAAGAAGACGAACTGCTCGCGCGAATCGAACGGGCGCAAAAGGAAGGACTGAACGTCCGCGCTGACATGTACACCTACACCGCCGCGGGCACTGGACTCGACGCGTGTCTGCCGCCGTGGACCGAAGACGGCGGGTATCCAGCGTTGTTCAAACGGCTGCGCGACCCCGCGACGCGCGAGAAGATTAAAACTGGAGTGAAGGTTGACAGCGACAAATGGGAAAATCTTTATCTCGCGGCGGGTTCGCCGGACAAAATTTTGCTGGTGGGATTTAAGTCGGCAAAGTTAAAGCCGCTGACGGGCAAGACGCTTGCTGAAGTGGCGAAGATGCGCGGAAAAGATCCAATCGATACGGCCATGGATCTGATCGCGGAAGACGAATCACGCATAAGCACTGTCTATTACCTAATGTCGGAAGAGAACGTCAAGAAGGAATTGCAGAAGCCGTGGATTTCCTTTGGCTCGGACGAAGCGTCGCAAGCGCCGGAGTCGCCGTTCACAAAGTCGAATCCGCATCCGCGCGCTTACGGGAATTTCGCGCGCGTCCTCGGGAAGTATGTGCGCGACGAGAAGGTGCTTTCAATGACGGACGCGATACATCGATTGAGTGGGCTCCCGGCGACAAATCTGGGACTCGATCACCGTGGATTTCTCAAGGAGGGAATGTTCGCTGACGTGGTGGTGTTCGATCCGGCGACGATCACGGATCACGCCACCTTTGAAAAACCGCATCAATACGCAACCGGTGTGAAACATGTTTTCGTGAACGGTGTGCAGGTGATCAAAAACGGCGAGCACACCGGAGCGAAACCGGGTCGGGCGTTGTGGGGTCCGGGCAAAGCGAAATAGCGGAAAGGCGAGACCGCGCGCGGGAATGCTGTAGTCGCTGCCCTGTGGCCGGCGAAGCGTGCGTTCGTTTGCTTGTTACAGAGACGCTTCGCCCCGACGTTCAGGGCGTATAGTTGTAGACCGATGCGTTCGGTTGAAAGCCAACCGCCGGAGTGAAGATTTATTTCAATGGATCCGATCAAGAGCATGAAATTACGCTGGCTTCAGGGTGCGTTGCACGACATCAGCTACGAATTGTCGCGCTCGCATTTTTCCAGGTTTGCGCCTCAGGCGTGGCAACCGGCGATCAACGCGTACCGGTGCGAAACATGCATCCAAATCTGTGTTGATCTCGCGGGAGTCGATCGTTCCTTGATAGATCTGACCGTCGAACCGCGGCGCTTAGTGATTCGCGGGACGCGCGAGCTGCCCGAGCCGACCGGCGAGGGATGCGCACAGCAATTACTGGCGATGGAGATCGATTACGGGCTGTTTGAACGCGAGATTACTTTCCCCGTCGACGTGGAAATCGACAAGGCGCACGCCGAGCAGCGTAACGGATTACTGTGGATTTCGCTGCCGGTAAGAAAGGATTCATGAGCACAGAAAAGCTGGACGCGTTGCAATCGGGCATGGATTCCAAACCAACAGCTCAGGGTACCATCGCGCTCGGCGTAGATGAAAGCCGCACGCCGCGAATTCCTGAAGAACTGTCGATTCTACCGGTGCGCAGTTTCGTCGTTTTTCCGGGGACGGTGATCCCCCTGAACGTCCAGCGGTCAGCGTCGCTCAAACTGCTCGATGACACGTTGCCACGCACGAAGGTGATCGGTCTACTGACGCAACGCGATGAGACGAAAGAAGATCCATTACCACACGATCTGTACTCGATCGGCACGGCCGCGCTCGTGCTCAAACTTGTTCGACAGTCAGAAGACAATGTGCTCGTAATCGTGCAGGGATTGCGGCGTTTTTCGCTGCGCAAAATAATTGCGACCGATCCGTTTCTGCGCGCCGAAATCGATTTACCGCAATCAATCCTGCCGCCGCCGAGCAAGGAATGGGAGGCAACATTCCGGAATTTGCGCGACTCGGCTTCGCGATTGTTCGAGCTGACACCGGATGCGCCCGAACAGGCCCGCACGATGATCATGAACATCGAGAATCCGGAGCAACTCGCCGATTTTCTGGCGCCGAACCTCAATATAGATGTCGCCCAAAAGCAGGCCTTGCTCGGAGAACTCGACGTCGAAAAACGGGTGCATGCCGTGCAACAACACATTTCGGCGCAGCTTGAGATCGCCCAGATCCAACAGCGACTTCAAAAGGATGTTGCGTCGCAATTTTCCGATGCGCAACGGCGCGCGTATCTCCGGTCGCAGCTCAAAGCGATCCAGCATGAGCTGGGTGAGACGGACGGCGGCAATGAGGAACAAGCGCAACAGCTGCGCGCGCGCCTGCAGGAAGCGAAGCCGCCGGAAGAAGTGATGAAACAGGCCGAGCGGGAATTGAAGCGACTGGATTTCATTCCGCCGGCAAGTCCCGAGTTTTCAGTGATCGTGAGTTACATCGAGATTATTGCCGATCTGCCCTGGAACAAGTTCAGCAAGGACGATCTCGACCTCGATCAGGCCCAGCAAATCCTTGACCGCGATCACTACGATCTGGAAAAGGTTAAGAAGCGGTTGATCGAATATTTGGCCGTGCGAAAACTCAATCCGCAAGGGCACGGCGCAATCCTCTGTTTTCTCGGGCCGCCTGGCGTAGGCAAAACCAGTCTGGGTCAATCGATCGCCGACGCGCTGGGCCGCAAGTTTGTGCGAATCAGCCTCGGCGGAATGCGCGACGAAGCGGAGATTCGCGGTCATCGCCGCACGTATATCGGCTCGATGCCGGGACGCATCATTCAAGAGCTGCGCCGCTGCGGCACGCGCAATCCCGTCTTTATGCTCGATGAGATCGACAAAATCGGTGCGGATTTTCGCGGCGACCCTGCGAGCGCGTTGCTCGAAGTGCTCGACCCGGCACAAAATCATGCCTTCGTCGACCGTTATCTCGACGTGCCGTTCGACCTTTCGCAGATCATTTTTATCGGCACGGCAAATTACATCGAGGGGATCCCGGAACCATTGCGCGACCGGATCGAAGTGATCTCCATTCCTGGTTACACCGAGCGCGAGAAAGCCGAGATCGCGAAGCGCTACCTTGTTCCGCGTCAGCTACAGGAGAACGGACTCAAACCCGAGCAATGCGACTTTCAGGAGGACGCGATTCGGCGCGTCATCAATGATTACACGCACGAAGCCGGCGTACGCGAGCTAGAACGGCAGATAGGTGCGATTTGTCGCGGTGTCGCAGCCCAGGTTGCGCGCGGAAAAACGGAGCACGTTACGGTCACGCCCGAGATTGTGCGAGAAATGCTCGGGCCTGCGAAATACGTTCGCGAAACGAAACTCAAGACCAGCAAACCCGGTGTGGTTACAGGGCTCGCTTATACGCCTCAAGGTGGCGAGGTGCTGCACATCGAAGCAACTCGTTATCCCGGCAAAGGAAATATCACGCTTACCGGACAGATCGGAAACGTGATGAAAGAATCGGTGCAGGCGGCGTTCAGTCTTGTGCGCAGCCGAGACGGCGAGATCGGTATTAGGGCCGAGGATTTTCGAAAGATGGACGTCCATGTGCACGTCCCCGCCGGCGCCGTGCCAAAAGACGGGCCATCAGCCGGGATAGCGATGTTTACTGCGCTCGCGTCGCTTTTCACCAACAGGTCGGTTCGTTCCGACGTCGCGATGACGGGCGAGATTACGTTGCGCGGACTTGTTCTGCCGATCGGCGGATTGAAAGAAAAAAGTTTGGCTGCGATGCGCGCCGGAATTTCCACTGTCATCATTCCCAAGCTCAACGAAAAAGATCTTCCTGATGTTCCCGAGGAAGCGAAACAAAAGCTCAATTTCGTCCCCGTGGAAAACGTAGATGAAGTTTTGGCTGTAGCGCTGGAGAAAAACGGCGCAACCGCGTCGGCTTCAGCAAACAAATCGGCCTGAGTGCCGAGCCGAACCACGAATCGAGTTGCCTCCTCAGTCATCTACATGCTCGAGCAGTAGATCTGAGCTGTCGTCGCTGGCTGGGGGTGATACAGACGGCTACAACAATCGTGCTGCAGGCACTACTTCCATTCCCAATATTCGGAGTGCGTGTTGCCCTCTGCATCTACTGCGTATTCGAATAGCACTGCCACGTTGTTGAGGCGAGACCACTGTGAAGGCATGGTTTGAAAATAGAGGGCGCCGCGATAACTCGCGGTGCCGTCTTTTTTCATTGTACCAACACCATGGCCGGTCCACGTGGCCGTTTTGCCGTCCTTCGTTATCATGATGCCTTGACCTTCGCCGTATTGCGTTCCATCCGGACGGAAAATGGTCGTGTACGTGCCTGTGTCCTTTATGTTCGTGCCCAGCACTGATCCGGTTGCCTGAAAAGATGTTTCCATCTTCGGGTCTCCGCCCAGATTCGGCAATACGCGCCGCATAGTAACCTTGCCTGATATCTCACCAATCTTCTCGCCTAACATAAATTCTTCCTCCTTGTTGAATTCTTCTGAGTTACTGGATTCGATGCGGAAATCTTAGCAAAAAAGAAATTGGAGCGTCAGAATTCGGAGCGGGAAAAAGTTCGCCATTGCCGGGCGCGACTGCCCGTTGGCGAGGGCGCGTGCGCTCCGCAGAAATTCGTGTCAGGGCGTGACGACCAAGCTCCATCCAGCTGGTAAAGTCGGTCCTAACGCAGCATTGACCAAAATATTGTTGACGAGGTATCCGATCGCCGTTTGACCACTGACGGGGTTGTAGAGCACGTAATCCGGTTTTCCGTCTCCATCAACATCGGCTGTGGCTACTAACGGCCACGTGAGGGGAATGGTCGGTCCGAACGCAGCTCCAATCACTGTAGATCCTGACAAGTAGCCAATTACCGTTTGGCCAGTGCCGGAATTAAACAACGCATAATCCGGATGGCCGTCGCTATCGAAATCCGCGACGTCTATCAAGTTCCAGCCTGGTGGAAGAGTCGGGCCATAGCCAGCACCGACGACCACAATGTTATTCAGATAGGCTATCACGGTTTCACCCGTGCCGACCTTGTAAAGCACATAGTCCGGGTAAGCGTCGCCGTTAAAGTCTTTTGCCGTCACCAGCTCCCAGCCAAGAGGCACGGGCGGACCGTATGCGGCGCCAATCACCGTCAGGCCTGACAAATACGCGATCATTGTTTGTCCGGTCGCCGGATTGAACAACGCATAATCAGTATGGCCGTCGCCATCAAAATCGGCCGCACCTGCCAAACGCCAGCCGGCCGGCAGGGTCGGACCGAACGCGGCGCCAATGACAACGTTGTTGTTAAGGTATCCTACTACGGTTTGATGCGTGGTGGCGTTTTGAATCACAAGGTCCGGGTGAGTGTCATCGTTAAAATCGGCCACCACAGCCCTCGCGGCTGGCGTGGTAAAACTCCTGTCGGTGCCGTAGGTCGTTCCACCAGAATTGCTGGCTACGATTCGGAAATGATACGTCGCGGCCGCAGTCAAGCCGCTGACATTCGCAGTGACGTTCTGCGTCGTGCTGCCTTGGTAATTCTGAGTTGCCGTGCTGGAGCCGTAGTTCGTCGTAGTTCCATACTCGAAATGAACAGCGGTAATCGCTCCGTTTGGATTGACCGTGCCATTGAGCGTAGCTGAAAAATTAGCCACGTTCGTGGCCGGATTAGTCGCGACAATCGGAGGGACAGTTGGCGTCGGTGTGGGCGACGGCGTAGGCGGCGGGACAGTTGGCGTAGGCGTGGGCAACGGCGTAGGCGGCGGGATGCGGACGTAATAGATATCCTCTTCGCCGTTGAATGTGGCGGCGTAGGCGACGTTCGCGCTGGCGTTGTCCGAAACGACCGTGATATAATCACCAATCTTGTCTTGATTCGGATAACCCACAAACGGACTAAATGAATTACTGACCGCGATATTCGCCGACCAGGTATTTCCGCCGTCGATGCTGTAGGAATAAAAAAGCTGCGAAGTCGTGTTATCTGCAGCGTGACGCGTATCGTACCAGACGACATCAATTCGACCGTTTGGGGCGACCGAAAGTGTGCCGAACCAATGCCATTTAGCATGGTTAACTGGATCGTCATTGATCCGGCGCGGCGCGCTGAACGTACTCCCGCCATCGGTGCTGCGCACGAACATCACCTCGCTGCCATTCGTGAAACCGGATGGCTGAACACTAGCGAGCATATAGACATTGTTGTTCGTGCTCGTGCCTGAACGATCGACGGCGAGAAAAACCTGGCCCACTAATCCTTCCGGATTGATCGGTTCGGCGAAAATGATGTTTCCGCCAAGGTTCACCGCCCTGCTTTGGTCGAACGTCGGAACAACAGCGCCGTTCTTTGCATTCGTTGACCGAACACACCAAATGCGACCAGTGCTCAGGTTCACGCCGCCAATAAAAACATTGCCGTTGAAATCAACATCCAAGGTGCCCCACGCAGGGGAATTCGGAATGTTGATCGGATTCATCCAGGTCAGCCCATCATTCGTTGAGCGGGTGAACTGTCTGCCGCCGTAATTGTTTCCATCGGTGCTCCAGCATTGATATTGGAAGGCGTGCCCGGAGCTGTTGGTGTTATCGATCGTGAACCACTGTTTATCGCCGCCATCCGCCGGTGCGACAGCCGTCCATGATTGACCGCCGTTGAGTGATCTCCACAAGTCATCGAAGAAGTTCTGCAGAAGACTGAGATAAAAAAAACGGCCGGTAGTGTCGGAGTTCAGAACGGGATCGCTGCGGAAGACGTTGTTTTGCAGTACGCCGGGAGCTATCCACCTCGTGCCGCCGTTTGTAGTGTATGCAAAACCTGCTTCCCGGAAATTCGACGTAACGCTGTTGAACTGGCGCCAGCCAATGCTCATCCTGTTTGGATTATTACGATCGACACAAATGGACGGCTCATTTGCAGCGTCGCCAACTCTGTTGTTGCCATTCGCGTCCACGTTAACTTGATAACTCGTATACGAATCGAACTGTGAGATTAGCGCAGGCGAAATTGCCTTTATCGGTGCCGCGATCGCTGGCGCGTTGTCATATTTTTCGAGTGGCTCAGTGGGCAGGGGCTTTCCCGCAACTGTTTGGCTGAAAGCTGCTGGAGCGAGCAGCAGAAAAAGGGTGGTGAGTAACCCCAATCGCAACATCCCCGGCAATATACGCCGGAACTATCTCTCGCGCACGTTGCAAAAAAGGCGACCGGCGGTCCGCTCCCTATCGCCCTGCGGAAACCGCCGGCCAATCAATCGAAAGATAGTAGAACTCTTGGCCAGTCGTGTAGTTGACTGGAAGGACCTCCGTTAACTTGCGTTATCGTGGTCTTGCTCGTACGCCCGGATCGCGCGCCGCGTCTGCGGTCCCAAGACTCCGTCGATGGATCCGTGGTAATAACCAGCCCGTGACAGCCGCCGTTGCAATTCAGAGACTCTAGATTGACTCCTGCCGCCGTAGCGAGACTGGTACTCGGCGCCGTATCCGTTGCCATACCCATTATTATACCCGTAGCCATTACCATACTGATAACCGCCGTAACCGTAGCCGTAGGCGCCACCATAGCCGTAAGGATAATAGCCGTAGTACGGATAGCCGTAGCCCCAGCCCCAGCCAGGTCCCCAGCCCCATCCCCACCCCCACGGAAAGCCGAAGCTGCCGATGAAGATCACATCATTGTCGTTGTGATGATGACCATTATGCCAGTTGTTGCCGTGCCAGTTATTGCCGTGCCAGTTGTTGCCGTGCCAGTTGTTGCCGTGCCAGTTGTTGCCGCCGTGCCAGTTGTTGCCACCGCTCCAACGTGCGCCGCCCGGGCCCATTCCGCCACCAGAGAAACCGCCGCGGGACATTCCTCCAAACCCGCCACCGCCGCGACCACCACCACCACCGCCACCGCCACGTCCAGCCTCGGTGGTCAGTGGCGCAGCAAGCGTTAAAACAACAAGGCAAATTCCAGAAAAGAAGAGCTTTGAATTAGTCATAGCAAAGTAAGGTTCTATCCGATTAGACACCCTGGAGCGTCCGAAGTCGCGTTATTTTTTGTGCGGCTTGAGAAAAAAGACCGGCGGCTCGCACGATTGTGCTGCGATGCCGCCGATCGAATACGGTTGTTTGTTACGGCTAAGCTAACCCTAATGTGTTGAGCGCGGTCGGCTAATCGTCACGTCCACCGCCCAACCATTTCTGCTTTCAAAACGGGCGATGGCGGCGCGGGTCTGCGGTCCATCGACTGCGCCGCTACTGCCGTTTTCGGAGCCATTCGTTTTGACTTCGACGCCGAAGATTTCTTCGCCGGCTTAGCCATTGCTGGTGACGCCATTAACGCGCCTGCAGCCAAGGCAACTTTCAAGAATTAAAGCTTTGGTGTTCATGCCTTTCCTCATGTTGTGATTTCCTTCTGTGATTCGTGACTGCACGATATCGCGGGTGCGGCGCGAGACGCCGGCAAAGCTGCTAATTACAAGCAATGAGAACAGGCATGGAAGGGACAGAATTGCTGCTGGTCAGGGCGCAGCTACTGCGACTATCATGCAGCGATAGATGAAGCGCGTCGGGTTTGTTCTGTTCGCTATCGCCAACTGGCAACTGATCTATGGTGCGCAGTCTGAACACAGCACGAGCCCGTCGCGCCAATTCGTGGTTTACGGCCCGGACGCAAAGGTACGAGGCGCGATATCTGGTCTGGCCGAACAGACGAAAACAAATCTTCTTGGCTTGTTGCGGCAGCACGACGACTGGAAGACGTCTGTCGTGGTCAACTTGCAACCGCAGCAAGCAAATGTTCCTGAAATTCCAGCGGCTGATTTGCGATTCAGTCAAACCGGTTTCGGCATCAAGCTGCAACTCGACCTCACCATCTCCAAAAATGTCGACGTTTCAGTAGTCGAACGGGAACTGCTCCACGCGATTTTGCTCGAACTGATTTATCGCAAACAACCGCACATTATTGCGGGTGCAGTGCTGGTTGAGCCGCCTGATTGGTTGATTGACGGCGCGCTTGCTCTTTCACCCGGGCGTGACCGTGGTCCGTTGATCGAGGCTGTGGGCAATACGGAGAAGCCCCTGCCATTGGAGAAATTTCTTCGCCAACGTCCGGACCTTGTTGATTCCGCGGGCCGCACGCTTTATCGCGCATATGCCTTCGCGCTTATGCAGATGCTGCTGGACGGAAAAAACGGCGGAACCCAGTTGGCGAAATACATTGATCATCTATCCGAGTCTTCAAACGATCCGCTGGCGGAGCTGAAGGCACAATTTCCAGTACTCGCGGATGATGCCGAGAGAACGTGGCAGCTGGCGTTGAATCGGTTGAAAAGCCTACAGACATTTCGCTTACTCACATTCGCAGAAAGCGAACAGCGTCTTGATGAATTGTTGCGCGTAAAAATTTCGGAACCCAAGAAGCCGGTAAAGCTGATGCGCTTGGATGAACTGACTCAACACAAACTTTCCGCCAGTGAGAAGATGGCGCTGGATCAGTTGAAACGCGATTTAATGTTCCTTGTTCCCCAGACGAATCCGGTGCTGCGCCCGATTGGGCGTGAATACCAGGAGGCCGCCACGCTGCTTGCCCGCGGGAAGCGCAGGGGAGTACAGAAGCGCCTGTCCCGTCTCGAACTTACTCGCCAGCAGCTCGCTGTGCGCATGACCGAGATCGACGATTATCTGAACTGGTTCGAAGCGACACAAATGAACAGCGGCAGCGGGAACTTCACCGGTTACCTCAAAGCCGTGGATCAATCACAAGTCCCGGCCCCACGGCGGCACGATCCGCTCTCAGTTTACGTGGACGCGTTGGAGGATCAGTTCGAAAATTGAATAAGTCGTGCTTTAGCAACGGCAATGACGGCAATGATCGAAGCACAGCTGGGAGATGTTGCGTGCAAGTCCGACCGCAGTTGCCCGGCCAGGTTTGCCGATTATCTTACGCAGCGCCTTTAAAACGCGCGTTTTTAATTGATGCAAAAAATTGGATTCGCTGAGGCTCTCGAGTCGATTGTAGCCAACAGCCCGCGCTATCACCGGGACGGGTACATCTTTTTGCGCGATGCGCTCGACTTCACGACGACGCAACAAAAGAAAATCAAGGGAGTCAGCGTGCGTCATGTAACGGGGCCAGAATTGCTCGATGGCGTCCGGCAGTACGCGCTCAAGGAATTCGGCCCGATGGTCATCACGGTGTTCGATAGCTGGGGTATCCAATCCTGCGAAGACATCGGGCACATGGTCTTTAATCTGATCGGCGTCGGCGTTTTCGGAAAAACCGAGGAGGATTCGATCAAGGATTTCAAAAACGTTTACGATTTCAAAGAAGCGTTCGTGAGACCATTTGCACCGACAAAAGCGGAAACTGCAAAACCGCCGACAGAATTGCCGGCGCCAAAGGCAGCAGCATCGAGCAAGTGAATTCCGGCAGGGTGAATTGAACGAAAATTTCACCTTGGCTGTCGGTCATCAGTTACCTGATCACCGGCGAGTTGTCAGCCAACAACGCTTACCAATCGAATGTTCCAATAATGTATCGCATCCCAGTAGCGAGTTTTCTCACAGCGGCTCTATTATTTCCCATGGTCAATTTGAAGGCTGCGTCACCTGAACCTTCGGCTCTGATCGCGTTTCCGCTGAGCACGGCGCAAAAATGGATTTTGCCAAACGGGCTGACCGTCATAGTGCAGGAAGATCACAGCGCGCCGGTGGCGAGCGTGCAGGCGTGGTGCGCGACTGGAAGCATCGATGAAGACCAGCACCTTGGCGCGGGGTTGTCCCACATTCTCGAGCACATGCTCTTTAAGGGAACCAACACGCGATCTGCAAATCAGATTGCGCAGAGCATCCAGGACGTCGGGGGTTACATCAATGCCTACACTTCCTTCGATCGGACAGTTTTTTGGATCGATGTGCCGAAAGACGGTGTTGGCACGGCCCTGGAGGTGCTGAGCGATGCGATGATGAATTCCAGCCTTCCGCCGGACGAATACAACAAAGAGCAGGAAGTCATCCGGCGCGAGTTCGCGATGGGCATGGATGATCCCGATCGCATGGCTAGCCTGCTGCTTTTTGGGACGGCATATCAGCGGCATCCCTACCGGTTTCCAGTCATCGGCGAGCTGGAGATTTATAACCAGCTTACGCAGGAGCAGGTGATGCAGTATTATAAGACCCGTTACGTACCGAACAATCTCATCTTCGTCGTTGTCGGCGATGTGGACGCGGAAAAAGTGCGGCAACAACTCGGTGACTTGTTCAAGCCGTATCCAGAGAAATCGCTGAAGCCGGTATTCATTCCGTCGGAACCGCCACAACTTGGCCGCCGAGAAGTACACCGGGAATTTTCGACTGAATTGACGCATCTCGCGATGGCCTGGCACATCCCGGAAGTTACGAGTCCGGATGTTCCCGCGCTCGATCTACTCTCGACTATTCTTGGGGATGGGCGCAGCTCGCGGCTTTATCGGCGCGTGCGCGAAGAAGCCGGTCTCGCATTTGGCATATCGGCGTTTTCTTACACGCCGGGCGATCCCGGCTTGTTTGGCATCGACGCCACTCTCGACCCGAAGAAGCGCGATGCTGCTGAGCAATTGGCGCTGCAAATTCTTGATGAGGTGAAACAGACCGGCGTGACCGCGGACGAATTAGAAAAGGCGAAGAAGATCACGCTTAGTCAGCATCTCGGTACGCTGACTACAATGCGCGGTCAGGCTTCGGATATCGGTTCGAACTGGTTGCTCACGCGCGATCTGAATTTTAGTCGTGAATACCTGGATGCGGTCCAGAAAGTGACGCTCGACGACATCAAGCGCGTTGCCAGCACATATCTCACCGACAACAACCTGACGGTGGTCTCGTTGAATCCGAGAAGCTCTCTAAGCGGTAAATCTGAGCCCGTGAAACCGGTTGCTGCGGGTGAGATTCAAAAATTCGAGCTCTCAAACGGGTTGCGATTGCTCGTGCGCGAAGATCATCGATTGCCGCTCGTTGGCATGGGTGCCGTGTTTCGCGGTGGCTTACTCGCTGAGAAGCCAGAGGACAACGGCGTTACCCGTTTGATGGCGAAAGTACTGTTGAAGGGAACGAAGACGCGTACTGCCGAGCAGATTGCCAATGAGCTCGAATCCGTGGGCGGTTCCGTTTCGAGTGACGCCGGCAACAATTCCTTCAGCGTGTCAGTCGATGTCATGAAGCCCGATGTGAAATTGGGCGTGGATCTGCTATCTGACGTGTTGCTCGATGCCACTTTCCCGGAAAAAGCGGTCGCGCGCGAAAAGGAAATCCAGATCGCTGCGATCCAGCAAGAGGAAGAACAATTGACCAGCGTCGCGCGCAACATCATGCGACAGGCGCTTTTTTCTCAGCATCCATACGCTTTGCGTTCAAACGGCTCGCTCGAAGCTGTGCAGCACTTGACCCAAAAAGATTTGGTCGATTTTCGCGATCGTTACGTAGTCGGGAAAAACGGAGTGATCTATGTTTTTGGCGACGTTAAAGCAGGCGAGGTAAAACAACTCGTCGAGCAAACGCTCGGAAAGATGCAACGCGGCGCGCTTGCTCTGACGGACGCGAAACCGTCCATGCCGCTGAGCAAATCGGAGACTGTCGAGAGCCGCAAGGACAAGGCACAGGGGGTACTCATGATCGGCTTCCGCGGCGCGAGCCTGTCCAGCCCCGATCGCTACGCGCTCGAACTGATAGATGAGGCAAGCAGCGATCTCGGGTCGCGATTCTTCATTCGCATTCGCGAGCAAATGGGCTTGGCCTATTATGTCGGCGC
>WNFW01004637.1_pt1 | contig 14561 bp, 8 predicted proteins | sample 5400131 | NCBI WGS metagenome assembly WNFW01 (sample SAMN13153362, study PRJNA577476) | soil metagenome | isolation source: 20 cm soil or saprolite under grassland replicate 1 | place: USA:California | collected 2016-06-15 | reverse complement strand
CCTGGCCCCACCCCGGCCGGTACCGAGCTTTTCCGTGCCGCCCATGGCGATTCCGAAGCAACGCCAGACGATCCCCGCGTACCAGCCGCCGGCGGCCGCGCCCATGCCGGCGCCGGCCCCGTCCGAGCCCCCCAAGGCAGCCCCCAAGGACGACCTCGCGTCATTGCGGGCGAGCCTGGTCGCCCAGGCACCTCCCATCCGTCCCGCCGCAACCGGTCCCGCCTGGGGCGTTCGCGCGGGAGACGGCAACGTTGCCCCGCCGCCGGCCGCCGCTGGTCCCAAGGGCAAGGGCAAGGGCAAGGAGAAGGGCGCGAAATCGAAGCGGGATTCGAAGCTCGCTGCGGCGATCAAGGTGCAACTGATCACGTTCTTGCTCTGGGCCTGCGAGCGGAAGTACTCGCCGGATGATCACTGGACGTTGAAGGACGCGTTCGAGGTCTCGACGATGGAACTGCGTGATCAATTCATCGGCGCCTTCTCCGAGTCGTTCAAAGCCTCGCGGCAAAAACGGAGCGTCGAAGACGACGACATGGATGACATGGCCGCGGGTCGGATGCGCGGGCGGGGCCGCCGGCACTAGTCACAACTCGGGAGAGAGCTGACCGCGCTGGCTCGCGGGTAAACTTGCGGGGTATTGACTCTGTCTCCCTCGCCTGCCGCGGAGCGGGCGATCGATCTCTTAGCCGGACTGAACCCTCCGCAGCGGGCGGCAGTGACCGCGGACGATGGGCCACTGCTGATCTTTGCCGGCGCCGGCAGTGGCAAGACGCGCGTGCTCACGCACCGAATCGCCTGGCTGATCCAGCAGGGTCGCGCCGAGGCGGGCGAGATCCTCGCCGTCACCTTTACCAATAAGGCCGCCCGCGAGATGCGCAGCCGGGTGGAGAATCTCCTGAACCTGGCCGCGGACGCGATCTGGATGGGGACGTTTCATGCCATTGGGGTTCGCATTCTGCGGCGCGACGGGAGCGCCGATGGAATCGACCGCCATTTCGTCATCTACGACGAGGCGGACCGGCTCTCCGTGGTCAAGCGTGTCATGAACGAGATGCGCCTCGATGAGAAGCGCTATCCGCCCGGCGGAATGGTCGGGCTGATCTCACGCGCCAAGGATGAGGTCATCAATGGTGAAGACCAGCTCAAGGCGGCCGCCACCCACAACGAGGAGCTGGCGGCGCGCATTCGGCTTCGCTACGACGCCTTCCTCGAGCAGAACCATGCGCTCGACTTCGACGACCTCCTGATGCGGACGGTCTGGCTGTTCGATCGACACCCGGAGGTGCTCGAGAAATACCAGAAACGCTTCAAGTACATCATGGTCGACGAGTATCAGGACACCAACCGGGCGCAGTATCTGATGGTGCGCCACCTGGCCAGCCAGCTGCGGAATCTCGCCGTCGTGGGCGACGATGACCAGTCGATTTACCAGTTTCGGGGCGCGGATGTGCGAAACATCCTGTCCTTCGAGAAGGACTATCCCGATGCGCAGATCGTGAAGCTGGAACAGAATTACCGGTCGACCCAGGTGATTCTCGACGCGGCCTATCACGTGATCAAGGCCAATCCGAACCGGGCCGACAAGCGCCTGTGGACCGATCGGCCCGGCGGCCCCAAGGTCGTCGTAGCGCAGACCTACGATGAGCAGGAGGAGGCACAGGCGGTCGCTCGGGAGGCGCTCCGCCTGGTGGCGGAAGGCGATTACCGTCTGGGCGACATCGCCGTCCTCTACCGCACCAACGCGCAATCCCGCGCACTCGAAGAAGTCCTGTTGCGCCGCGGCGTGCCCTACCGCCTGGTCGGCGGGTTGCGTTTCTACGAGCGCCGCGAGGTCAAGGACGTTCTCGCCTACCTGCGGCTCCTCGCCAATCCACAGGACACGCTGAGCTTTTCCCGCGTCATCAACGTCCCGCGCCGGAAGCTTGGTGAGAAATCGCTGGCGCAACTCGGCTACTGGGCGGATGCGCACGGCCTCTCGCCCTGGGATTCGCTCGCGCGGTTGGACGAGATCAGCGAGTTGACAGCGGCCGCCCGAGCCGCGCTGGCCGACTTTCGCGATCTCATCGGCGAGGTTCGGGCTGCCACCGAGCAGCGCCGGCTGGTCGAGATCATCGACCTCGTGTTGCTGCGCAGCGCCTACGAGCGCTACGCCAAAGAAACGGGATCAGAGGGCGACGAGCGCTGGGCCAACGTGCTGGAACTTCGCGGCCTCGCCTCCGAGTACGACGGGCTACCGCCCGGCGAGGGTCTCCAGGCGTTCCTCGAAGATGTCGCGCTGATGAGCGACGTCGACACCATGGACGACCGCGCGCAGGGGATGACATTGATCACGTTGCACATGGTCAAGGGCCTGGAGTTCCCCGTCGTCTTCATGCTCGGCATGGAGGAAGGCCTGTTCCCACACAGTCGCAGCCTGGACTCGCCATCCGGCCTGGAGGAGGAGCGGCGGCTGGCGTACGTCGGGATGACCCGCGCCAAGGATCGGCTCTACCTCTTTCATGCGTTTCGGCGGCATCTCTGGGGGAGCGCGAACCTGAACTTGCCGTCGCGTTTTCTCAAAGATATTCCCCCCGCTCTCGTCGACGGATCGGCGGGAATCCCGCAGGGCGTTCCTGATGCCGGCATGGCGCCGGCGCGAGTGGTGGAGGCGGCACGTCCCGCGGTTCCCATCGAGCTGGTGCAGCGTTACCAGCCTGGTGATCAGGTCGAGCACCGGTCCTGGGGCCGCGGGAGCGTGCTGAAGAGCACGATGACCCGAACCGACGAGGAGATCATCGTGAAGTTCGACCGGGTCGGTATGAAGATCCTCGCGGTCAGCCTGGCGCCCATCGTCAAGGTGTGAACACGGCGGTGCGCCCGGTTCCCTCCCCCTCGGGGGGAGGGCAGGGTGGGGGCCTCGACGAGGCACAAGCTCGCGTTCTCGAGCTCCGCACCCTGATCGACCGAGCGAACCGGCAGTACTACGAGCTCGACCAGCCGGAGATCACCGACGCCGAGTACGACGCCCTGTTCCGCGAGCTCGTCGACCTGGAGACGCAGTACCCCGAGCTGATCACCCCCGACTCGCCGACCCAACGAGTCGGAGGACCGCCGTCCAACGCCTTTGCGAAGGTGACGCACCGCACGCCGATGCTGAGCCTCGGCAATGCCTTCGACCGCGATGAGGTGCGGGAGTTCGACAAGCGCGTTCGGCGAGCGCTCGGCGACGTCAAGGTCGAGTACGTGACCGAGCTGAAGATCGACGGGCTCGCGATGAGCCTGCTGTATGAGGACGGTCGCTACAAGATCGGAGCGACCCGCGGCGACGGCTACGTCGGCGAAGACGTGACGCCGAACGTCAAGACGATTCCGAGCGTTCCCCTATCGGTGACCATCCCACCGGAGTTTCCGAGGGCGTTCGAAGTTCGCGGTGAGGTCTACATGCCGAAGCGCAGCTTTCAACGCCTCAACACCGAGCTAGCCGCGGAGGGCAAGCCGCTGTTCGCCAATCCGCGCAACGCTGCCGCCGGAGCAGTACGGCAGCTCGATCCCCGTATCACGGCCCGCCGCCGCCTCGACACCTTCATTTATGCCCTTGATCCGCCGGGCGGGGCCAGGAGCCAGGAGCAGATCCTCAACCGGCTCGCCGAGATGGGCTTTCACGTCAACGCGAACCGCCGCACTCACGGCGAGATCGATGCCGTCATCGCCTTTCTCGATGAGTGGCAGGAAAAACGGCACGGGCTCGATTACGGGATCGACGGCATCGTCATCAAAGTCAACGACCTTGGGCAGCAAGCCGAGCTCGGCTTCGTCTCCCGCAGCCCGCGCTGGGCCCTCGCCTTCAAGTTCCCGCCCGAGCAGGCCGAGACGATCGTGGACGACATCAAGGTCTACGTCGGGCGGACCGGCGCCATCACCCCGGTCGCCTGGCTCACTCCCGTGCAGATTGGGGGAACGACGGTCAGTCGGGCAACACTGCACAACGAGGACGAGGTCGCGCGGAAAGACGTGCGGCCCGGCGACCACGTCATCATCCAGCGCGCCGGCGACGTGATACCAGAAGTCGTGCGCGTGCTGACGGAACGGCGATCGCCGTCGAGCCGGCCGTGGCACATGCCCAAGAAATGTCCCGAGTGTGGGACAGAGCTGGTGCGGGAGCCGGGCGAGGCCGCGACCCGCTGCATCAATCCAACCTGTCCGGCCCAGGTGCTCGAACATTTCCGGCACTTCGTCGGCTCACTCGACATCGAGGGCCTGGGGTATGCGACCCTGCAGCAGCTCATCGACCGCAAACTGGTCAAGGACCCAGCGGATCTCTATCACCTGACAAAGGAACAGCTAGTGACCCTGAACGGCTTTGCTGACAAATCGGCGCAAAACCTGCTCGACCGAATCGCCGCCAGCAAGTCGACGACGTTCCTGCGGTTTCTTTCTGCACTCGCCATCAACCACGTCGGCTGGACGATGGCCGGCCTGCTAGCCGATCATTTTGGAACCATCGACCGGCTGCAAGCCGCCGGTGTCGACGATCTGTTGGCCATTGGCGGCGTAGGCCCGACGGTGGCGGAGGACGTCCACGAGTATTTCCAGCGGCCAGAGTCTCGTCGCCTGATCGAGCATCTGCTCGCGGCCGGGATCGAGATCAAGCAACCCGAGCGCCGCGATGGTCCCCTGAGCGGCAAGACGCTGGTCCTGACCGGCACCTTGAGCTCCCTGACCCGGGGAGAAGCTGAGGAGCGGATCAAGGCCCTCGGCGGTGCCATCGGCTCCGCTGTTTCCCAGAAGACGGACTACCTGGTGGTCGGCGCGGATCCAGGATCGAAGCTCGAAAAGGCCCAACGCCTCAAGATCCCCATCCTCGACGAGGCTGCCTTTCTCGCCCTGCTCAAGGATGGCCCATGAAAGAACGCATATAACGCTCGGTGACGCTATAAGAATTTGTAACGACTTGTGACAGCTCCTTAACCTTTCTTTCGGGGCGCGCCACGCATATTGCGCGTATGTCGATTCCGCCCGTCCTGGCGGTGCCCAGCGGCCGCGCCGTCGGGCACCTGAAGCGGATCGGCGCTCGTGGTCTGCTCGCCCTGCTGGCGGCGGCCGCCATCATGCTTGTCTCGCTCCTCGGCGCGCTCTTGCCGGACGCCACGTTGCCCCTTACCTGGTACGTGCCGGTGCTCGACAGCGCCATGGTCGTCACACTCGCGGTCGTGCTCTTCCTCTCGTCCAGCGATGTGATCATCCGCCGGCACGGGCGGTTGCTGCCCCTGGCCTTCGTCAGCGTCGTCCTCGGCATGGTGTGGCTCCAGCACATGCTGACCTTCCCTGGCGTCGCTCCCTTCACGCTGCCGCTGGTGACCAACCAGACCGCGCCCTTCCTTTTCCAGGCCGGGCACATCGGCACACCCGCGCTCTTTGCCTGGATCCTGTTCCACCGGGCCGGTCCGCTGGCTCGGCCACGGCGGTCACTGTTCAGGACCCTGGCCCTGGCGCTCGGGGTGGGTATCGCGGCCGTCGCCGTGACAGCTGGACTCGCTCTCATCCTGCCGCCACTCATCATCAATGGGCGCTTTACCGGACTCAATAGCTTGCTTCAGGCCGGACCATTTCTCGTCCTCGTTTTCGTCGCCGTTTTGTACCGACGAGCGCGCGGCCCGGAACGCCGCATCGAGACGAGTGTGATCGCCGGGTTGATCTTCGTCAGTGTCGAGGCCATGGTCTTCATGTTCATGCAGGCTCGATACGACGGATTGTGGTACGTCGGCCATGGCTTGATGCTGCTGCCCTGCGTCGCGCTCCTGGTCGGCACCGTCGGTCTCTTCACGGCCGCCCGCCGGGATGCCGAGGTCCAGCTGCGGGTCATGGAGCAGCTGAAGGCGTCACAGCAACGGCTTCAGGTCATCATCGACACTTCACCAAGCGCCGTCATCAGCGCGGATGAGACTGGATTGATCACCGGCTGGAACCGAAAGGCCGAGCAGATCTTCGGCTGGTCCCACGATGAAGCCCTCGGGCGGATCCTGACCGGCACCATCATTCCCCGTCGCTACCGTGACGCCCACCAGCGAGGTCTGGCTCGCTTCATCGAGACGGGTGAGGGCCGGCTCTTGGGTAAGACCGTCGAGCTGACCGGCCTCCATCGCGATGGCCATGAGTTTCCGGTCGAAGTCTCCGTTACCGCCACCTCGCGCTCCACGTCTCGCGTCGATTTTGTCGCGTTCATCAACGACGTCAGTCAGCGGCGGATGGGCGAGCGCCTTCGCGGAGTTCAGTTCGCCGTGACCCGCCCACTGGCCAGCGCGGCGACGTGGGCCGAAGCGGCCCCCCAGGTGCTTCGCGGCATTTGCGAGTCCCTCGGCTGGGCCGCGGGCGAGTTCTGGCGGGTGGACAGGGAGGCCAACGTGCTTCGGTGGGAGTGTGGCTGGCATCGGCCCTCGAAGGACTTTGGGGCATTCCTGGAAGCCAGCCAGGAGCTGACCTACGCCCGCGGTGAGGGTCTCCTCGGCCGCGTCTGGCGGACGAGCCGCGCCGCATCCATCGACGATGTCGCGGCCGAGGATTCACCCCGCGCGTGGGCCGCGAGTCGGGCCGGTCTGCACGCCAAGTTCGCCTTCGCCGTCACCAACGGACGGAAGGTGACCGGCGTCATCGCGCTCTTCAGCCATGACCGCTGCTCGCTCGACCGCGCCATGCTGCGGGTGATGGCCGACATCGGAAGCCAGATCGGCCAGTTCATCGAGCGGCGCCGCGCCGAGGAAGAACTGCGGCATAGTGGCGAGCGGATCCGGGCCATCCTGGACAACGTGGCCGACGGCATCATCACGGTCGACGAGCGCCTGGTGGTTCGCTCCTATAACCCGGCGGCCGAACGACTCTTCGGCCACGCGGCCGAGGAGGTGATCGGCAAAGACTTCGCGCGCTTGATCGGCGAACCGTACCGTCCGGAGGTCAAGCCCTGGCTACGGGCCCACTTGCGGGCTCAGCAAGGGCTCTTCCCGTTGGGAAGCCACGAGACCGTGGGCCTACGAAAAGATGGCACGACCTTCCCCATGGAGTTCAACGTCGGCTGGCTCGGGCCGCAGCGGTTGGTAATCGGCAGCCTGCGCGACGTTTCCGAGCGCAAAGCCGAAACCGAGGCGCTCCAGTATCAGGCGCTTCACGATTCGCTGACGGGCCTGCCCAACCGAACGTTTCTCCGCGAGCGCCTGGAAGAAACGATTCGCGCCGGCGAGCGCGAGATGAAACCGTGCGCGCTGCTGCTGATGGATCTCGATGGGTTCAAGAGCGTGAATGACAGCCTCGGCCACGAGACGGGTGACCGTCTCTTGGAGCAGGTGAGCCAGCGGATGCGGGGCGTGCTGCGTAAGGCAGATACGATTGCCCGCTACGGTGGCGACGAGTTCGCCGTCGTGCCCTGGGGTGCGACCGATGTCTCGCGGGCTGTCCTGATTGCGGAAAAAATCCTGCAGGCGGTCGGCAAGCCCTTCACCATCGACGACCAGCCCATCACCGTCAACATGAGCATCGGCATCGCCTGCTTCCCGCAACATGCCGAAGATGCTGATGCCCTCACGCGCCGAGCCGATGTCGCGATGTACGCGGCCAAGCGTGCCCGCAGCGGTTTCAGCGTCTATTCGGTGGACCAGGAGGGCGGGGAGAACGGCGGACGCGTGCCGCTGATCGGCAAATTGCGTTATGCGATCGACCAGTTCGAGCTCGTGCTGCACTACCAGCCGATCGTCTCCAGCTCGAACGGGTACCCCTTAAAGGTCGAGGCGCTCGTCCGCTGGGGCCACCCCAGCCACGGCCTGCTGCCACCTGACGACTTCATTCCGTCCGCGGAGCAGACCAACCTCATCAAACCGCTCACAGCCTGGGTGCTCAACGAGGCCCTGGGTCAGGTGCACGCGTGGTCGAAAGCCGGCATCGACGTTGGGGTGTCGGTGAATCTCTCAGCGCGAAACCTGCTCGATGACGAGCTGCCCGACGCCGTGACCCAGCTGCTCAGTACGTGGCAGGTTGAACCCCAGAAGCTGAGCCTCGAAATCACCGAGAGCTCGATCATCGCCGCAGAGGCCGAGGACACCCTCCAGCGCCTGCATGCAACCGGTGTCCAGATCTCGGTCGATGACTTCGGAACCGGCTACTCGTCGCTGACGCACCTCAAGCGCCTTCCGGTTCAGGAGATCAAGATCGACAAGTCCTTCGTCATCGACATGGCGACGAACCGCGACGGCGCGGCGATCGTCCGCTCGACCATCGATCTCGGGCACAACCTCGGGCTGAAAGTCGTGGCCGAAGGCGTCGAGGATGAGAAGACCGAGGCCCTTTTGCGGGAATACGGCTGTGACTTCATCCAGGGCTTCCACATCAGCCGTCCGGCCGCAGCTGGACTGCTCGGACCGTGGCTTCGAAACCGTGCGGGCGTGAAGGGCGCGCTCAGCGCCTGATTTGGGGTAGGCTCAATTCGGGAGCAAGCCCGTGTTCGGGATGACTCAGCGGCTTAACGCGTATGCGATGCGCCACCCCTGGGGAACCGCGGCCGTGGGGTTCCTCTTCTTCGTAATCCTGTCAGCGGTACTTACGTTGCTTACCCACCGAAGCTTCTACGGCGGGCTGTTCGGGGCGTATGCCGTGGCCGCCGGGGTGGGCACCGCTTCCTCGATGAGGCGGCAGGACGGGTCCGTCCCATTCTGGCGCAAAGCGTTGGTCGCTCCGCTGTTCCTCGGGGGCTGGATGGTGCTCGGTCTCCTGTTGCAGGTTACGGGCCAGCTACCGCGCTAATCTATAGGTCTTGCCCCAGCCTGAGTCTGAGCTTTCCTCCCGTGAGGTCGAGCACGTCGCCCGCCTGGCGCGGCTGGGAATCACAGCGGAGGAAGTTGTCCGCTACCGGGATCAGCTCCGCCACATCCTGACGGCGATCGACGCCCTGAAACGTGCCGACACCTCGAAGGTGCCGGCCACCGCCCATCCCCTCGAGGAGCGCAACGTCATGCGCGAGGACGAGCGGCAGCCCTCGCTGCCGGCCGAAGCGGCGCTCAGGAACGCGCCCAGCCGCGAGGACTCCTACTTCAAAGTGAAGGCGATTCAGGAATGAGCCTCTTTCAGAAAACGATTCGCGAGTTGCACCAGATATTGCTCGACCGTGAGATCTCATCGGTCGAGCTGACCGAGTCGGTGCTCGACCAAATCGCCGCCGTCGGGGAGAAGACGAAAGCCTACCTGGTCGTCACGCGTGAGCTCGCGCTTCGCCAGGCGACGGCGGCCGACGAGCGCCTGCGCGCCAAGCACGACGTCCGGCCCCTGACCGGGATCCCGATCGCCTTGAAGGACGTCCTCTGTGTTCGCGACGTCGTCTCGACCGCCGGATCGAAGATCCTCAAGGGCTTTTCGCCGCCCTACAGCGCGACCGTGGTCGAGCGCCTCGAGGCGGAGGGCGCGGTCTTCCTGGGCAAGACCAACTGCGACGAATTCGCCATGGGATCATCGAACGAGAACTCAGCGGCGGCGGCCGTGGCATCGGGGGAGGCCATCGGGGCGCTCGGCAGCGACACGGGCGGCTCGATTCGGCAGCCGGCGGCGCTGACGGGCATTGTCGGCTTCAAGCCCACCTACGGGCGCGTCAGTCGCTACGGCCTGATCGCGTTTGCGTCGTCGCTCGACCAGATCGGCCCGATGTCGAGGGACGTCGCCGATAGCGCCATCCTGCTGCAGGCGATCGCGGGCCACGACCCACGTGACTCGACCAGTTCGACGCATCCGGTGCCCGAGTATCTGTCCGGCTTGCGCAAGGGCGTCAAGGGTATGCGGCTGGGGGTGCCGAAGGAATACTTCGTGGCCGGAATGGAGCCCGCCGTCGAGCAGGCGGTGCGGGATGCCATTCGGCTTCTCGAGCAACAGGGCGCCGCGATCGAAGAAGTCAGCCTGCCGCACAGCGACGTCGCCCTGCCCGCGTACTACATCATCGCGCCGGCCGAGGCCAGCTCGAATCTCGCCCGCTACGACGGAGTCCGCTACGGCTTCCAGGCCGACGGCGCGAAAAACCTGATCGAGGAATACATGCTGACCCGCCAGCAGGGATTCGGCCCCGAGGTGAAGCGCCGGATCGTGCTCGGGACTTACGCGCTGAGCTCGGGCTACTACGACGCCTATTACCTGCAGGCGCAAAAGGTCCGCACCCTGATCATCGATGACTTCAAACGCGCCTTCGAAAAAGTCGACGCGCTGATTGGCGCCACCTCCCCGACCGTGGCCTTCCCGCTCGGCGCGAAGACGCAGGACCCAGTCGCGATGTACTTGAACGACATCATCACCATCCCGGCGAACCTCGGCAATGTTTGCGGGATCTCCGTTCCGTGCGGCCTTGCTGACGGCCTGCCGATCGGCCTGCAGGTGATCGCCCCCGGGTTCCGCGAAGAGATCGCGCTGCAGGTCGCCTATGCCTTCGAGGCCGCCGCCGACTTCCGCAAGCTCCAGTCGCCGTTGATGCGGGCGGCAGCGTGAGCGCGGTCGCGACGCGGTACGAAGTCGTGGTCGGCCTCGAGGTTCACGCCCAGGTGCTGACCCAGAGCAAGATGTTCTGCTCGTGCTCGACGGATTACCTGACGGCGCCCCCAAACTCGAACACCTGCCCCGTGTGCCTCGGCCTGCCGGGTTCGCTCCCCGTGATCAACCGGCGCGCGGTCGAGGGCACGATCCGGACCGCGCTCGCCTTGAACTGCGAGATTCCGGAATTTTCCAAGTTCGACCGCAAGAATTATTTCTATCCCGACCTGCCCAAGGGCTACCAGATCTCGCAATATGACCTGCCCTTCAGTCGCAACGGTCACCTCGAATTCGACGTGAAAGGCGAGGCGCGCCGTTGCGGCATCACCCGCGTCCACCTCGAGGAGGACACGGGGAAACTGCTCCACGCCGGCGCCATCGAGCAGGCGCAGTCTTCGCTCGTCGATTTCAACCGCGCCGGTGTTCCGTTGATGGAGATCGTGTCCGAGCCCGACCTGCGGAGCGCCGACGAAGCGCGACAGTACGTCGTCGAGCTGCGTGCCATCCTTCAGTACCTCGGCATCAACAACGGCGACATGGAATCGGGACAGCTTCGCTGCGATGCCAACGTGTCACTGCGCCCCACCGGCCAGGCCGAGCTCGGCACCAAGGTCGAAATCAAGAACATGAACTCGTTTCGGGCAATTCACCGCGCCATCGAATATGAAATCACCCGGCAGACCGAGGTGCTCGAGGGCGGCGGCCGGCTCGTCCAGGAGACGCGCGGTTGGAACGATGCCCGAGGCCTGACGGTCTCGCAGCGTACCAAGGAGTTCGCCGAAGACTATCGATACTTTCCGGAGCCGGACCTGCCCCCGCTCGAAGTCAGCCGAGCGTGGGTGGCGGAGATCCGCGCCGGCCTGCCGGAACTGCCGGCCCTGCGCCGGCAGCGGTTCATCACCGCCTATGGCCTCACGCCGTACGACGCGTCGCTGCTGACCTCGTCGAAGCCCATGGCGGGCTTTTTCGAGGAGACCGTCCGGCTTGGCGCTCCGGCCAAGGCCGCGGCGAACTGGATCCTCGGCGACTTCAGCCGGCTGCTCAACGCCGACCGAAAAGAGATCGAGCAGTCGTCGGTCAAACCAACCCACCTGCAGCAACTCATCCGGCTGATCGACTCCGGCATCATCAGCGGCAAGATGGCCAAAGAGACGTTCGAAGTCATGTACCGCGAAGTAGATCCAGGGCCGGCGCTGACCGCCTTGAAGGGATCGAGCCAGATCAGCGGCGACGACGAGCTGGAGGCCATCGCCAACCAGGTCATCGCCGAAAATGCCCAGAGCGTGGCGGACTTCAAGGCGGGAAAGGAACGTGCCTTGAAATTTCTGATCGGCCAGGGGATGAAGATCTCGAAGGGCCGGGCCAACCCGCAGCGGCTCGAAGCGTCGCTCCGAGAGAAAATCAGGTAGTGGAACTCACGGTCGGCGAGCTCGCCCACGGCGGGGCTGCGGTGGCGCGCCTCGACGGCCGCGTCGTCTTTGTCGAAGGAGCGATTCCCGGCGAGACCGTCGAAGCCGAAGTGACCCATCGACGCAAAGATTTCTGGCGCGCCCAGGCCACCACGGTGCTTGACCCTGCGGCGGCGCGCATCGAGCCGCCTTGCCCCTACTTCAAGGCTGGATGCGGCGGCTGTCAGTTGCAGTACCTCGCCTATCCGGAGCAGCTCGCGCAGAAACGGCAGGTGCTGCATCGCCAGCTCGAGCGCGCCCATCTGGAATTTCCGATCGATCGAATCGACGTCCTGGGGATGGACGATCCCTGGCGCTATCGGATTCGCGGCGAGTTCCACGTCCTGCATCGTGGCGGGGCCGTGAGCCTTGGCTTCTACCGCAAGCACACGTACCAGACCTTGCCGATCGACGCCTGCCTGATCCATGCCGAAGCGATCGAGCGTGCGCTCCCGGCGTTCGCGCGCGCCGCCGAGGATCCGGCGGCCGCCAGGGTCACGGCGCTGCAGTTCACTTGGGCGCCGGGCACGAGTGACCTGCTCTGGGCGCCCTATCCGCCGGGGTCGGCCGATCCCGGATTCGGCGCCCGGGCCGCCGGCTGGATCCCGGAGTTAAATCTCAATGACGACTCGATCGGCATCGACGATGCCGGCCGGCATTTCCGCGTGCGTCCGGAGGCGTTTGTCCAGGTCAATGCCAGGCAGCGCGACGTCCTCTATCAGCGCGCCGTCGCATTTGCCCAGCTAAATGGCGGCGACCGGGTCGTCGATGCGTACGCCGGGATCGGCATGCTCACCGCGAGGCTGGCGGCGCTGGCTGGCGATGTCATCGCCGTGGAAGAAAGCCCCTATGCGGTCCGCCTTGGCGAGTTGAACATGCAGCTCAACGGCTGTGACAATGTCCAGTACCGTCGCGGACGTGTCGAAGACACCCTCGGCCAGATCGAAGGGCCAATTGACGTCCTGGTCCTCGATCCACCACGTGCCGGCTGTGCCGAGACGGCCGTCGAGGCGATGGCGAATTCACGCGCCGAGCGCGTTGTCTATATCTCGTGTGACCCGGCAACCCTGGCCCGAGATGTCGGTCGTTTTTGTGCCGCCGGACGCTATACCCTTGTGGAGGTGGCTTTCGTCGACATGTTCCCCCAGACCTTCCATATCGAGGCGGTCGTCAAGCTCGAACGCCGCGCATGAGCTTCGTCCACCTTCATACCCATTCCGAATACAGCTTGCTCGACGGCGCCAGCCGGATCTCCGAGATGGTCCGCCACGCCGTCGAAACGGGCATGCCGGCAATCGCGCTGACGGACCATGGCGTTCTCTATGGCGCCATTGATCTGTATCTCCAGGCAAAGGCCGCGGGCATCAACCCGATCATCGGCCAGGAAGCGTACGTCGCGACGCGCTCGCGCCACCAGAAAGAAGGCCGAGCCGATCGGGATCCGTATCACCTGATCCTGCTGGTGAAAAATCTGGCCGGTTATCGCAATCTGATCAAGCTGTCCAGCCTGGCGCACCTCGAGGGGTACTACTACAAGCCTCGAATCGACAAGGCCCTGCTGTCCGAGCACACGGAGGGACTGATCGCGCTGTCGAGTTGCCTCGGCGGCGAGGTGGCCAGCCGCCTGCTCGAGGGCGATGACGCCGGGGCGGAACAGGTCGCCCGCGAGTACCAGCGGATGTTCGGTGAGGACTACTTCCTCGAGATCCAGGACCACGGCATGGAGGAGCAGGCCCGCGTCAACGAGGGTCTGGCGCGGCTGTCACAACGCACCGGAATCCCGATGGTCGCGACCAATGATTCGCACTACACGCGAAGGGACGACGCTGAGGCGCACGACATCCTTCTGTGCTTGCAGACCGGCACCGTCACCTCGGATCAGAAGCGGATGCGGTTCCACAACGACGAGTTCTATCTCAAGACCCCCGCAGAGATGGCCGAGCGCTTCCGCGATTTCCCAGAGGCCGTCGCCAACACCGTCAAGATCGCCGAGCGCTGCCATTTGGAGCTCGACACGAAGCCGCTCTTGCCTCGCTTCGAGGTCCCCCTGGGCGAGAATGCCGAGGCGTATCTGCGGCGGCTGGCCGAACAAGGTTTGAAGACGCGCTATCCGGAAATGGGCCAGGTCGTGCGCGATCGCGTCGAGACCGAGTTGTCCGTGATTCAGGACATGGGTTATGCGCCCTACTTCCTGATCGTCAGCGACTTCATCGCTTATGCAAGGGCCAACGGTGTCGCGGTCGGGCCAGGACGAGGCTCGGCAGCCGGCAGCATTGTGTGCTACGCCCTCGGCATCACGACGCTCGATCCGTTGAAGCACGGCCTGATCTTTGAGCGTTTCCTCAACCGGGAGCGGATCTCGATGCCGGATATCGATGTTGACTTCGACGATCGGAATCGCGACCGCGTCATCGAGTACGTCGGGCAGAAGTATGGGCAGGATCACGTCGCGCAGATCATCACCTTCGGCACAATGAAGGCACGCGCAGTCATTCGTGACGTGGGGCGCGCCCTTGACGTCCCGCTCCGCGAGGTCGACCACCTTGCCAAGCTGGTGCCGCCCACGCTCAACATGACGCTCGACAAGGCAAT
>WNFW01004533.1_pt1 | contig 14564 bp, 10 predicted proteins | sample 5400131 | NCBI WGS metagenome assembly WNFW01 (sample SAMN13153362, study PRJNA577476) | soil metagenome | isolation source: 20 cm soil or saprolite under grassland replicate 1 | place: USA:California | collected 2016-06-15 | reverse complement strand
CTGCAAACGCGCCCGCTGCGCGAAGCCATCCACTCGCGCGAGCGCGGCCTCTGCTTCTACTGTTCCCGCCGGCTCAGCCCAAGAACGCGCTGCCTCGACCACGTGATTCCCCGGGTTCACTGCGGCGGCAATTCCTTCCGCAACATGGTTTCGTGCTGCGGCGAATGTAACTCGCTCAAGGCCGACCGCGGCGCCGAAGTTTTCTCCGCTGGCTCTTCCGCCAGGGCCGCTTGGACTCCGCCGAACTCACCGCTCGTCTCGGCGCGCCGAAAGCCCTCGCCGCCGGCAATCTGTGGCCAAAGATTGAAGAAGTAAAGAAGTAAGGAGGTAAGGAAAAAACGTGCGCGTGGGTTGGGCGTGAGCGAAACGTTGAGTCGTGTTATCTTGACCGAAATGATTTCGATTGCCGGGGGCATCTTCTTCTTTGACGCCGACAGGTACACTTCCGTCGGAATCTAAAACGACGGTCGCTGGCACGATGCACACGATTATAGTTCTGGTCATCATTGCCATGTGGGCTGCCTGGGGCTATTTCCATGTCAACGGCATGCGTCTTGCTGCGCGTCCTCCCCGAGCCGGCTCGTATATCCTCACTATGCTGTGGGAGTGGTCTGTCGTTGCTTACGTCGCATGGGGCATCTCACGAGGTGGCACGCCCCTGAAGACGCTCATTGGCGGGAAGTGGGAAACAGCGAAAGACGTTTTCAGGGACCTCGCGATTTCCGTGGGTTTCTGGATCACTGCCTTGGTTGTGCTGGCCTCGACGGCGCTTGCGATCCATGTGCCACGAGCGAGCCAATCCGTGCGCGCTTTACTCCCGCAAACTCGTCTTGAGATTGTCCTTTGGATTCTCACTTCGCTCAGTGCAGGTATTTGCGAAGAGATCATTTTTCGCGGCTATCTTCAGCGGCAATTCTGCGCCTGGGTTGGGTCAATTCCTGGGGGCATATTGCTTTCCGCAGCGGTGTTTGGCGCCGGGCACATCTATCAAGGAGGCAAACACGCGATCGTCATTGGGGTTTATGGTGTGCTGTTTGGAATTCTGGCCGAGATGCGGAAGAGTTTGCGACCAGGCATTATGGTTCACGCCTGGCATGATGCGATTACTGGGCTGCTGGTCAGATTGGTTCGGACTTGAAACGCGATTAAAAAACTGAGCCGGGGCGCTTCGCTGAGGGGCCAAGGCACCCCGGCTGATCCTGCCCGCCTCCGCAGTGTGCGAGCAAGAAACCCGGGAAATCTGTTTGCCGCAGGGTGGCGCAAAATTCAGGGTCGGAATCCTGCGGGTTTTAGACCTAACTGGTTACGCGCGGCGAGCCGGGGGAGTTGCGGACTCGCGCGCAGCAAAAATCTATTTGTTTTCGTCGCCGCGGAGAAACTCGTACCGCTCGATCGCGGCAACTACGCCGACGGCGCCTTCGTCTCGTGGCTCGGTGCGCTGGACGCGGCCAAGGCAGCGGACGCGCACGGGACCAGCCATGGTAATTTCGTTGGGCAGCGTCAGCAGAATCTCGACCGGCGAGCCTTCTTTGACGTCCTTGGAAAGGTAGAAGTAGACGCCGCGAGAGCTGACGTCGCGCGATTCAGTGCTGGTTTCGCCCACAGCCGCGCCTGTCGTCCAGCGAACCGTGAGCGGCAGCCGCATGGTAAAACGTTGAGTGGTGCGGCGTTCGGAACCCGTCAAGACAGTCCTCCTGAGTGAAGCCAAAGTGTATCTGGGTATGGCCTAGCGAACAATAGAACTCCCGATACAAAATCGATTCAATGCTGAGAAGTACTGAGGTACTAGGACAATTCAAAAAGATAGGCCGCGAAGAACATGCCATTACCGAGGAAAGGGGTATCCGACAGCATCAGCGGCTTGCTTCTAAGTAGTTGTAAATAAATGACTTGCATATGATGGACGCCACGGTGCAGAGCGCCTGTTCGGCAACTTTATCTTCTAAGATTCCTGCCCAAAACGCTTGATGTCTTCCGGACCTTCTTGCAGCTTCACCGCGGCGCGGCCCTGTACCAGCTCGCGGATTTGCTCGACGATGTCGGGATTTGCCAGCGTCGTAATGTCTCCCGTATCCATGTGATTCGAAATGGCGGCTAGCACGCGGCGCATGATTTTGCCGGAGCGTGTTTTGGGCATGTCCGGAACCATGTGAATATTCTTGGGCCGCGCGATTTTGCCGATCATGGTCTCGATCGTGGAAGTCACTTTCTCCTGGATGGCCTTTTTCGGCAACACTCCGGGCTTCAGAGAAATATAGACGACGGGAACGCGACCCTTGACCTCGTCGACGGCGGGAACAACGGCGGCTTCGGCGACTTCGGGGATGGTGAGACAGGCTGATTCGACTTCCTTGGTGCCGAGGCGGTGGCCAGCGACGTTGATGACGTCGTCCACGCGCCCGAGGATGCGGTAGTAGCCATCGGCAGGAAGCACCGCGCCATCCGCAGCGTAATAAGGCCAATCGCGCCAATCCTTGCTTTTCGCGTTCTTGCAATACTTCGAATAATATTGAGTGACGAAGCGCTGGGGATCGCCCCAGATTGTTTGCATGATTCCGGGCCAGGGGTTTCGAATGCAGATGTTTCCGGCGGCGTTCGAACCGGCCTTCACTTCGTTTCCGTCTTCGTCCCAAATCACTGGATAAATCCCGAGCGCGGGCGGCCCGGCACTTCCTGGCTTCATCGGATCGAGAGCGGGCTTCGTGGTGCAGAGGAAACCGCCGGTTTCGGTTTGCCACCAGGTATCGACAATCACCGCTTCGCCCTTGCCGACGACTTCGTGATACCACTGCCAGACTTCCGGCTCGATGGGTTCGCCGACGGTGGTCATATGCTTGAACTGGTAATTGTATTTTTTCGGCTCATCCGCGCCGGCTTTCCGCAGCATTCGAATGGCGGTCGGAGAAGTGTGGAAAATATTGACGTCCAGCCGTTCCGCGATGCGCCAGGGCCGGCCGACGTCCGGGAATTGCGGCACGCCTTCGTACAAAACGCTGGTCGCCGCCAGCGCCAGCGGTCCGTAAACGATGTAGGAGTGGCCGGTGATCCAGCCGATATCGGCCATGCACCAGTAGACGTCTTCCGGATGAATATCCTGGTAATACTTGGCCGTGCCCGTTACGTACGCCAGGTAACCGCCGGTGCGGTGCTGGCAGCCTTTCGGTTTCCCGGTCGTGCCGCTGGTGTACATCAGGAAGAGCGGAGCTTCTGCATCCTGGGAAACGGGCTCCACGATTTGGCCGCGATAGTCCTTCAAAACATCATCGATAAAATAATCGCGCTCCATGACCATGGGCGTTTCGGAGCTGTACTTGCCTGCGTAGCGCTTCCAAACCAGAACTTTGTCGATCTTCTGCCCTTCCTTTTGCGCCGTCCGCACCGCGATATCGGCGCTGGCTTTGTGATCCACCCACTTTCCGTTGCGCCAGTAGCCGTCGGCGTAAATCAGCACGCGGCTGCCGGAATCGGCGGCACGCAGACCGCAGGCCTCGCCGCTGAACCCGCCAAACACCACGGAATGCACCACGCCGAGGCGCGCGCACGCGAGCATGGTGATGGGTAGCTCGGGAATCATGGGCATGTGAATGGTCACGCGGTCGCCGGTCTTCAGCCCGGCAAAGTCCCGGAGCAGCGCGGCCGTTTCGTTCACGCGTTTATAAAGCTCCTGATAGGTGATCACCGTGGCGGCTTCGCCTTCGGGCTCCGGTACAGCAATGATCGCCGCCTTGTTTTTGTACTTGGCGAGATGACGGTCCACGCAGTTGTAGCAGGCGTTGAGTTTTCCGCCCACAAACCATTTCCAGAAGGGCGGACGCTCGGTATCTAAAGTCGTATGCCAATACTGGTCCCAGTCAAGCAGCGCCGCATACAGACGGAAGCATTCCGGGAAATTCTTCTCGTCGAACTTCGCCACAAAATCCGGATCGTGCAGATTCGCCTGCCCGATGAATTTTGCCGGCGGGCGGCAATAGGCTTCTTCTTTCCAGTGGACTGCAATCTGCGCTTCACTGACTTTGTGCTTGCTCTTGTGTTCTTTGTTGTTCAGTTTCTGACGCGGTGTGGCCACGGTGGCGGCTCCCTTGGAAGCTCGATTCGCTCTTGACGCAACGACGAGGGACAGTCTGGTTCGGGCGCGCTCACTCGAAGGTTAGAAGAAGCTCGTCCTTGAAAAATAATGCTACTGCGCAAGGGCGCTCGTCAATCGTTCAACTCGGGTGGTGGTAGGTCAGTTTGAATTTTGACCTATTGTCACGACTAAGAAAATTCAAACTGACCCACTACCGATAATGCGTACGGCCTCCCAAGAAGAAAAATAGAGTGCGAAAGAGCCTTTTCGTCAGGTCAATGGATACGGCGCTCAAAACCGCGCTATTCAACATCACATTGAATAGCAAAGCTCATCTACTTTTGAAGAATGATAGAGATCTGATCTCGTGAGCCATTGCTTTGCCGCACTGGCGCTCGGCGGGCGGCAACTGGGGCTGGTCAACTCCGAGCCGCCACCCAAGACGCAGCAAATGGCCTGGTGGCCATCAAGCGACTGGGACCAGAAATGCCTGGTCTCCTGGCAAACTTCTGAGTCGCGGTGGTGTGACCAGTCGTTCACAGAGGCAATCTGCTTTTTGCCAAAAGTGCGCGGAAGCTGGGATTGTCCCGTAGCGGGTCGAGGCGCGGTTCGACCGCGAGAACCATCATGGCCCAATCCCGTTCCTGATAAGCCTTCTGCAGATAGGTCAAGGCCGCGTTTTTCTCGTTAAGGGCAATGTGAATGACCGCCAAGTTGTAGGCGGGAACGAAATCGCGCTTCGATTTCTCTTTCAAGCGCTGGAGAATCCTTCGAGCCTCCGGCTGGCGACTTGCCGCAGCTAGACTGTACGCAAGCTCTGTCAATCCAACAGTGCTATCCGGCATTGCTTGCAGGACTTTGTGTGATTCTGCGATGGCTTCCGCGTACAGTTTCTTCTGGGCGTAGACGCGCGCGAGCCAGAAATGGGTTCGATAGTAGTCCGGATTGAGCTGTAAGGCTTTCTGGCTCTGTTGGATGGCCCGATCGTAGTCTCGGGCATAGTAAAGCGTCCGAACGACCTCGGCGTTGTTGGGGAGGGAGAGCGGGTCCAGCCGCATCGCCTGGTTAATCTGCTCCCAAGCCTCGTCATGCCGCCTTAGAGTCGCGAGGAGCGCCGCGTACACGCGGTGCTCGGTGGAGTAACTCGGATTCAACTCGATGGCACGCCTGAGCTCAGCCTCTGCTTGCGACCAGTCCCATAGTCCAAGCATCACGCTGCCCATGGCGTTGTGTGATTCAGCCAATCCTCCACCCAGGGCTACGGCTTGGCGCGCAGCGTCGTGAGCTTTGGACACTCCGTCCTGCGGTGATAGGGCATCGGTGACGACCAGAAAATAATAAGAATCCGCTAGTCCCGAATAGGCTTCTGCGAAACTGGATTGCCGATCGATGGCTTGCTGGAAATAGGCGATCGCTTTCCCGTAACCGGCTACGGTGAATTGGTTTCCAAAATACCGTCCTCGCAGATAAGCTTCGTTTGCTTGCGGATCAAGAGGGCGCGGACTGGGAGGACCACTGTAAGCCGGATTGAGTTTTATTCTGATCTGTTCAGCGACCGCCATGGCCACCTCTTCCTGCAAAGCAATGGAGTGACTGATTTGGCGGTCATAGCTGTGCGCCCAGACATGAACCTGGTCCCGGGTACGGATGAGTTGGGCGCTGATGCGCACCTGGTCCGCATCGCGCCGAATGCTGCTCTCGAGGATGTAATCGACCCCCAATTCTCGGGCAATCTGCTGCGCGCTTTTCGATGTGCGCTTGTAAGCCATTGAAGTCGTTCGTGCGATTACACCGAGCTGATCCGGGCTTAGTGCTCCAAGCTGGGTAATGATTTCTTCCGTGAGTCCGTCGCTGAAATACTCTTCGTTGGGGTCCCCGCTCAGGTTTTCGAAGGGAAGCACTGCCAGCATCACGCGGCCCGAGTTGTAGAGTTGGACAGAATGTGTTCTCCGCCAGCCAAAGTAGCCGACAAGAGTGAGCACAAGCATGAGTGCGCTGGCGAAAGCCAACATGCGAGACCGAGGTCGCCGGCTTTCCTGAGGCGCCAGCGGCATCGAATCGTCTGAGGAATAAACCGAGTTGGGCACATTGACCGAGGGTGTCGGATCGCCGGCAATGGGTGCTGCCGTTTCATTGCCGTTCTCCGTGATCTGCCCAATGAAGCGATAGCCGAGACGCGGTAAGGTCTCAATATAAAGTGGAGCGTCAACGGAATCGCCTAGGACGTCACGAATTCGTTTGATGGCATTGTTGAGTCCATGGTCAAAATCGACGAAGGTGTCGGCGGACCACAAGGCCTGATGGAGATCCTCGCGGGTGACCAGCTCTCCAGGCCGGTCCAGCAGGATGCGCAACACCTGGAAAGCCTGGGGGGCCAGCTTCAGCCGCAATCCGTGCTTAAAGAGTTCCTGAGTGCGCAGACGAGTTTCGTAGGGGCCAAAGCGGACGATTTCCCGTGGGCGCGAAACTTCCACTCGGTCACTCCCGAAAAAGTGAATGGGATTGTAGCATGAGGCTGCCGCAAACCTTGGCCAGACTGGTCAAAAGCCGCGTATCTCGCTTAAATCCAGAGGCTTGCACGATGATTCACAAAGGAGTGGAAACAGCGCGGCAAAGGATTGCCCTTCAATGATTGATTCGCTCAAATGCTGCTCGCCCGATGATTGGGCTCCGTTTTCCGGAACAGATGTACGCAACGAGGCCGAGTGCGTCCCGGCTCGAATTCGCTCGCCTGTCTGACGGACGGAATCTCGTAACGCGAAAAGGACAATTCTATGAAAACGAAGGCAGGAATAGTCATCGCGGGCCTCGCTATGGTCATCGTTGCGGCGATGCTCGTCCCCGTCGCCTCGGCCGGATGTGGAAAGATCGACAGGCTAGGCACCGGAGCAGCTTTGTGGCAAGAACGGTCTGGCGGGGGGGACTCTAGGGACGACGACCCCATCGTCGGTTTCTGGAAGGTGAAGCTTGTCTCCAAAGGAAATGCAGGTATACCTGATGACGTCGTATTGGACGCGGGATACTCTCAGTGGCACAGCGACGGAACGGAAATCTTGAACTCTTCACGCGAACCTGAAACTCAGAGTTTTTGCCTCGGCGTGTGGAATAAGATCGGGCACTCCCACTACAAACTGAACCATTTTGCCATCAGTTGGGCCAACGGAGCCTTGCTCGGACCAGCCAATATTCGAGAAGACGTCACACTGAGCCACGACGGGAACACCTTCACAGGAACCTTTACGATTGATCAGTATGATCAAGCGGGGAACCTGCTGGTTCACCTGGTTGGCCAGATCGAAGCGAAACGTATCACGGTGGATACCTCTGTCATAGACGTTTTATGACCTAGCGCGGCGCGACTGTCGGCTTCGCGTTTGCGAAGTAGGCTCACGGAGTCGTTGAGTTAATGTGATTCGGTCGAAGGATGGCGGTCTCCTCGGGCCGCCATCCGCATTTCTGCAAATCAATTTCGCGCTCATTTTCCTCTAGACTTAAATTACTGATTCCGTGAAGAAACCCCTCGGTGTATTGATAGTTGGTTAGTTTGAATTTTGACCCCTATTGTCACGATAAAGAGAATTCAAACCGACGCCTAACGATGTATTCCCTGACTGGAGGGTCAACCGGGAATCGTGATAGAACCTCTGCTTGAACCTGCAGACTGCCATCTTTCTCTTTTTTGCCGGCGCTCTCGGTGGCGGGATCAATGCCGTGGCCGGGGGCGGCAGCTTTGTCGCGTTTCCAGCGCTTCTGTTCACTGGCGTTCCGGCGGTTCCTGCGAACGCGACCAACACGCTAGCCTTGTGGGTGGGAACCACTGCGAGTGGCGGCGCCTATCCGCAAAAGCTCGACATCCCCGCGCGCATTCTGATTCCTTTGGTAATCACCAGCCTCGTCGGCGGTCTGGCCGGAGCGATTCTCCTGATTCACACGCCGCCGAAGACTTTTCTTCGCGTGATTCCATGGTTGTTGCTAGGCGCCACGCTGCTCTTCGCGTTTGGCAAGCACCTTACCGGACGCATCTCGGCGGGAATTTCGCATGACGCCCGCAACACGGCAGTGGCGGGCGCCTCTCTCTTCGAACTGCTCGTGGCCGTGTACGGCGGTTATTTTGGCGGAGGAATCGGCATCATGAACCTGGCCATGCTTTCAGCGCTGGGCATGACGGACATTCACGCCATGAACAAACTCAAGGTGAGACTCGGCGGCGTGATCAATGGCGTTGCCACGGTAACGTTCGTGGTGACGAAGGCGATTTACTGGCCGCAGGCGATTCTTATGACGGCCGGCTCGGTTCTAGGAGGTTATTCCACCGCGCATTATGCGCAAAAGCTGCCGCAATCCTGGGTGAAGGGATTTGTCATTCTTGTGGGTATGGCCATGACGATTGTTTTCTTCTGGCGCGGCTATCGTTAGAAGCCCACGAGTCCCAAGTCACGAGTCAGCAGTCACGCTGAGGTAGCGGGTCATTGAATTTTGACACGTATTGTCACGAGCAAGAAAATGCAAACTGACCCAGTAACCGACGCCGACAATATTTGGACGCACTTTGTATTGCTTTGATATAGTCCCCGCTGCCATGAATGTCGCCGCGCCTCCTTCGAACACGAAATCGGTCGCACCGGCTTCGCTGACGCGAAATCAGATTCGCGGATTCTGGGCTTCGTGGGGCGGCTGGGCGCTTGATGGCATGGATTCGTTTATTTATGCGCTGGTGCTGGTGCCTTCGCTGCGCGATCTGCTGCCACGATCCGGCATTGCTGCGACGAAGGGCAACGTTGGCTTTTACGGCGGATTGCTGTTTGCGTTATTTTTGTTTGGGTGGGGACTGGCGTTTTTGTGGGGGCCAGTCGGAGATAAATTCGGGCGCGTTCGAACGCTCATGCTGACGATTGTGTGGTATTCGGTGTTCACCTTTCTTAGCGCGCTCGTCACCAGCGTTTGGCAGCTGGCGATTCTGCGGCTGCTCGCGGGAATCGGCATCGGCGGCGAGTGGGCCATGGGCGGAACTTTCGTGGCGGAAGAGTGGCCCGAAGAACGGCGGCGCGCCGGGGCGGGATACATGCACACGGGCTATTACGTCGGAGTTTTTTTAGCGGCGATTTTGAATTTCTTGATCGGCAGTTATTTTGGAAGATTCGCGTGGCGCGTGATGTTTGCAGTTGGTGGGTTGCCGGCCCTGTTGCTCGCGTGGGTGCGGCACGGTGTGACCGAGCCGGAACGCTGGAAGCAGAAAGAAGCCGTCGTGAGTTCCTGGCGAATCTGGCAGCCGTTCACGGTGCTCTTTTCGAACACGCTGCGGCGCAGAACGATTCTGAATTCGCTGTTCATGCTGGCCTCGATTTGCGGATTGTGGGCGGGGACGGTTTATGTGCCGGCGGCGGTGACGGCGCTGGCGGAAGAGGCAGGGAAAATCGGTCCAGCGGCGGCGCAACTCGCTTCGCGCGCAGCCATGCTGGTTTCGTTCGCGACGATTCTCGGCTGCCTGGCGATGCCTTGGCTCGCGGAGAAATTCGGGCGCCGCGGTGCGTTGGGATTCTATTTTTCATTGATGCTGGCGTTTATCGCTCTGACTTTTGGTAAAGTTTTCTATCTCGGGGCCGACGCGCTGCCCTGGTTTTTCGCGTGCCTGTTCTTTCTGGGATTTGGCGGGGCGAATTTTGCGGTGTACACGCTGTGGCTGCCGGAGNNAGCGCGTTCGCCTTTTCCACTTCGTTGGCGCGCTTTGCGGGTGCAGGGATTACGTTTCTTGTGGGCGCGGGCGTGCAGCGGTACGGTTCGCTGGGAATCCCTGTCGCCTTGACTTCGATCGCCTTCGCGATTGGCTTGCTGCTCGTTCCCTTTGGCGCAGAAACCCGCGGAGAATGCCTGCCCGCATAGCGCTGCGTCTGGTGAAACATGACCGAAGTCGAATCCAAGATTTTTCCCATCGAGAAGCTGCGCGAATTTTGCATCCGCGTATTTGTGCATTGCGGCGTGCCGAAAGACGATGCCGCGCAAGCCGCTGAAGTATTGGCCTGCGCGGACCTGCGCGGCATTGATTCGCACGGCGTCGCGCGGATGTACAGCTATTTCGGCATGCTCAGCGAAGGCCACATCAATCCGAAGCCGGAAATCAAAATCGTGCGCTCGACACCGAGCACAACGACCGTGGACGGCGACAACGGTCTGGGCCTGGTCGTGGGGCCGCAAGCGAATCGCATCGCCGTGGACATGGCCGAAAAATGCGGCTCAGGCTGGGTCGGCGTTTGCAACACAAATCACTTCGGGATCGCGGGGTACTACGTTTTGCAAGCGCTGGAGCGCGATCTGATCGGGTGGGCGATGACCAACTCCACGGCGCTAGTTGCGCCGCTGTGGGGCGCGCAGCGCATGCTGGGCACAAATCCCATTGCGATTGCATTTCCCGGAAAGGAAGAGCCGCCGATCGTAATTGATTTAGCGACCAGCGCGGCCGCGTACGGAAAAATCGAAATCGCGCGAAGAAAGGGCAAACCCCTTCCGGAGGGCTGGGCCATCAATCGCGAAGGCCGCAATACGACAAATCCCGACGAATTGATCGACGGCGGGGCGATGTTGCCGCTGGGATCAGAGCGCGAGCGCGGCGGCCACAAAGGGTACGCGCTGGCGATGATGGTGGACATTCTGTGCGGTCCCTTGAGCGGAGCGAACTGGGGGCCGTTTGCGCCGCCGTTCGCGCTGCGGCAGGAAATTCCGAAGCGCAGCGTGGGGAAGGGGATAGGGCACTTTTTTGGCGCGATGCGCATTGACGGTTTCATTGACGCGGAGGAATTCAAGCGACAGATCGATGAGTACATTCGCGTGTTCCGCGCGACGAAGCCGGCGCCCGGCACGAACGGTCCACTAATCCCCGGCGATCCGGAACGAGAAGCGGAACAAGAGCGACGAAAAAATGGCGTGCCGCTGATCCGGCCGGTAATCGAAGAATTGCGTGAGATTTCGAAGAAGGCGGGGATTCCCTTCGATTGAAACGTGAGCAAGTAGAAGTTTGCAACAGCGGACTGAGCTAGTCTTTGTTCCAGGTGAGATGCTTTCCGGCAAGGCCCGAACCTTCGGTCGCCACGCCTGCCTGCCGCAGGCAGGCTCAAGATAACAGCAAGTCTTGCGTGTTTGCGAATGTGGTGATGGAGCGCGCTTAAGGATCAGCTTCGCAAAAAATCCGGCGACTGAGCGTGGAGAGAAGCATCGAGGATTTGAATGGTGTGCACTACGGGCGTTTTATGATGCTGGCGGGCGAGAGCGGACTGGAGTTGCAGGATGCAGCCGGGATTGCCCGTAGCGACGACGTCGACTCTGAGATGGGAAACCAATTCGGCTTTGCGATCGCCAAGGGATTGGGCGGCGTCGGGCTGCACGAGGTTGTAGATGCCCGCGGAGCCACAGCAGATGGCGGATTCGGGAATTTCGGCGAGTTCCAACCCGGGAATGCTGGAGAGCAAAGCGCGAGGCTGCGCGCGAACGCCTTGCGCGTGCTGCAAATGGCAGGAGTCGTGAAAGGCCACGCGTAGCTTCACCGGATGACGCGGGCTGCGTGGCTCGAGGTCGGCAAGAACTTCGGTGATATCCTTACACTTTGCTGAGAAGTTTCTCGCGGGTTCGGCGTAATCAGGATCGTCACGGAGCAGGTGTCCGTACTCCTTCACGTTGGAACCGCATCCGGCCGCATTGGTGACAATCGTTTCAACGTTGGCGCTCTCGAAGGCATCAATTGTTTTTTTGGCCAGGTCGATCGCAGCGGTTTCTTCTCCCGCGTGGACGAGCAGCGCGCCGCAGCAAGTCTGAGCTTGCGGGGCGACGACTTCGCAGCCTTCCGTGGCAAGCACGCGGACGGTAGCGGCATTGACCTGGGAGAAAAATTCGCGCTGCACGCAACCAAGGAGCAAGCCGACGCGGCGGCGCTTGGTTCCGACGGCTGGAGTAACTTCGGGAACCGCTTCGTGCGCCGTGAGTTTGGGAAGCAGCGCTTCCATGGTCTGCCATTGTTTCGGGAGCAGCTTGAGCAGACCGAGTCCGCGCGCGAGAGCCTGCAAACCGGATTTTTGATAGGCGAGAAGGGGCGCGCGCAAGCGGCGGAGGCGATCGGGGCGGGTGAACGTCTCGAAGAGAAAATGGCGATGGCGTTTCTCGGTGGAAGAGCGGGAGAAATTGCGTTCGATTTGCGCGCGCGTGGCTTCGATGAGTTTGCCGTAGTCCACGCCGGAGGGGCACGCCGTCATGCAAGCCATGCAGCCGAGGCAGGTATCGAAGTGGCTGACCCACTTGGGGTTGATCTGCGCGGCGCCTTCGGCAGCAAGCTTCATCAGGTAGATGCGGCCGCGCGGCGAATCCATTTCCTGGCCCCACAGGACGTAGGTTGGGCAGACGGGTAGGCAGAAGCCGCAGTGCACGCACTTGTCGATGATTTCCGCGGAGGGCGGATGATGCGCGTCGAAGGCGGAAGGCAGCGGGTTAGAAGTGGTGGTCATGGCGGCACTCTGAAACCAGGTGGCAGTTCCGAAGGTACTTGAAGGAGGGCCGTGAGGCAATGGCGAGAGGAAAGTCGAAGCTGGGTTCAGGCGCCAGCGGCTGAGGGCGGCACCCACGACCGACGCGGGGACACCCGCGCGTTATACGAGCAGTCGAAGCGCCCAGGTCTGTCTAGCGTTCGGGGGAAACGAGGCCTGCCAAACCCGGGGAAGCGGGATCCTGCACGGCAACCAAAGTGTCGAAGACATCGTTCAACCGGATCAGATTGCCGAGGGAACCCGTCTGCTTGAGAATGCCGACGGAAGCCTCCGTGATCGTGTTCTGCTGGATTACGCTGTTATTGCCGCTGACAAAAATGCCGGATTCCGCGCCGTTGAAAACCTGGTTCTGACGGACGCGATTGCCGTCGCCTTCGAGGCGAATGCCATCAAAGACGGCGCTGGCAAATGTTGCGTTGCCCGTGACGAGCCCCTGGTTTCCGTGAATGAAGATACCCACCTGACTGATTCCCACGCGGTTGTTACTGACTTGCACTCCATCGGACTGGGTGACCAGGATGTTCGTCGCCACGGCCTGGCATGTGTCCACGGCGGTGCATGGCGACCACAGATTGTTCGTTGCCGTGTTCGCGGAAATGGCGCCTCCCGCGCCAAAACCGATCTGGATGCCGTTCTGAGCCGCTCCGGAAGTGGGGCCGATGCCGGTGATGACATTGTCGTGCACGGACACAAGCGTTCCGGCCTCGTTGGCAGTGATTCCGTTTTTCTGAAAATCGTGGACGGTCGAGTTGTCAATTTCGACCTTGGAGATGCCACCCCCGCCGCTCTGGACAAAAATGCCCGTGCCGCTCTGGCAACCTCCGAGAGCCGCGCCTAGCTGGAAATTGCGAATCGCCACATGGCTAATTTCGCCTGACGCGTTTTGGAAAGCGATTCCGAAAAGCCGCGGTGCGCACTGGGATAGACCGTTGTTGGCACCGTCCACGATCAAGCCATTGATGGAGACTCCGGTCGTGCCGGACACCAGGATCGCCACAGCAAAGGGAGAGCCATCGAGCAAGCTCGCGGCGTTCTGCTGCATCGTGCCGGGCATCAGAACGGCGCCGCTATCCGCAGCGATGGTCAGCGGTTTGTCGATAGCCACTTGCTCGGCGTAATTCCCTTTGCAAACACGAATTGTCGCGCCAGGAGACGCCGCATCCACGGCGTCTTGAATTCGGGTGAACGTGGCGTTCGGACATTCCACTTTGTCGTCGTCCACGACGAGTTGTGGTGCATCCGCCGCGATCGCGGGAAGGGGCCAGAACAGGGCGAATGAAGCGGTCAAGGCACAGAGGCTCAACGAGGATCGGAATTTCATCAAGGTCTCCCTTCACAAAGCGACGCTCGCGAGATGCCAGAGGTAAAACCGAAAGTTAGCCCAAGCAGTGTTCGAGAATGGCCGACACCCGGTTGGGCTGATGGCATTCGCTACGTCTTCAGGGATTGAGGCTGGACGCTAGAATGCCACCGCAATGTACCAACCCGCTTTGCTGCAGGCAATAGTACTGCCCAGCCGGGGAGAGTCATTTTGACGCGCGGCACCTCTGGCACTGCGTAATTTTTTTGAGAACGCGATTCGAGCGTTAGATTCCGCCGAGGAAACGGCCAGGATTGAGGGTGTAGGCGGGATCGAGTTGATGCTTGATGGCTTTCATGAGGGGCAGGGAATCGCCGGGGGAGCCCCAGGCGTCGAAAGAGGAGAGTTCGGCGGGGCGATAGAGGAGGACGAAGGAACCGCCCATTTTTTCAAGTTCGGCGCGCAAGCTACTCAGCGCACGGTGTAGATTTTCGGCAGGGCCTTCGACGCGAAGCCAGCCGAGGCCGGTGGCGTACACGAGCGATTTCCAGCGAAGGCGATGCGGCTCGGCGGTTCGGCGGAACAGCTCGATGGTGCGGACGATGTCGGTGGGAAGAATGCTGACTTTGGCGATGGCGGTGGATGCAGGATCAGAGAATGACCAGAGTTCCTG
>WNFW01003297.1_pt1 | contig 14565 bp, 14 predicted proteins | sample 5400131 | NCBI WGS metagenome assembly WNFW01 (sample SAMN13153362, study PRJNA577476) | soil metagenome | isolation source: 20 cm soil or saprolite under grassland replicate 1 | place: USA:California | collected 2016-06-15 | reverse complement strand
AAAGTCGAGGATATTATAAAGGCCGGTAAACATTTAACTCGTTCGGGCTTTGCTGAAGTTATTAAAATTAAAAAAGGAATGAATAAAGGAAGATCAGACTCTGAAGATGAATAAGGTATGGAAGTTGGTCATATTTTGTCTATCTGTTGCTTTTTATATTTATCATAATCACCAAGCCCACTGCTAGAGAAGATTTATCCGTTCGTTAGCTTATATAGAAGGGTCTTTCCCCCCCGTTTTTATTTGTCAGGTTTTTCATTTAATTTAAAGCGGTCGAAAGCTACATATATAAATTTATTCTAGCCATTAAAATATCCGAGGTTGATCTAGAACTTAAACTAAAGTTTGTGACTGGTTTGGTTGATGCTGAAGGTTCATTCATAGTTAGACTTTATAAGAATAAAAGTAAATTAGGTTGAGCAGTTCAAGCTATTTTCACAATTGGTTTACATGAACGTGATTTAGATTTGTTATTACAGGTACAAAAATTTTTTGGAGGAATCGGTTCAATTAATAAAATCCAAAATCGAGACGTGGTAATATACTCAGTAGTTGGTAATAAAGATTTAATAAGTATAATTATTCCTCACTTTGAAAAATATTCTTTATTAACTCAAAAAGCAGCAGATTTTATTTTGTTTCAACGAGTAATTGAACTAATGAGTAAAAAAGCCCATCTTGAAGGACTTTATCAAATTATTAATATTAAAGCAGCAATGAATCTAGGTTTATCTGATGATATAAATTCTAATTTTAATTCTGTTAAAATTATCCCGGTTTCAAGACCATTAATTATGAATGACAACATACCTGATCCTAATTGGGTTGCAGGTTTTGTTACGGGTGAAGGTTGTTGTTAAAATTCATAAGTCAAATAGTCATAAAATAGGGTATCAAGTGCAATTAAGATTTAGAATTTATCAACATGAAAGGGATATAAAATTAATGGAGCAATTAATAAAATTTTTAGGATCAGGTAAAATAGAAAAAGATTGTAGAAAACCATTAGTTTCTTTAACAATAACTAAATTATCAAATATAACTAATATAATTGTTCCATTCTTTGAAAAATATCCTATAGAAGGTGTAAAACAATTAGATTATCAAGATTGGTGAAAAGTTGCTAAATTAATGATTGAAGAATCGCCAACTCCAGGTTTAAATTTAATACGTACTATAAAATCTGGAATGAATAAAGGAAGATAATTTAATTAAAATTAATTGCATGAAAATTTATTCACGGATTAGCGGGGTTTTTTGAAGGTGATGGTGCAATAATGTGTTTTGTTGATAAAGCAAAGGGTTATAAATTTAAATTTAGAATAAGAGTTATAATAAAATTATCTCAAAAATCTAATAAGGTATTAGAAGAAATTAAAAAAGATTTACAATTAGGAAATATTTTTTTTAATAAAAGAAAAGATAATAAGCTAAATTATTTTGAATTAGTTATAGCTAATCAAGATGATGTATTATTATTTATCGACCTAATTAAACCTGCTAAGCGAATTTGGATATTGCAATTGAGGGTACAACTATCAAACTCCGGGCACACCCTAAAGTTTTTGGTACCAAACCATTATTGAAAAATAATGAGTGGATGAAGTAATTACTCATGTACGGTAATAAGCCAAAAAATGATTGAAAAAGAAATGGGTTATCGCGGATCTAAATTAATTACAAATTTTTATATACCCACAAGCCAAAATAAACTTGTAATTGTAAAAGAGCAACGAGTAGACGGTAGTTACGTTCCAAGTAATTGGACGTTAAGGTGTACTCTAACGGGTTTCGTGAGAAATTATCAAATCAAATATTTTTCTAAACAATTAAATTTAAATAAAAAATATTTTTCTACTTTAAACACTCAGCCTAAATTGAATCCATGGTTGTGGACTAGCAGACGGTGAAAGTTCATTTAGTGTTGCAATTGTAAAAGACAATAATTATAAATCAGGTTGGCGAGTACAAGTTATTTTTAAAATTGGATTACATGCACGGGATATTTCTTTATTACTTCAGTTACAACAATATTTTGGCGGAATAGGTTGAATAAGTGAAGAGAAGAAAACTAAGATGGTACGATATTGTGTAGCGGATATAAAAAATTTAACAACTATTATAATTCCACATTTCTTAAGTTTTCCATTATTAACCGAAAAAGCGGCTGATTTTATATTGTTTAAAAACGTAATTGAATTAATAAGCAAAGGAGCCCATCTTTCTATTGAAGGATTATATCAAATCATTAATATAAAAGCTTCAATGAATTTAGGGATTTCTCATGATTTAAAATCTGATTTTAGTAAATTTATTCCAGTTGAAAGACCACTCATTTTAACTGAAAATATCCCCGATCCACATTGCTGGTTTCACTACTGCTGAGGGTTGTTTTTATGTGAAGATTAATAAGTCAAATACACATAAATCTGGGTATCAAGTTTCATTAAAATTTAGTATTACACAACACATTAGAGACATTAAATTAATGGAACTTATAATTAAAAATTTAGGTACAGGAATAATAGAAACAAGAGGTAATAATCTCGCTGTTGATTTGACAATAACAAAATTTTCAGATATAACTAACATAATTATTCCTTTTTTTGACAAAAATAATGTGTTAGGTGTAAAACAATTAGATTATCAAGATTGGTGAAAAGTTGCTAATTTAATGAGCTTAGGATCTCATAAAACAATTCAAGGATTAGAAATAATTAAATCAATAAAAGCTGGAATGAATACGACTAGAAAATTTAACTAAAATTTAATTGCATGATAAATTTTGATTTAGTGTATGTTAGATTTAAAAATAATCAATTAGAAATTGCAACAAAAATATTAACAGATAGAAAAACTATTTCATCTGAAAAAGATCTATTAAAATTAGCTAAATTAGCGGATTCCTTGTGTATATTAAATATAAGAACTGGTAATGACGGTAAAAAATATACAACATTGATTAAAGAATATTTTAATCTGTAACGACTGATTAAATATTTTAAATTAATTATACTGTACACATTGAACACAATGGGTATAAACAAAATATTTATGAAAAAGAAATGATCTAAATTTCTTTTACACGGTTAGTATCTAAGTAATTATTAGTTAGTATATATATAAGATATACATAAATAATTATATGATAAAGGTATAGTCTAATTGTAAGGTAACTTACTTTTTATTGAGGTATTGGTGTTGTGTTTGGAGCCTTAATAATAGGAGTAGCAAGAAACCCTAGTCTTCGAGGTCAACTATTCGGTTACGCTATATTAGGATTTGCGTTCAGTGAAGCTACTGGTTTATTCGCATAAGGATTTATATTTGTGCGGTAGGTAATCAACCCTACTTAGGAAGTGAAGAGTATAGTTAATATGTATGTACATTGTAATGATGGCCTTTCTTTTACTTTATGTTGCTTAATTTCATCGCTAACTGTCATATTAATGATGGGGGTTGTCTAATAGACAATCTTTTTTGTTTTACGTTACTTAATTTATATGACAATTTTTATTGCTTAATTATCTCAGTATATATTTAAACAACCCTGAAATGGTTTTATTAATGATATATTATTTCTATAATGCTTCTAATAAGTTAATGCCTATGTTATCGTTAAGAAATATTAGTACTGATAGTTTAAATAATAAACCACCTATCCCTAATAATCATGAAATAATTTATGAAGATCCTATAAACCAAAGAGAGACTATTCGTCTTGACAATAACGGTAAAGTAGGAGTATATGCTTGAGTTAATAAAATTAATGGTAAAGTTTATATTGGTAGTGGAGATCCTTTATACTTAAGAATAAGTGATTACTATCAAAAATGGTATTTACAATCTCGTACTAACTTGTATATAGTAAGAGCTTTAAATAAGTATGGGATGGATAATTTTACTTTAATTATTCTTGAATACACTCAATCTGAAAATCTTATTTCATGTGAACAAAAATGGATAGATCGACTTAAACCAGAATATAATTTAAACCCAGTTGCTGGAAGTTCTAAGTTCTAAGTTCTAAGTTCTAAGTTCTAAGTTCTAAGTTCTAAGTTCTAAGTTCTAAGGGATATAATCATACATTGGAGGCTATAGAAAAAATACGTGTAACAGCTATAGGTAGAAAACACTCTGATGATGTAAAGAAATCTATGAGTGTTAACCGAAGACAAGAAAACAATCCTTTTTTTGGAAAGAAACATAGTAAGGACAGTATTGCTTTAATTAAAGCAGCTGCTTTAAATAGACAGAATTTACCTAAGCCGGGTTTCGAAGTAGAAATTACTGATTTAGAAACTAAAATTACGACTAGTTTTAATAGTATACGCAAGGCGGCTGTGGCTATTAATTCTGATATTAAAACTATATTACGTAGAGAAAAACTACAAATAGAAAAAGGTATAAACACACCATATAGAAAAAGATATATTATTACAATAAAAAGAAATTAGCATTAAATTCATATAAATATATGAATTTATAATATATATTTAATGTTTTTGCTTTAATGGTGGCTTTTCTTTTATTATATGTTGCTTAATCTCATTGCTAACTGTCATATTAATGAGGGGGATTGTTTAATAGACAATCTTTTAAACCTGGGAGTCCCTTTAGTTGATTGGAAAAAAGAACAAGCAGATCATTACAGAAGACACAATTTAATAGTAGACTTCAGGGGCTTCGCCCCTGATGAACTTTATATTGAATTCTTAGATAAAGTATTATGTTTTAATAAACCATCTGAAATCACAGAAAAGCATATATCGCTATGTTTAAATATATTCAATAATCGGGTTATTATGCCTTTACCAATACCATCGGCCTTCGGCCGATGATTTTACTAAGCTGGTAGGGCCTGAGCACGCAGACCCTTCAATGAGGGTTTCTGGTTGTTATTAATCGAAAGACCTTCGCGGATCTAAATCAATTATACAAATCTTGAAATATCATAAACTTCAGCAGGTCTATGTGATATATTTTGGCTTCAAGGGCTCCGCCCAAACCAAGAGTTTGACAAATATAATTGTAAAAGAGCAGAGAGTAGATGGTATTTACAGTAGAAAACAGGTGGTAACACAGGATAGGGTTAGTTCCCCTAACTTTCTATTGTTAAGGTGTACTCCAATAGCCAACGAAAGAAGGCGTTATACGGACATCCCGTTCTGTAAAACATACATTTAAATATTAATGGTAAATGTTTATGTACGGAAGGAAAAAGTCCGCTAGACGGTCTTTTTGCTCTGATGATGGGTTTCTTACTATTATACGTTGCTTAATTTCAGTGCTAAATCATCGATGGGGGTTGTTATTATAATCTTTTTATACTTTATAATGACAATCTTTTTATATTGCCTATACTTTATAATAACAAAAATAAGAGACTTAGGGTAAATAGCAGACCATGCGTTGATCTCATTTTACAAACAAGTTGTATAACTCGCTCTCATAGTGGGGGCAAAATACTTTTAAATTTCCTAAATATCAATAACTTAGATAAAGACAAAATATTTGCATATTTACCAGATAAAACAACTTTAGTTTTTCAAGATGCAGCACAAGCAGCAAGACAGTTAACACCTAAAAGAGTTCAGCATCTGAGTGACGTAGAATTAAATATAAACAAATATATACAACATATTTTACGGGTTATCTATAAAGGTGTATTAACTGAAACTGAAATCGGTAATTTTTTTTATTAAAAAACCCTGATTATTCAAATTGTTTGTCTTTAGTACCTTGAGGTATAAATTTACCATCATCTGAAGGTAATGGCATAATTTCAATGATAGAAAAAGAAATGATAAAACTTCCTGAATTTCAATATAGTGTAGTAATAAGGTTAATTTTATCAGATGGTTGGTTTTCAATTTCTAACAGAGGTATAAATAGGAATTTATTTCTTAAACAATCTTTATCTCACGCAAAATACGTCTGATTTGTCTTTAACATATTATCTCACTATTGTACTAGTAACCCAAAATTGATTGTTGGTATTCGGTTCGGTGTTAAGACAAATGCTTTAGTAATTTTTACTAGAGCTCTTCCCTCCCCTCCCTGTCCTCAGAAATGAGGTAGGGAGGCATAGTTTCTAGTTAGTTTTTATGTAAAATGTAACTATTACTTTATAAGTAATGTATTTTACATCTATCTACATTAAAAACCATGAATTTAAGAATAAAACGGCAATAAATCAAAATTAAGATAAATATTTACCATTGTAAATAAAAAAAACTATCCTTTTTAACAATCTTTTTTTTCCAAGAGATTAGCTCAGTTGGTAGAGCTCTTGTTTTACACACAAAAAGTCAAAGGTTCGAATCCTTTATTTCTTAATTAATAAAGCACTTAAACCTTTATTAATCAAAATATAATAATAAGCAAATATAATTTAAGAATGCATAAACTACCTATCCAAAAAAAAAGACGATTAAGAGAAACGGAGTAACAAATGAAACCAAGAAAGACAAATAAGAGAAACCGGGAGGAACAAAGGAAACAACCCTCCCTAGGGCGCAACAAACTACTAAATCAAATGAATAAAAATATCAAAAAACGGAAAAGCTTAAGAAAGATTCTCCAGGAATTAATTGAATTAGCCCAACACACTTGGATAGGATATCTAACAGACTCTGTTTAACACTCACCATTTTCAATGCTTAACTGCTGAACTGCTGAACCCAATTTTTAAGGAGCAATCCGTCAAAAGACAAGTAAGGATTCGTGACTATAAATCTCGGCTTCCCGAACACAGGATCGACCGCGAGATAGATCGGTTATAAATTGTTATAAGGAGAACTTTGATTTGGGAAGGGAAAGACACACCCTTATTTTAAATGGTACGGTTATAGAGAGACGTAGAATTCAATTTTGCTTTTATACCTCACTTTTGAATCGGTGGTATAAAACGTAAATTTAGATTATTGATTTTTAACTACATAAAACACTAACAGAAATTTTATTGAGTGATAAAATTTGTTTAATATTTACAACCAAAATTGTGATTTACTTCTTATCTCAGTCTTGCTGCAACCTTCCTAAGTTCTGGTGAATACTTAGGTTAAAGTACGTACTATTCATTTGCAAAGGCTTTGTAAAAAAAAATAAACTCTGTGAACTCGATCGAAATATTTATTTTAATATCTATTTTAAACTTAAATTTGATTATAAAATAAAAAATTCATAACATAGGATCTTAAACATACGAAACAATCCCTTTATTACCTTTCCTGATGTCTGATAGTAAGTTGTGTGAGTAAAAAGGTCTGCAAATCTCCCTTAGCCTCTGGTTAGAGTAGGGATAGCAAAAGAATAGAAAGAACTATAGGAGTCAATGCTTTGCAGAACTTAACGAATTTCTATATCTTTTTTTTTCAAGCCCCGTTTTTAGAAGGGTCTAGGTTTAATCATTTATATTAATACCTTGAGAGAGTAGCCAAAATCATTCCACCCGTCCTCAGGAAGGGAGGGAGAATTCTAGGTTCAATTTGCGATTTAACCCTTCAGCTTTTTTGTACACAAATGAGCTGTCGGTAATAAAATGTCTTATACTTTATTTTTTAATTAATTTATTACAGATAGAAGGTATAAATTATTTAATATGTTTTTATTTTACTCATCGGGGGCCCTACGGCCCCCCGATGAGTATATTGGCTTATAAAATTTTTTAGTTGTATAATTTCTCTAATAATTTTATATTACTTAACTTACAATTTTGATTACTACTAGAAGTTAAGAGTATAATTTAGTTGGTAAAATAGAAAACTCCAAATTTTCCTTCCTCAGTTCAAATCTGAGTGCTCTTGGATTTTTAAATTATAAGCTTGGTGCGCTCACGCTTCCTCAAGATATTATTTTTTAATTATAAATGAATGTAGTTTTCTGCCTACGGCAACAGTTCTTTAACTTAATGGTAAAGTGTATCTTTGATAAAGATATGATTCAAGTTCAAGTCTTGAAAGAACTATATATTCTTGTTATGTGTAGATATTTATTAGGATTTTTATTTCTTCAGTTTATTAACATGTTACTTACGGAAGTGAAAGCTTTATTTTGTATAATATTAGCTTGTTCTTCTTTTTATCTTTGGTTAATTTAATTCATATCAATCGTTTTTGTTTAAATCACGTTTAGCTCAATAATTTAGGTTATGGAGGCGAGGAAACAAAGTGGACAATCCGTGATTAGTTTTTATGTAAAATGTAACTATTACTTTATAAGTAATCTATTTACTTACATTTCAAACGAAAATTGAGATTGATAAAGCGATAGTTTATAAATACATAATTCAAGAGAATATAATAAAAAAAATTAGAAACCTTTTTCTTAATGGCGGAATAAAAACTTAACCTAAAACATATTGATATGATTATAACAAGCTGTTTAGTATCCATTAAATGCTAAAATTTGAGTGTAATAATTGCAATAGTAAATAATGTAACTCCAAAGAAAAAAATACAAATATTGTAATGCGTATATTTAAAAGCCATCCCTTATTAAAATTAGTGAATTTATATGTAGTAGATTCATCTCAACCTGCAAATATTAGTTTTGCTTGAAATTTCGGATCATTACTAGCAGTTTGTCTGGGTATTCAGATAATAACTGGAGTAACACTAGCTATGATTGTGCGTAGCTATAAAATCTTACTGTATGCTGGAAAATTCTAAAGCCTTAAATACAATAGATGTATTATATATTAATGTAAAAAATATTAAGGATGTTAATGGATAATCAGCAGGAAATTCAAATTAGATGAAAATCCTCAGAGGCTATATGTTAGACACCGTTTTTAGATAACTTTGTCTATTTTCAGTTTCTTGTTTTCCCTTAAGGTAGAAAAGAAAACTGAAAACTTAATAAATATTAATAAAAGGGTGAAGATATAGTTCACAGTTAATCGAAAGTTAACCAAATTAGGCTAATCCCTTATGAAACAATCTATATTAACTTAGTATTACCTGTAATATCTACTAGATATTATACAAATTTTACGAGTGTTGATAGTAAATCAAATAAAATCTTCACATCTTACAATTTAAACCCTTTCTGAGTAACTGGATTTACAGATGCTGAAGGTTGTTTTTCTATGTCTATTATAAAATCTAAGACTAATGCTATCGGTTGATCAATTGAACCTTGTTATATTATTACTTTACATATTAAAGACTTAGAATTATTAAAATCCATTCATGAATTTTTTAAAGTAGGAGCTGTTAGTCTCTCTGGTAAAAGTTTAGCTCGCTATAGAGTAAGATCTAGAGAAGATCTAAAAATAATTATTGAACATTTTAAAAACTATCCACTACAAACATCTAAAGCTATCAGTTTTGCATATTTTTGTGAAATACTTAATTTAATGGATTCTAATGCTCATACTAATATTAAGGGTTTTCTAATGTTAGTAAGTTTAATAAATCGATTAAATAAGCCAATATCTAGTTCTACATTAGATAAAATTAATTATTTAGGTGTCTTACCTAATGTAGAGTTTGAAACCCCCATTATTAATAAAAACATTAAATTAAATTCAGATTGAATTTCAGGGTTTATAACAGGTGAAGGGTCATTCACGTATTTTACAAGAACACGCGAAGATTCTAAAAGAAATACTGTTAAAGATTATACTTTAGCTATGGAAGTATCTCAAAACAGTAAAGATTGATTTATTCTTAATTCAATTAAAGATTACTTTAAAATAGGAAAAGTATATAATGAAACGCGAGGTGTTTCTAAATTTAGAGTGACTCAAAAAGATGAAATAATTAGTGTATTAATACCTTATTTTAAAAATAGTCCGCTCCAAGGGCGAAAAGCTTTACAATTCAAAATTTGGATTCAAATTGTGAATATTTTAGCAACTGAACAAAAAAGAATACCAGAAAGAGATAGAAAAATAGAGGATTTAATTAGAGAACTATCAAATTTATAGATCAATTCATAATTTAGGGTTGGTTTTTCATTATCTTTGAGTTTTTTTTATTATCAAGTTAATTAAAAAAAAAGAAATAGAAATGAAACCACAAATGGCATTTCAATCCAAGTGTTGCTGAAGCATTTAATAGTGTAGAGCATAAAACGGTTTTTTTATTGTTTCCTTTTCTATTGTGTGCACTTTTTTTATTCAAAAAAATTAATTATCTTAAGGAAAAATTAAACCCGAATCAATTAAATAAAATAGAGTCTTATAGTTTAGTTGATACAAAAACACCCGGTTTAAAAACCATTTCTGATGAAGAATTCATACAATGATTTGTAGGGTTAACTGATGGTGAGGGTTGTTTTTCAATTGTTCCAAGCAATAATGATACGTCATTTTATTTTAAATTTGCAATTTTTATGCATAATTTAAATCATTCTTTTATAACGGAACATCTAAGTTCAGTAACCCGAAAATTAAATCATAAAATGCAACTTATGCAATCTAGATCTTATTCTACATTAAACCTATTTCTAATACTGAAATATCCTATAATTTAAACCCATGATTTGTTACAGGTTATGCAGACGGAGAATCTAGTTTTATATTATTAATAAATAAAAATAATAAATCTAAAATAGGTTATAGCTTACAAGGTAGTTTTTCAATAAATATACATGAAAAGGATCGAGTTACACTTGAAAAAATAGCCAAATTTTTTGGAGTAGGTAATATCACTAAATCAGGTAAAGAATCTATATTATATAGAGTTACATCGGTTAAGGATTTAATTAATGTAATAATACCTCATTTTGATAAATATCCATTGTTAACACAAAAATATGCAGATTATTTACTTTTTAAGAAAGCGATAGAATTAATGTATGAGAAAAAGCATTTAAATATTGAAGGTTTTGAAAAGATTATAAGTATTAAAGCATCTTTAAATTTAGGTTTAACTGATGATTTAAAAATTACTTTCCCCGAAATAAGTGCTATTTCTAGACCTTTAGTACAATTACCGAAACAAATAGATCCTAATTGAGTTGCAGGTTTTACATCAGGTGAAGGAAACTTTGGCGTTAACATTGTAAAATCTAGTTCTACTAAAATAGGTGAGAGAGTAAGTTTAATCTTTAGAATTACTCAACATACGCGGGATACTGAATTAATGAAGTGTTTAATCTCTTTTTTTGGCTGTGGTATGAATTATAAAGTAACAAATCGAGAATTAGGTAATTATACAGTAAATAAATTTTCGGATATAACAGGTAAAATTATACCATTTTTTGAAAAATATTGTATAGAGGGAGTTAAAGCAGAAGATTTCAGAGATTTTTGTCAAGTTGCAAAAATAATTGAAAGTAAAAGTCATTTAACCACAGAAGGTTTAGAAAATATTCATATATTAAAATCTAAAATGAATAGAAGTAGAAGTAGAAGTAACACAGATGTAAATATTTTTAATAAAGATGGAAATTTGGTTTACACGTTTAATTCTATAAAAGAATGTGCTTTATTTTTCAAAGTAAGTGAAAGAACTATCATAAGAAGATTAATTAAGGGTTCTTTAGTAGAATATGAAAATCAAAACTTAATATTTAAGAATAATATTTAGTAAATATAAATATACAATAATAATTAAGTATTATTAATCTAAGTCTTAAGTTTTATTATTTAATAAAAACAAAAAAAACAAAAAAATAAGGATGATGCTCCTATGCTTAAAGCTATTTGTGAAAGATTAAAAATAGGTAATGTAAATATTGGAGATCGTTTTGCCAGCTACTCTGTGACTTCTAAAAATGATTTGCTAAAAATTTTCAGTATATTTGATAAATCACCTCTTAATACATCAAAAAATTTAAATTATCTAATGCTAAAAAAAGGCTATCAGCTTTATTTTAACAAAGATGCTTCTAAAGGAAATTTCACAGAACTAAAAAAAGAACTTATGACACTTAAAAATTTAATGAATCAAAAAAGGGTTGATTTTAAACAGCCCGTGGAACACCGTATAAATATATCCCCTTACTGGCTTCTAGGTTTTGTTGAAGCTGAAGGATATTTTTCTATAGCTAAAACAAACCATAGTTTAGAATTTGGTATTGGTCAGACATTAAGTGAACTAAAAGTATTAGAAGCCATAAGAAATTTTTTATTAAATTTACCAGGTAGTTATAAAATAACTAGAAGTGATACTAATGTCGTTGGGATTAACATAGATAATAAAGCTAAAAATGAAAATTCTAAACCCATGGCAAAAATCAAGGTGAATAAAACCGATTATATCACAAATATACTAGTACCTTTTTTTGATAACTTAAATTGACTAAGTAAAAAAGAATTAGATTACATAGATTGAAAATTAATTTTAAGCATTAAAAATCAAGGTAAGCATTTTACTAAAGAAGGGCAAGAGTTAATCACCTTAATTTCTAAAAGAATGAATCTTAATAGATTATCTACTAACCCAGATACACTTAGTGTAATAAATCTTCAAGAAAGAATACTAAAGTTATTATCTAGTCCTTCAAACTATGAAATACATCCTGATGGTAAAATTTGAATCAAATCATCCGGTGTTTATCTTAAAGGCAGAGGAAATATAAATATAGAAGTTTTTGATGATAAGGGTTTATTAGTTAATTCTTTTGACTCTATAAAAGAGTGTGCTTTATTCTTTGGTGTTAGCGATAGAACTATAATTCGTAGATTAGACAAAGGGGCTTTTTGTATATTTGAAGGCCAAAATTTAATCGTTAAGCGTGTGGTTTCACTTCCTTAAAAAGATATATTTATAAACGAATAAAAAAATAATTCTAATAAAAAAGGAACATATTACTCTCTCTCTAATGTGTTCTTTAAACCAGGCTATATGCTGGAAACTCCTAAAGTTTTAAGTAATTTGCATGCAAAAATAAAAATCTTAAGAATGTAACAATGGACAATCAGCAGGAAACCTAAGGATATGTTACTATCTAAGTAGGATCCTCAGAGGCTATGCGCGAGGCGCGGTAAAATTAAACCGTGATAATATAGTCCATTCATGTTTTAAAAAAACATGATTAATGATTAGTTGTAGAGATGTATTAAATATAAATGTATTATTTACTTGTGCAATTGTGAATAGTTATTCTCATCTCAGCAATAAAGATGAGATTAAACTTCCAAATTTTTCACACGATTCTACTGAATTTTTACATTGATTTTCAGGTTTTACTGATGCTGAGGGTAATTTTTTAATTAGCTTAGATCGTTATTATGTAAGGTTTAGATTTAAGATCTTACTTCATATTGACGATGTTGAGGTTCTTAACCTAATTAAATCAAAATTAGGTGTAGGTATAGTCACGGCGAGTGAGGCACATTGTTCTTTTGTTGTACAGAATTTTGATGACATTAAATATGTTATTTGACCTATCTTTAAAAGTTTTCCGTTGCACACTAATAAAAAGTTAGATTTCGATGACTTTTATAAAGCTGTTATGATTAAAGGAGAAACAGGTGAAGATGTAACCCAGGTTGATAAAGAAAAAATATTATCTTTAAAAAATAATATGAATCTTAAAAGAGATAATAGTCTATCAATTGGTTTAGAATCACCTGAAATATTTGTAGTGAACCCTTTTTGGTTTATAGGGTTTTTAGAAGGTGAGGGGACTTTTGGTATAAAAAATGCATCGCCGTATTTTCAAATAGCACAGAAAAATACTAGTCAATCTGCGTTAAATGCCATCAAGGTATTTATCTCAACTCTACCTAATATTAATTTACATAATACAAATCTATCTCCTCCAAACGTAACAAGTGCAATTAATAAAAATACAGATGTAGTATCATTGGTCGTTAATAGTATAGATAGTCTTTATTATTATATTTTACCTTTTTTAGATTCATCTAAAATGTATACACGTAAAGCTATAGATTTTAAAATATGAAGAATAGCATTATTATTACGGTTTGATGAAGTTGTATTTGTTGGATTAAACTTATATAACCTAATAAATATTGATATAAGTAAAGATAACCTAATAAAATGGATATCCATATTACAAGCTCAAGAGAGCAAATTATAAAAAATATATGATTAAACTAGAAACCTTTACTTAATGGCGTATAAATAAACTATAGACCAATAAAATATAACTAAATAAAAATTTGAGTTCCTCCCCTACCCTACAAGGATGGAGGTAGAGAATTCTTTTTTTACTTACAATGGGAAATAATGTACCCTTATAGTGAAATAAAACAAAAAATATGGAAAAATTAAACAACAATTTAACCAACAATAATAAAGCTATCAACCCTTTTTTTGTTACAGGGTTTTGTGATGCGGAATCAGCCTTTCAAATTACTATTTATAAAAATGATAAATACAAATCAGGTTTAAATTTTATACCTAGTTTTTCTATTCATTTGCATTCCAAAGATATAGCTTTATTATATAGTATTCAATCGTTTTTTAAAGTAGGAGCAATACATAAAGACAAAAACGGTAAATCCATTATTTACTCTGTAGGGTCTATAAAAGATTTAACTAGTGTCATTATACCACATTTTAACGAGTATTTACTATTAACCCAAAAGCGGGCCGACTTTGAACTTTTTAAATCAGCAATTGAATTAATGAAACATAAAGA
>WNFW01001775.1_pt1 | contig 14566 bp, 12 predicted proteins | sample 5400131 | NCBI WGS metagenome assembly WNFW01 (sample SAMN13153362, study PRJNA577476) | soil metagenome | isolation source: 20 cm soil or saprolite under grassland replicate 1 | place: USA:California | collected 2016-06-15 | reverse complement strand
ACCCACCGCGACACCTACACCGACAGCAACACCAACTGCGACGACAACAGGCACTCCAACGGTTACTCCTAACCCCACGCTGACACCAACTCCAACCCCAGCTGCTACGCCAACGGGTACTCCGACGCCAACAACTAGTCCCACGCCTTCTTCAACACCTGCTGATACTCCCAGAGTAACACCTAGGCCGCTCCCGACGCCGCATGGGCGTCCGACCCCACCGCGGCCTCGGGCGTGAAATCGCGGTGATGCGTGATTGGTGACGCGTGATTTGAGAATTCACGTTACAAGCGCGATTACAAATCAGGAAACGGGCAACCTACAGGTTGATCATCTCGCTTTTTTCGAACAGACGACCGGAATCGTCTCCCTACCGCAAGGTGAACTGTAATATGCCAACACCGACGACCTTGCTCAATGAGCTTCTAAAGGATGATCGCACCGACCAAGGCAAGCATTGTCGGAAAACTTAACAAAGCCTTGCCTTTGTCCACACAAATTATCCGCCATAGCGCTTGACAAATAGGCAGACCATTGTGTTAGAAGGGCGGGCGAGAATATCGAGTAAGGGCACTTGAAAGCTTTATCTTCCATCCCGTCGCTGGTCGCTGTAGGTCTGTGGAGCGCGGTTGTTCCGACAAACGGGCAGGTCAACGTTACCCAGTATCACAACAATAGTTCGCGTGACGGCCTTTATATCGATTCAGCCTTCACGCAATCGGCTGCCGCCAACCTAACGCGCGACTTAAACTTCGATGGCACGATCGCAGGCAACGTTTACGCGCAGCCGCTTTACATCGAGGGCGTTCCAAGTGGCCCCATGATCATTGCGGTGACCGAATCGAATAACGTGTATGCGTTGAACGCCGTCGATGGCACGATTATCTGGCAGCGGAATGTGGGCTCTCCGGTGCCCGCAGCTGATCTCTCCTGTACTAATGTCGGTTCCATGGGCATCATCGGCACGCCTGTTGTCGATCTTGCTTCACGGGCGCTCTTTTTGAACGCAATGGTTACGCCCGATGGCGGCGCGACCATCAAACATTACATCATTTCGCTTAATGTGGACACGGGCGCCGTCAATTCCGGCTGGCCTGTTGACGTGGAACTAACAGCCCATTACAACGCCACGACCTTCACTCCATCGGCCCAACAACAACGCCCTGCACTCGGCATCGTGGGCAGTATTCTTTATGTTGGATATGGGAGCATGGGGGATTGCCCTCTTTATCATGGCTGGCTGGTGGGTGTGCCGATAAATAATCCAGTCAGCGTAACAGCATGGGCCGCCGCCACTATCGGCCCCGGTATATGGGGCGGCTCTATATGGGGTGTGGGCGGCGTCGCCAGTGACGGCAGCAATCCGTTCGTTACCACCGGTAACACTCAGTTCACTGGAGGGACCTGGTGCGGGGGCGAAGCAGTGATTCGTTTTCAACCGGGCCCGATTTTTAGCGGATCTACCAACGATTACTGGGTACCAACCAACTGGCTCCAGCTCGACAATGACGACCTGGATCTGGGTGGCTCCGGTCCATTGCTTGTGGACGTGCCGGGCGCGACACCCTCCCAGGTCGTGGTTGCACTGGGGAAAGATGGCAATGTTTATCTGCTTGATCGCAGTAACCTCGGTGGCATCAGTGCGCCGATAGCCTCCTTCCATGTCGCCAATGACGGGATCATCCAGGGAGCGGCCACCTATCGTACTAACCTGGACACGCTTGTTTCTTGTCGCGCTAACTACCACGAGCTCTTTACCTTCCGCATTACTGCAACCAATCCACCAACTATCGCCAGTGGATGGAGTGTGGACCGGAGCGGGGGGCTCGGTTGCGGCTCGCCTTTCGTCACTTCGACTGATGGCACTAATAACACGATTGTCTGGATGGTAGGCACAGAGGGTCACGGCCTGCCGGGCGACCAGCGATTACACGGTTACGACGGAGATACGGGTGCTCCTGTTTTTGCTGGTGGCGGCGGCGACGAATTGATGGCGGGCACGCACTCGTATAGCACTACCGGCATCGTTGCCCGTGGGCGCATCTACGTTGCCGGGGACAACAAAGTGTATGCTTTTAAGCTGCCGGGAGGAACGCCTACACCTACACCTAGCGCAACACCAACTGCGACAGCTACACCATCGCCAACGGTGACTCCTAGCGCGACAGCGACGCCCACAGCAACGGCAACCGCGACACCCACTGCCACTCAAACGCCGACAGTGACACCAGCTGCAACACCTACGCCTACTGCAACCGCGACCCCCAGGCATACACCTACACCACGGCCTCATCCGACGCCGGCACCGCGTCCAAGTCCGACGCTTCGCACCTTGGGGAGCGCGAGAACAGGTTCACCGACGATCAATCCTCGCACAGCACGATAACGAAGGAGACTAAACCAACGGAAGCCAACCCCGGCGGCCAACGGACAAACCATCGCTAGCCGCTTGTTTATCAAGTATGTCATACGACGTGCTCGAACGAAATCAAACTGCCAGCAACATGACCGTGCGGCTGAAGGCACAACCAAACAGTTTGCCGAACCTCGGAACCTGCCGTTTCTGCGGGGCCGGGCTGCGGCATACGTTTGTGGACCTCGGCATGTCTCCACCTTGCGAGACCATTCTCGAGCGCGCACAACTGAACCAGATGGAAGCCTTCTATCCGCTGCACGTGTTTGTCTGTGATCAATGCTTCTTGGTGCAGCTACGGGAATACGTGGCGCCGAAGGACATATTCACCGAGTACGCGTACTTCTCTTCCTACTCAGATAGCTGGTTGGCACACGCAAAAGCGTACACGAAGCTGATGATTGAGCGTTTCAAGCTGAACACCCAAAGCCAAACCGTGGAATTGGCCAGCAATGACGGTTATCTACTTCAGTATTTCGTAGAGGCTGGTATCCCGGTCTTAGGCATTGAGCCAGCCGCGAACGTCGCCAAGGTCGCAATTGCCAAGGGCGTTCCCACGCTGGTGAAATTTTTTAGCGCTGAACTGGCTGGGGAACTGGTGCACGAGGGAACGCAGGCTGATCTCTTGGTCGGCAACAATGTGCTCGCACAAGTACCTGATCTTCGCGGTTTCGTAAAGGGCATGAAAACGCTGTTGAAGCCGAAGGGAACAATTACGCTCGAGTTTCCCCATCTGATGCGGTTAATTGAGGAGAATCAGTTCGACACCATTTACCACGAACATTTCTCGTATTTTTCCTTTCTGACTGTGCAGAAGGTTCTCGCGGAATTCAGCTTGACTGCCTTCGACGTGGAAGAACTGCCAACGCATGGCGGCTCATTGCGAATTTATGCGCGACATGAGCAGAACTATTCTCGTCCGGTGACCCCGCGTGTCCAGGAACTGGCAAAACGAGAAGAGAAAGCCGGTTTTACACGGCTAGAAACGTACTTTTCATTTGCAGACAAGGTAAAAGAAAGCAAGCGCAAGATTTTGGAGTTTCTGATTCGGGTGAAGCGGGAAGGGAAATCGGTTGCGGGTTATGGTGCGCCCGGCAAGGGAAATACACTGCTCAATTACTGCGGCATTCGCAGCGACTTTCTCGATTACACGGTCGACCGCAACCCGTACAAGCACGGAAAATTCCTGAGCGGAACGCACATTCCGGTATTCGATACCGGCAGGCTTCGTGAAACGAAGCCCGATTACGTGCTGATCCTACCTTGGAATTTGAAAAAGGAAATCAGCGAGCAGTTGTCCTATGTTCGCCAGTGGGGCGGCAAACTGGTGGTGCTGATCCCGGAAGTGGAGATCTATTAGTGCTTTTTCGGGAAACAGAGTTACCGGGAGCTTTTGTCATCGAGCTGCAAAAGCACGAAGATGAACGAGGCTTCTTTGCGCGCTCCTGGTGCCAAAAGGAGTTCGAGGCGCGCGGCCTGAATCCGCGAACGGTACAGTGCAACGTATCGTTCAACAAGCTGAAGGGCACGCTTCGCGGGATGCATTACCAGGTTGCTCCCTGCGCCGAAGCAAAGCTTGTCCGCTGCACCCGAGGGGCAATTTGCGACGTGATCATCGACCTGCGTCGTGAATCGGTAACCTACAAACAGCATGTCTCGGAAGTGTTAAGCAGCAACAATTACAAGGCGCTGTTCATTCCCGAAGGATTTGCGCACGGTTTTCAGACACTCGAGGACAACTGCGAAGTGTTCTATCAAATGTCGGAGTTCTATTCACCTGAGTATCAGCGATGCGTACGCTACAACGATCCCGCATTCAGAATCAGTTGGCCGATTGAGGCGACGGTGATTTCCGACCGCGACAGCAACTACGAAGACTTCAGAGAATAACAATGAGGACCCAAACCACGGACCTCGCTACCCTTCGCTCTGTGCTCGAGAGCTCTTCGGTCGGGAACGATATCTATTCACTAATCGGTGAGCTTTATCCCATTTGCCGCAGTATTACGGGGGAAGGATTCCGCGAGACGCTTGGCCGCATACGGAAAGAAATTCCTCTGGACGTGCATGAAGTTCCCAGCGGAACCCAAGTATTTGATTGGACCGTGCCAAAGGAGTGGAATATCCGCGACGCCTACGTGAAGAACAGCCGCGGAGAACGGATCATCGACTTCAAAAGGCACAACCTGCACGTAGTCAACTACAGCGTCCCCGTACACCGCAAAATGTCACTCGCGGAATTGCGTACACATCTCCATACACTGCCTGACCAGCCGGACTGGATCCCTTACCGGACGTCGTACTACGAAGAGAGCTGGGGATTCTGTTTATCTCATAACCAGTTGCAAACCCTGCGCGAAGATGAGTACGAAGTGTGTATCGATTCCGCACTTGAAAATGGATCTTTGACGTACGGGCAGTGCTACCTTCCGGGCGAGGACTCTGCTGAGGTTCTGATCTCGTGCCATGCCTGCCATCCTTCGCTGTGCAATGACAACCTCTCAAGCGTTGCGATGGCGACTTTTCTCGCGAAGTATCTAGGCCAAGCCCAGCTGCGGTACTCATACCGTTTTCTATTCATTCCTGGGACGATCGGGGCCATTACGTGGTTGAGCCAGAATGAAGATCATATAAACGCAATACAACATGGCTTGGTCCTGACCTGCCTGGGAGACCGCGGCCATATTACTTATAAGAAGAGCCGCCGAGGAGATGCCGAGATCGATCGCGCTGTGGCGCACGTACTTAAACATTCAGGCCGCAGATACGATATTGAAAACTTCTCGCCGTATGGCTACGACGAGCGCCAGTATTGCTCGCCAGGATTTAACCTGCCTGTCGGATGCCTTATGCGCACACCGCATGAAAAATTCCCGGAATATCACAGCTCTGCCGACAACCTCGAGGTAATGGACCTGGCCAACCTTGCGCATTCGCTCATGACTTGTTTTTCTGTCTTTTACGTTTTGGAAAACAATCGCTGGTATTGCAACCAAAACCCTAAGTGCGAACCGCAGTTAGGCCGCAGAGGGCTATACCGCGCAGTGGGCGGAAATCGCGACGAAAAGCTCCAGGAAACCGCGATGTTATGGGTGTTGAACCTGTCTGATGGAGAGCATGCTCTGTTGGATATTGCCGAACGGTCCGGGTTAGCTTTTGACACGGTTCGTGACGCTGCCGGCCTGCTGCTGCGCCATCGGTTGTTGAAAGAAGTTCCGGTATAACGCTGATTTCCGGCCTATGACGCATCTCGTCAATCAAGTAGCCGTAGTTACCGGCGCAAATAGCGGAATCGGCAAGGCAATCGCTTTCGCCCTGGCCGCGCGAGGCGCAACAGTTTGCCTTGTCGGCCGGAGAATGGAGGCGTTACAAACAGTCGCCGAGCAAGCCTCGAATGGTTCCGCGTGCTATCAGGCGGACCTGAGCCTCGATTCGGACATCGCAACCCTAATTGCGAACCTCAAGCAGGACGTTAAGGGCGTCGACATCTTGGTCCACAGCGCCGGAGTGATTCGGTTGTCTCCCTTTGAGTGTGCCAGTCCGGACCAGCTGGATTGGCATTACAAAGTGAATGTGCGTGCGCCGTACCTTCTAACTCAGGGCCTGCTGCCGATGATCAAAGCACGCCAAGGTCAGATCGTGTTCGTGAACTCAACCGCCGGTCTTCATGCCGGAGCAAACGCCAGCCAATATGCGTCAACTAAACACGCCTTGAGGGCGGTAGCGGACAGCTTGCGCGACGAAGTAAACGCCGTCGGCATTCGCGTACTGAGCCTGTTCTTAGGGCGGACCGCCAGTCCAATGCAAGCCAGCGTCCACGAAATGGAGCACAGGAAATATAGACCGGAATTGCTAATGCAGCCGGAGGATGTAGCAGCGGTTGTTATTAATGCCCTGACGCTGCCTCGAACTGCTGAAGTTACAGAAGTCAGTATGCGGCCCTGCATGAAGTTGTATTAATCGCAGCGAGAAGTAAAAGACATAAACGTGATTCAGGAGAACAGATTATGAAAGTGGTTTTATTTTGTGGTGGTTTCGGAATGCGCATGCGCGAGCACACCGAGGCCTTGCCCAAGCCGATGGTGCCGATAGGCTACCGCCCGATCCTGTGGCATGTTATGAAGTATTACGCCCACTATGGGCATAAGGACTTCATCCTCTGCCTCGGCTACAAGGCAGATATCATCAAGCGATACTTTCTCACGTACGACGAGTGCCTCTCCAACGACTTCGTATTGTCCAAAGGGGGCAAGAACTTGGAATTGTTGAACAGCGACATTCATGACTGGAACATCACGTTTGTCGATACCGGGCTGACGTCCAACGTTGGCCAGCGGCTCAAGGCCGTGCAGAAACATTTGCTGGGGGAAGCAATGTTCCTGGCCAACTACGCCGATGGCCTTTCGGACGCCCCACTCCCGGCGGTCATCGAATCATTTGAACGGAGCCGGAACATCGCCTGCTTCGTGAGTGTGAAACCCCGCGCGAGCTTCCATCTCATCAACGCCGGCCCGGAGGGAGTGGTCAAGAGCATCGAGCACGTCGGAAAATCCGGCGCGAGGATCAACGGCGGGTACATGGTCCTGCGGCAGGAAGTTTTTAACTACCTGCGCGATGGGGAGGAGCTGGTTGAAGAGCCATTTCATCGCCTCATCGGCGAAGGCAAGCTGATGGCCTACTCCCATGAGGGTTTCTGGGCTTGTATGGACACATTTAAGGAAAAGCAGGACCTTGAAGACCTCTTTAGCCGAGGCAGCGCGCCTTGGGCGGTGTGGAGTCATGGCCGCGAAATCAACAAGTGATTGCGTGCAATCTGAGTCTCGTGAAGCGGATGCTGTGCCTGGGGGCGCACAGCGACGACATCGAGATCGGCTGTGGTGGGACAATTTTGCAGTGGCTCTCTTCTCACAAGAACCTGGAAATTGTCTGGATGGTTTTTAGTTCTGGAGGCAGGGAACGTGAGAAAGAAGCCCGGGCCAGCGCGGCGATGTTTCTGGAACGGGCGAAGAAGAAGGACGTCATAATCAAGGATTTCCGCGACGGTTTCTTTCCTTTCGATGGGACCAACATCAAGACCATATTTGAGGAGGAACTGAAGAAAACATCACCGGATGTGATTCTTACCCACAACGGAAAAGACGCTCATCAAGACCATCGCCAGATTGCAGAACTGACTTGGAATACGTTCCGCGATCATTTGATACTGGAATACGAGATCCCAAAATACGACGGAGATATGGGACGGCCCAACGTATTTGTGCATCTGGACGCTGAGGCCAGCAAAAAGAAAGTTAGCTACCTGATGGAGGCATTTCAGTCACAACGCAGCAAGCGTTGGTTCCAAGAGGACATGTTTTTTTCCCTCATGCGCCTACGGGGGATGGAATGTAACGCGCCCAGCGGTCATGCGGAGGCGTTTTATTGCCGGAAAGTGCTGCTCGGGACAACGAGTTAAGCCGTGTGACAGGCGTGCGATAAATTCGCCGCGCCCGAATTCTACCCATGCATGATTACGTAATCATCGGAGGCGGCATCGTAGGATTGGCGACGGCGATGGATGTGGGCAAAAAGCATCCCAATGCGAGAATCCTTGTCTTGGAAAAGGAGCAGGAGCTTGCGCGACACCAGACGGGCCGAAACAGCGGTGTTATCCATTCAGGTATTTATTACAAGCCAGGCAGTCTGAAAGCCCGGCTCGCCCGCGAAGGCAACCGCTCAATGGTCGTGTTTTGTCGCGAGCACGGCATCAAACATGAAGTCTGCGGAAAGCTGATCGTTGCCACCAAAGCGTCAGAACTTCCACTCCTCGACAGGTTGTTTCAGCGGGGCCTCGAGCACCGGCTCGCTGTTGCGCGCCTCACGCCCGAACAAGTGCAGGAAATTGAGCCACACGTGCGCTGCCTCGCCGGCGTCAGAGTTCCATCAACGGGAATCGTCAACTACCGGGAGGTTTCTGCGAAATATGTTGAGCTGATTAAATCACAGGGTGGAACGGTGCAAACCGGCACGCGCGTTGGCCGCTTCCGCGAGGTGAATGGGATTCACATTATCGAAACACCTCACGGAGAGTTTGAGGCCGGATTCGTTATCAATTGCGCCGGCCTATTTAGCGATCGCGTGGCTCGCTTTGATGGCCTCGATCCGGATGCGAAAATCATCCCGTTCCGTGGCGAGTACTACGAGCTGATGCCCAAAAAGCGGTATCTCGTAAGGACATTGGTTTATCCAGTGCCCAACCCCGATTTTCCATTCTTAGGTGTTCATTTTACGCGCATGATTGATGGCTCAGTCCACGCCGGGCCCAACGCCGTGCTCGCCCTCAAACGGGAGGGCTATCGCAGGACGGACATCAACTGTGCTGATTTGTTTGAGACCCTCACGTTCCCAGGTTTCTGGAAGCTGGCGCGGAAATACTACCGAGAAGGGGTGATGGAGATGGTTCGCTCCGCGAGCAAACGCGCGTTCGTGAAGGGTCTTCAACAACTCATCCCTGAGGTAACTGAAGATGACCTGGTTCCGACGGATTCCGGAGTCCGAGCGCAAGCGTTGACGCGCGATGGGAAACTAGTGGACGATTTTTTAATACTGAAGGGAAAAAATTCCATTCACGTGTGCAATGCCCCCTCGCCGGCAGCGACGGCCTCACTTGAAATCGGACGCTTTATTTCCAATCAAGTCCCCAAAATCATGCTGGCTCGAACGTGAGCTCCTCAGGTCTAACCATCGCAAATCCTGAAGGAAATGGCATACCACAACTTGATTCGGGCGGGCGATGGGGATATGACAACGGAATTGACCAAGTTGTGTCCGTTTCTTCATGTCGCGTCGTTGAGGCGACCACAATCTGCTTGAGAATATTCTCCGCAGCGTCACTATCGCATTCGTTACCGAGCGAAAGCTGGTCTAGGAAAGCGTAGCGAAAGAGACTGCCGATGCCGTCGACTTCTACCAAAACTTTCATACAATGCTCAGCACTGAACTTTCATGGCGGTCGCCGACCGCTCGTATTTGTCTTGCCTATCAACAATTTGGTGCAGTAAACAATGTTTCATGATGCAGAACAGGAAATATAGATCGGACGATCGACAACTGCCGGGCACTGAGATGACTTATTGCACGCGTGCGGTGAGCTCGTCTTCTTGCCTTTTGGCTCTCCTGGTTTTTGCCGCGCTCGCATGCAGTGGCTGCCAGAGCCCGCTACCGCCCTTGCCGAATTCGCCAGGTCCTCACACAGCTGTAAGGTTGTCTCCCGGAGACGTCATCAAGCTTTCATTTGCTGAAGAAAGCGATCTCGATCAAACGCAAAAAATTCGCAGGGACGGGAAGATAAGTCTGCCGTTCCTTGGGGAAGTGACCGCTGCGGGTAAGCGGGTCATTGACCTCCAAAGAGAGCTTGTCCGTCGCTACGATCAGTACCTTGAAAACTCCGAGGTGGTGGTCACTTTGGAGAACGGTTCGGCAACCGTGATCATATCGGGATTCGCCACTTATCCAGGCAAAATTACGTTTGATCGCCCGACCACTGTGTATCAGGCGATTATGCAAGCGGGCGGAGTCAGTGACTATGGCAGCCTCAGCAATATTCATCTCACTCGCATAATCAACGGAGTGCAGCGCACGGAGACGATCAACCTTCGGCCGAATATTCATGGCGAGCCGACACTACCAAAATATGTTCAGGACGGGGACGTGATCTACATCTCGCGCAGCTTGTTTTGATTTGAGGTGCCGGGCAGGGCGCGACCACATGATCTTGCCATGTCGAATTCGCCGGGGCCGTAACCGTAATCGCGTTGGTTCGCTGGCCCTCGCACTCGTGCTCGTCGGTTGCTTATTGTGTCCTCTCCGCCAAGCGATGAGTCAAGATGCTTTGGCTGCCGCGTCGGAAGCTGCCGGGCTCGGCTGGCTGCCAGCTGTTCCAATTCAAATCACAGCCGGCGTGGACATCGGCTACGATGATCACGTCAACGCAAGCACACCTACCAGCAGCTCAAGCGGTCAAAAATCGCTTTTCACTAGGGAAAACTTGGTCCTCACCTATGTGCGCCCCACGGAGCGCACACAACTCAGTTTAATTGGTGTCGGACGCTTTGAACAGTTTTTGGACATAGGAACGGACGATAAGAACGGGAACGTCACCTTGTCGCTCACACATAATTTTTCGACGCGCCTGTCCTTCTACGCCAGCGTTTACGCCGCATACGAAACGGAGCCGGATTTTAAATCCGATGTCGGCCCGGAGAATGTGCGCGCCGATCATTTCAACACGATAGATATTTTTTCGGTCACTTATCACTGGTTACCGCGAGTCAGTACGGTAACAAGTTACACTTTCCAGCGCGTTAAGTACGCCGACGCGTCAATTGGAGCGGATCAGGACCGGATGGATAACACATTCGGCGAGACGGTTCAATTTAGCCTGACCAGGCGTACGAATCTGGTCGGCGACTATCGATACCAAATAACAGATTACGATACCGCTCCGAACGATTCCACTACTCACTATCTTCTCGGTGGTATCGATCACCATTTGACCGAGCACTTGGCCGTTCATGCACGCGGCGGTCCATCGTTTCGCTCTCTCGCCGACGATGGCGATTCGGTCACCCCTTACTTCGAGGGTTCGGTTGATTACACTAGGAGCAACCACTCGCTGAACTGGACGACAAGCTACGGCTTCGAAGCGCCGACTGAGGCAAACGCGTCGGTCCGCAAGACGTTGCGAACCGGCCTGGTCCTGACGTATAATCTTACTTCCAGACTCAGCTCTACGACCGCCGTCTATTTTCACCACGATGAAAATCAAAGCTCGGCTTCATCCGGAACCGGCTCGGCTGGGTCACAGGATACTCTCGATCTTTCGCTTGGCTTGGGCTACACGATCAATAAGCGCCTTGCCCTGCATGCGAACTACAGCTATACCTCTCAGAGCTCGTTAGCAGGGACACCAGGTTACACGCGCAACAGCTATTCCGCTGGCTTGACTTACGCCTACTGAGAATCTTTCAGACGAGACAGTTTAGCCACAGGTAGCTCTACGAACAAAGATCGAAACCGCCCCGACCCCCGAACCTAAGAAACACAATTGGCAATGCTGCATCCACCAAATGGAGCTGCTGCTCGAGACCCGATCGTTCGCGCGCAGGGACGGAACGTCTCCGAATCCAGCGCATCGAACCACAGAAACATCTGGCGGTTTTGGAGCGGCGCTTGTTTTGTCATTTTGCTGCTGGCTGCGTTTAGCCGGCCCCTTCTCGGATTGGCAAATTATGCGGCCAACAGTTCGCTGCACTCGTACATCCTATTAATTCCCTTTGTGTCTGGGTACCTCCTTTACCTTCGGCGTGATCAATTGCCAAAAAATCGCGTCGCCGATTTTCCGCTTGGGATTCTTTCTCTGGCCTGTGGCATCGGGGTTTTTCTGTTGACCTTCTGGTTGCCTCCTGCTGGACGAGCGCCGGCAGACAATTACTACTTCGTTCTTCTGACCATCTCGTTCCTTTGCTGCCTTGCTGCGGGAGGTTTTCTCTTTTTCGGACGGGACTGGATGCGAGCAGCAGCTTTTCCACTAGCCTACCTAATTTTCATGGTTCCGATGCCGGATGCTATGGCTGACGCGCTGGAGACCGCCTCGCAATATGCTTCCGCGGAAGTGGCCAATGTTTTTTTTCAGCTCAGCGGCACGCCTATTCTCCGGGCAGGTCGCGTTTTCCAACTGCCGAACATTACCATCGAAGTCGCACAAGAATGCAGCGGCATTCGGTCGAGCTGGGTGCTGTTGATGACCAGTGTCCTGGCCGCCAATTTATTCCTGAAGACCTCGTGGCGGCGTATTGTGCTTCTCGCATTCATCATCCCGCTCGGGATTTTACGAAATGGCTTCCGCATACTCGTGATCGGTCTCCTCTGCGTGAATGTAGGCCCGCAGATGATTCACAGTCCAATACACACCCGGGGCGGGCCTATCTTCTTCGTCCTCTCGCTGATTCCGCTTTTGCTGCTGTTGTGGTGGCTCCGCAAGGGTGAGATCCGGGCTCGCTCAGTAGAACAAAGCTGAGGCATCGCATCGGGCTCGAAGGTTCTGCCTTTCTTCCGGTTGGCGCCTGTTTCGCCCCTGTTTCTTCTGTTTTTACGCAAGTTTTCGGGAACTTTGTCCTCCGGTTTCCGGAGAACGCTTCAGAGACCCGACGCTACGGCTCGCGCTCAGAGAGCGTTTCGCTTAACGAATGAGATTTCGATTTAGTGATCGGCCGGAAACTCGTGCCATAACTGAAACTGCAATGCGATTCATCATGTCAGCTCGGAGCCAATTGTGAATCCGAATGCCGTTTTAGCGTTGGCCGCCGCCATGTTCAGCGCCGCTTTGGCGGCGACTGCGGCCCGTAGAAAGCAGCGTTCGCTTGCGACCTGGTGTTTCTCGGCTGGAATGCTGGCTTTTGCCTTGGAAAGCCTGTTTGGGGCAATAGCAAACGATGCGCTCCTTCCTGAGAGGGCGACCTTTTGGGAAACGCTTTCTCTGGTGGCAAGATCATTTCTCCCTGGCATTTGGCTAACGTTTAGCCTGACATATTCCAGGGCAAACTACCGCGATTTTCTCGTCCAATCGCGGTGGCTTCTTCTTGGCGCTTTTTTGGTTCCACTATTGTCGTTGGCGGCCCTCTACAGTCCTTTTTTCTACGTTGTCACGTACAAGCCACCCGTTCACGGATGGGGACTCAAGCTTGATGAACCGGCAAAGATTCTAAATATTCTGATCCTCATTTCGACGGTGTTAATTCTGACGAATATCGAGCGGACCTTCCGCGCCGCCGTTGGAACGATGCGCTGGCGAATCAAGTTCCTGGTTCTGGGGCTTGCGGTGATCTTTGGCGCCTGCATTTACACCCGAAGTCAGGCGCTGCTTTTCTCGGATTACAGCCCGAGTCAACTCAGCGTCGAAGCGACTGCTCTTCTAATCGGATGCGCGCTGATCACCGCTGCTTATGTTCGAAGCGGATTTGGCGAAATTGATGTCTATCCCTCACGCGCCGTTTTACATACCTCGATCACGGTGTTGCTGACCGGGGCATATCTTTTTGTTGTTGGCGTATTGGCTCAAATCGTCGCCCGCTTTGGCGGCGCTGCCAGTTTTCCAATCGCAGCGTTTGTCGTCCTCCTTGGGGTGGCTATCCTAGCCGTTCTGCTTCTTTCTGACCGAGCTCGGCAAAGTCTGCAGCTCTTCGTCAGTCGCCACTTTAAAAGGCCGCAGCATGATTTCCGTCAGATTTGGGCGCGATTCACTCAAAGTCTCTCGATTGCCCTCGATGAGACTGCGCTTGCCACGATCGCGTCGCGGTTGATTTCAGAGACGTTTGGTGCGCTTTCCGTCTCGACCTGGCTCTTCGATGAGCACGGAGAACGCCTGATCCGAGTGAGCTCAACCTCTAATGCGGAGCAGGCGCCGAGCGACGATTCGATCAGCTCGATCGCGGGGAAAGAGCTCAATTCAAGTGAGTTAATCAAAGTGTCACGACCCTTTGATCTCGGTAGGGCAAAAGAAAAATGGGCACGAGAGCTCATGGAGATGAGCAGTGGGCAATTCCGCACTGGGGGCAGCCCCATTTGTGTTCCGCTGGTCGGTGGAGAGAGCTTGCTCGGAGTGATAGTCCTCGCAGACCGCGTTAGGGGGCTCGGCTACTCGGCGGAAGAGATGGACTTGCTAAAATGCATCGGCGAGCAAGTGGCGGCGAGTCTCCTGAAGCTGCGACTTACAGAAGAGATCATGGAAAAGAAAGAGCTCGAGGCGTTTCAAACCATGTCCGCATTCTTGATTCATGACCTAAAGAATGCAGCCTCAACCTTGGGCCTGATGTTGCAGAATCTGCCGGCCCACTTCGACAATCCCGCTTTCCGGCAGGATGCATTCCGCGGAATCGGGAGCGCGGCCAACCGGATCAATGATCTTATCAACCGCATGAACGCCCTGCGGCATGAATTGCATCTCAAGCCGGCAGAATTGGATCTCAATGTCGTTGTCACGGAAGCTCTCGCAACCTTGAATGGGACACTGGAAAGCAATTTGGTAACCAAATTTGATCAGATCCCAAAGATATTGGCCGATGGACAACAACTTCAAAGCGTATGTACGAACCTCCTTCTCAACGCGTGCGATGC